>Ga0075418_10007180_pt1 | contig 12562 bp, 10 predicted proteins | sample SoiMetdeltSBSDD2_FD_81776 | JGI IMG/M metagenome (GOLD analysis project Ga0075418, IMG submission 81776) | Bulk soil microbial communities from a Populus tree surrounding site in Tennessee, USA - Soil MetaG P. deltoides SBSDD2 | ecosystem: Environmental > Terrestrial > Soil > Tree plantation...
CGCGGGCGTTCCGGCACTTCGGTTATCGTGACGTTCCAAGGCGCGAGTGATCGAGATTGGGAGAGCGCGTTGCAGCGCATTCGCCACGTTCTGGTGTTGTGCTGGCTGGCCGGGCTCGCTGCCTGTGCCCAGCTCCAGCCGCGACCGGAGCTGCCGGTCGAGACCGCGATCCCGGCCGGCGAGGGCAGCGAGATTGACCGGCTGATTGCGCCGGCGGAGACCCTCCACCCCGGCGAGTCCGCCTTCCGGCTGCTCAACGAAGGACCCGAGGCCTTCGTGATCCGGGCGCGCAGCGCGCGGCTCGCGGGCCGCAGTCTCGACGTGCAGACCTACATCTGGCACGGCGACCTCACCGGCGCATACCTCGCGCAGCGCCTGCTCGAGGCGGCGGACCGCGGCGTCAGGGTCAGGCTGCTCGTCGACGACATGGACGCACGTGCAAAGAACGAGGGATTCGCGGCGCTCGCGCAGCACCCCAACATCGCGGTGCGGATGTTCAACCCCTTTGCCTCGCGCAAGGGGACCTTGAGCCTGGTGGGGGAGGGCCTGACGAGCTTCCGCCGCATCAACCACCGCATGCACAACAAGACCTGGATCGCCGACAACCGCATCGCGATCGTCGGCGGGCGCAATCTCGGTGACGAGTACTTCAACGCGAGCGACGAGGTGAACTTCGTCGATCTCGACTTCGCGATGATCGGCCCGATCGTTCGCGACAGCTCGGTGTCCTTCGACAAGTACTGGAACTCGCCGGCCGCATACCCGATGGAGGCGCTGGATCCGGCCAGCGTGAGCGATGCCGCGCTCGAAAGACTGCGCGGGCGGCTCTCGGGCGGCCTCGCCGACGCCAGCAAGAGCCGTTACGCCGACATCCTGCGCGCCGACGATGCCGTGCAGCGTCTGATCGCGGGTGACTGGCCGATGGAATGGTCCGACAAGTATTACTTCGCCTCGGACGACCCGCTCAAGGCGACGATGTCCGAGGACGATTCCGGGCGCTCGGTGGTCGCGCAGAAGCTCGTGCCGATGGTTCAGTCGATGGAGACGGAGCTCACGGTGATCTCGCCGTACTTCGTCCCCGGTGAGCAGGTCACCGCGTCATGGGTCGAGTCGGTGAAGGACGGCAAGCGCGTGCGCGTGCTCACCAACTCGCTGATCGCCAACGATGTGGCCGCGGTGCACGGCGGCTACGAACGCTATCGCAGGACGCTGGTCGAGGGCGGCGTGCAGGTCTGGGAGCTGAAACCGCTGGCGGGCAGCAACGTGCAGTCGAGCCTCTTCGGGTCCTCCGGCGCAAGCCTGCACACCAAGGCGCTCGCCGTCGACGGGCGGGCGCTATTCGTCGGCAGCTACAACCTCGACCCACGCTCGACCTGGCTCAACTGCGAGCAGGGTGTGATGGTCGAGAGCCCGGCGCTCGCGCGCCAGCTCGAGGCGATCTTCGCCGAACAGACTGAGCCACAGCATGCCTGGCACGTGACCCTTGCCGACGGCGAGCTTCACTGGAGCGACGGCACCGAGAGCTTTGATCGAGATCCCAAGGCCTCCGCCTGGCGACGGTTCCAGGCCTGGATCACGCGCGTCCTGCACCTCGACGCCCAGCTGTAGGCGTCCGGCCTCGTGGCGGCGATCCCCCGTGTGACCCCCGGGCTGCACGCTACGTCGTTTTTTTCGCGGCTTCCCGCGCTGCTTTCTGCTCGACGACGAGCTTGTAGGCGAGATAGTACTTGTAGATGTTGCTGACGTACTGGACTGTCTCACGACCGACTTCGCGCGCCACGACCAGCTCGACGTTGTTGAACCACTTGTTGGGGTCCAGACCCTCGTCGGCAGCCACCTTCCGCAGGCGCTGGATGCGGTTGGGTCCGGCGTTGTAGGAGGCGAAGGCGAACAGGTGCCGGTTTACGCGATCGATGCCGGGCTCGTCGAAGTACTCGTCGACCATGAAACGCAGGTACTTCACGCCGGCATGGATATTGGGCTCGACCTTGTGGATGTCCGGGATGTTGACGTTGCGGTCCTTGGCGGTCGCCGGCATCACCTGCATGACCCCGATGGCGCCGACGGGGCTGCGTGTCGACTGGTCCAGCCCGGACTCCTGGTAACCCTGCGCCGCGACGAGCAGCCAGTCGAACCCGTACTGATCGGCGTATTTCTTGAAGAGGTCGGTCACCTCGCGCAGCCGCTTCATGTCAGCCTCGGCCGTCGCATTCTTCACCCACTTCGTGCTCTTGAGGTAGCGGTTGAGGATGTCGTTGCCGGTGGCCGAGCCCTTGCGGTTCTTCGCGACAAAGGCGTCAACGACCTGTTTGAGCTGCGGCGAGCCCTTGCGAATCGCCCACGCGATCTCTCCACCCTCGCGCACCCGCACGTCCGGGTGCAGCTCGATGGTCTCGAAGATCTGCTTCCAGAAAGTGGCGATGTGGTTGTCCACGATCGTTGCCGGAATGAGCCCGGCGTTTACCATCTCGAGGATGTCCTCGTCCTCCAGATTCTCGTCGGCTTGTACGATCTCCACCGGCGGCTTGCCCAGCGCCTTGAGCCGCGTGTTGAGCCCGACGAGGCTCGAGTAATAGCTGCTCGAGCGACGGACGTGGACCTTGGTTCCGGAGAGGCCTTCGGCCGATGCCGGCGCGGCCGCGCCAGCCGCAGTCACGAGGATCTCGCTGACGTCATCATCGAACGGTGCGCTGAAGTCCACGAGCTCGCGGCGCTCGGGCGTGATGGTGAGATTCGCGGCGGCTATGTCGCCACGGCCCTCGACCAGCGCCGGCAGCAACTGGTCGCGGCTGGTGGGGATGAAGACCACGCGGATCGGCCGCGCGCGATCCTTGTTCTTGGCGTTCAGCGCCTTTTCCAGCAGCATCCCTAGCTCGTATGTCAAGCCGCGCTGCGCCGCCTTGTCTATGAAATAGAACGTCTTGCTGTAGACGACCAGCATGCGGACCAGCCTGCGATCCTTCATGCCGTCGAAGTCGTCCTTCCACACGCGCGCTGCCGCGGCAGGCGCGGGTGTGGCCGCGGGTGGTGCCGAGGGCTGCGCGGCGGGCTCTGCGACGACAGGCTTCTCGGCGGTCGGACTTGTCGGCGAATCGCACCCGACCAGACCAGCACCGAGGACGGCGCTCAGCACGACTACGTACGCGCGCAACATCGATTTACTCACAACCCCTCAGTCGCCGCCGCAGCAGCGCTATTTCATGTAGCGGGACTCGAACTCCGCGACGGACGCACCGCCGGCATCGAACAGTTCCAGCGTCTCCCCGTCGATACGCCAGGTCGCGACCTTGCCCAGCGCGGCGTGAAACGCCCCCTCGACGTCCATGCCCTCCGGGCAGGCCATCATTGTGCCTGCCATCTGGCCGAAGGTGAGCTTGTCGCCGTCGAGCGCATAACTCCCCATCATGCGGTTGCAGCCGCCGGAGCCCGCGACACGCCTTTCTCCGGGTTGCAGGACGAAATGCGGCTCACGCTGGCCATCGGCCACGGTGACCGCCGTCCCCCCGAGACGCACCAGCTTCCAATAAGTGTCTTCCAGCGTCGCGGTCGATGCAGTCGGCTCCGTCCGGGGCGGCATGCGCATCAGCAGGTCCACGTGGCTGGGCTGTCCTGCACTCAACACCGGGTACTGGGTATCGGTGGTGAACATCAGCTGGTCCCCGTGTGTAACCTTCGCCCGCACCGTGTACCGGTGCGACTGGTCGATGCGCGTCGGGTCGTAGGGGATGGTGAACTTGAACGGCGGATTACCGGGCGAGTCCATCCGCGTCCGCCCGATCACCTCGGCCGGAGCGTCGGCACGCGTGACATCCTCGAGCGTCGCTTCGAAGACGGCGCCGGCCGGCAGCGCGATCCGCTCGCGGTAAGTGGCGGTCCCAGACAGGGTCGCCTCGGACGGCGCCGCATTCGACATGCAACCTCCGGCGAGCAGCCCGAGCGACAGGAATACGGCCGTCGCGGGCCAGGACATCTGGTGAGTCATCCCGGTCGCCTGTGAGAAGACCTGATTGTCGCGCGGCCGGCGCGTCGCGGACAAGTTGCTGACGATGCTCATGGCACGCGGACGTCTTCTGCAACAGTGGCCCGGGCGCACGCAGCGGCGTCATGTGCTAGTTTGCCCGCCGGCGATTCGAGGGGCTTGAGATGCACCGTCGTTCAACGGCATCCGTATTGCATTACCTTGCCTGCGTCCTCTTGCTCGCGACTTCCGCTGCCGTCCACGCGACCCCGACGCAGCCGTCGGTTCCAACCTACGGCATCCGCATCGACGAGGCATGGATCGCGCTGCCCGACGGGGTGCGGCTGTCCGCCGACCTCTACATGCCCGACGGCGGCAAGGCGGGCGAACGGTTTCCAGTGCTGCTCGAGTACCTGCCGTATCGCAAGGCCGAAGGCCGTGGCCGCAACTATCCGCTCTACTCGTACTTCGTGCAGCGCGGCTACGTAGTCGCCGCCGTCGACATTCGCGGCACGGGCAACAGCGAGGGTCGTCTCATCCCCTACGAGTATTCTGACATCGAGCACGAGGACGGCGAGGCCGTGATCGACTGGCTGTCGCGGCAGAGCTGGTGCACCGGCAGCGTGGGGATGTTCGGCATCTCGTGGGGCGGTTTCAATTCGATCCAGATGGCGTTGCGGAATCCACCTGCGCTGAAAGCGATCATCGCAGTCGACGCCACCGAGGACCTTTACCAGGAGGACGTGCATTTCATCGACGGCATCATCCACGTCGACTCCTGGGAGATGAGCCAGGATCTCGACAACGCCCGTCCCGGAGCCCCCGGCTACGTCATCGACGAGGCGAACTTCCGCGATCGCTTCGATACGCAGCCGTGGATGATGACCTACAAGCGACAGCAGCGCGACGGCGCGTTCTGGGACCGCGCTTCGGCAAAGGCTCGCTATGCCGACATCCGGATACCGAGCCTGCACATCGCGGGCTGGTACGACGGCTATCGCGACAGCGTGCCGCGGATGCTCGCCAACGTGAACGCACCGGTGAAGGCGATCATCGGGCCGTGGTCGCACGCCTGGCCGCACGAGCCGTATCCCAAGCCTGGCATCGAATGGCGGCACGAGGCGGTGCGCTGGTTCGACCAATGGCTGAAGGGCATCGACACGGGGATCATGGACGAGCCCCGGTTCGCCGTCTTCGTTCGCAACTGGCATCCCCCGGGCCCGTATCTCGAGGAGGCGCCCGGCAACTGGCGTTACGAAGACGGCTGGCCGATCGCGCGGATCCGGGACCAGGTGATGCACCTGCAGACCGATCACACGCTCAAGTCAGAGGAGTCCCCGCCCGCGACGCATCGACTGCGCTACGTGCCCTCGATCGGCATCGAGGCCGGTGGGCCAGTGATGTGGTGGGGCGACGTCGCGCACGATCAACGCCCCACCGATGCATACAGCCTGATCTACGACAGCGCGCCGCTCGAGAGCGACACTGAGATCCTGGGGATGCCGCGGGCGCTCCTGACCGTGTCCACGGACGCGCCGCGCGCCAACTGGTTTGCGCGCATCTCGGACGTCGCGCCCGACGGGACGGTCACGCAGGTGGCGGGGGCCGGCTTCAACGGCACACACCGCTCATCTGCGCGCGAGCCTTCGCCGCTGGTGCCGGACCAGGAGTTCCCGCTCGAGATCGAAATGCATTTCACGTCCTGGGTCTTCCCCAAGGGGCACCGGATCCGTGTCGCGGTGAACAACTCGCAGTGGCCGATGCTCTGGCCTACGGCGCATCCGATGACCACCACGTTGCGGCTGGGACCCGGGGCCTCGCGAGTCGTGCTGCCCGTGGTGCCGCCCGCGCCGCGGCCGGTGCCCAGCTTCCAGCCGCCGAGCGAAAGTCCCGAATTACCTGGGTTCGAGACGCTCGATGCCGGCACGAGCTCGGGGTATGGGGAGATCTCCTCGGTGGATCGCAATCCGCAGACGGGCGAGGTGACCGCGACCGCCACCAACACCGGTGGCCAGCGCTACCCCTGGGGCCTCGAGCGCTACCGCGAGACCATCCGGCATTCGGTCAAGGACGCCGAGCCCGCCAAGGCGTCGATGACCGGCTCGCATCGTATGGAGGTCGAGCTGCCGGGCCGCACGCTGCTCTGGGAAGCGGAGCTCTCCTTCAGCAGCGACCAGGACAACTTCCACTATTCCTATCGCCGGCGCCTGACCGAGAACGGCAAGCTTGTACGCGAAAAGTCGTGGACGGACACGATACCGCGTGATTTCCAGTGAAGCCGCTCAGCCGGGGTCCGATTTCGCCACCAGGCTGAAATGCTCGATCCGCGGCGGCACGGCGAAATACGGGCCGACGATTGCGCGCCATTCCCCGAATGCGGCGGAGTTGCGGAAGTCGACGGTATGATTCTCGAGGGTGTCCCAGAAGATCATCAGCACGTACCGGTCGGGCGACTCGATGCCGCGGTTGACCTTGTAGCCGCGAAAGCCCTTGGCCTTCGCGATCACGGTGTCGAGGCCGCGGCGGATCGCGACGTCGAAGGCCGCCTGCTCGCCGGGACGTATGCGGATGTCAGCGATTTCCAGGATCATGTGTGCCTCCGGGGCGGCGGTCGCGTAAGCACCCCCGTATTCTCGCGCAGATCAGGAGTGAGCCTCGTATGTCTCTATTCCCCACGATCCTGATGTTCTCGCTCCAGGCCGCGACGGCCGCGACGGCGGTCCAGCAGGCGCCGGCGTGGCTCGCGCGGGTCGACGGTTTCGTGGGCGAGCAGATGCGGGAGCAGAAGGTGCCCGGGATCTCGCTCGCGATCGTCAAGGACGGGACGGTGATCGCGAAGGGATATGGCGAGGCGAACGTCGAGCATCACGTCCCGGTCACGGCGGAGACGATCTTCCAGTCCGGGTCGGTCGGCAAGCAGTTCACCGCGGCGGCCGTCATGCTCCAGGTCGAGGCCGGTCGAATCGCGCTCGACGACTCGATCACGAAGTATTTCACGGACGCGCCTGCGACCTGGCGGCCGATCCACCTGCGGCACCTGCTCAACCACACCGCGGGTATCCCCGACTACGCGACCGACACGTTCGACTATCGGCACGACAAGACCGAAGACGAGCTGGTGCACATGGCCTATGCGCTCGACCTGCAGTTCGAGCCGGGCTCGAAGTGGGATTACAGCAACACGGGCTACCTGCTGCTGGGCGCGCTGCTGCGCAAGGTGTCCGGGAAATTCTACGGCGACCTGCTCGCCGAGCAGGTGTTCCGTCCGCTCGGGATGTCGACCGCGAGGGTGATCAGCGAGGCGGACATCGTTCCGCACCGCGCCGCGGGCTACGAGCTGGTCGAGGGCCAGATCAAGAACCAGGACTGGGTCGCGCCGTCGATCAATACGACCGCGGACGGCGCGCTCTATCTCTCAGCGCTCGACATGGTGGCCTGGGACAAGGGGCTGCGCGCGGGCGCGATCCTGCAGCCCGAAAGCTGGCAGCAGGTCTACACGCCGGTGCACCTCAATGGCGGCGCGACCTATCCCTACGGCTTCGGCTGGTCGGTCGGCAACCGGGACGGTGGGCCGTTCTATTCGCACGGCGGATCGTGGCAGGGCTTCAGGTCGTACATTGCGCGTTACCTCGGTGCCGGCGTCACGATCATCCTGTTCGCGAATCTGGCCGACACCGACACCTGGAAGATAGTGGACGGGATTGCGACCATCATCGACCCGGCGCTTGCGGCACCGCCCGAGGCGGCGGAGCCGTAGCGCCGGCGGTCGGGACTCCATGTCCTCGGGCAGCATCGGCGGTCAGCGGGCCGTAGTGGACACCGCGAACGCGATGCGCGCCGCAGGGCGCGCATTCGCGCTGATCGTCGTCGTGCGAACCGAGGGCTCGACTTACCGCAAGCCGGGTGCGCTCGCGCTCGTTGGCGCCGACGGTGTTCACGTCGGCGTAATTTCCGGCGGCTGCCTCGAATCGGGCGTCGAGCTCCTCGCCCGCGACGCCTTTCGAGCGGATGCGCCGAAGCTCGCTGTATTCGATACCCGCAGCGATGACGATCTGGTCTTCGGCTCAGGGTCGGGTTGCCGTGGTCGAATGTACGTCCTGGCGTTGCCCAGCGGGTCGAGTGGTCGCCACGTCGACGCCATCATCGACGCCGGCCGGAACCGGCGTCCGCTCACGCTCGCGACCGACGAGCTCGCGCCCGGGCTGCTCGCGAGCGGCGAGTTGACGATCCGGCCGCCACCACAGGTGCTCATGCTTGGCGCCGGGCCCGAGGCGCGGCCGCTGCTCGATATCGCCCGCACGCTCGGCTGGTACTGCTGCATCGTCGACCACCGGGAGGCGCTGCTTGCGCCCGGGCGTATCGGTCCCGTCGATCGTCGGCTGTCGCAACGGCCCGCGCCGGCCTTGCGCGAGCTCGCTGCCGAGCACTTCGACGCGGCGCTCGTGATGACGCACGTAGCCGACGCCGACCTCGAGGCGCTGCGCGCGCTGGCGGGTGCGAATATCGCGTATGTGGGGCTACTGGGTCCCGGCGGGCGGCGCGACGAGCTGCTCGCGCGGCTCTCCGCTCCGGAGCGCGACGCGCTCAACGGGCGGCTGCATGCCCCGGTCGGGCTGCCGCTCGGCGGCGAGGGACCCGAGGCGATCGCGCTCTCCATCGCTGCCGAGCTGCAGAAACTGGTGATCGGCGCATGAGCGCGCCAGCGCACGCGGTGGTCGTGCTCGCAGCCGGCGGCTCACGCAGGCTTGGCGACCCGAAGCAGCTCCTGACGGTCGACGGCGAAACGCTTGTCCGCCGGTCGGCGCGCCTGGCACTCGAGACCGGCCCGGCGCAGGCGTTGATCGTACTCGGGGCGCGGGCGGATGCCGTCCGGCGCGCGGTAGCAGACCTGGTATTGACGCGCGTGGATTGCCCCGACTCGGCCCAGGGACTCTCGGCCTCGATTCGCGCGGCGGTCCGTGCGATCGAGCCGGGTGTCGACGCAGCACTCTTCGTGCTCTGCGATCAACCCGCGCTCGACGCCGCGCACCTGCGCAGGCTTGTGCAGGTGTGGCGAGCCGACCCCGGCCGCGCCGTGGCAAGCTCGTATGCGGGTACTGTCGGTGTCCCGGCGATGTTGCCGCGGAGCTGGTTCGCAAGCCTGAGTGAGCTCACAGGGGATCGCGGCGCGCGGGATCTGCTCCGCGCGCGGTCGGCGGAGGTCGGTGTCGTGACCGCCGCAGCGCTCGCCCGCGACATCGACGTGTCGGCCGATCTCGACGCGATCCACGCGACGCGCAAGCGGGAGCGACGACGATGATCATCGACGCATGGGCGCAGCACCCGACCCGCCGTCACCTGGAGCAACCGATGTTCGAGTCGCTCCGGCGCTGGACGCGCGGCGTCCTGCCCGAGGGCGAGCTGCCGGTGTCCGCCACGATCGAGGCCATGGACGAGGGAGGCGTGGCTCTCTCGCTGTTGAGCGCCTGGGTGGGGCCAAGGGGCGATCTCATCTCGAACGACGAGGTCGCAGGATTCATCGCCCGAGCACCTGGTCGCCTGGCCGGCATCGGCTCGGTCGACATCACTCCGCCGCGTGCGGCGGTTCGCGAGATGCGCCGCTGCGTACGCGAGCTCGGCTTCAAGGGCATCCGCGTACTGCCGTGGCTCTGGGAGCTGCCTCCGACGCATGCGCGCTTCTACCCGGTGTACGCGGAGTGCTGCGAGCTCGGTGTTCCGTTCTGCACCCAGGTCGGGCACACCGGACCGCTGATGCCGTCGGAGGTCGGCCGGCCCATACCCTATATCGACCAGGTGGCGATCGATTTCCCGGAGCTGACGATCGTCTGCGGGCACATCGGCTACCCCTGGACCGAGGAAATGATCGCGGTCGCGACCAAGCACCCGAACGTGTATATCGATACCTCGGCGTATACCGTGCGACGCTATCCGCCGAACCTGGTCGCATATCTCCGGGCCCACGGGCGCGCGAAGGTCATGTTCGGGAGCAACTGGCCGATGATCGCGCCGCGCAAGGCGCTCGAGGGCCTGGCGGATCTCGCGCTGTCGGCCGACGTCGAGGCGGCATTTCTCGCGGGCAACGCCGCGCGCGTGTACCGGCTAGCGGCGGCGACGACGTTGAACCAGGCCAATCACAAGCAGACCGAGACCCAGTAGCACCAGCGTCCCAGGCTCCGCGATCAATGCGCGTCTCATTTCCCGCGCGACGAGTTCGTACGCGCGCGCGGTCGGATGCACGCCGTCCCAGAACAGGTATTCGTCCGGGTTTGCACAGACCGTGTTCGCGGCGATGTTGACGCACGGCTCCATCGTGTTCGTGATGCCGAACGCCGCGGGGTCGGCGAGCAGTCGCTGGAACGCGGCGTCGTTGTCGAACAGCGTGATCTCGGCGGCCAGGATCGCGTCGAGCATCGCGAGCTGCGTGGCCAGGTTGGTGTTGAATTCGGTGGTCAACTGGCTCAGAGCCTCGGCAAGCGGGCCGCCGGCGAAGGCCGGCGTGTCGGCGAGATTGGCCATGTTCGGCACGAGAAAATGCTGTGCGCCGGCTGCGGCCAGGATCTGGATGGTGGTCAGGATGTTTGCAATGCCGTTCTCGATCACGTTGGCGCCGCCGGGCGAGCCCGGGACGACGCCGGGCAGCATGCTGGTGCTGTTCGCGTAGAAGACGTCGTTCGGGAACAGCCACACCACGAATAACGAGGTCGCCGGGTCGAAGGAGTTGGAAGCGGCATACGCCTGGAACTGATCCAACTGCCACGCAGCACTGCGCTCGGCGAAGACGGGATGCAGCGCATCCGGCACGCTGCTCGTAATCTCGTTGAAGCTCTCGAGACCCGTGGTGGAACCGCCGATCGCGAAATTCGTACCGCCGGCGAGCGAGGGACGCAACCCGCCATCGGTGTTGTACAGGTTCCAGAGCCGTTCGACTGCCGTGGGGCCGTTCGTGTATCGCCCGCCGACGTAGGGCGGCGGCGGGAAGACGACGCCCGCGGCGGCCTGCGTGAGCAACCCGCTGTTGCCGCCATCGGAGAGGCTGTCGCCGAAGACGAACATGTCGCTGATCGTGAGCAGCTCGGCGCGCGCTGCGAGCGGCTGCAGCGCCAGCGCGGCGGCCGCGACGAACAGGAACCGACGAGGGCTCTTCATGTCTTGTCTCCCGCCTGCAAACGCCATTTCCTCGAACCCTGCCGGCCGTTTTTCTGTCGATGCAAACCGCGGACCAGCGCTGAAATGTGCAATGAAATCAAGGGACCGGCGTGGACTGAAGCCACACTCGACCAGCACATTGTCAAATTAGCCGACGGCGGTCTCGCTGATGAGCTGGCGCAAGCGCGCGATCTGCAGGCGTCGTGCGGCGACGCGCGGATCGGCCTCGGGGTCGAGCCTGCGGTCGCGCAGGCGTCGCTTGCGGAAGGCGAGCTCGTGCTGCGCGTTGACCAGCGCCGCGGAGGCGGCCTTGTTCCGCGAGTCGATACGCCGGGTGCGGTAGACCCGATCTGCCAGCACCGTCTGGTATTCCTGGGCGGTGATCGATCCGCCGACCTCGTCGGCGAGCTCCTCGCGGATCACCGCGCGCTCGGCATGACCGCTGCGCCGGATGATGACGATCATGAGGAGCGCAAACGGAAGAAAGACGATCAGGTTTGTCACACTGGCCGTCGTCATCGCCTGCAAAAGGTCCATGTCCGGAGGCGAGGCAATCTCGGTCGGCGGTGCCTCGCCATGCTTCGCGGCAAGCAGCGTCATGAAAAGCGGCAGCGAATTGTTCCAGGCGTGCGCGCCGACGGCGATCAGGAAGCCGACGATCGGGGCGATCCAGGCCAGCCAGCGAAAGCGGGTGGCCCGCGCGAAACCGAGCGAGGCGCCGAAGATGCCGGAGAACATCGCGTGTCCCGCGAGCCCGAGCCACGCATAGCGTATGCCGAGCTGAAAACCGAACGGGGCGTCGCCGAACTGGACGAAGTTCTGCTGCACGTACAGCGCCGATTCGAACCAGTTGAACCCTGCTCCAATCAGCGCGCCGTAGACCAGTCCGTCGCGAACATTGTCGAACTCGGAGCGCACCAGCCAGAAGAGGAGCAGCAGGCCCAGCCCCTTGGTCGTCTCCTCGACCAGCGGGGCCGCGATCGGCGCGCCGATCATGATCGCCGCATCGGGTCCGAGCATGTCCCTGAGCGCGGTGTGCGATTCGAGCCATTGCGCTACGAAGTACAGGACCGTCGAGTTGACGGGGAGCGCGAGCGTGGTCGCGATCAGCCCGCCCCACAGGAAGGCCGAGGCAAAGAGCCAGGGCGATTCCCGTTCACGTCGATCGAGAAACCAGAGCACGGCGATCGGCATCGCCGAAAGCAGCGTGGACATTGCAAGCGCGACAAGGAACACCCGGGTTGCCTCGGCGCCGAGGGTGCCGACGGCGGCGCAGATTACAAGCGACGCGATGGCGAGCAGCATCGCCAGCCACACGGCGGTGATGCGTGCCACTCGCGGGCGGCGCAGGGGCGAGGAGATCGCAAGGCCGGTGGGGTCGCGTCGCAGTGCGCTCATGTGCGCCAGTTCCGCGGCACTCAGCCGATCAGCGCCGCCGCAAGACCGGTCACGACGATC
>Ga0075418_10007187_pt1 | contig 12550 bp, 6 predicted proteins | sample SoiMetdeltSBSDD2_FD_81776 | JGI IMG/M metagenome (GOLD analysis project Ga0075418, IMG submission 81776) | Bulk soil microbial communities from a Populus tree surrounding site in Tennessee, USA - Soil MetaG P. deltoides SBSDD2 | ecosystem: Environmental > Terrestrial > Soil > Tree plantation...
GGCCGCATCTTCATGAACCGGACGCTCAAGGTCTATCCGGCGTTTAGTGACTTCTACGGTCTTGAAGAGACGATCGAGCGCATCGTCGGCTTCTTCCGCCACGCGGCGCAGGGGCTCGAGGAGAAAAAGCAGATCCTCTATCTGTTGGGTCCGGTCGGCGGCGGCAAATCCTCGCTGGCGGATCGGCTCAAGGACCTGATGGAGAAGCGCCCCGTCTACGTCCTTGCCACCAACGATGGAATTAGTCCGATCTTCGAAAGTCCGCTCGGGCTGTTCGATCCGATCTCGATGGGCGCCATGCTGGAGGACCGCTACGGGATTCCGCGGCGCATCCTGACGGGCAACATGTCGCCTTGGGCGGTAAAGCGGCTCGACGAGTTCGGCGGCGACATTTCCAAGTTCTCGGTCATCAAGCTGCAGCCCTCGAAACTGCGGCAGATCTGCGTTGCCAAAACCGAGCCCGGCGATGAGAACAACCAGGATATCTCGTCCCTGGTTGGCAAGGTCGACATTCGCAAACTTGAGCACTTCGGCCAAAACGACGCGGACGCTTACTCCTACTCGGGCGGCCTCAACCGCACGACCCAGGGCGTTCTCGAATTCGTCGAAATGTTCAAGGCGCCGCTGAAGATGCTGCATCCGTTGCTCACGGCGACCCAGGATCGCACCTACGTGGGTACGGAGAATGTCGGCGCCATGCCGTATCAGGGGCTGATCATTGCCCATTCCAACGAGAGCGAGTGGCAATCCTTCCGCGCCAACAAGAACAACGAGGCCTTCCTCGACCGAATCAGCGTCATCAAGGTGCCCTATTGCCTGCGCGTGGCGGAGGAGAAAAGGATCTACGAGAAGCTACTGGCATCGAGCGAACTCAAGGATGCCGATATTGCGCCTGGTACGCTGGACATGCTGGCGCGGTTCTCCGTGCTGACGCGGCTCAGACCGCACGAAAACTCATCGCTTTATTCAAAGATGCGGGTTTACGACGGGGAGAGCCTGAAGGATACCGATCCGCACGCCAAGACCATCCAGGAGTACCGCGACGCCGCCGGCGTGACCGAAGGTATGGACGGTGGCTCAACCCGGTTTGCCTATAAGATCCTATCGGAAACCTTCAATTTCGATACGCACGAGGTGGCGGCCGACCCCGTGCATCTGCTCTATGTGATCGAACAGGCCGTCCGCCGCGAGCAGTTGCCCGAGGAAACGGAAGCGCGCTGGCTCGAGTTCTTGAAAGAAGAGCTATCGCCCCGCTATGCCGAGTTCATCGGCAACGAGATCCAGAAGGCCTATTTGGAATCCTATAACGACTTCGGTCAGAATTTGTTCGATCGCTACGTGGCCTACGCCGACGCCTGGATCGAGGACCATGATTTTAAGGATCCCGATACCGGACAGCTGATGAGCCGGCAGGTGCTGGAGCAGGAACTTTCCAAGATCGAGAAGCCTGCGGGTATTGCCAACCCGAAGGACTTCCGCTTCGAGGTGGTCAAATTCTCCCTGCGCGCGCGCTCCAAGAACGGCGGCAAGAATCCGAGCTGGACCAGCTACGAAAAGATCCGGGAAGTGATCGAGCGGCGCATGTTCAGCCAAGTCGAGGACCTGTTGCCTGTGATCAGTTTCGGCAAAAAACAGGACAGCGAGACCGAAAAAAAGCACGAGGAGTTCGTGCAGCGCATGGTCGAGCGTGGCTACACGCCGCGTCAGGTGCGTCGCCTGGTCGAATGGTACATGCGGGTAAAGAAATCGAGCTAAGCGGCCCGAGGGCTAGGCGGTTGCCGGAGCTTCAGCGCGCCCGTTACCCGGTTGGCGGCGCTTGCGATCCATGCTGTTTGTCGCATACTTGCCTGGGCTGCAGTGGCTAGGAAACTCATGCAGATCGTCGATCGCCGTCTAAACCCGAAGTCCAAGAGCCTTGGTAATCGCCAGCGCTTCTTGCGGCGAGCCAAGGCGGAGATTCGCGAGGCCATCAGGGATTCTTTGAAATCGCGCAAAGTCTCGGAAGCCGAGGGCGCAGAGAAGGTCACCATCCGCTCAAAGAGTTTGCGCGAGCCCAGTTTCTCCCTCGGCCGTTCGACCGGTGCCCGTGATTATGTTCTGCCGGGCAACGAGGAATACCGGGTGGGTGACCAGATCCCCAAGCCACAGGGCGGCGGTGGAGGACGGGGCAACCAGGGAAGTCCCGATGGTGAGGGCCAGGACGAGTTCACCTTCACTCTGACCAAGGAGGAATTCCTCGACCTGTTCTTCGACGATCTGAAGCTTCCCAACTTGATCAAGGTCAGACTCAAGGACCTCAAGGCGCCGAAGTTTGCACGCGCCGGCTTTACCAGCGACGGACCGCCGGCCCGGCTCAGCCGCACCCGCACCATGCGCAAAAGCCTTGGTCGACGCCTGGCGCTGCATCGGCCAAGCCTGGCGGAAATCGAGGCCCTGGAGGCGGAACTACGGGCGGCGGAAGACGAGATACCGCGCGATGAGGCGAAGGTCTCGACCCTGCGCGTCAAGGTCGAACACAAGCAGCGGCTCCGCCGCACCATCGCCTACATCGACCCGCTCGATCTGCAGTACAGCCGCTTCGAACGCGTGCCAAAGCCGACGACGCAGGCCGTCATGTTTTGTCTGATGGATGCCTCCGCGTCGATGACCGAGCCGCTCAAGGACTTGGCCAAGCGCTTTTTCATGCTCTTGCACGTGTTCCTCTCGCGCTACTATCGCGAGGTTCACCTGGTGTTCATACGCCACACCAGTACGGCGTCCGAGGTCGACGAGGAGACGTTCTTTCGCGGCACCGAGACCGGCGGTACGGTGATCTCCACGGCGCTCGAAGAGATGTTGAAAGTCGTGCGCGATCGCTATTCGCCGGCGGATTGGAACATCTATGCCGCCCAGGCCTCCGATGGTGACAACTTTCACGACGATATGCCGCGTACACTCGACCTCTTGAGTAAAGAAGTCTTGCCGATTTGCCAGTATTTCGCCTACATCGAGACGACGCACGGCGAACGCTTCAACGATTCGGTCGAGACGCCGGTTTGGCACGGCTACGCGGAAATTGTCCGGACTCGAAAGAACTTCGCCATGCGGCGCGTGGCCTCACCGGAAGACATCTTTCCCGTCTTTCATGAGCTGTTTTCGGCCAACGCTGTCACCACCTGAGGAGCTGGATCTTGACCGACACCAAGCTGCCTCCGCGACGTAAAAGCCGCGTCCGCCCCCTGTTCGATGGGTCGGAGTGGAACTTTGATCTGTTGCGAAAGACCTACGACACGATGGGTGAGGTCGCCCTGGGTGAACTCGGGCTCGACATTTATCCCAATCAGATCGAGGTAATTACCGCCGAGCAGATGCTCGACGCCTATTCCTCAATCGGCATGCCGCTGATGTACCGGCATTGGTCGTTTGGCAAGCGGTTCGCCCACGATGAGGCGTTCTACAAGAGGGGTATGCGCAGTCTGGCCTACGAATTGGTCATCAATTCCGATCCCTGCATCAATTACATCATGGAGGAGAACTCCATGACCATGCAGGCTCTGGTGCTGGCCCACGCCGCCTACGGCCACAACCACTTTTTCAAGAACAACTATCAGTTCCGGCTGTGGACCCAGCCCGACCACATCATCGACTATCTGGAGTTTGCCAAGCGCTATGTCGCCGAATGCGAGGAGCGGCACGGTCAAGATGCGGTCGAAAGTGTGCTCGATGCCGCGCACGCACTGATGAACCACGGCGTGAGCCGAGATTTCAGGACCAGGCCGCGCGATGTCGCCAAGCGCGAGCGGGAGAAGGCCGAACGGCGCCGGGCTTACGAGGAGGCGACTTACGACGATATCTATCGCACGTTACCCGAAATCGTGCGCGAGAACGTGTCGGAGTCATCGGCATCCAAGAACGAGCAGCGGCGGCTCGGCCTGCCGGAGGAGAACCTGCTTTACTTCCTGGAGAAGCATGCGCCCAAGCTGGAGGACTGGCAGGCGGAGCTCTTGCGCATCGTGCGCCTGCTCTCGCAATATTTCTATCCGCAGCGCCAAACCAAGATGATGAACGAGGGTTGCGCCACTTTCGTCCACTATGAGATCATCAATCGGCTCTATGAGCGTGGTCTGTTGACCGACGGCACCATGCTGGAATTCCTGCACTCGCATTCCTCCGTCATCTATCAGCCCTCCTTCAATGATCGCCGCTTTGGCGGTTTCAATCCCTATGCGCTCGGTTTTGCCATGATGTGCGACATCAAGCGCGTCTGCCTCGAGCCGACCGATGAAGACCGAGCCTGGTTTCCCGATTTCGCCGGCTGCGGCGACGCGCTCGGCACTTTGCGCCAGGCTTGGGCGGAGTTCCGCGACGAGAGCTTCATCCTACAATATTTGAGCCCCAAGTTGATGCGCGATTTCCGTCTGTTTGCCGTCAGCGACGATGCCAAAGATGCGGCCATGCGGGTGGCCGCCATCCACGATGAGCAGGGCTACAAAGACATACGCCGCCGCTTGGCGCGGCAATACGATATCGCCGTGCAGGATCCCGATCTGCAGGTTACCGATGCGGACCTGTCCGGCAGCCGGCGGCTCGTGCTCACCCACTATGTGCGCAAGGGTATCCTCTTGGACAAGGCCGAGGCCGAACGCACCCTGCAGTATCTGGCCCAGCTGTGGGGCTATCGGGTGAAGCTGGTCGAAAGCGATGATGGGCGCGTGCTGAAGGAGCACGAGGCTCTACCAATGCCGTAGCGTGGCGGCCAGGCGCGCGGCTCAGTCCCGGCTGAGCAGGCGCGTGGCAACGGCGTAGAGCCCTTCCTGTCCCAGCATCCATACGGCCATGCCGCCGGTGCCGAACAGCGGCAGAAAGGCATCATCCAGGACGTTGAGGCCGCCCGTGAAGGCGCCGAACGCCGGCATGATGATGCGCCGGCCGTTGCCAACGAAGCAAGGTCGGCGAATGGAGGTGCCATAGAGCGACAGCTTGGCGGCGGGATGCATGTGTCCGGCAATCTCATGCGTGGCTGAGCCGTAAGCCGGTTCATGACGCAGCGTGACGCCCGCTAGCTTGATCTCGTCGTCGATCCGGCCGCCAAACTCCGGGGCAATGCGGCGGTCATGATTGCCGCTGAGCCAGATCCACTCACGATCCTCCTGCAGGATCTTGAGCCGCTCGAGATCATCGGCGCCAATGCGGCGCGCGGCGCCTTGATCGTGGAAGCTATCGCCGAGCGCAATGACCCGACGCGGCTGATAGCGGTCGATGGCCTCCGCCAGCCTGATCAAGGTCTCGCGGGTATCGTAAGGGGGCAGGAAAGCCCCCGCCTCCGCGCGGGCCGAAGCCTTCTCCAGATGGAGGTCGGCGACCAGCAGAGCCGCCTCGGCCGGCCAGTAGATTGCGCCCGTGCTGTCCGCGATCAGGGACTTGCCGCAAATCGAAATGGCCTGCTCCGCCCGGTCGGCCAGCAGGGTGAGGCGTTCGGACTTGAGCTCGAGCATGGACTAACCCCCTTGCATCGCCTCGCGCACGAGCGCGTCGGCAGCCTCGCGCAGAATGCCCTCCGCCACGCCCTTGGCGTTGACCAGCTCCTGCCCGATCTCGAGGAGCGCGGGCACGGCCAGCGGCGACACATGCTCCAGGGCCTTGTAACGGATGCGTCCCTTGATTCGCCCTAAAAACTCGCCCAGCCGACGGATATCCAAAAGGCCCGTGGCCGCATCCTCCCAGGCAGCCTCCAGCAGAATATGGCGCGGGTCGTGCTTGCGCAGCACCTCGTAGATGAGATCTGAGGCAATGGTGACCTGGCGGCCGCTCTTGCTCCTGCCGCCATGACGGCGTTCGATCAACCCGGCGATCACGGCATTGATGCGAAAGGTACGCCGCATCAGGCTCGATTCGGCCAGCCAAGCCTCGAGATCGTCGCCCAGCATGTCCTCGGCGAACAGGGCGGCAAGATCGAGCCGTCCTCGCCGTTGCAAGTCTGCCACGTCGCGCAATGACCAGATCGCCAGCGCATAGTCGTTGGCGACAAAGCCCAACGGTTTGGCCCCCAACCGATCGAGGCGCCGCGTCAGCAGCATGCCGAGTGTCTGGTGGGCCAGCCTGCCCTCGAAGGGATAGGCGACCAGGTAATGCCGACGCGCGCGTGCAAAGCTCTCGATCAGGACTTCGCCGGGCGCGGGCAGGGTGGACACCTCCTGCTGACGCAAAAGCCAGTCGCGCACCGCTTGCGGTAGTTGCCGCCAGCGGCCGGGCTCCGCCAGCAAGCTGCGAACCCGCTGGGCCAAATGCGTCGAGAGCGGAAATTTGCCGCCCTCATAGGACGGGATCATCGGATCGGGGTCGCTCGTGCGCGTGACGAAAGCATCGGTGTTCTGCAAGCCTTCGAAGCGCAGCACCTCACCCGCGAAGGCGAAGGTGTCGCCCACCTTCAACTGCTCGACGAAATATTCCTCAACCTCACCCAGGAGCCGGCCGCCCGCCAACGGCGCGATTCCGGGTCGGCGTTTGCCGCGCCGCCCGGCCAGCCGGATCTTTATCATCGGCGCCTCGACGATGGTGCCAACGTTCATGCGGTAGTGTTGTGCCAGCCGTGGGTGGGCGAGGCGGAGACGGTCGGCGCCGGCCCGCCGCAATCGCGCATAGCGGTCGTAGGCGCGTAGCGCATAGCCGCCGGTGGCAACGAAATCGAGTACACGATCGAAGCTCTGGCGCGCCAAGCTTGCATAGGGCTGGGCGCTGCGCACTTCCCGATAAAGGCTGCTGGGTCTAATCGGGCCGCTGCAAGCCATGCCCCACACGTGTTGGGCCAGCACGTCCAGCGCACCCGTCCGCTGCGCCGTGGCATCGTGCGCTCCCACTTCGGCGGCCTCGATTGCGGCACGACACTCAAGGACCTCGAAGCGATTTGACGGCACCAGCAGCGCCCGCGACGCCTCTTCCAGGCGATGATTGGCCCGGCCGACACGCTGGAGCAGCCGGCTTGCTCCCTTGGGTGCCCCTACATTGATGACGAGGTCGACCTCACCCCAGTCCACGCCGAGATCGAGGGTCGAGGTCGACACCACGGCGCGCAACGAGCCGGCCGCCATGGCCGCTTCGACCTTGCGCCGCCGCGCCGCGTCCAGGGAGCCGTGATGCAGTGCAATCGGTAGATTGTCCTCGTTGAGGCGCCAAAGCTCCTGGAACAGCAGCTCCGCTTGGCTGCGCGTGTTGACAAACAGCAGCGACAGCCTATGCGCCCTGATGGCCTGCAGGATGTCAGGTGCGGCGTAACGGGTGGTGTGGCCGGCCCAAGGCAGAGCTGCATCGGTTTCCAGTATGGTGATGTCGTGCGCTGCCCCGCCCGCCACCGTGAGCAGGTCCGCCAGGCGCGTCACCCGGACCTCGGTCTGCGGCACCAAATAGGCACGCAGCTCGCTAGGACGTGCGACCGTCGCCGACAAGCCGATGCGCACCTGCCCCGGCGCGATGCTTGCGAGGCGGGCGAGATCGAGCGCAAGCAAGTCGCCCCGCTTGTTGGGCGCGAGCGCATGTATCTCGTCGATGATCACGTTCTCAAGGTCGGCGAAGATGCGGCTGGCGTCGGCATGCGATAGCAGCAGCGCGATCTGCTCGGGCGTCGTCAAGAGCAGGTCGGGCGGGCGCCGACGTTGCCGCTGCTTGCGTGCAATCGGCGTGTCGCCCGTGCGGGTTTCGACCGTGATGGGTAAGCCCATTTCCGTCAGAGGCGCCATCAGATTGCGCGCAATATCGCTGGTCAGGGCCTTGAGCGGGGAGACATAGAGCGTATGGATGGAGCGGCCACTTTCCGGGCGCGGGCGCCCCGTCAACGCCACCAGGCTCGGCAGAAACCCAGCGAGCGTCTTGCCGGCGCCCGTCGGTGCGATCAGCAACGTCGAGCGGCGCTGGGCCACATTTGCCAAAAGGCCGAGCTGGTGCGCGCGGGGGTGCCAGCCCCGGCGATTGAACCAGTCGAGGAACGGCGGCGGCAGGCGCGCCGACCGCGCAGCACACGCCTGGGCGGGCTGCGCTGCCGTCGATTGGGCCTTTACCTCGCAATGCATGGAGCCGGCCTCGAGATCCCTGGGCAGCCGCCCCTCTGCGGCCTGTTGCGCGATCCAAGACTATGTTAAGGGGACAAGCGCGCAGGCGCGGCAAGTAGGATGCGAGGGGACGGCTGCATGGATCGGCAGCAATTCTTCGGTGATAGTGTTGCGCGCACTTTGGTCCGTTTGGTGCTGCTCTCAATTGTGGTCGGCATCATCTTTTCGGTGCTCGGCATCACGCCTTTCAACCTGATCGAGCGCATAGAGCAGCTGGTCCGCCGCATCCTCGATCTGGGCTTGGATGCGTTCCGCTCGGCGTTCGGCTACTTTCTGCTGGGTGCGGTCGTCGTTATCCCGATCTGGTTCATTATGCGTCTGTTGAAGGTCGGGCGGCCAGGCGACTGGCGCTGACGGTCGGCCTCGCCCGCCCGAGTGGCCTATTTTTTCACGAGCGCGTCGCGGATCTCGCGCAGGTAGATCTCCGACTGCGAGGGTGGCGGTGGTGCGGCGGCTTGCTCCTCGGCTCGCTCAAAGCGCTTGCGCAACTCGTTGATCGCTTTCACCAGCATGAAGACGGCGAGGGCGACAATCATAAAACTGATCACGTTATTGATGAACACGCCGATGTTCATGGCCACCGGTTCTTGGCCCGGTGCGCCGGCGCGCAGGGGAATTTTGATGTTGGAAAAGTCTACGCCCCCAAGCATGACCCCGATCGGCGGCGTGATCACGTCCTTGACCAGGGACGACACGATGGTGCCGAAGGCGCCGCCGATGATGATGCCCACGGCCATGTCCACGACATTGCCTTTGATGGCGAATTCCTTGAATTCCTGCAGGATGCTCATGGGAATGCTCCTCTGTTGCGACCTCACGCAGCCTCCCCCTTTTATGCGTGAGTTTGCCGCCCGCTGCCAATCGGCTAGGGCCTGGCATTGGACAAGGCCATGGCCTTGCCGCACAATGCTGCGGTCGATTGCATGGTAACCGCCTGAGCTGGCGCGGAAATTTGCCCAATGCACGGCCGCGCGGAGGTCGGCTGCAATGATCGAAGGCTGGAGCGTCGTCGCCCTCGCGATCGGTTACGTGAGCGTCCTGTTCGCCGTGGCCTGGTACGCCGACCGCGCCGTGCGCACGCGCAAGCCGGGCCAGGATCGGCCGCTGATATATGCCCTCTCGTTGGCCGTCTACTGCACGTCTTGGACCTTCTTTGGTAGCGTCGGTCTCGCCGCGTCGACCGGTTACGACTTCGTCCCCGTCTATCTCGGGCCGATCCTGCTCTTCCTGTTCGGTTGGCGCTTTCTGTCGCGCATCGTGCGCGTAGCCAAAAGCCAAAACATCACGTCGGTTGCTGACTTTCTCGCCGCGCGCTACGGCAAGAGCCAAGCCGTGGCCGCGATCGTGACGATCATTGCCGTCGCAGGAACCCTGCCGTACCTGGCGCTGCAACTCAAGGCAGTTGCGATCTCGGTCGATGCGCTGCTGGGCGCGCGCCCATTGCAGCAACTGCATCTGCCAACGGATACCGCCTTCATCATCGCCATTGCGATGATCATATTCGCCATTCTGTTCGGCACGCGCCATATCGACGCCACCGAGCATCAGGAAGGACTGATCGTCGCGGTCGCCGCCGAATCGATCGTCAAGCTTGCCGCCTTTCTCACCGTCGGCATGTTCGTTACCTTTTCGGTGTTTGGTGGTTTCAGCGGCTTCTTCGAGCGCGCCCACGCGCACCCGGAAATCCAGCGCGTGTTCGCGCAAGGCTTCCACGGCGGGACCTGGATTACCGTAACGTTCTTGAGTCTGGTGTGCGTGCTGCTGCTGCCGCGGCAGTTCCACGTCGCCGTGGTGGAGAACAATTCGGAGAACGAAATTCGCCGGGCCGCCTGGCTGTTCCCGGTCTATCTCGTCCTGATCAATATTTTCGTGGTGCCGATCGCCGCCGCCGGCCTCATAACCCTGCCCAAGGGATCGTTTCAGGCGGACAGCTTCGTGATCGGCCTGCCGCTCTCAGCCGGCGCGGAGGTCATCACGCTGTTAGCCTTCGTCGGGGGCTTGTCGGCCGCGACCGCCATGGTGATCGTCGATTCGGTGGCGTTGGCGATCATGGTGTGCAATGGCCTGGTCCTGCCGCTTGTGTTGCGCCAGCGTCTCGACGAGGCCAAAGGTCGGCAAAAGGACATGGCCTGGCTGTTGCTGGCCGTGCGCCGCGTCGCCATTTGTGTCATCATTTTGCTGGGCTACGGCTTCTATCACCTCTTGGGTCAGACGCACGCGCTGGCCTCCATCGGCCTCGTCTCTTTTGCGGCGATCGCTCAGTTCGCGCCCGCATTCTTTGGTGGGCTGGTCTGGCGCAAGGCCACGGCGCGCGGCGCCATTGCAGGCATTCTCGCCGGCTTCGTGGTATGGGCCTACACGCTGCTGTTGCCCTGGGTCGTCGATGCGGGCTGGGTGGATCGCTCGATCATGTCGGACGGGCCCTTTGGCTTGAGCCTGTTCTCGCCCCAGGCCCTGTTTTACCTGCGCTTCGAGCCGCTAACGCACGGTGTCTTGTGGAGCATCGCAGCCAACGTTTTCATGTTCGTCACGGTCTCGCTGCTGCGGGCACCCGAGCCGGTCGAGCGGCTGCAGGCGCACGTTTTCGTCCAGGACGACTTGCCGCGCCCGCCGATCGCGCCCTCGTTTCGCCTCTGGCGCACGTCCGTGACGGCGGGCGATCTCCAGCATGCGGTGGCGCGTTATCTGGGCGCCGAACGCGCCGAACGCTCGTTCGCCGAATATGCGGAGAGCCGCAACGCACCGCTATCCCCGGAAGCGGAAGCCGACATCCATCTGTTGCGGTTCACGGAGCATCTGTTGGCCAGTGCCATCGGGGCCGCATCGGCGCGACTGGTGCTTTCGCTGCTGCTGCGCCGGGGCGACGTCGGCAGCCAATCCGCCCTGCGGCTGCTCGATGATGCCTCCGAAGCGCTTCAGTACAACCGCGACCTGCTGCAATCGGCGTTGGACCAGGTGCGCCATGGGCTCAGCGTGTTCGACAAGGACATGCGGTTGATCTGTTGGAACCGGCAATTTCGCGAGCTGCTCAACTTGCCGCCGGAGCTGGGTCGCGTCGGCACACCGCTGGATCGCATTTTGCTCACCTGCGCGGAACGTGGCGACTTCGGCGCAGGCGACGTGAACAAGCTCACCGCCGATCGGCTTGCCAAGCTGGTACTATCAAAGGAAACCTTCCAGGAGCAGTTCGACAACGGCCGTCGCATCCTGGAGATTCGCACCAATCCATTGCCGCAGGGCGGCATCGTTACCACCTACTCGGACATCACCGAGCGGGTCGCCGCTTCCGAGGCGCTGGCGCGCGCCAACGAGACGCTGGAACGCCGCGTGCGGGAGCGGACCGCCGAACTGACGGAAGTCAACCAGGCCCTTGCCATCGCCAAGCGCAAGGCTGACGAAGCCAATCTCGACAAGACCCGCTTCCTTACGGCCGCAAGCCACGACGTTCTGCAACCGCTCAACGCGGCGCGGCTCTACGTCACCAGCCTGGTCGAACGTGAGCTTGCGAGCGGCGAGGCCCAGCTCGTTCGCAACATCGATGCCTCGCTCGAGGCGGTCGAGGAGATCTTGAACATTCTGATCGAGATTTCACGCCTCGATACCGGCCGACTGGAACCGGATATCACGTCCTTTCCCCTCGATGAGGTATTCGAGCGCCTGAAAGTGGAATTTGCCCCGCTCGCGCGCGAAAAGGGGGAGCTGGAATTGCGCGTGGTGGCGACGCGATTGTGGGTGCGCACCGACCGTCGCCTGTTGCGGCGCGTCTTGCAGAACTTGCTGGCCAATGCCATCAAGTATACGCCGAAGGGCAAGGTCCTGCTGGGCGTGCGCCGACACGGGAGCGAACTTACCGTGGAGGTATGCGACACGGGTCCGGGCATTCCAAAAAGCAAGCGCGCCGTCATCTTCAGGGAATTCGAGCGCTTGGAGGAAACGGCCGCTTCGGTGCGAGGGCTCGGACTGGGCCTGTCGATCGTGGAGCGCATCGGCAAGGTGCTGGGTCACCAGGTGGACCTGCGCTCGGTACCAGGCAAAGGCTCAATCTTTTCGGTCAAATTGCCGCGTGCGGCGCCCGGTGTGGTCGAGCCGACACCGGTGCCCGTCTCGGCCGGGCGGATCGCCGGCCTGAACGTGCTCTGCATCGACAATGAACGGGCGGTCCTCGACGGCATGCGCGTCATGTTGAGCGGCTGGGGCTGCAAGGTCATAACGGCTCAAAATGCCGCAGAAGCCATCGACCGGCTGCAACCCGGTCATACCAAGCCCGATATCATCCTGGCCGACTATCACCTCGACAGCGGCACCGGCCTTGATGCCGTCGCCGCCATTCGCACGGCCGAGCGCACGCACACGCCGGTTATTATCATATCTGCTGACCACACGCCCGAGGTGCAACGCGAAATTCGCAGGCGGGGCTACGCCTTCTTGCGCAAACCGCTGAAGGCGGCGGCGCTGCGCGCCCTGATGCA
>Ga0075418_10007189_pt1 | contig 12548 bp, 8 predicted proteins | sample SoiMetdeltSBSDD2_FD_81776 | JGI IMG/M metagenome (GOLD analysis project Ga0075418, IMG submission 81776) | Bulk soil microbial communities from a Populus tree surrounding site in Tennessee, USA - Soil MetaG P. deltoides SBSDD2 | ecosystem: Environmental > Terrestrial > Soil > Tree plantation...
ACACTGAGGCCCTCGAGATGCTCGAAGGGCTTCGCGGCTCGGCGATCCTGGACGGTGTCCGCGGCCGTCCGCCGATCGACCGCAGCGCCGTCGCGGACATTCTCGTGGCGCTGGCGAGGCTCGGACGCGAACGCCCGGACATTGTCGAGGTCGACCTCAACCCCGTCATCGCCGGGCCGAACGGCGCCCTGGCTGTCGATGCGTTGGTCGTGCTCGAAGCGGGGGAGGCGAGGCATGCCTGACGCCGTCGTTCGGACCGAGCCCGCACCCTGGGGTGTCCGGCTGGTCCTCGATCGGCCGGACAAGCTCAACGCGATCAGCCATCAGCTGCGCGAGGAGCTCGTGGCTGCGATCAGCGCCGCGGCCGGCGACGAGCGCATACGGGTCATCGCGATCGCCGGCGAGGGCCGCGCCTTCTGTGCCGGGTATGACCTCGCCGAGAATGCGCCAACCACGACGAAGGGCTGGCGCGACGTGCTCGCCGAGGATGTCGAAGCGACCCTGGCGATCTGGCGCTGTCCGAAGCCCGTCATCGCCCAGGTCCACGGCTACTGCCTCGCCGGCGGCCTCGAGCTCGCGATGGCCTGTGACCTCATCGTCGCATCCGACGACGCCCAGCTCGGCGAGCCGGAGATCCGGTTCGGCTCCGCGCCCGTGACCCTGCTCATGCCGTTCCTCCTCGGCCAGAAGAAGACGCGCGAGCTGCTGTTCACCGGCGACCTCGTCAGTGCGGACGAGGCGCTCAAGATCGGGCTCGTGAACCGCGTCGTACCGCGCGCGGAGCTGGCCGCTGCCGTCGACGCCCTCGCCGACCGGCTCGCCCGGGTCGAGCCGGACGTCATGGCGCCGACGAAGCTCATGCTCAACCGGGCGATGGAGTTCGCGGGCTTCCTCGAGGCGCTGGCGATGGGCCTCGACGTCCAGTCGTTCATCAACATGAGCGAGTCTTCCGTCGAGTTCAACGAGATCGTCCGCCGCGACGGCCTGAAAGCGGCCCTCGCCTGGCGCGACCAGCGCTACGACGAGCGTCTCGCCGACAGCGCGAAGCGGGCGGGGGAGGGCTCGGGCGACCCGGGCTGACGCCGCTCAGGCGGCGGATCGCGCGTCGAAGATCAGGTGCTGATTGCCCCCGGCGGCCTTCGCCTGGTACATCATCCGGTCCGCCGCGGCCATGAGGTCGCGCGCGCTCTGCTCGCCGCCGGAGCTCACGACGACCCCGATGCTCGCCGCGATGATGCGGACCTCATCATCGACGTCGATCGGCCGGGCCAGCGCGGCGTGGATCCTGGACGCCACGAGCTCCGCCTGTTCGAGCCCGTCGAGATCCTCGATCAGCACCGCGAACTCGTCGCCGCCGAACCGGGCCACGACGCCGTCCGCCCGAATCGCCCGGCGGATCCGCCCGGCCAGCTCGATGAGGACGGCGTCGCCGGCCGCGTGACCGAGCGCGTCGTTGACCTCCTTGAAATCGTCGAAGTCGACGAAAAGAAGGCCAACGTGGGACCCGCCGCGGCTCGCCCGGACCAGCGCCCGCTCGAGAGCCTCGGTGAGGACGTGTCGGTTCGCCAGCCCCGTGAGGGGATCGTGGGTCGCCTGGTGGCGAAGCGCCGCCTCGAGGTCGTGGCGTTCGGTGACGTCGCGGCTGTTCAGGATGACCTCTGAGCGTGGATCGTTCGGGTTGACGACGCTGACCACGGATTCGAACGTCCGCCAGCTGCTTCGACGGCGGTCGTCGTCACCGATCTTCAGTCGCCATTCGAACGTCCGCCCGGAGACGCTCTCGCTCGGTGCGTTCAGGAGCTCCTCGAGGCGGGCGCGATCGTCGTGGTGGACGAGGTCGCGGAACGCGATGCCGAGAAGGTCATCGGCCGTCCGCTCCAGTAGGCGCACGGCCGACGCGCTCGCATAGGCGACGCGGCCGTCGCGCCCGATGACCGTGATGAGATCGGACGAATGCTGGACGAGGCCCCGGAAGCGCGCCTCGCTGACCGCGAGCCCGCGCTGCTCACCCGAGAGGAAGGCATTGCGGCGGCGCGACCGCTCCCAGCGGCGGAACAGGAGGCTGACGAGGATCGCCGCGGAGAGGAGCGCCGACAGCGTGCCGACGTCGGCCGCCAGGCCGCTGTCTGCCGCTGAATCGGCAAGCTGTGCCTCGGTCGCGGTGCGGACCCGTGCGAACTGCTCGCGCGCCGCCGCCACATTCGTCGCCGCGAGCGCGGCCGCCTCACCGAGAGCGCCTCGCCCGAGGGCCGAGAGCTCCTCGTCGAGCGCCGACTGATAACCATCCATCGCGAGCCGCAGGGCCGAGAGGCCGAAGCTGGCCCGCTCGTCGAGCGCGAGGCGCTCGAGGATCTCGCCGGCGCGGTTTCGCGCGGCCTGGAGCCGGTCGCCCTGCTCAGGGCTCAGTCCGTTCCCCGACAGCGCCTCCAGCTCGAGCGCCGAACGCTCGTAGACCGTGGCCTCCAGGCTGGCGACGAGCGCCTGGGCGCGCCGTCCAGCATCCGCCGCGCCACGCAGCGCCGCGATCGAAAAGCTCGCCGCAAGGGCAAAGCCAACCGAGCCGACGAGCACGGCCGCGAACGGCAGGCGTCGGCTGCCGCGGGCGCGCGGCGAACGGGACGGGTTGCGCGTAGACACCGTTCGGCCACTGTACGGACGGACCGGCCGCGGGCTCACCGAACGAACGTACCTGCACGGATGGGCGAATCGGTGCCTACCCGCGGGTGCCCGTGCGCAACAGACTGCGCGACATGGCCAACCCCGACCCTCGCGACCCGCGCGCCCGCCGCCGCAGACGGCGGCGCTTCCTCGCCCTCCTGCTGTTCCTGCTGCTCCTGATCCCGAGCATCGGTACGAGCGTGCTCACGTTCGCGCTGTTCACCGACCAGGAGACCGTCGCCGCCGACTTCACGACCGGCACGATCATCCTCGACGCCGTGAAGATCGACGCCCTCGTCCTGACGACGACCGCGCTGATGCCCGGCGACACGATCACGGACGACGTGGTCGTCGAGAACGACGGCACCGCGCAGCTCCGCTGGGCCATGACGACGGCGAGCACGAACGCCGACAGCAAGGCCCTCCGCGACGCGCTCACGCTGACCGTCAAGACGATCGACGCGACCACGCCGCTCGTCCCGTGCGACAACTTCGACGGGACCACCGTCCTCGCTGCCACCGTCCTCGGGGCGAGCACGGCCGCGATCGGCGACCCGTCGCCCGGCGACCAGGGTGCTGACCGGGTCCTGAACGCGGGTGCGAACGAGACGCTGTGCTTCCGGGTCACGCTCCCGAGCGGCACTGGCAACGCCTACCAGGGCGCGACGACCACGACGACGTTCACGTTCGACGCCGAACAGACGTCCTCGAACCCATAGCCGCCCGGTCACGGCCGGCCTCATCCCTGAGCCCCCGAACCTGACTCAGATGCCTCGATGCTGACGATCGCCCGGCGGGGCCTCGAGGCCGCCCTCCTCATCCTCGTCCTCGGCTCGCTCGGGCTGGCGGCATTTGCCCAGGCCGCGCCGCTGCTCGGCGGTGGCCTCTACAGCGTCCGCTCCGAATCGATGATGCCGCTGCTCGCGGTTGGCGAGCTCGTCGTGGTCCAGGAGGCCGCGCCGGAGTCCATCGCGGTCGGCGATGTGGTCACGGTCAAGCTGGCGTCCGGGTCGACGGTCACCCATCGCGTCATCGCGATCGTGGCGACGGATGGCGCGCCGATGTTCCAGACCCGCGGCGACGCCAATGGCGGCCCGGATCCGGTCAACGTGACGTCGGACCAGGTCGTCGGCCGGCTGGCGTGGCACGTGCCGCTCCTCGGATTCCTCCTCGCGATGCTGTCGATGCCGACCGGCCTCGCCGCGCTCTTCTCCGTCGGCGCGACGCTGCTCACGGCGATCTGGCTGCTCGACGAGGTCGAGGTCGCGGACGAGGACGATGAGGAGGACGTCGAGGACGCGGTCGAACCGGAGGCAGACCGCCCAGTTCCGGCGACCTGATGGGCGGTCACGTGACGGCTCGTCCTCGCGCACTCCCTCGCGCGCGCGCACGCGCGATCCTTGCGGTCCTCCTGGCAACCGCCCTCGGCCTCGGCCTGGGCCGGCCCGTCGCGTGGACGCTCGCGGTCATCGGCGACATCGAAACGGTTCCGTCGACCTTCTCGACCGAGACGCTCGACCCGCCGACGTCGCTGACCGCGACGGCGGTCCTGTTCCTGACCGTCAACCTCGCATGGACGGCGACAGTGGATACGCGGGCGACCGGCTACCAGGTCTTCCGTGGCACCGTGAACGGCGGGCCCTACACCCAGATCGGCACCGTCACGTCCCGCACGACCACGACGTACCAGGACCTGCCGCTGGTCCCGGGCACGTACTACTACGTCCTCAAGACGTACTTCGGCTCGTGGACGAGCGTGAACAGCAACCAGGCCTCCGCCACCGCCCTCTGAGGTACGCGGCGCGGCGCTGACCTGGCGACCAAGATTCGAATCCACGGCGGCCTGTGCGGTCCCGGAGGGTCTGAAAAGGTCCCTTGCGGAACGGTGGATTCGACCCTTTGACGGCCTGTTGCGCGGGCGCAACCGTTACCTCTGGCGGCCATTGAAATAGTACTTCCGGGTTCCCATAGTCCGCCTCCGTGTCACCTGACACCGAGGTCTGTCGCGGGACTGACTTTCTGGGCGGGTGAAGTCAGGCATCACTCGACAGAGGGGACCTACTGAATGCGCGCGACATCTCGCATGATTGCCGTCCTATCGGCGGCGACTCTTCTAGGCTCACTCCTGGTGGGCACCGCCTACGCCGCGAAGCCCGTCACGGGCAACCCCGCGGGCGACCTCGACCAGTGCGCCAACGGCGGCGTCAACGCTGCCGCCATCCTGTGTGCCGGCTCTGCCTGGCAGAACGGCAACCTGAACGGCAACCAGGCCCACTACAGCGAAGGGCACTCGGTTCCGTATCGCCTACGGCTGAGCGGCCTGACCGTCGGAACCCAGTACCACGTGACAATCGAATGGGACACGACGCAGAGCGGCAAGCACGCCCTCGATTACCTCACGTCGTACAACCGCACTGAATCGTCGGCGAATCCGTGTTCGGGCGTGACCGGCTGTACCCTCGCGAGCCCGAACACGTACGCCATCCCGGTTGACCCCAACCTCGGGACTGTGACGCCGGTTGCGGGAGTCTTCAGCCTCTGGGGCGGTAGCTTCCTCGCTCCTCCTAACGGCGCGTCCGGCTACACCTTGAGCGGAACGTACGCGGGCTCGAGCGCGACCAAGATCACCCTGCACTTCACGGCCTCGGTTGCGAACCCCGTCCTGGCCTGGGGCGGCCACATCGCCACGCGCATCGACTGGGGCCAGAACAATTCGGCGGTGTCGATCAACGGCTCGCCGTTCCACATGCGCTTCCTCGACCTGAACGGCTCCGGCGGAAACCAGGACCGATCGCTCTCGAACGACGCGGTCGTCTTCCCGGCCCAGATCACGATCATCAAGGACACGTCGCCGAATGCGGCCACGTCATTCTCCTTCACGCCGAGCACGGGCATTCTCGATGGCTTCCCGCCGGCAACGCCGCCGGTGGCCGCTACGACCTTCAACCTCGTAGATAACGGTGCCGCGGGCACGAACACGAAGCAGCTCTCCACGGTGATGTTCGGTTCGAACCTGACTGTTAGCGAAGCCGACCCCGGTGCCGCCTACACGGTGACCGGAGCCTGCGTCGAGAGCGGCACGCAGGACAGCTCGTTCAGCGGACGAACCGCGACGATCTCGGCGCAGGAGGCCGAGGTCATTACCTGCACCTTCACCAATACCCTCAACAACGGCACGATCACCCTGACGAAGGTCGTCCAGAACACCAACGGCGGCAATGCCGGTGTTAACGATTTCGGCCTGACGATTGGCGGCCAGCCCGTCAGCTCCGGCGGATCCATCGTTGCAACGCCGGGCACCCCGTACGCCATCAACGAAACCCTTCTAGACGGCTACGCGTTCGTATCAATCTCGGGCGCCGGCTGCCCGGCCGCTCTGGGCGGCACCGTCACCGTCGGCGGCGGCGGCAGCGTCTCGTGCACGATCACGAACCGAGACCTCGCTCCGACCCTTGCCCTGACCAAGACCGTCAGCAACACGAGCGGCGGCAACAACCCGAAGTCTGACTGGACCCTTACGGCCACCGCGGCGGCAGGCTCCGGCGCGTCGAACATCTCCGGCTCGGCGGACGTCACGGCGACCGCCGCCAAGTCGAACGTCGTATACACGCTCAGCGAGTCGAACGTCCTCGGCTACACGAACGGGACAACCTGGATTTGTAGCGGGACGGGCGTCCACCAGGAAGCCAACACCGTGACTCTCGATGAGGGCGCAGCGGGCATCTGCAACGTGACCAACACGGATCAGGCGCCGACGCTCGCATTGACAAAGACTGTCTCGAACTCGAACGGTGGCAACAACCCGAAGTCCGACTGGACGCTGTCCGCGACCGCGCCTGTCGGATCCGGCTTCGCGACGATTTCCGGCACCGCCGACGTCGGTGCTACTGCCGCTCGATCGAACATCGCCTACACACTGTCCGAGTCTGCGGTCGCCGGTTACACGAACGGCACGACCTGGACCTGCTCCGATGCGGCGACCCCTGATCGGTTCACCCAGACGGCCACGACGGTGACCCTCTTCGAGGGCGCCGCAGTGAGTTGCTCGGTGACCAACACCGACCAGGCGCCGACGTTGGCGCTCGACAAGATCGTCAGCAACCCGAACGGCGGCAACAACCCGCAGTCGGCCTGGACGCTTTCGGCCACGCCTGAAGCAAACAGCGTCGGCGCGACGTTGATCTCCGGATCAGCTGACGTCGGCCCCTCGGCTGCCAAGTCGAACGTCGTCTACACGCTGTCGGAGTCCAGCGTGACCGGCTACACGAACGGCACGATCTGGACCTGCAGCGACGGCCCGGGTGCCGATCGCTTCAGCCAGACCGACACCACGGTCACGCTCTTCGAGGGCGCTGCGGTCAGCTGCTCGGTGACGAACACCGATCAGGCTCCGACGCTCGCGCTCGACAAGATCGTCAGCAACACCAACGGCGGCAACAACCTGCAAGGCGACTGGACGCTAACGGCGACACCAGCCGCAGGCTCCGGATACACGACGATCTCCGGCTCGGCTGACGTAAGTGCAACAGCTGCGAAGTCGAACGTGATCTACACGCTCAGCGAGTCCACCGTTCTGGGCTACACGAACGGAACGACCTGGACCTGCACCGGAACGGGTGTCCACCAGGTTGACAACACGGTCTCCCTCGACGAGGGCGCCGCTGGCAGCTGCTCCGTGACGAACACGGACCAGGCGCCGACGCTCGCCCTGACGAAGGTCGTCAGCAACACGAACGGCGGTAACGATCCGAAGTCCAGCTGGACCCTGACGGCCACCCCGGCCGCAGGCTCGGGCTACTTGTCGATCTCCGGCTCGGCCGACGTCAGCGCGACGGCTGCCAAGTCGAACGTCGTCTACACATTGTCCGAATCCAGCGTGACCGGCTACACCAACGGCACGATCTGGACCTGCACCGACGCCGCTTCGCCGGATCGGTTCAGCCAGACGGACAACACTGTCACGCTCTTCGAGGGCGCCGCCGTCAGTTGTTCAGTAACGAATGCCGATAATGCCCCGACTCTGGCGCTGACCAAGACGGTCTCGAACCTGAGCGGTGGCAACAACGACAAGTCCGACTGGACACTTTCTGCAACGCCGCCGGTCGGATCCGGGTTCACGACGATCTCCGGCTCGGCCGATGTCGCCGCGGCAGCGGCCCGCTCCAACATCGTCTACACGCTTTCCGAGTCCAACGTGACCGGCTACACCAACGGCACGACCTGGACCTGCACCGACGCGGCTTCGCCGGATCGGTTCAGCCAGACGGCCACGACAGTGACCCTCTTCGAGGGCGCAGCGGTGTCGTGCAACGTGACGAACACCGATGTGGCGCCGACCCTCGCGCTCGACAAGACCATCGATGACGACTTCGGCGGCGGCGCGAGCGAGGAGGACTTCGTCCTCTCGGCAACCCCGACGATCGGGTCTGTGATCACTGACCTCGGCGGCGATGTGCCCGCGACGGGCGCGAAGTCGAACATGGAATACACGCTGACCGAAACCGCGCTCCCGGGGTACGAGGGCAGGGCCTGGACCTGCTCCGACAACGCCAGCCCGGATCGCTTCAGCCTTGCCGGCAACGTGGTCACCCTCTTCGAGGGCGCCGTCGTGACCTGCTCGATCATCAACGATGACTCGCCGGCCTCGCCGACGGGCTCCACCGTGCAGCACTGGGTGCTCCACGACACCCTGACCATCTCGGGCATCCGCCCAGGTGGCGACCCCGACAACCTCGCCACGGTCACGTTCCGCCTCTTCTCAGATGACGAGTGCGGCACGCTGGTCGGCGCAAGGACGGTCGGTATCAGCGCCGGTGGTGTCGCAGCCACGTCAGTCGGTGTCACCGTCTACGAGACTGGTCTGTACTACTGGACCGCGGCGTACTCGGGCGACGCGTACAACAACGACTTCACAACGGACTGCGGCGAAGAAATCACGCAGATCCAGGCAAAGGACAACCACGGCGGTGGACGGGACGACCTCCTCCTCCCGAGTTAGCCACCACGCAACCTAGGAAGGAGCCGGCCCGTCAGGGCCGGCTCCTTTCGATTCCAGGGGCGGACTCCGGGATCGATGCGTTGCGTGTCACACTCCGCTCGTGAGCCGAACCGCCCGTACTGCCGCTGACCTCCTCGTCGACGGCCTGCGCGCCGAAGGTTGTGAATACGTCTTCTCCGTGCCCGGCGAGGAGACGATGGACATCCTCGATGCGCTGGCTCGGCAGTCGCCAGAGACCGGGTCCGGCACTCGCACCGCCGCGGATGACGCCGACGGCGCCGACCCGCACCACGTCCACCACGTCACGACCCGCCACGAGCAGGGCGCCGCATTCATGGCCGACGTCTATGGGCGTTTGACGGGCCGGGCGTCAGTGGCCATGGCGACCCTCGGGCCGGGCGCGACAAATCTCCTGACCGGTGTCGCCGACGCCTATCTCGATCGCGCGCCGATGGTCGCGATCACCGGGCAGGCCGGCTCGGACAAGCTCCACAAGGAAGCGCACCAGGTCGTCGACATCGTCGAGATGTTCCGGCCGGTGACGAAATGGAACACGCGCGTGGAGCGGATCCGGGCGATCCCGGAGATTGTCCGGAAGGCCTTCCGGGTCGCGAGCCTCGAGAAGCCCGGTCCTACCCACATCGAGCTGCCCGAGGACCTCGCCGCGACGGCCGCGCCGGAGGGACTGGCCCCGATGCCACCCGCGGCCGCGACGCTGCCAGAGCCGACGGACGAGGCGATCGCCGCGGCCGCCTCGCTCCTCGCGGCCTCCAACCGGCCGCTCATCCTCGCCGGCAACGGTGTCCTCCGGCGCGGCGCCTCCGGACAGCTGCGCGAGCTTGCCCGCGGTCTTCACGTGCCGGTCGCGGCGACGTTCATGGGCAAGGGCGCGATCGACGACCGCTCGCACCTCTCGCTGATGGCGGTCGGCCTCCAGGCCCGCGACCACGTCCTGACCGGGTTCGACCGGGCCGATCTCGTCATCTGCGTCGGCTACGACCTCGTCGAGTACGCGCCGGCCCGCTGGAACCCGGACGGTTCGAAGCGGATCGTCCACATCGACACCGTCCCGGCCGAGGTCGACGTCGCCTATCAGCCTGAAGTCGAGCTCGTCGGCGACATTGGCCCAACCCTGACTCGCCTCCTCGAAGCCGTCGAACCGCGCGGCGTCGGCGGGCGAAGCGCGACCCAGCGCCACGAGTCGCGCGAAGTCCTTGTGAACGCGGACCTTCGAACGTCGCTCCTCGACGACCTGAGCGTCTGCGTCGCCGACCAGGGCTGGCCGATCAAGCCGCAGCGCGCGATCTACGAGCTGCGCCGCGCGCTCGGGCCGTCCGACATCGTCGTTTCGGACGTGGGTGCCCACAAGATCTGGGTTGCCCGGCTGTATCAAGCCTACGAGCCGAACACCGTCATCATCTCGAACGGGTTCGCGGCGATGGGCATCTCGTTGCCTGGCGCGATCGCGGCCAAGCTCGTCCACCCGGATCGGAAGGTCGTCGCGTTGTGTGGCGACGGCGGCTTCCTGATGAACTCGCAGGAGCTCGAGACGGCCCGGCGGATCGGCGCGAACGTGGTGGTTGTCATCTGGCGCGACGACGGCTACGGCCTGATCGACTGGAAGCAGCGCAACGAGTTCGGCCGCCCGTTCGCGGTCGAGTTCGGCAACCCCGACTTCGTGGCGTACGCGCAGTCATTCGGCATCGCCGGCTTCCGCCCGGCCTCCGCGGACGAGCTCTATCCCACGCTCATGCGCGCCCTCGAGGTGGACGGCCCGGCCCTCGTCGACGTCCCGATCGACTACCGCGAGAACCTCCGCCTCACCGAACGCCTCGGCGCACTCGCCGGCCTGGAGTAGACGCCCGAGCTCCCGCCACGCGCTCCGCCTGAACACCGCCGTTCCGCCCACACCGGAACTCTTGCGGCTTCTGACTCGCTAAGCGCCGAGGGTGCACACCGCTCGAGCATGCCCGCGCACGTCCACAGATGCCGTGATGCTCGGCAGGCCGGTTTATCGCCGGTGAAGCGCCGTGTGTTCCGATGGGGGAGGAATGCCACGTCGCAGTCGAAGCCGGGACCAGGTCGAAGGCGCAGCGGAAGCCCTCCGCCTCGGCGCCACGCTCGGCCGTGACCTGCGGTCCACGCGTCGGCGGCTCCGCCTCACGCAGAACCACCTCGCGGCCAGAGTCGGCATCACGGACAGCCGCCTGAGTGAGCTCGAACTTGGCGCCGGGGCCACTGCACCGCTCGAGCTCTGGGTCAAGCTGGGGATCGCGTTGGGGCGGCCGCTCGCGGTGGGATTCTCGCGCGACATGGCGGCCGCCGAACCTGCGGACGCCGGCCACCTTGCCGCCCAGGAGCTTGTCCTGAGATTGGCGCGAGCCCATGGTCGCCGTGCCAGCGCCGAGCTCGCGACACGTCCGGCGAATCCGGCCGCCTGGGCCGACGTCGTCCTCGCAGACGACCGGATTCGAACCCTGATCTTGGTCGAGATCGTCAACCGCTCCGGCAACCTCGGTGCGGACCTTCGAACCACCGACCGCAAGCTCGCCGAGCTCGAAGGCTTGGCCGTCCTCGCCGGCGGCGACGGCACGCCGTACGCGGTGACCGGTGGCTGGCTCCTGGTGGACACGGCTGCAAACCGGGCGCTCGTCGCGCGCTTCGGCGAGCTGCTCCGGTCACGATTCCCCGGATCGTCGAGCCGGTGGGCATCGGCGCTCGTCGAGGGCACGCGGCCGCCACAGCAACCGGCCATCGCGTGGATCGACACTCGAGCCGGGCGGATCTACCCGCTCCGGTGGCGGACGTAACGCGGCCGTCACGGCGCAGCCGTAGGCTGGCCACGATGAAGCGACTGCTCGCCGTCGTGCTCTTCATCGCCGCCTGCGGTGGTACGACGACGCCGCCCGTTTCGACGACGCCGAGCGCGACGCCGACCGCCAGCGCGCCCGCCGCCGAGCCGAGCCCCAGCGCCTCCGAAGCCGCGACCCCAGAACCCCCCAGGGACCTGCCGACCGCCTGGTCGCTGCTGACCCCGACCGGCGACCTGCCGGCGGCGCGCGAGGATCACACCTGGACCGTCGATCCGGCGACGGGGACGGCGTACCTCTTTGGCGGCCGGGATGGTTCGACCGTCTTCGGCGACCTCTTCGCATTCGACCTCGCCACGCACGCCTGGCGCCGCCTCGATCCCGCCGGCACAACGCCACACGCGCGCTTCGGGCACGAGGCGAACTGGGTGCCCGGCGTCGGCCTCGTGATCTTCGCGGGTCAGGCCAGCTCGACCGAGTTCTTCGGTGACCTCTGGGTGTTCGACCCAGCGCAGACCGCGTGGACCCAGCTGCCCAACACCGGCGACGCGCCGGTCCCGCGGTACGGCTCGTGCTCCGGGCTGGCGCCAGACGGCCGGCTGTGGATCAGCCACGGCTTCACCAAGGACGGCAATCGATTCTTCGATACGAAGGCCTACGACTTCGCCCTCCAGGCGTGGATCGACCTCACGCCGGACGGTCGCGTGCCGGTCGAGCGCTGCCTGCACGCCTGTTGGTGGACGGCCAATCGGACCTTCACGCTCTACGGCGGCCAGACCACGACAGTCGCGGCCCTCGGCGATGCGTGGTCTCTCGCGCCCGGCGGCGCCGATACGCCCGGAACGTGGACCCCGGTCGAGGGCACGCTGCCTGTCGAACGGGCGCTGACGGCCTTCGCGACCTACGGCGCTGTCGAGCTCCTCTTCGGTGGCCGCGCAATCGACCGGGCCTACCTCGCCGACGCCTACGTCGTCGACTCCAGCGGTGCATTCGCGCCCTTGGCCACTACCGGGACCGGCCCAGCCGCCCGAGCGTCCGCCACCCTGATCAGTGACTTCGCGCGCGCGCGCGCGATCCTCCTC
>Ga0075418_10007190_pt1 | contig 12548 bp, 10 predicted proteins | sample SoiMetdeltSBSDD2_FD_81776 | JGI IMG/M metagenome (GOLD analysis project Ga0075418, IMG submission 81776) | Bulk soil microbial communities from a Populus tree surrounding site in Tennessee, USA - Soil MetaG P. deltoides SBSDD2 | ecosystem: Environmental > Terrestrial > Soil > Tree plantation...
CGTTCCGCTCGCCGTCGGTGTGCTGGCCAAGCTGACCCACGGGCTCACGACGATGTCGTCGAGCCAGTTCCGCATCACGTAGCCCCCGGGTCCGAACGCCATGCTCGGATCCCCCTGCCAGGACATGGGGTCGGTCCACAGCCAGGCGCAAGTCCTGTTCTCCGTGCAGATGTCGTTGTCGGTGATGTGCTGGAACAGACGCGCCCAGGTGCCGAAGGGCACGCTGTCCGCGATGTTCAGCGCCGTACCGAAGCTGAGGACGCCGTCCTCGAAGTTCTCGGTGCGGGTACCGGAGCCGTCGACAATCACGATGTTGTCGAGGACGGCGGCTTCGCCCACCGTCGTCGGCTGGTCGCCGTCGCAGGGCGAGAAGCCGCCGTCGGCGAAGAAGGCGATGTAGACGCAGTGCGAGCCCGGGCCGTACTCGTCCAGGGCCACCGCATTGAACTCACCGTTCGTGTTCAAGCCGTCGGCCTGGCCCTTGAGCTTCCGGTAGTTGGCCGGAGCCCGGTTCGGCGCGGTAATGAAGTTCACGCGGGCGTACGACAAGCACAGCGAGTCGGTCTCGATGTTCAGGAAGTCGAAACCAGCCTCACTGTCGACGATGTAGTCCAGCGACAAGGTCGGGGTCCCGGCGCCACCCACGTCGGTGTAGGTGATCCGGACGCCTTGGTACCAATCGTTGTCGTAGCCGTCCGCGTCGACACAGCAGACGTTCCCGTGGTAGCCCACGGCGAACGAATTGCCCGTCATCCCCGTGGCGGTCGTGAACCCCGTCTCGATGTGCCAGTACTGGACACCATCGTTCCGGATGTGGTTGTCCACGTGCGTCCAGCCTGCCTCGGTGCAGGAGGCGCCGTGGTCGAACGACCAGTCGGCGATCCAGATGGTGTCCTGTAGGGCCTTCTGCGGCAGCGGGTTCGTGCCGTCGACATCGCCGACGAGGTCGACCTCGACATCCGGCGCGGACACTTGCTGGGCCTGGCCGGCCGGCCGCGCCAGAGCGGTACCTGCGACGAGAAGCAAGAGGCAGAAAGGGAGGCGAAAACAGAATTCGGGAACGAAGCAACGGCGAGGCATGGCGGTCCCCCCCCCAGTACGAACACTCCGCGGACGAACAAGCCCGCAGAGCGATGCGAGCGCACCGCATGCCGAGCCGAGGGCGGAAGCAGCGCTGCTCCCGCCGACAGCGGCACGCGCTGGGCGGCGCGAGGTCGATCATGGATGCGGCAGGAGAGGGAGGGAGGGCCCGCCGCCGTTGTCGTCTTGTCCGGCTCGATCGCGGAGGAAAGCGTACTCCCACGCGGGGAGCGGGTCAACGACGAGCTGCTCAGGCCGGGGCGAAACTCGGGGCCAATGCGGCGAGCTCGAGGAAGCGCCGGTGCACCCTCAGCTCAGTAGAGAGTTCGGGGTGGAAGGTCGTGGCCATGGCCCGCCCCTCTTCGACCCACACCGGCTCGTCGCCCAGTCGGGCGCGAACACGCACCCCGGGGCCGCAACGGAGAATGCGCGGGGCGCGGATGAGGACGGCCTCGATGATTGGGGCTTCCGGATCGTCGGTCATGGCGGTCTCGACCCGGCTCATCGTCTGGCGGCCCCAGCCGTTGCGCTGCACCGAAATGTCGAGCAGGCCGAGGGCGGGGCCCGGCGGGTTCTGCACTTCCCGGGCGAGGAGGATGGCGCCAGCGCAGGTGCCGAAGAAAGCACCACCGGCGCGACCGAAGTCCTGGAGGGCAGTGTCGAAACCGTCTTCCCTCAGGAAGTGCCACATCGTCGTGCTCTCGCCGCCGGGGAGGACGAGACCGGCGAGGCCTGCGAGTTCACCCGGCCGCCGCACCTCGCGCCAGCGGACGCCAAGCTGGTCGAGGACGCGTTCATGCGCCTGGATGTCCCCCTGCAATGCCAGGATTCCTACCTGCATGCTGCGCCCCCGATCTGCGGGATGAGGGATGGCCCGATGCTTCGATGAATTCATCAGAGATTGGGCCCGCCTCCCACCTCCCGCTTACCAGCCGCGTGTCTGCAACAGGTCCTTCTCTTCGAGCCGGCGCACGTCGAGACCGGGCATGGCGCCTGCCAGGCCCGAGGACGCCCGCAACACTTCCGCCGGCTCCCTGAAGTGCAGCGTGGCATGCACGATGGCACGTGCCCGTGCCGGGGGATCCTCGGACTTGAAGATGCCTGAGCCGACGAAGACGCTCTCGGCGCCGAGCTGCATCACCAGAGAGGCGTCGGCGGGGGTGGCGATACCGCCGGCGGCGAAGTTGGGCACCGGCAGCTTCTCGTTCTCCCGCACCCAGCGCACCAGCTCCACCGGAGAGCCGAGCTCCTTCGCCTCGTGCACCAGCTCTTCGGGGCCGAGAACGGTCAAGCGGCGGATCTGGGCGGTGATCTTGCGCAGGTGACGTACCGCCTCGACGATGTTCCCCGAGCCGGCCTCGCCCTTGGTGCGGATGAGGGCCGCCCCTTCGGCGATGCGCCGCAGCGCCTCGCCGAGATCGCGGCAACCGCAGACGAAGGGGACCTTGAACGGCCACTTGTCGACGTGGTGCTCCTCGTCGGCAGGAGTGAGCACCTCGCTCTCGTCGATGAAGTCCACTTCCAAAGCTTCCAGCACCTGGGCCTCGGCGAAGTGACCGATACGTACCTTCGCCATCACGGGGATGGAAACAGCGTCTTGGATCTCGCGGATCCTGTCGATGGCGGCCATGCGGGCCACGCCGCCCTCGGCGCGGATGTCGGCAGGGACGCGCTCGAGCGCCATGACCGCCACCGCCCCAGCGCTCTCGGCGATCTTCGCCTGCTCCGCGTTGGTGACGTCCATGATGACGCCGTTCCGGAGCATTTCGGCGAGCCCTCTCTTGGCGCGGATGTCGCTATCCATGGGTCCTCCTTCGTCACACGTAGGGCCGTGCCTCGCTGGCGCGGCCGCGCTGTCCGACCTCGCGAGTGAGCGCGTGCAGATGGCGCCCGACGATGGCGAGGCCCTTGTCGATTTCCTCTTCGCTCGTGCGGCTGATGGAGAGCCGCGCGCAGCCATAGCCCGGATCGGCGACGAAGAAATGCCGTCCTGGGCTCAGGTACACGCCATCGCGGGCAGTCCGCGCGGCGAGCTCCTCGTCCACCACTCCCTGCGGCAGCTCGAGCCAGAGGCAGAAGCCGCCGGCCGGGAGGCGCCAGCGCGTTCCTGGCGGCATGTGGGCGCGCAACGCTTCGTCGGTGCGCGCCATCCGGGCGCGATAGACCTGGCGGAGCCGCCGCAGGTGCTTGTCGTACTCGCCGCGCCGGCAGAACTCGGCGAGCGCCGCTTGCAGGAGCACGGAGCTATGGAAATCCGTGGCGCGCTTCAGGTGCGCCAGATCCGTGATCAACTCGCGGGCCCCCACAAGCCAGCCGATCCGGAAGCCCGGGCACAGTCCCTTGGAGAAGGTGCCCACGTAGCAAACCCGGCCGTCCGGATCAAGGGCGCGGAGCGGGAGCACTTCGCCACCATCCCAACGCAGCTCTTCCTCGAAACCGTCCTCGAGAAGGACGAGATCATGGCGCGCGGCGATCTCGAGCAAGCGCTCGCGGTGGCCGCGTTCCGTCGTGATCCCGGTCGGATTCTGGAAGTGCGGCATGGTGTAGAGGAACTTGACGCGCCGGCGTCCAAGGAGCGCTTCGAGCTGCTCCAGGTCGAGGCCCTCCGCCGTCATCCGCACCGGCAGGATATCGGCGCGATAGAGCCGCAGGAGCCCCAGCAAGTTGCCGTACGTCGGCGACTCCACCACGACAACGTCGCCGGGGTCGAGAAGTGCCTTGCAGAAGAGCTCGAGGCCTTGCTGCGCTCCGTTCACTACCAGGATCTCGTCGGCGTCGACGCGGGTTCCGCCGAGACGCAAGCGCTGCGCGATCATGTCGCGGAAAGGTGCGTGGCCGCGGGTGGAGCCATACTGGAGGAGCTGCTCGCCGTTGCGACGCAGCACGTCATCGACGCAGCGCCGCAAGCTGTCCACCGGGAAGAGGCGTTCGTCCGGCACGACGCCAGTGAAATCGATGCGATCCGTGCGGCGTTCCAGGCCGGCTGGGCCTTCGAGGCGCGGCAGACCGTCCAGTCCCGCCGCCAAACGCTCCGACCAGCGCGCTCCCGCGGCGGTCCTGCTACTGGCGGCGGCGCGCTTTGCTGGCGTCTCCGGTCTGCCGGCGACACGGGTGCCACGGCCGACACGCGCCTCCACCAGACCAGCGGCGGCGAGGGAGTCGTAGGCGCTTGTCACTGTGGCGCGGTTGACGCCGAGTTTTCGCGCCAGACCACGGCTCGCCGGCAGGCGATTGCCTGGGACGAGGTCACCACCCTCGATCAAGCCGCGGATCTGCAGCTCGATCTGTCGGTGGAGCGGGAGCTCCCGGGTGCGATCGAGGACGAGTTGCATGGCCGCCTCCAATTGGCCGGTCCACAGTAGGCTAGCCAAAGGAGCCACAGGGCGCAAGAGCCATTCCAAGCCTATGTTAGCCCCATAATTGGATGGGCCATTTGTCATCTTGGACTGGAAGGCTGCCAGGTCGCCCACGCCGGTGCAGGCAGCACAACCTCGCTCCGGATCGCCTCCTGCATCGACAGCAGGTGTCCACGACGGTGACGGCTGGAAGCACCGAAACCCGCCTCGATGGCTTGTAGCGTCCGTGCGCCCGGTACGCGCCCTGCTGGAACGCCCCCGGCCCCGAACGCCCTCCCGCTAGGAACGACATCCCATGCGTGTTCTGCTCCGGAACTTCGCCATCGGTTTCCTTAGCTGCCTCGGGTTCACGGTGTTTCCCGCTCGAGCCTGCCAGGGTGAGGTGCGGTTGAACGAGATCCTCGCCGATCCGGCGACGGACTGGAATGGCGACGGCACCGTTCAGTTCCGCGACGACGAGTGGCTGGAGATCGTCAACACCGGTCCGCTGGCGGCGTCGTTGGACGGCCTCTTCCTCGCCGACGCGAGCAACATCTTTCGTTTCGGTTTCACCGGCACCCTGGCTCCGGGCGCCGTGCTCATCGTCTACGGCACGGACAGCGTGGCCTGGGAAACGAGCAACGGGGCGAGCACCGTGGGCTTGTCGCTCAACAACGCCGGCGACACGGTGCGGCTCTTTCACGTGGTCGCAGCGGAGACACTCGTCGTCGACGAGTACATCTATGCCGCCCACGAAGGTCTCGACGATCGCTCCACCGGACGCCAGCCCGATGGTGGCGACAACTGGGTCGTCTTCGACGGCCTCAATCCGTACACCGGAACGACGGCGCCTCTCGGTACCGGGTGCAGACCGACGCCGGGGGCCCAGAATGGTTGTCCCCTGCCGGTCGCTCCGGCGACCTGGACCCGGGTCAAGAGGCTCTTTGCCACCGAGAGCGAGTCGTCGCCGGACAAAACCGGCGTTCCCGCCAGCCCGCCGGGCGGGGCGCCTCGTGACCGTCCGCAAGGAGAGCGGTGATGCAGCGACTCGAAGCCTTGCTTCCCGCTTTCGTTCTCGGTCTCGCGGTGGCCTCTAGCATGCTGCCCTCGGCGCCTGGTCTGGCGCTGCAAGCCATCGTGCTGCCGCAGCTCAGCTTGGAATGCTGGGTTGCCATCGCCGTTGCCTACAGCGCCTGCACGCAACCGGGCCTGCAGGGAACGGTCGGCTGCGGCTTGGGGCTGGTGCAGATGTTCGAATCCTGTCCTTGAGACTCGGTGCTTAGATCTTGCCGAGAGCGCGCAGAACGCGGTCCGGCGTCATCGGCAGCTGCGTCAAGCGGACGCCGGTGGCGTGCCGGATCGCGTTCGCGATCGCCGGCGCCGGACCGTTGGTGGGTACTTCGGCGACGGATTTGGCTCCAAAGGGCCCGGTGGGCTCATAGGACTCGACGACCAGTGTCTGTACTGCCGGCATGTCGTCGGCGTGGATCATCTTGTAGTCGACGAGATTCGGATTCAGCATGCGGCCGCTCTCGTCGTAGAGCATCTCTTCGCAGAGCGCATAGCCGATGCCCATGGCGACGGCACCTTCGATCTGCCCTTCCACCTGCAAGGGATTGATGGCGGTGCCGCAGTCCACGGCGGAAACGAAGCGCAGCACCCGCACGCGCCCCGTCTCGGTGTCCACCTCGACCTCGGCGAACTGCGCCGCGAAGGGGGGAGGCGAGTCGCGGATGCAGAAGGAGGCGCGCCCGAGGATCTGGGTCATCTCGCGGTGCATGGCGTGATCGGCGATCTCGGCCAGCGAGAGGCTGCGACCGCTGTCGCTCTCGACCCGATTGCCGCTGCAGCGCAGGCGCTCCGCCGAGATCCCGAGGAGGCGAGACGCGACCCCCAGGACCTGGTCGCGGGCCTCCTCGGCGGCACGACGCACGGCGTTCCCCGATACATAGGTGATGCTCGAGGCATAGGCGCCGACGTCGTAGGGGACGAGATCGGTGTCGGCAGCGTAGACGAGGATGCGGTCCAGGGAGACGCCGAGCGTCTCCGCCGCGATCTGCGCCAGCGCCGTGTCGGCGCCCGTGCCGAGGTCGGTGGCCCCCATGCTCAGGTTCCAAGAGCCGTCCTCGTTCAGCTTGATCGCGGCGGCACCCCAGTCGACGCCGGCGACGCCGGAAGACTGCATGGCGAGGGCGACACCCATGCCCCGAACCAACTCGCCGTCGCGCGGCAACGCGTCACGCTTCTCCCAGCCGCTCGCTCGGGCCCCTTGTTCGATGCAAGCTTCCAGTCCATAGCTCTGGATCCGGCGCGTCCAGCCCTTGCCTTTGGCTTCCAAGGCGGCAGAGACCAGATCCACCTCGCCGTCACGGATCATGTTGCGCCGGCGGAGCTCGAGCGGGTCCAGGCCCAGCTGACAAGCCAACTCGTCGATGGCGCTTTCCAGGGCGAAGAAACCTTGCGGGGCGCCGTATCCACGGCAGGCGCCGGCGATGGGATGGTTGGTGTAGACGACGTCGCAATGGAAGCGGCGCGCCGCACGATTGTAGAGGGGCAGCGTCTTGCTGCCGGTGCTCCCGGTGACCGTGATCCCGTGGGTGCCGTAGGCCCCGGTGTCGGAGAGCACGCGCATGTCGATGGCGGTGATCTCCCCGTCCCGCTTGGCTCCGATCGCCACCTCGAGCTGCATGGCGTGCCGGGTGCGACTCATGACGAACTCTTCGCTGCGGTCGTATTCGATCTTCACGGGCTGGCGCGTCGCGAGCGTGAGGGCCGCGCAAGCGTCTTCCAGAGTCATCTCCTGCTTGCCGCCGAAGCCGCCGCCGATGCGCGGTTTCATGACGCGGATGCGCCCGAGGGGAAACTGCAGCGTGCGGGCCAGCAGCCGGCGCACGTGGAAGGGAACTTGAGTGCTCGTCCGCACCAGGAGACGGTCGTCTTCGTCGAGCCAGGTGATGACGACGTGCGGCTCCAAGCTCACGTGCTGCACCGCCTGCACCCGGTAGACATCGCGGTGCACGAGGTCCGCTCGAGCCAGCCCAGCGTCCACGTCGCCCACCTCGAAATCGAGAACCGCCGCCAGGTTGCGCGACCGGTCGGCGATGCCGGTGCTCTCGGTCTCGTCGTGGAGGACAGGCGCGCCCGGCGCGAGAGCGTCGGCAGGTTCGAAGACAGCGGGAAGGATCTCGTAGTCCACCCGGATGCGGCGCAGCGCCTCGTCAGCAGTGTCGTCGTCCACGGCGGCGACGAGGGCGACGCGATCGCCGACGTAGCGGACCTTGTGGTCGAGGAGATAGGCATCGTAGGGCGACGGCTCGGGGTGGCTCTGCCCCGCAGTCGTGTGCGGCACCCGGGGCACGTCGGCATGGGTGAGCACGCAGAGGACACCCGGCAGGGCCAGGGCCTCCCTCGTATCGATGTGCCGGAGACGCGCATGCGGATGCGGGCTGCCCAGGATGCGGCCGATGACGAGGCCATCGGGGTGCACGTCGTCGGTGTAAACCGCCCGGCCACGGACGAGCTTCTCGCCATCCACCTTCGGCAGCGAACGCCCGACGCTCTCGTGCTCGGTGGCGCTTGCTGGTGGCTTGGTGATGGTGGTCATCGACTCCCTCGAGAGTCCGCGAGCCCTTCCCGGTATTGACGGGTCGCTGCCAGCGGCTTGGCGTAGCCCGTGCAACGACAGAGTGTCATCACCTCGCGCAAGTCGGCTTCGCTCGCCTCGGGTTCGGCGTCGAGGAGCGCTTTCATGGAGAGCAGCATCCCTGGAATGCAGAAGCCGCACTGCGCCGCGGCGTGCTGCAGGAAGGCCTGCTGCAGCGGGTGGAGCTCTGTCCCGGCGAGCGCCTCCACGGTCTCCACCCGGCCGGCCTCCGCCTGCAGCGCCAGGGTGCTGCAGGAATCCACCAACGAGCCGTCGAAGAGAACGCTGCAAGCACCGCAGTCGGCGGTCTCGCAGACACGCTTCACGCTCTTCCAACCCTCGCGCCGGAGCACATCGAGAAGCGAGTCTTGCATCCGCACCTGGAAGGTGTGGTGGGCGCCGTTCACCACCAGCGAGAGAGGGACTCGGCCGGGGCGGATGTGTTGCTCGCTGCTCATGCCTGCTCCCAGCTCACCCGTCGCCGCTGCCCTGTACGCCGACGCGATAGGACTGGCCATCTTCGTAGCGCGGCACATGCCCGGCGCGGTGGGGATCGGCGACCCACTCGAGGCTGCGGCAGAGGAGCACGCCGCAGACGTGGCGGCGCCACTCGCGGGTGGCGCGCATGTCGCTGATGGGGCGGATGAAAGAGCGCACCGCGTCCACGGCGCGGCCTACACGCGCCGACCAGTCGGCGCCGCGAATCTCTCCTCCCACGAGCTCGGCTTCGGCGGCTGGCACACGTGTCACCGTGGGGTGCACGGCGCCGACCGCCAGGCGGGCGGAGAGTACCCGCTGCTTTTCCACCTGCAGTGCCACGGCGCAGTTGACCTGGGCCAGGTCCTTGACGACGCGCCCGATCTTGCGGAATTGAGCCCGCCAGGTCCGCGTTCGTGCCGGCACCTGCACGGCGGTGACGAGCTCGCCCGGCTGGAGCACGGTGGTGAAAGGCCCGGTGGCGAAGCCATCCAGGGGGACGTTGCGCCGCACACAGTCGCCCGCAGGTGTGGCCCGGGCGAGTTCGAGCTGTGCATCCAGGACGAGGAGCGCCGGGACCAGGTCGGCGGCCGGCAAGGCATGTGCGATGTTGCCGCCCACGGTCGCCATGTTGCGTACCTGCAGGGTGCCGAAGTGCAGGCAAGCGCCGACGAGGACGCCGTCAGCCCACTGTTGCACCACCTCGGCCCGCCGCACCGCTTCGATGCGCGCCGTCGCGCCGAGCACCAAGCCCTCGGGCTCGACCCGGATGCCGTCGAGACCGAGTCGGGTGATGTCGATCAGCGCCTCGACGGGTTCTTCTTCCAGAAGGAGGTCCGTACCGCCGGCGAGAAGTCGTGCCCGGGGCTCCCGCAGGAGCAGACTCAGGGCCTCCTCCAGACGATCAGGCCGATAGAAAGCCCCGAGGCCTGGGATCACGCATCCTCCTCGACGGATGTGCAGGAGCGCCGCAGTGGTGCAAGGCGTCAGCATAGCACGGTTGACAGTGCCGACGACGCAACCTTAGAGTTTTTCGAGACTTGTGCGAGACCGTGGGGATCCACGAGCGGAGGCGGGGCCTCTCTTGGGAGATTCTCTCGACGACCTGTTGCGCCAGTTCGAGCAGGGGAACAAGAGAGCGGCGGCCCGTCTCATCAGCGTCGTCGAAGATGCACGGCCGGAGTCGCTCGCCGTCCTGGAACGACTGTATCCTCGGGTGGGTGGAGCGGCGCGGGTCGGCGTCACCGGGCCTCCGGGAGCGGGGAAGAGCACGCTGGTGGACAAGCTGGCGGAGCTCCTGGTCGCCGCTGACGAGCGTCCGGGCATCGTCGCGGTGGATCCCACCAGCCCATTCACCGGTGGCGCGCTCCTCGGCGATCGGGTGCGGCTCGGGCCGGTCGGCAACGACGGCCGCATCTTCTTCCGCAGCCTGGCGACGCGGGGCAGTCTGGGTGGGCTGTCGCTGCACGCCTCTGAGGTCGCCGATGTGCTCGACGCCTTCGGCTGTACCTGGGTGCTCCTCGAAACGGTCGGCGTCGGACAGTCGGAGCTCGACGTCGCCGAGAAGGTGCAGACGACGATCGTGGTGCTGGTCCCCGAATCGGGCGACGGCATCCAGGCGATGAAGGCAGGTTTGATGGAGATCGGTGACATCTTCGTGGTGAACAAGCGCGACCGCGGCGGCGCCGAGAAGATGGAAGCCGACCTCCGCACCACTCTGGAGATGAAGGAGTGGCCGGGCTGGGAGCCGCCGGTGCTCCTCGCCGAAGCGCGGGCGGGGACCGGCGTGCCCGAAATACTCGAGGCGCTGCGTGGCCATCGCGCCTGGCTGCAGGCTGAAGGACGGCTGCGTGAGAAGCAGCGCCGCGCCCTGGAGTCCCGAGTGCGTGATCTGGTGCAGGATCAGCTCACGAGCGCGCTCTGGGCGGACCCGGAGGTGCGGCGGCTTTTCGCCGCCGGCATGAACGACATCGAGAGCGGCCGGGGAACTCCGTACGCCCTGGCCCGTTCCCTGCTGCAGCGAAGCGGCGTGCTGCAGCGGCCCCACGAGCCCGAGGAGTGAACAGCATGGCAGGGAAACGCGACACGACCCATGCAGGGCGCCGGCAGAAGGCGGCGAGTGAAAGCGGCGTGCAGCGCAACGCCGACTTCACCACGCTCTCTGGCGAGACGCTGCATACGCTCTACACGCCGGCCGACCTGGACGGTTTCGACTACGAACGCGACTTGGGTTCCCCAGGGGAGTACCCCTTCACCCGCGGTCCCTACGCCAACATGTACCGCGGCCGCTTGTGGACGATGCGGCAGTTCTCCGGTTTCGGCAGCGCCCGGGAATCGAACCAGCGTTACAAGTATCTGCTCGCCCAGGGCGGCACCGGGCTCTCCGTGGCCTTCGACTTGCCGACGCTCATGGGCGTGGACCCGGACGACGAGCGCGCCGAGGGCGAAGTGGGGCGCTGCGGCGTTTCCATCGCCAGCCTGCGCGACATGGAGACGCTCTTCGACGGCATCCCCCTCGGTCAAGTGAGCACCTCCATGACCATCAATGGTCCGGCGGCGATCATCTGGGCCTTCTACATCGCGGCCGCGGAGAAACAGGGGGCGAAGCGGGGGCAGCTGCGCGGCACGCTGCAGAACGACATCCTCAAGGAGTACGTCGCCCAGAAGGAATTCATCTACCCGCCGGCGCCGTCCATGCGCCTGGTGGTGGACACCATCGAGTTCGCCACCCGGGAGATGCCGCTCTTCCATCCCGTCTCCATCAGCGGCTACCACATCCGCGAAGCCGGCTCCACGGCGGTGCAGGAGCTCGCCTTCACCCTGGCCGACGGTTTCGGCTACGTCGAGGCGAGCCTCGCCCGCGGACTGGAGGTGGACGCCTTCGCCCCGCGGCTCTCCTTCTTCTTCAACGCCCACAGCGATTTCTTCGAGGAGATCTGCAAGTACCGGGCGGCGCGGCGCATCTGGGCCCGGCACATGCGCGAGCGGTACGGGGCGCAGGAGGAGAATTCTTGGCGCCTGCGCTTCCACACCCAGACCGCTGGCTGCTCGCTCACCGCGCAGCAGCCGGAGAACAACATCGTCCGCGTCGCCTTGCAGGCCTTGGCTGGAGTGCTCGGCGGCACCCAGAGCCTGCACACGAACTCCATGGACGAAACCTTGGCGCTACCCACGGACAAGTCGGCGAAGATCGCCCTGCGGACGCAGCAGATCATCGCCCACGAGACCGGCGTGGCCCACGTCATCGATCCCCTCGGGGGCAGCTACTTCGTCGAGTCCCTCACCCAGCGCATGGAGGCGCAAGCGGAGGAGTACTTCGCCAAGATCGAGGCCCTGGGCGGCGTCGTCGCCGCCATCGAGGAGGGCTTCCAGCAGCGCGAGATCGGCCGCGCCTCCTACCGCTACCAGAAAGAGCTGGAGGCGCGCCGCAAGGTCATGGTGGGCGTGAACGAGTACGTCGAGCCCGAGGAGAACCTGGAGATCCCGATCCTCAAGATCGACATGAGCACCGAACGCGAGTGCCGCACCGTCGTGGCCGACGTCCGGCGCTCCCGTGACGCGGCGCGCGCCGAGCGCTGTCTGAAGGAGCTGCGCGATGCCGCGCGCGGCGAGGTCAACCTGATGCCGGCCCTTCTCGAGTGTGCCCACGCCTACGTCACCGTGGGCGAGGCCGTGGCGGCCATGGGCCAGGTCTTCGGCGCCTACCGCGAACCGGCGGTGTTCTAGGCGGCCGCCGCCGGAGAGGGGGAGGCCCTGCGTCCCGGGGAAGAGAGAATCCGCGTCCTCATCGCCAAGCCCGGCCTGGACGGGCACGACCGCGGCGCCCGCGTGGTGGCCAACGCCCTCCGCGACGCCGGGATGGAAGTCATCTACGCCGGGCTGCAGCAGTCGCCGCAGATGGTGGTCAACGCCTGCATCCAGGAAGACGTGGACGTGGTGGCGCTGTCGATCCTGTCGGGAGCGCACATGACTATCTTCCCCCGCGTCCTCGAGCTGCTGCGGCAGAACGGCGC
>Ga0075418_10007192_pt1 | contig 12546 bp, 9 predicted proteins | sample SoiMetdeltSBSDD2_FD_81776 | JGI IMG/M metagenome (GOLD analysis project Ga0075418, IMG submission 81776) | Bulk soil microbial communities from a Populus tree surrounding site in Tennessee, USA - Soil MetaG P. deltoides SBSDD2 | ecosystem: Environmental > Terrestrial > Soil > Tree plantation...
AGGGCCGGAAGCCCGCCGACTCGGCGGCGGCCGCCGTGCCATGGAAGCGCACGTTGCGCGGGTTCGCGAGGCGCGAGGGGCACGATGGACGGCAATACACGCCGGTCGTCTTCACGGAGTAGAAGAACGTCCCATCCGCCTTGCGGTCACGCGCGACTACGGCGGCCCATCGGGGATCGCGCTCGACGGACAGCTGCGGCGGTTTGCGCGGCGTCCTGACGCCGTTCATCCCGCGATGCGTCGTCGCCTTCCGTGTCATGCATCCACTATGACGCGAATCCGCATGACCAGCACTCCGTCTCTTGCGCTCGAATCCAGATGCCACAGCCAGCAGTGGAAGCCCGGCGCTTTCGCCAGCCGGAATCCATCTCGCGGCGCTGTCACCGGTGATCGCGTGTAGTCTTGAGCCGTGGCCGTTCCGCCCGTGCGCGTGGAGCTGCTTGGCGGCTTTCGTGTGCTCACCGACTCCCGCCATCCAGTTCGACTTCCCACGGCGCGACAGCAACAGCTGATCGCCTTCCTGGTTCTCCACGCCCGCGAGGCGCCCGTCGCACGTCATCGGGTCGCCGGCTCACTCTGGCCGGAGTCGAGCGATGCGCAGGCGCTGACCAATCTTCGCCGGGAGCTGCATCACCTCCGGGAAGGATGGCCCCGGCTCGATGCGCTCGTCGACGCCGATGCGCGCACGCTGACGTGGCACGACGATGTCGGCGCGGTGGTGGACCTCGTGGCCTTCGAGTCTTCCGCCGAGCGCGGTCTGGCCGGAGATCGTGTCGCGCTCGAGGAGGCGGCGCGTTCGTACAAGGGCGACCTGCTGCCAGACTGCACGGGCGAGTGGATCGAGGCCGATCGGGAACGGCTCCGCCAGCGGGCGAGGGCCGTCCTGGCGCGTCTCGTCGCCATCCTCGAACAGCAGCGCGCCTACGGCGACGCGATCGAGCACGCCCAGCAGCTGTCACGCCTCGATCCGCTCGACGAGGAGGCGTGGTGCGCGCTGATGCGCTGTCACGCGCGGCGCGGCGACCGCGCCGCGGCGCTGCATCTCTACCAGCAGTGCGCCGCGCTGTTGAAGAAGGAGCTCGGCGTCCAGCCGAACGCCACCACGCGCCAGACCTATCGCGAGATTCTCGACCTGGACGCCGACACACGCGCCACCCCTGCGGCGCCGCGCACGGCTGTCTATCCACTCGTGGGTCGCGATGCCGAGTGGCGAGTGTTGCTGAGCGGCTGGAGGGCCGCGGAAGCAGGTCAGTCCCGCGCGGCGCTCATCCGCGGTGAAGCGGGGATTGGCAAGACCAGGCTCGCCGAAGAACTCGTCGACTGGTGCAGGGTCAGGGGAGTCAGTACCGTGGCCTCGCGCTGCTATGCCGGCGAGGGGAGGCTGGCGTACGCGCCGATCGCCACCTGGCTGAAAGCGGAGGCACTGCAGGCGACGCTCATGGCGCTCGAGCCGTCGTGGACAACCGATGTCGCCAGGCTTCGCCCCGAGTTGCTTGCCGCGCGACCCGAGGTCCCCGTGCCCGACCGAGAGCTCGAGAGCTGGCAGCGCCTGCGTTTCTTCGAGGCGCTCGCGCAGGCGTTCCGGGCGGCCGCCCCGCTGGTGTTCGTTATCGACGATCTGCAATGGGCGGACGCCGATACGATCGAGTGGCTGCAATACTTCCTGCGCTCGTCGGCCGACGCACACTGTCTCGTAGTCGGCACGGTGCGCGCAGAGGAGGAGCAGGACAACCCGCCACTTGGTCGGCTGATCGCTCAGCTCGAACGAGACGAGCGGCTGACGAGGATTGCGCTGGGCCCGCTCGACCAGGCCGCGACCGCGGAGCTGGCCGGGGCAGTGGCGGAGCACCCGCTGGACGAGACCGCACTGGCCTCGACGTTTCGCGAGACCGAAGGTCACCCTCTCTTCATCGTCGAGCGGGGACGCATGGAGTTGGCGCGGCAGCCAGGCGCCCCGCGCGACAGCGCGCTGCCGCAAGTGCAGTCCGTCGTCGCGGCGCGGTTGGCGCTGCTTTCGGAGGAGGCGCGCTCCGCCGCGGAAGTGGCGGCGGCGGTGGGCCGCGACTTTCGCTTCGACATCCTCGCGCAGGCCAGCGACCTCGAGGAGGATGCGCTCGTCCGTGCGCTCGACGAGCTCTGGCGGCGCCACATCGTCCGCGTGCAGGCGGACGAGCGTTGGGATTTCAGCCACGACCGAATCCGCGAGGTGGCTTACAGCGCTATCGGTCCGGCGCGCCGCCGTCTCATTCACCGGCGGATCGCTCAGGGAATGGAGCTGCTCTTCGCCAATCATCTGGACGAGGTCAGTGCGTCCATCGCAATGCACCTCGATCGCGGAGGTCAGGCGGCGCGCGCGGTGCCGTTCTTCGAGCATGCCGCCGCGGTGGCGACGCGCATGTCGGCCAACGAGGAAGCGATTCGCTGTCTGATGCAGGCGCTCTCGCTGGTCGAGACGTCGCCCGCGGGCCGAGATCGCGACGAGCGCGAGCTGTCGCTCCGTGCCAGCCTGTCGGTCGCCCTGAACTCGGCGCGTGGCTATGCGGCACCGGAGGTCGAGCAGAACCTGAACCGGGTCTTTGCGCTGCTGCGCGCGGACGGTCGCGGACAGGTGCCGGCGCGCTGGTTGTGGGCGGCCGGCACGCTGCGCTTCATGCTCGGCGACCTCCGGGGCATGCGCGACGCTGCGGAACAGGCGCTCGCGTACAGCGAATCCGATCCGCTGTGCCGCTGCGAGGCGCACCATGCGATGGGCGGGCTCCTGTCGAGCGTGGGCGAGCTCGATGCATCGCGGTATCACTTCGAGGCGGCGCTGGCCGCCTACGACGAACGGCATCCGCAGCGTTCGGCGCTCGGGTCTGACCTCGGAGTGTTCGCGCACGCCTGGTACGCGCACGCGCTGTGGCTGCTCGGAGAGGAGACCCCTGCGCTGGCGCATGCCGAGCAGGGCGTCGCGCTCGCGCGGCGGCTGAATCATGTCTACAGCGAGACGCTCGCCCTGGCCTACGCTGCGATGCTTCACCAGATGCGGCGCGACCCGCGTCAGGTGCTCGAGTGTGCGGAGGCAGTGGTCGCGCTGTGCGAGCGGTACGGGTTCGCGTACTACGGAGACTGGGCGCAGGCACTCGTCGGGTGGGCGCGTGGACAGAACCGCCCTCCGGAAGGCGCCGCGATCATCGAGTCGGCTCTGCATCGGCTCGACGGACAGCGGGCGCACGCGCGGCGGCCGTACTACCTCTCGCTGCTCGCCGAGACATACAGCCTCGCGGGCAATCGCGATCGCGCGAACGCGATTCTCGATTCGGCTATTGCCATGAACCTGCAGCGCGGGGATGTGTGGTGGCTCCCGGCGCTGTACCTGCAGAAGAGCGAGATCGAGGCGCCGCCCGGGCGGCTGGCGACGCTCCGGCGGGGGCTCGAGCTGGCACGCTCGCAGAACAGCCGCAGCCTGGAGCAACGCATCCTCGCATCCTCAGGAGCGCGGTCGATCTGAGGAGATCGGGCTTCCGGGACAGACTCCGGGGAGCGGGGGGCGGTGCGGTTGCCACGGAACGCTTTCGCGAACGCTTTGCGAACGCTCGCCCTCATAGGCTCTCGTCTGGAGGGAGCTATGAGAAACACACATCAAGGGGCCGTCCAGAGCGCGTCGCTTGCGCTGGCCCTGATCCTGACGGTCGCGACAGCCTTCGCTCAGTCCACACACATCCTGGTGGCACCGGACAAGGTGCAGTGGGGGCCCGCGCCGCCAGCGTTTCCGCCGGGGGCTCAGATTGGCGTCCTGGAGGGGAATCCGTCGGGGAAGGGGCCGGTCACCCTGCGCCTGAAGTTCCCGGCGAACTACAGCATCCCGCCGCACTGGCACAGCATGACCGAGCGGGTCACCGTGCTTTCCGGGGCGCTGCACGTCGGAATGGGCGACAAGCTGGCCCCCGAGGCGAGCACGACCCTCGAACCGGGCGGCTACGTGTCGCTGCCGGCGATGATGCATCACTTCGCCTGGACGGCGACGCCCACCGTCGTGCAAGTCAGCCTTGAAGGGCCATTCGACATCTTCTACATCAACCCGACCGACGACCCGCAGAAGCGGCAGAGCAGGAAGTAAAGGAGCACCATCTCCATGGCACCTATGCAAATCGAGCAATTGCGTTCCAGCGTTCGCGGCGCCATCGTCCAGCCCGCGGACGCGTCGTACGAGTCGGTCCGCAAGGTCTACAACGGCATGATCGACAAGCGTCCCGCGCTCATCGTCCAGTGCGCGGATGTCGCAGACGTGATCGCCGCCGTCACCTTCGCCCGCGCCAACAACCTGCTGACCGCGATTCGCGGCGGCGGCCACAATGGCGGCGGTCTGGGCACGTGTGACGACGGGCTCGTCATCGACCTGTCGCCGATGAAGGGAATTCGCGTCGATCCCGTTGGCCGGACGGCACGAGTCGAAGGCGGCTGTGTATGGTCCGATGTCGACCATGCCACGCATCCCTTCGGTCTGGCCGTGCCATGCGGCTTCATCTCGTCCACGGGTGTCGCCGGTCTCACGCTCGGAGGCGGCATCGGCTACCTCACGCGCGAGTACGGCCTGACCATCGACAATCTGCTGTCGGTGGACATGGTCCTGGCCGACGGGAGCTTCGTCACCGCGAACGCGCAGAGCCATCCCGATCTCTTCTGGGCGGTGCGCGGCGGCGGCGGCAACTTCGGCGTGGTGACGTCGTTCGAGTTCCGTCTGCAGCCGGTGAAGATCCTGTATGCGGGACCGACGTTCTGGTCGCTCGACCAGACGACGGAGGTGATGAAGGCGTACCGGGAGTTCATCCTTCGCGCGCCAGAGCATGTCAACGGGTTCTTCGCGTTTCTTACCATCCCGCCGTCGCCGATGTTTCCCGAGCACCTGCACCTGCAGAAGGTGTGCGGCGTGATGTGGGCGTGCACCAGCCCGGCGAGCCAGGCGGCAGAGGCGACGAAGCCGATGCGATCGGTGGGCAAGCCGCTCCTCGACCACCAGGCGGAGATGCCGCTGCCCATGGTGAACAGCCTGTTCGACGGGCTCTACCCGCCGGGTCTGCAGTGGTACTGGCGGGCCGACTTCGTCAAGGAGCTGAGCGATGCGGCGATCGAGCGGCATGCGCGCCACGGTGCGGCGCTGCCGACGATGCATTCGACGATGCACCTCTACACGATCGACGGGGCAGCGCATCGTGTGGGGAACGGCGACACCGCGTTCAGCTACCGTGACGCGAACTGGGCGGAGGTGATCGTCGGCGTCGATCCGGATCCGGCCAATGCCGGCACGATCACGAAGTGGTGCAAGGACTACTTCGATGCGCTGCACCCGTACTCGGCTGGCGGCGCCTACGTCAACTTCATGATGGACGAGGGGCAGGAACGGGTGCAGGCGTCGTTCCGCGACAACTACGCCCGCCTGGCCCAGATCAAGAGCAAGTACGATCCGACGAACCTGTTCCGGGTGAACCAGAACATCCGGCCTTCCGCAGTGGCCGTATGACACTGACCGCGATACGCGTACCGGAATCCACCGCGGCTTCCGGTACGTGAACGCAGGATGGCCGGCCGCGAGGATCAGAGTGTCTCGTCTCCACGCCCTTGCGTCCGTTTCACCATCCGAAGGCTGTTGCTGCGAACGAAGCTAGCGCGACCCTCGAGACGACAACAACGCGATCCGCCCTGACCGCTGCGGTTTCCTGGCCAGCACTCGCCGCAGTCCCCGCCGCGCGAGGTGGTACTGCTCCGCTCCGGCGCAGTAGTCTCCGAGGATGACCGCCAGCAGGGCCCCGGCGAACAGCGCCTGAATTGCCCAGGCCGTCGTCACTGCCCCGAGCGCGAGCGCTGCCGCAATCGCGAACACCATCGCCGCCGCCTCCGCCTGCGCAAAGCGTCGAGGCGCCGGCGCGGCGCCGAGAGACGGAAGGCCGCGCGGGTGGGCGACGACGTGGTTGTAGATCGCGTCGAAGACGCTGAGCGTCGGCACGAGCGCGCTCCACAACAGCACACCCGACAAAGCGAAGAAGAACCAAGGACTCTGCAGCAGAACGCCGAGCACGAACAGGCTGCCGATGATGCGTGGCTGCAGCATCAACGCGGCATACAGGCTCTCGTGGGGATTCGGATCCTCGAAGCCCTGCCGGCGGATGAACCGAATCTGTGATTGACGCATGACACCCTCCTCGTGAACGAGACGACGGGTTGATGGCTTCACCAGCACGAGGATGCGTCGATCGACAGCGGAAACCAATGACCGGGACGCCGTGACTCTTGGCCGACACACCGGATTCGCTTGACGCATTGATTGAGGCTCTGGAATCCTTGACCCTTCGTCCGGCGGCGCCAGCCGTCACAAGGGTGCAGCGATGGACGTGCTGTCAGACGTGCTCCGCGTCGTGCGCTTGTCGGGGTCGGTGTTTTTCACGGCCGACTTTTCGTCGCCGTGGGCGCTCGAGTCGCCGACGCCGAGTCAGCTGGCGTCGGCGGTGATGCTCGAATCGGAAGACCTCGTTCTCTTCCACATCCTCGTTGACGGCGAGTGCGAGATCGCCTGTCACGGGCATCCGGTGACGACGATGGCAGAGGGCGACGTCATCGTCTTTCCACGCGGCGACCAGCACACCATGCGCAGTCACGGCGCCGCGCCCGCCACGCCGCTCGGTTCCGTCTTCTCGCCAGGCAGAGACCAGGAGGTTCCGAAGGTGAGATTCGGCGGAGGAGGGCGCACGTCCCGCTTCATCTGCGGCTACCTGAAATGCGAACAGCGGTTCGCTCCACTCGTCGACGCGCTGCCGACGATGCTGCTCGTGAGAAGCCGCGACGACTACTCGACGATCGAGGCGATCGACGGCCGGGGCACCCGGCCCGCCGCAGTGCCCCAGGGATCGGGCACCTGGCTCGGCACGACGCTGAAGTTCACGATCGACGAGGCGAGAGCTGCCCGTCCGGGTAATGGCGCAATGCTCGGACGTCTGACCGAGTTGATGTTCGTCGAGATCCTCCGCGAGTACATGCAGCGATTGCCTGCAGAGCAGGGCGGGTGGCTGGCCGGCCTGAACGATCCCTTCGTTGGCAAGGCCTTGCGGCTGCTGCACGCCAACCCCGTTCGCGACTGGACCGTCGACGAGCTTGCGCGCGAGGTGGCGGTCTCGCGCTCGGTGCTGGCGCAGCGGTTCTCGGAACTGGTGGGGGCGGCGCCCATGCGGTACCTGGCCAGCTGGCGGATGCAGCTCGCGAAGGAGATGATGCGCGACGGGACACGCAACATCCAGGACATCGCAGCGCGGGTCGGCTACGAGTCGGAGGCAGCGTTCAACCGGGCGTTCAAGCGCACGACAGGTTCTCCGCCGGCGACATGGCGCAGGAGTGCCGCCGGCATCTCGCAGCCGGCGGGCGCGAAGTGAGGAGGAACTGCCGTCGCAGATTAGAGGGCGAGCGCTTCGGAGTGGAGCAGCCGCCTGGCCAGGGCCGCGAATCGCGGCTTCGCTCGGAGACTCGCAAACGTCGGACGGACCGTGAGCCAGGCGAAGTCGGCCGCTCGCTCTGCGTACGCCTTTTCCAGGAGATCGAGGGCCTTGTCGTGCTCGCCGAGCCCCACGTGCGCCTGTGCAATCCTGACGGGAGAGACGTAGCGTGTGCACGCCAGACGCCCGAGCTCGGCCAGCGCCTCGCGCGCGGCGGTGACGTCGCCTGAAAGGCCCTGGAGGTAGGCGAGCGCCGAGAGCACTTCCGGGCTCTGTCCCACCAGCCTCCTGGCGATCGTCAGCTCTTCGAGCGCGTCGGAATACCGTCCCTGTTCCGTGAAGGTCGCCCCGAGGAACAGGTGGGCAATCCCGAAACCTGAATCGAAGTCGATCGTCTTCTTGAGCTCTCGCACCGCCTGGTCGTACTGCCCGGCGAAGTACGACTTCATGCCCAGACTCGTACGGATGACGAGCGCCAGCGGATCGAGCTCCAGTGCGCGCTGCAGCGCGACGGTAGCCTCGTCGAAGCGTCCCCGCGGTACCAGGTGGTTGATGGCGTACCAATGGTGCGCCGTCGGATAGCCCGGCTGCAGCTCGATGGCCCGCAGAAAGTCCTGTTCTGCCTCCCTCCAGTCGAAGTCGTAGACCGAGTGGATGCAGCCGCGGCACGCGTAGGCTTCGGCCAGGCGATCATCGAGCTCGAGGGATCGCTTCAAGGCGCGCGTGGCGCGGGGCATCACATCGGCGGGAGGCAGGGCGCCGTAGGTGCCGAGCGTGACGCAGGCATCGGCCAGCGCGGCGTACGCGGGCGCATACTGCGCATCTCGCGCGATCGCCCGCTCGAAGCACTCGACGCTCTTCTTCAGTTCGTCTTCGGTGCGGTTGTTCCAGTGGTACCGTCCCTCGAGGTACGCCGAGTAGGCCTCGAGATCGGTGCTCCGTTGCACCGGGCCGACGAGCGTCGTCGACAGCCTTCCTCTCAGCGCGGTGACGACCGCGGCCGTAATCTCGTCCTGGACGGCGAACACGTCGACCGGATGCGTGTCGAAGCGCTTCGACCAGAGATGGTAGCCGTCGGCCGCGTTGATGAGCTCGACGGTGACGCGCAGCCGATCGGCGTCCCGCCGCACGCTTCCGTCCAGAATCGTCGCGACGTTCAGCGCGTCGCCGATCTCGCGAATGTCCTGCGCGTGTCCCTTGAACTGGAATGTGGAGGTCCGCGCCGCTACCGACAGTCCCGGGACCTGCGCCAGGCCGTTGATCAGCTCTTCGGCGAGTCCGTCGCAGAACCACTCCTGATCCTTCGCCGGACTCATGTCGCTGAAGGGCAGCACCGCCACCGACGGCGCCATGTGCGTGTGGGCGTTCACGGGCTGGCGGGGATTGTCGGTCAGCGGCCTGAGTCGTGGATTCACCTTCGAGCCGGTTCCGAGGAACCGGGCGAGCGCCGTGCCGAGATGACCGGCGGTGGCGAACCGCTTGTCCGGATCGTGCTGAACGGCGCGCTCGACGATGCGGACGAATTCCGCCGGCAGGCCGGGCCTGACGTCCTGCAGGGGTTGGATGTGTCCCTGCTCGTGCGCCTTCACCAGGTCGTCGATGTTTTCGGCCTTGACCGGATAGTCGTCGCTCACGAGGTGATACAGCATGACGCCGAGGCTGTAGATGTCGGAGCTGACGGTGGCTTTCGCGCCGGTCAGGATTTCCGGCGCCAGGTACATCGGCGTTCCCACGATCCGCCGATCGCTGATCCCGGCCCCGTACAGTTCCTGACCTCCGCCGAAGTCCATCAGGACCAGGCGTCCGCCTTCCTCGCGCATCACGTTCTGCGCCTTCACGTCCCGGTGCACGAGCCCGGCGAGGTGCACAGCGCCCAGCGCGCCGCACAATTCTTCTCCGACCACTCCTGCCTCGCTCGCGCTGAAGGGACCGTGGTTCGCGAGCATCTGTTCGAGGGTCAGGCCTCGTATGAACTCCATGCAGAGGCCGACCCAGCCTTCGTGCTCGCCGGCACCGTACACCGTGACGACGTTCAAGTGCCGCACGCGCGCCAGCGTTCGCCCCTCGTGCAGCAGCTTGAGCGCGAGCTCCTCGGCCGACGACGTGCGTTGGAGCAGCTTGACGGCGACGACCCGGTCGAGCCGCGGGTCGTGAGCGCGATAGACGGTGCCGTAGGAGCCGCGGCCCACCTCCTCGAACAGCGTGAGCTCTCCCCACCGTTCCATTCCGACGGCCGTCGGGTGCGGCCCCCCCGTGCTGCCGCTCGAAGAGAGGCTGCCTTGACTCCGAGAGATCCCGGCGACTTCCGCGATGCGGCGAAGCTGCTCGACGAGTGTCTGCGACTCGGCGGCGGTTTCCCCGGCGACGTGCTCCCAGTCGATCACCGATCCGTCGGCGATGGCCTGCGCGAGATCGCGAATCGCCCGGTCAGGTTTCATGAAGGCTCACGTGAGAGACTCTTCTTCGCCATGATGTCGGCCAGCCTGACGATGGCGCGCGAGACGGCCATGCGCGCGGCATCGGGGCTGCGCTTGCCCAGCCTGATCGCGACCTCCTCGTACGAGAGGCCGCGCTCGACGCGCAGCACGATGGCCTGACGCTCGGTTTCCTTCAGACGCGCGAGGGCGCGCCGGTAGCGCTCGTTCTCGTCTGCCCGCAGCGCGGCCTCCTCCGGCGAGGCCGTGCCGGCCACCACATCGAGAGGGACCTCCGTTCGCTGGGGCCGACGCTGGTTACGCTTCTGAAGATCGATGATGCGATTCTTGATCGCCCTCTTGAGGTAGAACTCGAACGCACGCTCGGATCGGATCTCGAGGCCGCCGAGGTGTGGAAGGGTGTTGATCACCGCGTCCTGCACCAGGTCTGCTGTCTCCAGCATCGTTCGCAGGCCCCATGGCAAACGCCGGCGGGCCCAGCGCTGCAGCCGGGGAAGATAGCGTGTGAGCAGCCCGTTCAGGGCATCGCTGTCGCCAGCCTGTGCCCTCAGCAGCAATTCTACTGATGAGTCGAGCTTGGTCTCCGTCATGACCGGGCTAGCGAAAATCATACTGTTTCCTCGTGCAAGAGTCCGTTCGTTCTCCACCCGCACGTCGTTATTCGTTGCGGCCCATAACGGCTTAGCGGACGACTGCTAAGCACAACGAATTTTTGCGGGGAATCTAACAGACTCTTCAGGGGCGACTTGGAAGCCCGGTTGGATGTGCCCGGCGGTTAGGTTGAAATGTCGAATGATTCGCGTCAAACAGGTAGTTTTTCGTACCCGCCGGCCAAGCTGGAAATCGCTTGACTACACCTACGAGGATGTAACCGGGACTATTTGTTGCCGGGGTTCGACCGTCGATGCATAATCGCCGCTCCATCCGCCTGTTCTCGGGTGGAAAAATCAATTAATCGGCGACACGAGTTCGGCACTCGTGGCGGAGTGCGAGACGCGAGAGGCGCATGATGGCTGACCTGAATTGGAGTGATGCCCAGTGGCAGAAGGTGAAGGATGCGGTCACCGAGGCATTCGGGAAGGCCAGCGTTGCCAGCGCGTTCCTTCCATGTTACGGGCCGCTTGCGGGCAGCACTGAGACAGTGCGCAACGAACGTCTCATTCGGGACGATACGACCACTCCGCGCGTGGTTCGGCTCGATGCAGACCATGATGCCGTAAACCTGAAGCTCGTGAATCTGACGGTGAACGTGGTGCTCTCGAGCGAGCAGGTGGCCGACGAAACGCTGTCGAATGCGACGCTCGCCTTTCGGAGAGCGGCGAATATCCTCGCGCAGGAACAGGATCGAATCGTGTTCGCAGGTTTCAATCGTGGTTCACGGAGCGACGACTCGCAGTTTGTCGTGAACAACATCGGGCCACAACAGGGGCTGGCCGATGGTCCCGCCAGGTTGAGATTCCGTGGGTTGAACCAAGCGACTGGGGTAGGCCGAGCCGTGGTCTCAGCAGTCGTGGATGCAATTCACCGCTTGGAGGACTCGTTGCACCCAGCTCCGTTCGCTTGCGTTTTGGGCAACGAACTGTTCAACCGAGTGCATGATCCCAGTCGATCCCTGGTCCTTCCGGCCGACAGGATTACGCCACTGCTGAAAGGGGGTCCGTTGCTGCGTTCGGGACAGATGGAAGACATCGCGGGAATCGTGGTGTCTCTTGCTGGCAACGCGGTCGACATTGTCGTAGGCACGCCACCAACCGTCCAATTTCTACAGCGTCAGACTGACGCCAAGTTCGTGTTTCGTGTTTACGAGCGGTTCGTCTTGAGAATCAGGGACAAGTCCCAGCCGCCGGTGGCCGGCTTCAGGATCCGACCCTCCGATGCTGAAAGATCCGATGAAGAGCGCGCTTTGGAACTTAGTGCTGCAGAGCGCGAAGCGGAGAGACTACTGAAGAATCAGCAGAGCTAACAAAAGGTCAGGGTGTACCAATGACGCCACAGATCAAGAACAAAGAGAATAAAGAGCTACACCGGCCGCCGGAGGACCCTTCTGTAGCGGATGACAAGGGCGGCGTAACGCCTGAGTCACAAGTGGATCAAGACGCTGCTGCGAAGGCGGTCAAAGCGGCGGCGCTTTACGCTGCTGCGCAGGCGGCCGATCAGGAGAAGCGGGCCGGTGCCGCGAAGGTGGCCAAAGAGGCGAATCTAGCCGCAGTTACGACGGCGGCCAACGAGGCGAAGAACGCTCGTGACACAGCCCTCGCCGAACTGAGAAAGGTACTCGACGCGTCGAAGAGGGCAGAGGCGGTGACTTTTGCCACGGCTGTGAGGACGGCTGCGGATACTGCGAGTCAGCAGGCCGTTTACGCAGCTGACATTGCGAGTAGGGCGGAAGATTCCGACGTAGATGACTACGCGGTGGCGGCGAAGGACGCCTCTGACGCCGCTGAGAAAGCGGCTCAAAGTGCGGAGAAGCTGGCCGCGCTGAAGCCGGTAAAGGCGCCCGCTCCTTAAGTAGCGAAGGCTGAGGCACTGAGGCGCAGGCCTGACCGTGAACCCGAAGGTCGTCATCCTCGGCGGCGGCATCGCCGGCCTCAGCGCCGCCCATGAACTGATCGAGCGCAACTTCGACGTCGAGGTCTACGAGCTTCTCCCGA
>Ga0075418_10007194_pt1 | contig 12544 bp, 14 predicted proteins | sample SoiMetdeltSBSDD2_FD_81776 | JGI IMG/M metagenome (GOLD analysis project Ga0075418, IMG submission 81776) | Bulk soil microbial communities from a Populus tree surrounding site in Tennessee, USA - Soil MetaG P. deltoides SBSDD2 | ecosystem: Environmental > Terrestrial > Soil > Tree plantation...
GAGCACCAGGGATTTGGTGTAAGCTCTACGTTATGGGATCATGTTTTCGGGACTATGTTCGACCTCAGGAATGAAAAGGAAGATAAAGAGAAGGTGAAAGAGTTGATGTTTCAAAAGAAGGACTGAGGTCCGATGTCAGACGTCTGACGTCAGATCTCAGATTTCAGACTTCATTCTCCCTACCATTTTTCTTCGTCACTAATATCAGGATCCTTTTTACTAAACTGTTCCCTTGTTCTTATTTTCTCTTTTTGTCTTTCTATTATCAGGTCTGCGATTATTGATCCGGCATCAACCTGGCGATTAGCTGCCAGGACTTGTTGCAGTTTTGATTCACTGACATCAATTCGATATAGAATTGAAATCAATTTTTGAAAGTCATTATTGATCAATTCGTTTATCTTTTCTGCTAAAGCCTGGCTGAGGTTTGAATGATTCGATTTATCTATTACGATATCCAGCTCTTTCGAAGCGGCAATGATTATCTCATCATTATTCATTGGTCAAAAGTAATCAAGATATGATTGTGTTGCCTGAGAAGAATTGGTGGCAGAGAAAGATTATTCATGTTCTAAAACTTTTCAATCACACCAAGATTAAATAAGGCAAAATCATATTTAACGGGATCGTCTTTATCCAATTGACGTAATGCAGCGGTAAGTTCTGTAGCAGCCAACCAATCAACCTGTTTTCTCTTTAATAAGCCTAATTTTTTTGCCACCCTTGCCACATGCAGATCGATAGGGCAAATGAGTTTTGATGGTGAAATATTCTTCCATAAACCAAAATCAACTCCGCAATTATCTTTTCTAACCATCCATCTTAAAAACATATTTAATCTTTTGCACGTAGACTTCTGTAATGGCGATGAAATATGTTTTTCGGTCCTTTTTAAATGCTCAAGTGATAAAAAATAGTTCTTAAAATATATCAGGGCTTGCTCTGCATCAAAACCGGTATCGGGAAAAAAAGCTTTTTCTAAAGAATCGTAATGAGCATAATGGTGTTGAAAAAACTCGATAAAATAAAACAGGTCGTCATCGTTAAAAGTCCGGTGCTTAAAACCCTTCAATCTTTTTAATTCTTTTTCGGAAGGATCTTTTATAAATGAAAATGGCGAGTTATTCATTCGCTCCATCAATTCCTTGCTCTTGCTGATAATGGTTGTTCTGTTGCCCCAAGCAAAAACTGCAGCAAAAAAACCTGCTATTTCGATATCTTGTTTGTTGGTAAATAAGTGCGGGACCGAGACAGGATCATCTTTAATAAATGCAGGACGATTGTATTCCGCTACCTTGCTGTCAAGAAAATCTTTTAAATGCACCGGCATCATGCAAAATTAAATAGCCAGGTCTTTCAAACATGACCATTATGATCTCATGAATGATACCGGTGCAAGAGTTTTACACAGGGTCCCTGCCGCGAATAAGACGCAGCAGGATTGCAATAACGGCGATAACTAACAAGACATGAATGATAGAGCCGGCATTAAAAACAAAAAATCCGAGCAACCATCCAATGATCAGTATTACCGCGATGATGTACAAAAGAGAACCCATAATTATGTTGTTTATCCGATAAGTTTGCAATCACCATACCAAACTGAAAGCGCCTTGATCAATGGCATGCCAGTGATAGTGAATGTCTCTTTATTGACAGGCATCATCTTTTGTGAGTAAGAATTTAATGCAGGAAGTAATTTTTGTCAATTCAGTGAGTAATTTTTGCCCCATTCATGGCCGCTTATCCGATTGCCTGCTTCAGGTCATCAATAAGGTCATCCGCATCTTCAATACCGACACTTAAACGTATTAACGAATCGCTCAAACCATTTTTGACTCTCTCTTCCTTTGGTATAGAAGCATGCGTCATGCTTGCCGGATGATTGATCAAACTTTCTACACCCCCAAGGCTTTCGGCCAGTGCAAAAAGCCTGGTTGAAGAAAGAACACGCATGGCTTCTTCCACACTATCATTTTTCAAAACAAAACTTAACATGCCTCCGAAATCACGCATTTGTTTTTTTGCAACGGCATGTCCCGGATGATCTTCAAATCCCGGCCAATATACTTTACCGATCTTCGGATGACTGCGGAGCCAGTGAGCAATCTTTATCCCGTTCTCACAATGAGCTTTCATTCTTACATGCAAGGTCTTGATCCCACGCAAAACAAGAAAACAATCCATAGGACCAGGTACGGCACCACAGCTTTTTTGGATAAAGTATAATTTCTCTCGCAGCTCAGGGCTGTTCATCATCAAACAACCCTGTATCACATCGCTATGACCTCCGAGATATTTGGTGACCGAATGCATGACGATATCCGTGCCCAGGTCTATCGGGTTTTGTAAAAAGGGAGATGCAAATGTGTTATCAACGGCAAGTAAAATATTTTTTGGCTTTGTAATAGCAGCAACAGCAGCAATATCTGTAATGTTCATCAACGGATTTGTCGGAGTTTCAAGCCAAACCAATTTAGTATTTGCCGTAATGGCTTTTGAAATATTAGAAACATTCGTCGTATCAAGATAAATGAATCTGATCCCAAATTTTTCAAACACCTTTGTAAATAATCGATACGTACCACCATACATATCATTAGCGCAAATAACTTCATCGCCGGGTTGCAACAATTTTATTACGGCATCCGTTGCAGCAACCCCGCTGCTAAAGGCCAAAGCATATTTTGCATTTTCAATTTCTGCAAAGGCTCTTTCCAATGCAAAACGCGTGGGATTTTGACTGCGTGCATATTCATAACCTTTGTGCTTTCCAGGCGCTTCCTGTACATAAGTGCTTGTTTGAAATATTGGGGTCATTATGGCACCGGTGGAAGGGTCCGGTTCTGCACCGGCATGTATATACTTTGTTGCTTCTTTCATTATTAATATTTGAATGGATGCAAAGATGTGAAATCTCAGGCAAATGATCATTTGCCACTCATCACCGCCAGCGGATTGCTTAACATAGGCTTAACTGTTGAAACGCCTTGATTTTTATCATGCTTCAGTTAAATGAAAATCTTTTCTGACGACTGTTTTTAATGCTTCAGCCGTATTAAGATTTATTTATAGCATACGGTATAATAAGTCTGGCTTACCGGTAGCAGATAACCACTTGTATTCGTTTATGTAAGGGTCTAATTTTAATACAACAGGAATTCTTAACCCAAAAACGTATAACCATGAAAAAATTAATAACTCTTGCCTGCATTTTTGCAACGCTGACTGTTGTAGCAGCAACGCCTCCGGAAGTAAATGAAAAAGTACTGAAGGCCTTTGAACAAACTTTTACGTCAGCCACAGATGTGGTATGGCATGAACGAGAAAATACCTACGAAGCCCGTTTTAAACAATCCGATATTATCACAAGAGCCAGCTATGATAAAGAAGGTAACCTGCTATATACCACTCGTTATTATGGCGAAGAGATGCTCCCGATAAATATCCTTACAAAATTGAAAAAGAAATATGCCGGTAAAACAGTTTATGGAATAACTGAATCAGCATCCGGCGATGAAGTTAGTTATCATATCACGTTACAGGATGATAAAAACTGGTACATCGTAAAAGCTGATGGATGGGGTTCCATGGAGCTGTTTAAAAAATATAGAAAAGCTTAGCCTGGCAGGGGCAAAGAGCAATTAATGGTCCGGTGAGTTTGAATGGCCGTCTTTACTAAGGCGGCTATTTTATTTAAATAAAAAAGAAGCGGTAAGATAACGCCAGTCATAATTACCTGCTTCATGAGCAGGTTTCGGCTCAATTCGTTTATTCAATGATTCCGATGTTAGTATGTTTTCATCAATGAGTTTTCGTTTGGCTGCGATAATTAAATTTTGAATGTTGTCATTTTCCATCCATTGTTGCTGCGGTGGTTCAAAACCTGTTTTATCACGACGCCATGTAATTTCTGCAGGCAATTTATTTTCCATTGTTTTTCTCAGCAGCCATTTTGTCCAGCCTTTCCGAATCTTAAAATGGGAAGGCAATGAAAAAACAAATTCAACTAATTCATGATCCAGGAATGGTAAACGAACTTCCCGGCTATGGGCCATTGAATTCCTGTCGGCATAGCGCAGTAATTCCTCTAATCCATGCATACAGGTATTGAAATACAGTACTCCATTCAGGCTGAAAATCTCGGGGGTAATATAATAGGCCTCCTTGCTTTGCAATTGTGTAAAATCTTTTGTGAGGTCCTCATGTTTTAGTGCATTTACCAGGTATTGTCGCTCTAAAACAATTGAAGCAAACTCCGGGAATAAAGCAGCGACACGGTTTTTCCATCCAAATTCTTCTGAAACACCTAACTCTTTTGCGGCAATCAGCTCATGGCTTGATAATAGTTTTCTCTTCCGGAAAAGTTCCTGCCAATACCATTTATAGTATTTATGGTAACCCGCTAATATTTCATCTGCGCCCTGGCCATCAAGTAACACCTTTACATCCTGTTGTTTTGCTAATTCATACACTTTATACTGGGCATAAATACTAGCAGAGCTAAATGGCTCTTCCTGGTAATAAAAAAGTTTTTCAAGATCATGGTGCAGGTCTTCCACTTTTGGAGTTGTTGTGAAATGCTGCAGTTGATATTTATCAGCGACCAGCTTTGCAAATGAAGATTCATCTTTTTCAAAGCCGGGAAAAGTAGAGGAGAAACTTGTGTACTTGGAGACCGGAGTTTGGAGTTGATGAAGTATTGCAATGATGGATGAACTGTCCAAGCCTCCGCTTAAACTGGTACCCACAGCAACATCACTTCTCAGTCTTCTCTTTACTGATCGATGCAAAAGAGAATTGAATTGTTCTATGGCTGCGGCGTCATTGAGCTTTTTATTTTCATTTTCAATATCAATATCCCAATAGTTAGAAATTGAACATTGAAAATCGGAAATCGAGAACTTTAAATTGCTCGCAGCGGGCAATTTGTTTATTCCCTCAAAAAAGGTTTCTTCCGGAATATTCGGATTGTCAACGTAACCAATAGTGAGATAATTGAAGAGTAATTTGAGATTTACTTTTCTTTCAATGCCCGCTGTCCATAACGCCTTCATTTCTGAAGCAAAAATGAATTGCTCCGCATCGAAATAATAAAAGAAAGGCTTTTCTCCAAACCTGTCTCTCGCCGCAAATAGTTCTTTTTCTTTTTTATCCCAAACAGCAAAAGCAAACATACCATCAAAATGTTCTACGCATTCTTCTTTCCAATGATCATAGGCCGCCGCGATAACTTCGGTATCCGTCTTTGAAAAAAAATTATACCCCCTTCCTTGCAGTTCGTCCTTAATCTCTATATAATTATAGATCTCGCCATTATGAATAATGACGTAGCGATCCATATAATGCATGGGTTGCTTACCTGCATCGCTAAGATCAATAATGGCAAGCCGGCGATTCCCCAATGCAACTCCATCATCTGACCAATGGCCTTCTGCATCCGGTCCGCGATGAGCCAGTGCATCAGTCATTTTTTTTACCCTGTCTTTTGTTACAAGTGATGGATTGGCCGATATAATGCCTGCAATACCGCACATGATGTAAAATAAAGAAATAAATTGTTGTGACTGGTCAATGGTCAATGGTCGGTAGTGTCTCCCTCTGAAATTTTTGTTCACCACATAGACAAATAGGACCCATAGAGTCTCACATAGAACCTATGTGTGTATTTTCCTTTGTGATCTATGTTCCTATGTGGTTCATCCTTTTTCAAACTGAGACACTACCCAATAGTCAATAACTTTTGAAATTAATATTCACCATTGACGAAAAAATATAGGTGGGAAACAGAAGATCAGAAACTTATGGTCAGCTTTGTTTTTACATCATCCCAAAGAAAAACAAGATCGGCGCTTTTGTCAGAGATTTTTTCAGTGGCTATGGTAAAGTATTCGATGCTGCCATTGATCTTTTCAACGGGCGCATCAAACTGCAGAAGATCCTTTTGCCTGTTCTGCTCCAGCCCCCAGCTATACAGGTTTGAATTGAAAACAAAGGTCCATCTCGTTTCCTGCGGAATACAATAAAGGATATAACGACCCGGGTTTAGTTTTTTGTTTTGAATCGTTGCCGTCGAAAAGAACTCGATTTCGGTAGCTTCATTTGCACCAAGGCGCCATGGCATATCGTATTGAACAAGGCCATCAAAGATTTTTCGTTTTTCTTTCTGCGGCCTGCTGTAAATGACCCGCATAAGTGGCAGGGCCTGCGTTTTACCGGTCATTTTAAGTAAGGGATAATCTTTAGGAAAATAAACCATATCCATTGGAGAATGATCGGGAACAGTATAATGGGTAATGGGTGGAAGAACTTTTACCGCGGGGCTGTCAGCTTTTGTGCGAACATCAGCAACAGCCGGTTTATTATTTTCTTCTTTGCAACTAATACAAGCACTGGTTAGGATCAGCAATGCTGATAAAAAATTTCTCATAGCGTTTATATCGTTATTGGCAAACTTACTTTTACCTGTTCCCACGCAATGACCAATGAGACACCTGTTGGAGTTTTTTCAAACCACATGGACATGATCTCTGCAATTTCATTTGTTTTCTGTACCGGCACATCAGTTCTTAACACGTCCTTCTTTGAATCATACTTGAAAGCGCCCCATGTATCCGTGTCTTTATTCAGTATCATTGTCCAGATATCCTCATTTACGATAGCATAAAGTGTGTATCGGCCTTTTGCTATTTTCTTACCGCCGATCTTTACATCTTTGAAAAACTCAATTTCTGTAGCTTCATTGGCACCCAGTCTCCACACTTTGCCATATTCCACCAACTCTCCAAAAACTTTCCTGCCTTGCTTTTGCGGGCGGCTATAAAGGATCCTTGCAATTAAAGGTTCTGTTGCTTTATTCTGGATCTTAAGGACGGGATAGTTGGCAGGGTAATAACTAACGTCCATCGGTGACTTATCAACTTCAGGAAGTTTGCCGGATTGTGAAAAAGAATATAAAAATGAAACAGAGCAAACGAGAAGAGCTAAGATTTTGCGCATAAACAAGATTTAAAATGACAAAAATAACAGTTTCAATGTCTATGACGAATTTATTAACCGAAACGTTCGCTAATTATCCAATTGTTTCAAAAAATTAAGTGACATGGTTTTTACTTCCGGAAAAAATAATTTATATAGCTGTGCCAGCGTATCATAATTGCTGATAAATAGCGAATAGGCCGTATCACTTTCACTGAGATAAGCAGCCCGTCGTACGAGACCACCGAGACTTCTTTGTATTCCTTCCTTATACCGATAATGGTATAGCCAGTTTTGTGCCTTCATATAAGGATACATCATTGCAAATTTTTCAGGAAAATGAGCTGTGTCCTGATCGAGTATCGCATAAGTTCTCAGAGTAAATGCTTTCAAACTTCCGTCGGTAAATTCATGTTCATCAAGCGCCAGGAAATGATCATATACCACATCGATAAAGGATCCCGCATAAAGCCGGTAAGCGGGCCGAAAAATTTCCTTTGCCTCTTTAGTAGCAAAATGACGATCAGTAAAACTGTCGATCTCACGGTGCAAAGCAATGCCTTGCTGGATTTGTACCGGGTAGCTGAATTTTTTCCTGCCTTTTACAAAGTCACTGATCATATTGCCTGTTAATACTCCCGGCTTGTCAAATGACAGATATGCATGTGCCAGGTAATTCATAGGTTAAAGATACTTGATAGACGATAGAGAAGTCTGATAGTTACACATCCGGGAAACTGTTTTTGATTATTCTTCATTTGTTATAAAAATTTTCACATTTCAACAGTAGTGTTCGGTTTAGGATAAAGGGGAATTAGGACAGGCAGGCGGCACTTATAACGGATACATGTTCACATTTATATTGCTTCTTTCACATGCATTAACAATGATGCCCATCAATCACAATTGGCTTGTTACCGGTTGTAACCAAACATACATTTGGATCGTCAAACTAAAACAAAACAATTAATCAGTAAAACCTTAAAAAATCTTAATCTAAAACCAATTAAACTTTTGAGCCATGAAAAAGATCTTCTTTATTCTCGGATTTCTTATGATAGTGGGAGTTTGCGGTGCATACCCCAGTGAAAGAGTTTCCCCGAAAGTGCTTGCTTCATTTAAAGCTGAATTTTCCGGTGCAGAAAATGTAGAGTGGGAGACTGGTACTAATTATTTCAGGGCAGCATTTTCCATGAATGGGCGAAGAGTGTTTGCATTTTACAGCGTGGAAGGTGAGCTGATAAGTATGGCCAGGTATATCAGCCCGCTGCAGTTGCCCATTAATCTTTTCAGCAACCTGAAAAATGATTACACCAAGTATTGGATCAGCGATCTGTTTGAGTTAAGCAACGGTGACGGCGTGCAGTATTATGTAACATTAGAAACAGCCGATACAAAATTGATAGTACAATCAAACGGCGCCGGCTGGAATACATTTAGCAAAAGCAAAAAGATCTGATAAACAGGTTAGTTTTGGTGTGTGGTAAATTAAGAGCTCCCCGATTAACCGGGGGGCTTCTTATTTTAATTCATCATGATCGCCGTGTTGTTTAATTATTATGATTGATGTATAACATCATCGTTAATCTCTTTAACATCATTTTCCTTTAATCATTATTTAATGCAAATACATGCCAGGCGACCATAGCTTTGCGGTATCAATAATCAAAAACTTTTAAACCATTAAACCTTACATTATGAAGAAAACATTTGTAACACTGTTCCTATCATTGACAGTTCTTGTCTCGGCGATGGCAGCAACGAGTGATCCCGATATCGATCCGAGGATCATTTCAGCTTTTCAAAAAGAATTCTCATTTGCAAAAGATGTTAAGTGGCAGCAAAAAGGAGAATTAGCGCAGGTAAACTTTTCCCTGTATGATCATGGATTTGTTGCCTGGTATAACTCAGAGGCAGAATTGGTAAGTACTGCAAGAAATATTTTGTACATGCAATTACCATTGTCGGTCATTAAAACATTGCAACAGCAATATGCAGGAGCGGAGTTCTCTGGTGTTGTGGAGATCACAAGAAATGAACAAACATCTTATCACATTTCTGCAGAAATAAAAAATAAGAAGTATTTGTTGGAAGCAAGTCCGTATGGTAATGTCAATATAGTGAAAAGGATCAAATAAGTTTTTCGTTTGAGACATGTGGTGTAACCCTGACGTTTTGCGTCAGGGTTTATTTTTTGGATCATATGTTCCTAAAAAATTTATTTTTGCGGCCTTGCCGCAATGTCCCCCGACCTTACCGGGGTCCGAAGGCGGGAACTAAAAACTTTAAACAATGAGTAAAGGTCCCGTTTCTCAATTTATCCAACATCATTATCGACATTTTAATGCTGCCGCACTGGTTGATGCTGCCAAAGGTTACGAACAACATTTGCTTGAAGGTGGTAAAATGATGATAACACTGGCAGGCGCCATGAGCACCGCAGAACTCGGTCTTTCACTGGCTGAGATGATCAGACAGGATAAGGTGCATATCATTTCATGTACCGGTGCCAACCTGGAAGAAGACATCATGAATCTTGTAGCGCATAGTCACTATAAAAGGGTTCCTAATTATCGTGATCTTACACCGCAGGATGAATGGGATCTCTTAGAGAATCATTATAACCGTGTTACTGATACCTGCATTCCTGAAGAGGAGGCTTTCAGACGCATCCAAGAGCCTATTCATAAATTATGGAAGGATGCTGATGACAAGGGCCAAAGATATTTCCCGCATGAATTCATGTATAAGATGCTATTGGGCGGAGTGTTGAAAGAATATTATGAGATTGATGTAAAGAATAGCTGGATGATGGCTGCTGCTGAAAAGAACCTTCCCATTGTTGTTGGCGGCTGGGAAGACAGTACGATGGGAAACATATTCGCTTCTTACATAATCAAAAACCAAATGAAAGCAACTACCGTGAAAAGTGGTATCGAATACATGGTGTGGTTAGCTGATTGGTACCGGAATAACAGTGGCGGTAAAGGTGTTGGATTTTTCCAGATCGGTGGTGGTATTGCAGGTGATTTTCCAATCTGCGTGGTACCGATGATGTACCAGGATCTTGAATGGCATGATGTTCCTTTCTGGAGCTATTTCTGCCAGATCAGTGATTCAACAACCTCATACGGTTCTTATTCAGGTGCCGTACCAAATGAGAAGATCACATGGGGTAAATTAGGGATCGATACTCCTAAGTTCATTGTTGAAAGCGACGCAACAATTGTAGCGCCGTTGATATTTGCATATTTGCTGGGGTGGTAATAAGCACAGTGAATAATAATAATGGGGTCAACCTTGGAGCTCGGCTACCCTATCCCGATTGCAACCTGCAGAGCAATAACGATTCAATAGTTCATTGATAAATAAAAAAAACCCCGGTCGTCGGGGTTTTTCATTATAGGAAAAGGTAAGGATTAATGCCTGCGATCGCGACGGTCTTCACGACGGTCCCTGATGTCTTCACGGCGGTCACGGATATCTTCCCGGCGATCTCTCACATCTTCTCTTCTGTCACGAACATCTTCCAGACGGTCTCTGCGTCCACCATGATGTCTTCTGTCGATCCTGTCTTCCAACCTGTCGCGACGATCTTCTCTTCGGTCTCTTACATCTTCATGTCTGTCGCGGATGTCTTCCCGGCGATCAAATCTGTCTTCAATACGGTCGAATCTCCTGCGTGTCTGGGCTGATAATTCTGTAAATACAGACAGACCCAATACCAGTGCTGAACCAATAAGTACGGATTTTAGGGCTTGATTAGTTTTCATAAAGTTTTTTTTAAGGGTTTGCCAATCGGTAACGGATAAATAGACTGGATCGTTATCCCAAAGTTTAATGATAAAAAAAAGTCCCGCCTTTGGCGGGACACCAGAAGATCAAAAAAATATATTTAAGAGAAATGCAATTCCTTTCTTATAAGCTCAGCTTCTTTCGATGCGTGAAAACACGAAACAAGCAACGAGATGATGAATAATTTCTGAATAGAAATTTCAATGATCATGCCTTGTTCATTGTCAAGAAATATTTCCATACCCCAGAGGCCAATACAGATCAAAAGAGCAGCAAATACGGAAAAATAAGGCTGTTTATGGCTATAGGCGGATAACGCTACCATTACACCTGCAAGACCAGTATTTATGAGAAGATCTTTTGTTGTAAATGAAGATTCCGGCATTGACCAGAAAATGACCGCACCCACCAAAAGGGCAGTGGCACCGATCAATAAAACATTGCGGGTTTTACGAAGCCTCTTATTTAATTGAATAGTTTCCTGGGTTCGATACATCTCGGAATAATCAGGATGAATATCGGGGCTGATCTGGATAAGGGTCGGATTTTCGTTTGTTTGATTCATTCTTTGGCAAGGAAAATTTGGAATACGAAATAAATAAATTTTTTTCTGTTTTCTTAGTTTTTGAGGTAAATATTAAAAAGCTCTTGGCTGACCCTCGAGCGGCATATCTCTTTTTAACATAGCCTCACGATTTGCCATTTCCATTGCTGTGAAAAATACGAGTCTGGCTCTTTTTTCCATCAGGTCGTATTTTATCTTATCGGGCGTATCGGTTGGCCTGTGATAGTCGGGGTGTACTCCATTAAAATAGAAGATGATGGGAACGCCTTTTTGAGCAAAATTGTAATGATCGCTACGATAATAAAAGCGGTTGGGATCATTAGGATCATTATACTTTCTGTCCAATTTAAGTTTTGTATAAGTACCATTTATAGCTTCTGTTATAGGCGTAAGATCTGAACTTAGTTTGTTATCACCGATCACATATATATAGTTTGTCGAATCTTTATCCTTCATATAATCATTTCCGATACGACCGATCATATCGATGTTGAGGTTCACGGTTGTTTTTTCAAGCGGGTACACAGGGTGATTGGAATAATATGCAGAACCCCATAGTCCATGCTCTTCCCCACTTACCGTCATAAATAAAATGCTCCGGCGCGGGCCTTTACCAGCCGCTTTTGCTTTCGCAAAAGCTTCCGCCAATTCGAGTACGCTTACGGTACCACTGCCATCATCATCGGCACCATAAAAAATCAAGCTATCTCTTTTGCCAACATGATCGTAGTGTGCAGTAATAATCACATACTCATCTTTTTTATCTGTTCCTTCTATAAGCCCCATAACGTTATACACCTCTGTTGTCGTTGTTGTTTTTTTATAAGACAGATCGATGTTCGCTTTATAGATTTTCCCATTCAATGAATTGGCCGCCATCTTATCAAAAACATTTTTGCCGTCTTCGCCCATAATATTCGATGCAATATTTTCAGAGATATAAAATATCTGGGGATTGATAGTGGAGCGGTAACCATTCAGGTTCCAGCTGCTTTGTGTAATAGACGGTCCTTTCGGAAAACCTTTAGTTATCATCAATACCGCCACAGCTCCTTTTTTTGATGCAGCATTTAATTTCCCAAATGTTCCAGATGCGCTTCTGAATCCTGATTGCGCAGGCTTATAATCAGCAGGTGCGCCGTCGAGAATGATCACTGCTTTGCCGCGTACATCAAGGTCTTTATAACTGTCCAGCTTCTCATCTGC
>Ga0075418_10007197_pt1 | contig 12542 bp, 11 predicted proteins | sample SoiMetdeltSBSDD2_FD_81776 | JGI IMG/M metagenome (GOLD analysis project Ga0075418, IMG submission 81776) | Bulk soil microbial communities from a Populus tree surrounding site in Tennessee, USA - Soil MetaG P. deltoides SBSDD2 | ecosystem: Environmental > Terrestrial > Soil > Tree plantation...
CTGCTGGCTAGCTATTCGCTGGGATTGGGCATCCCGTGTTTCTTGACTGGTATTGCGTTGAACACGTTCTACAGTTTTTTCTCCTGGGTGAAGCGACTCTACCGCCAGAACGCATATGCCAGCGCCGCCTTGCTGATTGTCCTGGGAATCATGGTGATGACCAACCAGTTCACGCGCTTGGCGGGTTATTTCGACTATGCCTACTGAGGCAATCGGCTTGATTGCCAAGGGCCGCCCTTACGCGAGTGGGGCCCAAGGCTGCGTCGGGTCAAATTTTCCCATGAGGTCTTAATGAAAATGAATCGTTCGAAACACCTGCCCTTACTTTTGGGTTTGGCTATTACCACTTATCTCACCGGCTGCTCATCCAGCAGTGAGGATTCCTCCAAAGGCAATACGCAAACCGCTCCACAGTTTTCCTTTTCAAGCCTGGAAGGCAAAACTGTAGCCATGAAAGATCTTGCAAATAAGGTCGTTGTCGTGGACTTCTGGGCTACCTGGTGCCCTCCGTGCCGCGAAGAAATCCCTCACCTCAACAGACTCTATGCAGAACTCAAAGGCAAAGGATTTGAAATTGTTGGAATTTCGATGGATCACGAGGGCACTGACGTCGTCAAGGAATTCGCAAGAGAACTGCGGATCGAATATCCCATCGTGATGGGCGACGAAAAAGACGCCGAAGCGTTCGGCGGAATCATGGGCCTGCCAACGACGTTTATCATCGACCGCAGCGGCAATATCGTTAAGAAGTACGTTGGCTTGCCCCCTGCTGAAGATATGGAGCGCGTCATCAAGGAGCTCGTTGGCTAGCAAGCAGGGGTCTTTCGAGCATGGCAATACGTCTTCGCTTCCGAACACTCGTCTTGATCGTCATTGTGGCTTCGCTGGCCGGCTGGGCGGCTAGCCGAATGGCCCAACGGCTTCTGACAGCCCCGCCTTACTATACAGAAGGTCCTTCTGCGGCCGCGTCCGATAAGCCTTACGTTCCCGCAACGCAAGACGAAACGAACAGCATTGAAATCTACCAACGGGTCAGCCCGGCTGTCGTGAACGTTACTTCAACGACGATCGATTTTGACTTTTTCTTTAATGCCATGCCCAACCAAGGTTCAGGGTCTGGCGCTATCATCGACCCTCAGGGTCATATCCTGACGAATTACCACGTCGTCCAAGGTGCACGATTCCTCGAAGTTAACCTTTCTGACAAACGAAAGTTCAAGGCAAAAGTTATCGGTGCTGATCCCTCGAACGACCTGGCCGTCATCAAGATTGAGCCCGGCGGAAAACTCCTGAGCATTGTCCAGCTGGGAAGCTCATCAAACCTGCAGGTCGGCCAGAAAGTTCTGGCCATAGGCAATCCTTTTGGTCTCGAAGGCACGCTCACGACTGGCGTCATCAGCTCATTACGCCGCTCAATTCGAGCCGAGAACGGAAAGTTGATCGACGATGTGATCCAGACCGACGCAGCCATTAATCCTGGCAACTCGGGTGGTCCGCTGCTGAATTCACAGGGCGAGCTGGTCGGCATCAACAGCCAGATCTTCTCAACCAGCGGAGGCAACATCGGTATTGGCTTTGCGGTTCCAGTCAACACCGCGAAATCGATTATCCCCGATCTCATTTCCGAAGGAAGAGTACGGCGGGCTTACGCAAGGCTGTCTGGTTATGAGCTCACTCCGGAACTAGCGCGGGTTCTGGATCTGCCTGTGGACCACGGCATCCTGGTGGCCCGGACACAGCAGAACGACTCATTCGCGCAAGCGGGGATTCGCGGTGGGCGGCAAACCTATCTCGTTGGCAACTCCCTCATGATCCTCGGCGGCGACATCATTCTTGAAGCCGACGGCCAACCGATTGAGGACATGGCCCAGCTAGACCGTGCTGTGGATAAGAAGCGGCCTGGTGAAGTGCTCACTCTGAAAATCGTTCGCCAGGACCGCGAGATGACGGTTCGCGTCACTCTGATCGAGCGGGCGAGACCCGGGTTGGTTCTCTAGTCCTTTAGTCTTTTGATCCTCGCTTCGCTTTCCCTTGCCAAGCAGACATCCAAGGCTGTCTTAGCCGGTTCAGTATTCTCCCATGGTATTGCGAGGAAGCCCACTGCTGCGGCCCCCTGTTCTGCTCGCGTTAGGAGCTGTGTTTGTTGTCCTACTGGTCTACAAATTTGCTAACTACCGTGAAGAGCGTTTGGTCAAGCGATTCTTGGACGAATTGCGCTCGGGAGATTTCCAGCGCGCATATCAAACCTGGGGTCCGTCGAAGGGATACACTTACGAAGACTTCATGGCCGACTGGGGAGGCGGTGGCTACTATGGGAAAGTTCAGGAATTTAAGATTCTCGAATCCAAGACACGTGGCAGTGGTGTCATCGTGATGGTGGAATTCAGCCATCTCAAGCGGCGAATCCCCTTCTGGGTGGAGCGAAGAACTCAGGCCCTGGGCTTTTCGCCTTTCGAAGATCTCCAATGAGATCGGCAGCCTGGATTGGCGTGTCACGATGAGCTTCAGCCGCCGTAGTTTTCTGAGAATAACCGGTGGAGTCGCGTTCCTCAGCACCATCGAGGCCCACGGCATGGCGCGAGCCAGAAATGCTAGCTCCTCGGCCAGACCTTCTGTCTGCCTCTTTTCGAAGCACCTCGGTTGGATCAAAGTCTATTCCCAGCTCGCCAAAACCTTGTCAGAGCTTGGCTTTGACGGAGTCGACCTGACGGTTCGTCCTGGCGGGCATGTTCTTCCCGAGAAAGTTGAAGAGGATCTTCCCAGGGCATCCGCTGCGCTGAAAAAGGCGGGTGTCCCGATTGCGATGATCACAACTCGAGTTCAGGACCCTCGAGATCCTCTGACCCGCAAGATCCTGCGGACAGCCTCTTCGTTGGGCGTCCGACACTATCGGCGCGACGGCGAGAAGTGGGAAGGTGCGACCAACCCCCTGAAGCGCATAGCGGAGTTACAGACCCAGATTCGCGAGTTGGTCGAGCTGAACCAACAGTACGGACTGTTTGCCGGAATCCATAATCATTCTGGTTTCGATTTGGGAGCCACGCCGTGGGAAGTGTACGAGTTGGTCAAGGCTTACGACCCGGCTCGAATCGGTTCGAACTTCGACATCGCCCACGCTACCATTGAAGGCGGATTGGGCGGCTGGAGGAGTGGATTTCGTCTGCTGGCTGCCGAGTCGCGCATCGGCATGCTGGCTATTAAGGATTTCTTCTGGCAGAAACAGGGCAACGATTGGAGACCCGAGTTTTGTCCTCTCGGGAAAGGTATGGTTGACTTCAAGACGTTCTTCAGCTACCTGAAGGAGATTGGGTTCGCGGGCCCCATTTCGATGCACTTCGAATATGGGAAGCACAACCGTCCCCGCCCGGAAGATCAATCGGAACTGCTAGCCGACATCCGGCGCGACCAAGCGTTGTTGCGCTCATGGCTGAGCGAGGCAGGATTGACCTAGGGTTACGAGCCTCAAGCCTGAATCCCGCAGTTGGCAAACGATCTGTAGCGCAGACATTCTTGTCTGGGGGTTAGGGCGACTTTCCAGTCGCCCTAGATGGGGGACTGAAAAACTCCGCCAAGCCGGCAGGCTAGGATCGGATCTGGAGATCTCAAGTCTGAAGCCCGATCCCTGGCTGACTTCTTACCGCCGCCAGCAACTCTTCGCCAGAGACAGCATGGGTGTCCTCCTGCGAGACGGCGATTGACGCGGCCAGGTTCGCCAGCACTGAGGCTTCCTGCAAGGTGGCGCCGCAGGCCAACGCCGCGCCGAGCGCGGCCAACACTGTGTCCCCGGCCCCGGAGACATTCTTCGGATGCTGGCACAAGGCATCTAGGCGAAAACTCTCTCCTTCGGAAGTGGCAACCAGCAGGCCTTTGTCGCCCATCTTCAAGACTACATCACAATTGAGTTTTCGGCTGATCCGGATGGCCACCTCGGCAGGATCGCTTGGCTCGGGGCTGGCTGGTGTCAATTGATGCAACAAAGCACGAGCTTCCGAGATGTTGGGCGTGATGACCTCCAAACAGTTCCAGTAACCGGCGTTCTGCGGCTTGAGGTCGGCAAAAATCGGTATTCTTCTAGCACGAGCCAGAGCCTCTATCTTTCTGGCCAGGGGTTCCGTAACAGTCCCTTTATCATAGTCCGAAAGTAGCAACCCTTCAGTGGACGCCGCTGCTGCCTCGACGAGTCCCAGCAAGGCGGCAGTCTCTGAGGCGTTCAGTGCAGCGTCATTCTCTTCGTCCAGGCGCAAGTAGTAGTGTTGTCCGGACAGGATTCTCGTCTTATGCGGAGTGGGCCGCTGAACAGTCAGGGGCTGGAAGCGGACCGCGGCTTCGCGAAGGAGCCGTTTGACGATCTCACCTTCGGCGTCACTGCCCAACGGGCCAACTAGCTGAGTTCGGACGCCGAGGCAAGCCAAGTTCAGCGCAACGTTGCCAGCGCCACCAGCGGAGTGTTTCTCACTGGCAATCTCGAGCAGCGGCACCGGAGCCTCGTCCGCCACTCCCAGGGTATCGCAGGAGAGGTAGGTGTCGAGCAAAACATCGCCGACGACCAGGAGTTCGACGGCGGAAAAAGCATGAATGATTTCGACCAGTCGGTCGCTACTAACAGAGGCCATCGATTCCTTTGGTGAAGAGATTTCCTGACGAGAATCAGAATATGTCCGCGAAGCCATAGTGAAAGCTTGAGACCAAAGCGGACGGGGCTGCAGACCAACCTCCCTGGCAGCCGCTGATCTTCTCGACCAGCGGGAACGAATATGAGTGTCCTCCATGCCTCAGTGGCGATGTGGCAGATTCTGTTCCAGCTCCTTTTCCAGCAGCTCGCAAATGATATGCACCACGGCCAGATGTGACTCCTGGATTCGAGGAGTATTGTCTGACGGTACTCGGATGCAGGTATCGCACAGCCGGGGAAACTCGCCCGCTGCATTTCCGGTGAAACCGACAATTCTGGCTCCTTTACTTCGCGCCAGCTCGAGGGCAACGACAACGTTTTTCGACTTACCGCTTGTCGAAAAGGCGACGACCAGATCTCCTTCTTTGATGAAAGCATCTACCTGGCGGGCGAAGGTATTTTCGTACCCGTAGTCATTAGCGATCGAAGTCATCAAGATCTCGTTGGCGGAAAACGAGAGAGCGGGTAGTGCCTTACGCTCAATCCGGAAACGTCCTACTAACTCCGTGATGAAATGGTTGGCATCCGCCGCGCTGCCACCGTTGCCGAAAGCGTAGACTGTCCTGCCTTCCCGATAAGCTTGGATGATTGTATTTACTACGCTTTCGATCGCCGGCAGCTGTTCCCGTAGCAATCGCTGCTTCACATCGACGCTCTCGAGCAAGAGATGACTGATCTCCTGATGGAAGAGGTTCATCAGTTCTTCAGGCGAAACGTAGGCAATCCCAGGTTTGGCGACCACCACTCCAGCGGCCTTGTTAGCCAGCTCAGCCGCCCTTGGCAACGGCACGCCTGCCGCTAAACAGAGCGCCAGAACTGCCGTGGTGCTATCGCCGGCGCCGGCTCGGTCGGCAATGGGAACGCGACTGGCCTGTATCTTGCGTGGCGGCGCCGACCCTTGAAACAGCGTCATGCCCTCCCCCCCCTGGGTCACCAGGATGTCGGAGCTCAGCTTATCGCTCAAAATCCTTCCGGCGTCTTCGGCATTTTCACCTGTAGCCCCCAGGTGACGCGCGGCCTTGAAGCCCTCGTCAGCGTTGAAGGTATACAGCGTCGCCTTTCCGTACCATTCAATGTGATCCGGATTGCCATCGATGAGAATCTTAATTGGGGAGCGGGCAGCCAGCTGATTGACGGCGCGGAGCAGTTCCTCGTTTACAAAACCATAACCCTGATCGTAAACGACTAGAACCTGAGCTTCTACTTGTGCCGCGGCAACCAGGTCGACAAAGGAAACTGCGTGGGAAGAAGGCCCTGGATCGGCGGGTTTCTGCCACACTTGAAGCAGTTGTTGATTGGCTGCAAAAATTCGATAGCGCTCAGGCAGACGAAACCTTAACCTAGGGGAAAGAGTGAGCAGCCCGGAAATGGCTGACTCTTTAAGCATCTCTCGGGAGACTTGATCGTCCCCGAAGGACCCGCACAAGATAGCCTTGCCGCCTAACTGAGAGATGTTCTTGGCGACATTGGCCGCTCCACCAGGGATAGACCGATTTGATTTCACTCGAACTACCGGGACGGGCGCCTCGGGAGCCAGTCGCGAGACCTCGCCGTAAATCTCCCGGTCAACATAGGTGTCTCCCGTCACCAGGATGGTCTGGTGTCTAAATTGGTTGACAACATCTTGCGCTAACACGATAAATCTCTTCTCGGCGGGACGGCCAGCAGAAGAAGTCCGCGCGGACTACCGCCAGCAAAGCCTCAATTCTAGCTCAACCGGCGGGAATCCGGACGCGTTTATTTGGAGCTTTGGAACCTGTGGGAGAATGGTTGATGCGCGCAGGATGCGCTTGTCAGGCGGCCAGCATGAGAATGGTTGTCGCCTCTTGATAGGACACCTGTGAAGAAATTGTAGAGGACGCCCGCTGTGGCGTTCCGCTGTTGGCTCCTGTCTTTCCGTGCGCCCCAAGGCGCCGAACTGCCGCGGTCCAGCAAAAAAACAACTGGTCCGCGCTACACGGTTCCATCGAAGGAAGACTCATGAAACAGTCCATCCCCAGAGTAGCAGCCACGGCTTCGGCGCTGCTGTTATTCCTCTCGCTGCTGCCCACCTGGCCGAGGGGTTATCACATCATCTTGCGTCTCGTCGTCGGCATTACCGCAGTGCTGTTGGTTGTCCGTGCCGAAGAACGTAAGGCCACAAACTGGATACTCGCCTTCATTGCGGTCGCGATCCTCTATAACCCGATCGTGCCGCTGCGCCTCCCGCCAATACTGTTTCAAGTAGTGACCCTGGTTTGCGGGGTTCTTTTTCTTTTCAGCATCCGGCGATTCCGCCTTTGATCCTCGCGCTGCATTGCTTCGCAGCGAGTTTAGATAGCCATCATAAAACGTGCCCCTTGCAGATGTCCTGACGCAGCAAAAAACGTACGACGAATGCGAACCTCATTCGTCGCGGTTACCCTGAACGTGGTTACCCCAAGCCAAAACGCATTCCGACTCTTCCTGGTTGTTGCCGGAAACTGCTTGTGCTCATCACACCTGTCTGGTAGATTTTGGTGTTTTGTGACCAGCAGACCTCACGAGGTCGCCTTATTCCTGGCCTCATCTGATTCGGCCATCATGGACTGGTTCGATAGTTGAAGCACGACAGTGATTCATTGAACCTCGCCGATGGTCCTACGATCTGCAACTTTCGCTTTGAAGTTTCCGATTGCAGAGAATGGAAAACTCGATGACCCTGAACTTGATGTTCCATGACAATTGTTTCGACGGGGCTGCCTCAGCAGCCGTATTCCTGCGATTCTACCTCGACAAGATTCGTCCCCAAGCGCAGGTCACGTTGGTCGGGCTGACCCATCAGGCTGGTCCGCAGTTTCACGACGGGTTGTTCGCAGCCAATGAAAACGCGATCGTGGACTTCAAGTATGCCCGCTCCGATCGCCTGACTTGGTGGTTCGATCATCATCATAGCGCCTTCCTGACTCCCGCAGACGAGCAGCACTTCCGTCACGACCGAAGCAACAAGAAGTTCTATGACCCGACGTTCAAGTCATGCACCAAACTTATTGCGACAGTCACTCGCGAACTCTTTGGCTTCGAATGTTCAACGCTGAGCGAGCTGGTGCATTGGGCAGACATCATCGACGGTGCGCTCTATCGCGATGCCAAAACAGCGGTGGAAATTCAGGAGCCGGCGCAGAAACTGGCGGCGGTGATTGAAGCCAGCAAAGACGCCGGGTTTCTTCACGGCATCATTCATCAACTGGCCATCCGGCCTCTGCGTGAAGTAGCCCTGCAGCCGGAGGTGCTCAGCCGCTACGAGCCGCTGGCGCGCAGGCATCAGGACAACATCCGGATTATCCAGAAGGCTTCTCGCTGCGTCAAAGGCGTGCTGTTTTTCGATCTGACGGAACTTGGCCTGGACGGCTATAACAAGTTCATTCCGTACTATCTTTACCCTGAGGCCAATTACACAGTGAGCCTGCTGCGTGCTTCAAAGCGCACAAAAGTCAGTGTCGGTTGGAATCCATGGAGTGCTGCAAAGAGAAAGCACAACCTGGCGGCGATCTGCGAACGCTACGGTGGGGGAGGACATCCTGTTGTCGCCGCCATCGCATTTAGACCCGAGGCCATTGAAGAAGCACGGAAAGCGGCAGAAGAAATTGTGGCGGAACTGCAGGAAGAAGATGGGTGAAGGCTAAAGGTGTACAGCAATCGCCAAACGCTGCAGCGAACGCCCGCAGTGGCGCTCCCGTCGCTGGGAATGCCGCTCACTTGAACTGGCTTTGACCTCATCCTGCGTAGCCCGAACTCTTTCCCAGCTTTAGGTGAGGGCAATTCCTTACGATTCATTGGAGGCTGCGTGCCCTCGCGCGGCGCTTTCCGCGGATTTCGAATTTCTTCACGGTCTCTCCTCCGCTTCCGTTACCTGTTGACTCCTGCAGTTCTCTCCTTACGCCGGCTCCAGTAGAAGTAGGCAGGCAAGCCCGTAAATACGACGACGAGCCCCCAGAAGGAATTCTTGAAGTCGTTGACGACAGTGTTGAGTACGATGAGAAAAGCCGCGAGAGAAAACAGAACTGGAACGAATGGATACCCCCACGTTTTGTAGGGCCGCTCCAATTCCGGCCGCGTCCGGCGTAACACCAGGACAGCGATGCCGCCCAGGCCGTAGAAGATCCAGCTAACGAAGATGACGTAACTGAAGAGCCGGTCGAAGGTGCCGACCAGCGTGAGCAAGCTGGCCCAGACGCCTTGCAGGACGATGGAAAATGTGGGCACGACATAACGCGGCTGTACATAGGCGAACCGTTTGAAAAACAGCCTCTCTCGGGCCATGGCGAAATAGACCCGCGGCCCTCCCAGAACATTGCTGTTGATAGCGCCGGTAATCGAAATCAGGATGGCCAGGGCAATCAGAGTCCCCCCGAGCGGGCCCATAGCCAACTCCATGGCATCGGAAGCCAGGCGGCGCGAGCCCGAGATCTGCCCAAACGGCAGGGCGTAGAGGTAAGCGAGATTTACGGTGAGATAGAGGACGATGATCGCCAGCGTGCCGAGAATCAACCCTCCGGTGAGGTTTCTCTCGGGATGATGAACCTCACCCGCGTTGTAAGTGAGCACATGCCAGCCTTCGTAGGCCCAAAGTACGGCGATCATGGCGATGCCCAGGGCACTCCAGGAAAAGCTCACCGGCGGCATCGGCTGGTAACTGAAATGTTGAAAGCTCCCACGGCTCATCAAAAACAGAACTGCAGAGATCCCGACGAGTGAGCCGATCTTGATGGCAGTGAGGATGTTTTGAACTCTGGCGCCGGAACGGACTCCAAGACAGTTGATGAGGGTCAGGAGCCCAATCACGCCAACGGCAAAAATCTTGGCGATCCCGGGGGAGATCGGCAACAGGTACCCAAGGTAGATCGCAAACCCTGCCGCCAGCGTGGCAATCGAACCGCTTTGCATCACAAAGAACGTGCACCAGCCGTAGAGAAAGGCAGTCAGAGGCCCATACGCCTCTCGCAGAAACACGTAGATCCCGCCTGACCGCGGAAACATGGCGCCGAGTTCCGCATAGGCCAACGCCCCGAAGAAGGTCAAGACGCCGCCCGCGGCCCACACCAGGAACATGCTTTCCACACTCTGAACGGTGCGCGCGATGTTTCCAGGTGTTAGGAAGATGCCCGACCCAATAATGGAACCAATGACCATCAAGGCACAATCGACCAGACCGAGCTCTCGTTTGAGTTCATCAGGCGCAGTACTGAGTGCAGGCGCTGAATAGACTTTAGAGGGAGTGTCCAAGTTGTCTCACTTCTGAATCGAGAAACCGCTTTGTGCAAGGCCTTCCATCTCTTTTTGGAACGCAGCCAGCACATCCGCTGAAAACAGACAAAAGACGACTTGATGCAGACCGGTGGTTCCCTTCAAGTAGTCGACCACGGCTCCAAGCATGGTGCTGGCACACCGATCCACCGGATACCCGAAGATCCCGGTACTGATTGCCGGAAAGCTCAGGCTGCGCAGTCCCTTTTGGTCAGCCAGCTTGAGGCTGTTGACGGTCGCGTTCCTGAGTTTCTGGTCCTCGTCACCTTCGCCCATGCGCGGACCGACTGCATGGATGACGTGCGTCGCCTTCAACTGACCGCCGCTCGTGATGACTGCGGTTCCTACAGGTGTACCCCCAATTTGGTCGCATTCAGCCTGAATCTGAGGACCACCCTTCCTGCGAATGGCGCCGGCAACGCCCTCCCCCAGAATCAGGTGAGCATTCGCCGCATTGACAATGGCATCTGTGGTTTGTTCGGTGATGTCACCTTGAACCAGCTGAATCTCGGAGTTGTTGATTTTAGCTTTCACGATTATCCAGTTGGGTTGGATGCTACGAGAAATCCCTGAACAGGTCAAAAGCAATATTCATTAGACTTCGTCTCATCTTGAAGAAGCGCTCGGGTGTGGAAGAGTCTCCAAGCAAGTCAACACTTCCCAATCGTGCATGATAGGTTGTTCCCTAAAACACCTTCAGAGTAGAATCTAACGGGTTGATCATGCCCTTTCAATTTTCTGTCGCGTTTCGTCAGATACCTCTCTTTCGAAACCCACCGGAAGGCTTCTCTGCTCAAGCTAATACCAGACTTTCGCTTGCCTTAATTCTGCTAACGTCCGTGGTAAATCGGCACAGTGGCTCGGAGTCAGTGGTTCCGGGCATCGAGGTCTTGCTCTCCGAGCAACTCCATCTCATTCGAGGCAAACGCATCGGGCTCATCACGAATCACACCGGTGTGGACCGCCGGCTCAGGCATGACATCGATGCATTCATTGCGACACCGGGCCTCGGCCTTGTTGCCCTGTTTTCGCCGGAGCATGGCATTCGGGGCACGGTGCAAGCCGGTGAGAAAGTCCGCAGTGGAGTGGATGAGAAGACTGGAATACCAGTGTATAGCCTCTATGGCGAAGAAACCCGGCCGACCGCAGAAATGCTAAAAGAAGTCGATGTGCTGGTGTACGACATTCAGGATGTTGGCAGCCGTTTTTACACCTACATATCGACGCTCGGACACTGCATGGAAGCTGCCGCAGGCAAGAAGATCCCGTTCATCGTGCTCGACCGTCCTAACCCACTCGGTGGAGAGGCTGTGGAAGGGCCGCGTCTCAAACCGGAATTTCGCTCCTTTGTCGGAGCTTTTCCGATCCCCATTCGCTACGGGCTGACACCCGGAGAACTGGCGGGGTTCATCAAGGACACTCAGAAATTGGACGTTGCACTTGCGGTCGTTAAACTCAAAAACTGGCGTCGCAGCCAGTGGTATGACGAGACAGGTCTGGTCTGGGTCCCGCCATCACCCAACATTCCGACACTTGAAGCGGCGTTAGTGTATCCGGGGACCTGTTTGATGGAAGGCACGAATCTTTCGGAGGGGCGCGGCACCACCAAGCCGTTCAAGTTGATCGGAGCGCCATGGATTGATGGCCTCAAGCTCGCCGAGTCTCTCAACCGTACGAATCTTCCAGGTGTTCTCTTTCGAGCGACGGCCTTTACTCCAACCTTCTCCAAATTCTCCGGAGAAGCATGCCAGGGAGTTCAACTCCACATCGTCGATCGCAGGACCTTTCGTCCGCTTCTCACGGCACTGGCCATTCTCAAAGAAATCCGTAGCGCCTATCCTAGCCAGTTCCAATTCACAAACAAACACTTCGACCGGCTGGCGGGAAGCGACGAACTACGGAAATCTCTCGAACAGAATCTTGCCGTCGAAAAGATCGTGGCCGCCTGGGATGCCAGTGTTAAGGAATTCGAAGTCGCTCGAATGAAGTACCTGTTGTACCCTTAGGCAGTCCTGCGCGACAAACAAGAATCTTGTTCTCGTTTCTCAACTCACACCCTTCACCCCGGCCCTCTCTCCGAACCAAACACGGGAGGAGAGGCAATCAGATCTTTTTGTGACGTGCACCCCGGGGCGACGCTTCGCTTACCCGCAGCTACCCTCTGGCACCCCTAAGCGACTCTGCGCATGTGCCGTTGTTCTCTGCTAGAATGCAGGCATAGAGCGTTGTTGCGATGCCAGTCGGGTCGTCGGGGCTCTGACATTCGGCATCGACTTTTGGAAAGACAAGGCCCAAATGATTCAGGAAACCCTATCCAAGATCGAAGCCAGAATTCGGAAGCTCTCATCTCTCAGAGACGAAAACAAAGCTGAACTCCTGAGCCTCTTGGCGAGACTGAAATCCGAAATAGGCGAGCTTTCAAAGACGCACTCGGAGGAGGCGCAAAGCATAACCGCTTTTGCGGAAGTCTCGACGCATGAAGCAGCCCGGCAACAGCGAAACCCAGAGCTGCTGAAACTGTCGCTGGAAGGGCTGTCAGCCTCGGTTCAGCAATTTGAGACCTCGCACCCCCGTCTGGTTGAGACCGTCAATGCGATCAGCCTGA
>Ga0075418_10007201_pt1 | contig 12535 bp, 11 predicted proteins | sample SoiMetdeltSBSDD2_FD_81776 | JGI IMG/M metagenome (GOLD analysis project Ga0075418, IMG submission 81776) | Bulk soil microbial communities from a Populus tree surrounding site in Tennessee, USA - Soil MetaG P. deltoides SBSDD2 | ecosystem: Environmental > Terrestrial > Soil > Tree plantation...
ACTGTCTACGATTCGCAGAAAATAAAAGTGATGGTGGCCGGTGCCATGCGCTCCGGAGATGAAACGGCGGTACGAAAGGTCGGTTTGCTGGGCGCCTTAAACCTGTATCTGGATTTCATCAACCTGTTCCTCCTGCTCCTGCGCCTCATGGGTGGAAGAAGGAATTAACTTACACAAACCGCATAAAGGCCTGGTTCCCCAGCAGCCGTCCGCGTTTAGTGAGCTTTAATACCTCCGAGTTTTCCAAAAGCTCGGAGGTTTCGCGTTCAAGCAATCCCAGCTTTAACAGCTCGTCAACCTCCTTGCCAAATACATCCTGGAGTTGGCTTCCGAACCGTTTTTCAAACTCAGCAGACGAGATGCCGTCCTGAGTCAATCTCAAACCCGTCATCATGAATTCGGACATGTCGTCTTGGATGGTCTGTTTGTGATGGTTGACGGTGGCAGGAGAAAGTGGGAATTCGATGTTCGATATTCGCTCATCGAAATTGATCAGCCGATCGATGTAGGTTTTAATGCGCAGGAGATTGGAGTAACGATATCCGCTGGCATATCCATGTGCTCCCGCGCCGAAGGCGAGATAGGGAAGTGAACGCCAGTATTGCAGGTTGTGACGGCATTGGAATGTAGAATGCAGAAGGCGGAATGATGAATTTTCTGCATTCTGCATTCTGTGTTCTGCAATTGTTTTTGCCCAATTTGAAATTTCATATTGAGCATATCCATTGGCTTCGAAAGTCTCACTTGCCCATTCGTACATCTCTGCGGCGAGGTCAGGGTCGGGTAGAGGCAATAGTCCCTTCGAGGCCCATCTTCCAAATGGCGTCCCATGTTCGAGGGTCAAAGCATAGGCGGAGATATGTTCAGGATGCAGATCCAGAATTCGTTTGACAGTCATCTGCCATGTCTGCATCGTCTGTTCGGGCAAGCCGTAGATCAGGTCAAGGTTAAGATTGTTGAAGCCAGCTTTGCGAGCGGAGGTCACTGCTTCGATGACAGTAAAGAAGTCATGGGTACGCTCCAACATGCGGAGTTCTTCTAGGTTTGCCGATTGGACACCGTAACTGATGCGATTGATTCCAATCTCATGCAATTCACAGAGTGCTGCGTACGTGACCGTTCCCGGATTCGCTTCGATCGTGATTTCGGCATCGTCACTCAAGGCAAAGCAAGCGCGAAGGCTTTTGAAAAGAGAGGCAAATTGAGTCGGAGTAAGGAGTGAGGGAGTTCCGCCCCCGAAGAATATTGTATGACTTTGCAGCGGTGCCAGTGTCGCCGCGTGGATTCCTACGAATTCAATCTCTTTGCATAACGCCGCCACATAGGCGGGAATCATTTCTTCCTGGCCCGCATAGGTGTTGAAGTCACAGTAGGCACAACGATGTGTGCAGAAAGGAATGTGTAGGTAAAGACTATAGGGTTTCATCAGATAGACCACAAAAACATAAAGGATAAATGATAATGGATGGCAGAATTATAGTGTAATGCTCACCAATCATTAATCCAAAAGATTGACATTCAGGCATATCGTAGTATAAATAACTATAACAGAGTCTATTCGAAGGCGGTTTCGCACGTTATGCAAGGCACACATCTTGCAGATCGTGTTGAAATTTCAAAGTTGGATGTCTTCGAATGGGTTCTTTATCTTTTTAACACCCGGAGGTGTGAGTGAACGCGACTTTGAAACTTGGAGAGCATTTTATTTTTGATCTCTCCGACTGCAACCATGAGATTCTCATGGATAGCGAGAAATCATACTCGCTGTTTGCGCAAGCCGTGCGCGCAAGCGGCTTGACGGTTGTGGATGAGGGCTTTTACAAGTTCAGCCCACATGGCTTTACCTGTTTTTTGCTTCTCGCAGAGTCGCATGCGAGTCTGCATGCCTGGCCTGAATACGGATATTGCGCCATTGACCTGTTCACCTGTGCAATCGGCAAAGATATGATGCCATTGCTGCTGCGTCTCAAAGAGGTATTCGGCGCAGATGATTTTGCACTTCGCAAATTGGATCGTGAAGCGGCGATTGATCCCACCCTTCACGTTGCGGTCTAGAAAAGATGAGCATCTGGTTTACGGAAGAACTACATCCTTATTACCGCAAGGGGGTGAGAGTCAAACGCGTGCTGGCGGATGAACAGACACCATACCAACACCTGCAATTCGTCGAAACGGAGTTCTTCGGCAATGCGATGATTCTGGATGGCATCATCCAGCTCACCGAGCGCGATAACATGGGCTATCACGAGATGATCGTCCATGTGCCGATGCTGGCTGTTGGTCAACCGAAGCGCGTGCTCATCGTCGGTGGCGGCGATGGTGGATCGTTGCAGCAAGTGTTGCGATATCCATCCGTGGAGGAGGCGGTCGTGTGTGAGTTGGATCAACGCGTGGTGGATTTGTCACGCCAATACTTCGCTGCTTCCTTCGGTGACCCATGGACTGACTCACGCGCCACGTTGCTGGTGCGAGATGCCTTCGGCTATCTCGAAGAGAAACCCGGTCAATTTAATGTGATCATCTCCGATACGACGGACCCCATCGGCATGGCAGAGCGGTTGTTTTCAGATGAATTCTACAAGCTTATCATCCGCGCGTTGACTCCCGGCGGCGCCGTAGCGACTCAGTGTGAGCAGCCTTTCTTTGACACCGAGTTGATCAAGCAGATTTATCGATCTGCCAAGGCATTGACCGAAAATCCTGCCTACTATTATGCCAATATCCCCACCTACCCCGGTGGCGGAATCGGATTTATGTACGTCTCTGATACGCCGTGGACGAATGGGCTCATGACTCCCTATCCACCCGGCGAGAACAAATATCTCAATCCCGAAATCCACAAAGCGGCATTCGCTTTGCCGGAATTTTTTCGAAAGGAACTCTACGAATGACCACTCCAATACAGGAAATGAATACCAAAGAAAATGAAACTGAAGTGTGGGGCGTATCCTCCTGCATCGACCTATATGAATGCGATTTGAAGCTGATGCAGGATGCCGATGCGATTCGCGAGTTTGTGAAAATTCTCTGTGACCGCATCAAGATGCGCCGTTATGGAGAGACCCAAGTCGTGTTCTTCGGCGATGAGCCGCGCGTACAAGGCTTTAGCATGACCCAACTGATTGAGACATCCTTGATCTCCGCCCATTTTGCGGATGCCAGCCGCGCCATCTACCTGGATGTGTTTAGCTGCGCGCCCTACGACTCAGAAGACACTGCCAAATTTGCCGCTGAGTATTTCAAAGCGGAGCGTTACAATCTCCACGTAGTGCACCGACGCTAACAAAAACAATATTCGGATAAGACCCGAAAAGTTCCCAGTTTGAGGCTGGGAACTTTTCACATAAATCAAATATCGTATTAACCAGTTCAGATGTAAGAACATGCTCCCGTTCAGAATCAGAAATTCTGAGGAGACAAAATGGAACCAATTAAAGGCTTACATCACGTCACAGCCATCGCGCGTGACCCACAGCGGAATGTTGATTTTTACCGCAATGTGCTGGGGCAACGTCTCGTAAAACGAACCGTCAACTTCGATGCGCCGGACACGTATCATTTTTATTTTGCGGATGAGATCGGTCACCCGGGCAGCATTTTGACTTTCTTTGCCTGGCCCAATATGCGGCGTGGCATACGTGGCAACGGCGAGACGAATGCCGTTGCGTATAACGTCCCCGCAGGTTCGCTGGGTTTCTGGCAGGCGCATCTCAAACAAAATGGCATTACCACCAAACCGATTGAAAAACGCTTCGGCGAGGCTGTGCTTGCATTTGATGATCCGGATGGGATGAGGGTGGAACTGGTCGAAATCTCAGATCTCCCAAAAATCAGTTTTTGGAAGGAAGGTCCAATCCCCCAGGAATATGCGTTGCATGGCTTCCATAGTGTCACATTATGGCTGGAGGAGATACGAGCCACGGCGGAGTTACTCACGGCCCAAATGGGATATCCCGCTGCGGGTCAGGAAGAGAACCGTCACCGATTTGGTAGTGGGGGCAATGCTTTAGGCCATATCATAGATCTGGTCGAAGGCCCCGATAAAGTGCGAGCCGGGTTTGGTGCCGGGTCTATTCACCATATTGCCTTTCGCGCGCCAAACGATGAACAGCAATTGGACTATCAGAGCCTCATTCGTAATGCAGGGTTCAACGTCACGGATGTCCTGGACCGGAGTTATTTTCACTCTATTTATTTCCGTGAACATGGCGGCGTATTGTTCGAGATTGCCACAGATAGCCCGGGGTTTGCCATCGACGAGCCTGTGAACGCGTTAGGCGAAACGCTCCAGTTGCCAGAATGGCTCGAGTCCAACCGTGCCGAGATCGAAAGCAGCCTTCCGCGGCTTGAATTGAAATCCGTTGAAAGAGTGGGATAGTCTATGTCTCTAGTAAATCGGAGTGTACCCTTCGGACAATTTCGACAATCCAACTTACTTTAGGCGAAAGCGCATGATCAACGCGGGCGGGATTTCGGAAAACTTCCCGCCCCACCCTAATGGTGCAACTTGCGGATGGTCTGGCGGGAAAGCGTGCTCGTCGAAACCATCCAGAACGAATCCATTTTGGAAGGCAGCATTCATATAATTCTTGATGGGGCGATGAAAATAAAGTTGTGGCCTGGGCTGGTTTCGCAGGGCCAGGCCCTCCGATAGAAACTGGTTAATGTAGCGCGATACCTTCACCGCATAGCGTGTGTGAATTTCACCGTCGTCCCATTCCTCCGCCATGAGCGCGGCAGACGGGTTATTGAAAGCCGGATGCATCAGGGAAAAAACAAAGCTTCCATTCTGTTTGAGCAGGCTGCGCAGGGCCTTGAATAAAGGCTCGATCTCAGGCATATCGAACAGCGCCATATTGGAAAGGGCCGAGTCGAATTTGTGTTCACCCAAAGAAAGCAATTGTGCTTCGTCGGTTGCATCTATGACCTGATAAGAGATTCTAGTTTGAAGACGAGCGCTTCGCATCCTGGCCTTTTCGATAAGGTTTTCAGAAAAGTCAAAGGCTGTAACATGCGCGCCAAGCGCGGCGAGGCGACGGGAGGTCAGCCCGTTGCCACAAGCAATATCCAGGACACGCGAATCGGGCCGAACGTCGAGGAAAGCAGCGATGGCCGGCCAGCAGAGGATATTGAAAAAGTCGTTGCCATCGTCGCCCATGCGGGCGTCCCAGTGCTCGGCGTTGGCATCCCAGGCCTGGCGGGAAATTTCGTTGGGATCAATGAGGGTATTCATGCACCCGTTTTACCATAAAATGAAACGACAGAAGAGAGTTTATAAAGTAGAATATGCCGAAATGTGATTTATGCTAAGGGAAGCGGGAAGTTCTATGATTGCATCAGCAACCGGTTGAACTCCGGCAGGTGAAACGTGGCAAAGTTATTTGTCTCCTACTCGAGAAAAGACTCCGCCACCGCCCGAAAGATTATTCAGGCGCTCGCGGATATGAAACATGATATTTGGGTGGACTGGGAGGATATCCCACCCGCCGCTGACTGGATGGAAAAGATCCTGCGCGGCATCGAAGACGTAGATGCCTTCCTCTTTATGGTCAGCCCCGATTCGACCATCTCTGAAGTCTGTAAGGTCGAAATCAATCATGCTGCGAAAAATAACAAACGCATCATACCCGTGGTGTTGAGGCAGGTTCCACCGCCCGATACCATCGAGCCCATACGCAAGGTGAACTGGATCTTCATGCGAGATCCTGAAGATGACTTTGCAAGAGGGTTGGAGAGAATCAAGACGGCCATTGAACTTGATTTCGAGTGGGTGGAAATTCACAACCGCCTGCAAAACCGAGCACTGGACTGGGAGCGCAGCAAGGAACCCAGCCTGTTGCTGCGTGGCCGAGACTTATGGAGTGTGCGTGAGAGACTCAGAGTTTCGGCGACGAAGGATCCTAAACCCACCGAGTTGCAACAGGCTTACATCCTCCATAGTAATCGTAACGAGAGGCGCAATTTCATTATTTACACCCTGGCTTTGTTCGCCCTTATCATCATGTCACTACTGGCTGTTATCGCCAACCTTCAACGCAACGAGGCCAATCTTCAACGGAGTCTGGCCGAAGCGAACGCCGTGATCGCCGAGCAGAAATCCGTAGAGGCGGAGAAAAATGCCAGGATCGCAGAGAAAAATGCCCAGGAAGCACTTGCCAATGCCCGAAAAGCCATAAGGGAAAAGCAAGTGGCGATCAAGGCTCAACAGCGCGCGGAGGAAAGCCAAAACCGCGCAGCCGCACAAAGGAGTGCGGCGCTCGCTCAAATCTACCAGACCAAGCCAGGCGAGTTATTTACCAGTACGTTGCTGGCCATCGACTCCTGGCAACGAAATAGTCCATCGGAGTCTGTGGAGGAAATCCTGCGCAAGAACATCAGCCTGCTCCCCATGCCTGTCATGCAGGCACATCATTCCGGCAGAATCAACACGATCGCAGTTAACTCGGATGGGAGTATGTTTGTTACTGCTGGTGACGATGGAATGGTCTGTGCGTGGCAGGTTGTTGATGGAAAACAACTCTTCTGCGACAACAGCGCGGGGGCAGTGTCCGATGCGGTCATCACACCGGATAATCAGACAGTAATCGCCGGTGACGCTCTGGGCAATTTATCCTTCATCAATATAAGTGATGGCGCAATCAGTACGCCGATCGCGCCGGGTGCGCCCATCAGCGATCTCGATATCCAGGGAGGCCGGGACCCTCGCTTTGTGGCCGTGACCAAGCAAGACAACCGGATCTCCATCATTAACTGGAGAACCAGACAAAAGGTCGGCAACGATCTGATCGGCTCCGGTGTCATCAAATTTGCTATATTCAGCCCAAACGGTTTGCAGGTCGCCACGGGCACCGAAAGCGGCATTATTTCCGTCTGGAATTTGACTCAGAGCAATCCGGTAATTAATAGCGATAAGCACAACGGCGAAGTCACCGCGCTTGAATTCAGCCCGGATGGAAGGTATCTTGTCAGTGGTGGGGCAGATGGCGTCACAGTGGTTTTGGATGCCAAGACCGGCAGTGAAGCCTATCGTTCTTTCCACAGTGATCAGGTGCGCGATATTGCCTTCAGCCGGGACTCAAGGCGCTTTGTGACCGTCTCAAAAGATCGCTATATCAGGGTTTGGAATGCCGATACCGGCACGCAGCTGCTTATCATGTCGCAGAGCGACGCGGTTCAAGCCGTGCGGCTGACCGAGAACAATCGCTGGATCATTACTACAGGCGATGATCGGACCGTCCGGGTCTGGAATGCCCTCACTGGAACTGAGTTCATCCAAATTCCGATCAAAGGCAAGGGAACGGCGCTAGGCTTAAGTAAAGATGGAAAGTACATTATGTCAGGCGACCAAAACGGATTTATCAACATCTGGGATATCTCTCTGACCCCCGTGCCTGACAACACGCTCCAGTTTAGCGGCGTTACAAACAGTGCCCTGTACAGCCCCTCCGGCAGCTGGAGCGCCGTCTCAGACGACAAACAGGTCTGGTTGCTGAATCCCAGAAACATCTCCTCCTCGAGCGGCCGTCCACCGGGCAGTCCGATCCTTCTGCTGAAGAGCAACATCCAGCGGATGATTTTCAGCCCCGGGGAAAAGTGGGTTGGCATGCTGACGGCAGGAAACGAAGTTGTCCTCTACAACACGCAGAATCGCAGTGGCCGGACGATCTCTCCGGCCAACCAGGTGGCAGGATTTGCCTTTTCACGCGACGAAAAAAATCTACTCACGGGTGACTCGGCGGGAAATTTACAAATCTGGGAGGTTGCCACCGGCAAACTGTTGGATACGCCCATGAAATATGAGCGGCCCATTACAGCTATGACCACGAGCTCAGACTGGCTGATCATCGGCGTACAGGAAGAAGTTCACGTTCTCAATATCGACACATTCCAGAAACTAGATCAGCCTTTATCAAACTTCGGGGTCAATTTGCTCGCCGTCACGCCAGATGGCTCGTTGCTGGCTTCCACCAATCCCAACGGGCAGATTCAGGTCTGGCAGGCCGAAAATGGCGAATATGCAACGCCTAAATCTGTCAACAAGGGCAATGGGGTTTCGCTGACCTTTTCACCCACGGAGGAACTACTGGCCGTCAGCGGGGTGGATAGCCTCGTGCTGATCGACACAAACACACTGCAAGAATATGCCCGAGTTCCCGTTTCTGGCACAGTCAACAGCGTTTCTTTTGCGCCAGATGGCAAAACCTTCCTGACTTCGTCCGTGCGATACTTGCAATTTTGGGACCTGGCCAAAGTCCAACCCATCAGACAGGAGGGCATCGTGGAGGCGGCCTGCGGACATCTGCTCGAAAACTTTTCGCGCGATCAATGGGATTTCTTCTTCAAGAGTGAGGAGTATCGGCCAATTTGCCCGAACTTGCGTGAGCCCGCTGATTAGCTCAGAAATGAAGCTTCCTGTTGCAACCTGCCCCGGGGCAGCAGTTCAGTCCCTCAAATCATGCCTCAACACCTTAATTTAAGTTTAGACTTGACATGCAATTTCAGACATGATAAATTTGCGAGCGTAATGCCCGGTTCGCCTATGAAAGCGCAAAGGCGAAAGGGCATAAATTTTTTCTCAGCAGGAGAATGTCAGATGAGCGAACGTATTGTTGGAACCGTTAAATGGTTCAACGCCACCAAAGGCTATGGTTTCATTGGCCGCGAGAACGGCGAAGATGTGTTTGTACACTTCAGTGCCATTCAGAGCGATGGGTATCGAAAACTCGAAGCGGAACAGAAAGTAGAGTTTTCCATCGAGGAAGGCCCGAAGGGTTTACAAGCCGCAAACGTGGTGCCCCTCGCGTAAGACGTAGCCCTGGTTGGCTTAAGTTTTGCGCACCAAACAGAGTTGCCGTGAGGTAACTCTGTTTTTTATTAACGAGCGAACAGCCTGACCTTGGGCAAGGTCAGGCTGTTCAAGGGGAGAAGAAGCCACATTTAATCGGTGGCAGAGGCAGCCGCAGGCGAACTGGGTATTTCAGTGGATGTGTGATTATCCTCTACGCTCATGACAGCCCGCGAGAAGAACCCGCCAAAGCCCATAAGCAATGTGATAATGCCGGATATCCAAAACCAGGTGCGGATGCCGATCGCGTCGGAAATCGGGCCAGCGACCATTAGGCTAATCGGAGTGATGCCTGTCGCAAATGTATTAATCAGTGCCATGACGCGGCCCTGCATCTCCGGCTTAACGACGGACTGAACAATGGCCATCAGAGGTCCATTCGCAATGGGGTTGGTCACGCCAACAATAAACATTCCAGCTAGAGCCATACTGAACCAACCTGCCGGCGCTAGTCCCACCAAAATAACTCCCGCACCAATGCCAATAATTCCGGACATGGTTGTGACAATTTTCCGTCTAAAGCCACCCCATACGCTTAATAGCAGGCCACCCGAGATCATTCCCACACCCCAGGCAGTATCTACGAGGCCCAGTTGAAGCGGTCCCTGACCAAAATGCTTTGTTACTAATAATGGCATTAGAGCGCCAGTTGGTGTTAGAAGACCGTTGATAATAATCGCCATCGCGAGGATCGCGACCAATCCGGGCCAGGAACGCATGTAGACCAAGGCTTCGCGGACATCCTGGAGAAGATTTGGCTTCGCTGCCGATTGTGACATCTCCTGCCGTACTGGCTGCGGAATCGAGAAGAAGAATAATGGGACAATCGCCAGCAAAGCAGTACCCACATCGATCATCAAAATGCTATGCGTAGGCATAACGCTAATGAGCAAGGCCCCGACGGGTGGCGCGACCATGGCATTGAGTCCCTGTAATGTCTGATTCAAGCCATTGACACGTGTCAGTTTGTCCTCAGGCACCATCAATGGCGTGGAGGCCGACATGGCTGGAAAGTGGAGAGAGTTTCCAAGCGAGCGAACTGCCAGGATGGCGTAGACATGCCATGGCTGGGCCTGATCCATAGCAAACAGGTAGATCAATATCAGGGAGGCGAGGGCGATCAATCCATCAGCCAGAATCATCACCCAGCGACGATTCCAGCGATCCACCAGAGCGCCGGCAAATGGACCAAACAAGACTTGTGGCAGCATCCCTGCCAGGCTTGCCAGGGCCAGCACTGTAGCCGAACCAGTCTTCTGAGTCAGCCACCAGATCAGTGCAAAATGCACCAGCGAGGATCCAAACAGGGAAAGCGCCTGCCCAGACCAGATCGTGAAAAAGCGGACGGCCCAGTTTTGGGACAGAGATGAATTTCTCATATTTCCTCTAATTTCTTGATTTAGTGATCAATAATATCAACTCTATTTGCGCAATTATTTACTTATTATAAGGATTATTTTTATTAAGTCAAGTTTTATTTTGTTTTATTTAATATATTTTCAGGAAAACTGAATATTTTGAATGCTGGCTTTGACTTTCGTGAGACACGCTAAAATCGAAAAAACACATGAAAGTGACTCCTTAACAATGAACACCCTGTCTTTCAACTCATGCCGCTCGTCCATACATGGGAAGTGGTATCGAAAACTCGAGGCGGAACAGAAAGTGGAGTTTTCCATCGAGGAAGGCCCGAAGGGTTTACAAGCCGCAAACGTGGTGCCCCTCGCGTAAGACATAGCCCTGGTTGGCTTAAGTTCTGCGCACAATTCATACAAACTTTGGGAGAATTAAAGAGACAGACGAATGTGTGCGCTCATACTTTCTCATACATTCCACATACTTATTTCCTATAATAATTTGCCATCCGTAACTTATTTTTATCCGTAACTTACTCTATAATGGAGCGACGATTAGATATATGAGACTATTAGATTTCTTTAAACGAGACGCAGATAAGCACGCAGTGCTCGCGTCGGGACAGGTGGTACCTGATTCCGCTCGGTGTGTACAGTGTGGTATCTGTACCTATAACTGCCCGATTGGAATTGATGTTCGCGCCCACGCCTGGCGAGGGGAGCCAGTCATCCATAGCAATTGCCTGACGTGCGGGGAGTGCGTGGCGCGTTGTCCGCGCGGGGTTCTCCGATTTGAACAGACGGATTTATTCGCGAAGGAAAATGAATGAAATACGTCCTCATTGGCATGGGTGTTGCTGGAATCGCGGCAATTGAGGCCATACGTTCTGTAGATTCTACAGGCGCGATCATAATGGTTGGCGATGATCCACATGGATTCTATTCGCGCCCGGGCCTTGCGTATTACTTGACCGGCGAACTGCATGATAAAGCGTTGTACCCGCGCACCGCGGAGGATTATCATCGGATGAACTTTCGTTATGTCAGGGGTCGAGTGACGAGCGTTCAGCGCGTCCAACATTTTATCGAACTGGATAATAAAACGCGCATCCCGTATGACAAGTTGTTGATAGCGGTGGGCGCCCAGGCTGTTCCAATGAATGTTCCAGGAGCCAGCCTGGAGGGTGTCCTGAAGCTGGATCATATGGAAGATGCCAATCGTATATTGAAGTATGCGCGTCGCGGCCGGTCGGCGGTTGTAGTCGGCGGAGGCATCACCGCACTGGAGCTGGTCGAAGGGCTTGTTTCTCGCGGAGTAAAAGTTCATTACCTGCTGCGTGGAGAGCGCTATTGGAGCAATGTCCTGGATGAGCAAGAGTCACAGATTGTGGAACATCGGTTGAAAGAGGAAGGCGTGACCCTGCATTATCACGCGGAAGTCAGTGAGGTGACCGGCAGAAGTGGCCAGGTCAGCGCAGTACGCTTATTGAGTGGGCAATCCATAAAATGTGAACTGGTTGCTTATGCAATCGGGGTCCGTCCTCGTTTAGATTTAGCCAGACAAGCTCAACTTGAGATTGATCGCGGAGTTCTGGTTAATGAATATTTACAGACAAGCGATCCAGATATCTACGCGGCTGGGGATGTGGCCCAGGTGTTTGATCCACGTTCAGGACGATCTGTCCTTGACAGTTTGTGGGGTGCAGCAAGAGAGCAGGGATATGCCACCGGACTCAATATGGCTGGTGAGCGAAAGGCGTATATCAAACCCGTGCCATTTAATGTGACGCGGCTGGCAGGATTAACAACAACCATTATTGGCAGTGTAGGGCAGGGCAAAGACAGCGACCTGATCGGGATCGCGCGCGGCGACAGTGAGACATGGCGGCAATCGCCGGATGCCCTGGTCGCTCAGACAGGCTTTGAAGTGAATCGTTTGCGTTTGTTGGTCGGAGAAAGAACACTGCTGGGCGCGATCGTCATGGGAGACCAGAAACTGTCCTTTCCCCTGGAAAAAATAATTTCGCGCAATGTAGATATCTCTCGCATTCGCGAGCAAATCCTGCTGCCCAACGCGAAGATTGGGGACATCCTGGCTGAGTTTTGGGCCAGCATAAAAAATCAATCGATGTCTTGATTTTCCCCTACCTCCTTCCCTTTCAAAATGGGATCGAGTAGGCGGAGGGATTATGCTTCGTGGAAACCGGGAACTTTGGCTGGCATTTTTCGCAATCCTACTGATAACGGGTTTGTATGGGCTGGTCACACTATTTACCCGAGAAATTCCACCGGCTGGCGAATTGTTCGGTCACAGCCTGGGGATCGTCGGGTTTAT
>Ga0075418_10007202_pt1 | contig 12534 bp, 10 predicted proteins | sample SoiMetdeltSBSDD2_FD_81776 | JGI IMG/M metagenome (GOLD analysis project Ga0075418, IMG submission 81776) | Bulk soil microbial communities from a Populus tree surrounding site in Tennessee, USA - Soil MetaG P. deltoides SBSDD2 | ecosystem: Environmental > Terrestrial > Soil > Tree plantation...
CGAAATCGGAGAGCCCGCGATCGACTGATTCGTAGCAGCCGGTCGCGCAATAATTCTGAGTGTTGTAGGCCATTTGAGCGATTCCCACGCCGCAATCCTTGAACAACTTCACGTAGCCGACCTGATCCTCGAAAGCCGAGATGTTCTGGAAGCCGAGGATGATGCCGCTTTTATCAGCGGCCTTCGCGGCCCGAATGTCTGCGATCGTTTGCACCGGCAGGATCAAGTCGGAATTGTCCGCGAACAATCTGTTCCACTGCGCGATATTCCGCATCGTGCCTTCGAAGTTCTCCCAGACGCAGCATGTGCAGTTGGCGGCGGTCAAGCCGCCGTTGCGCATGTCCTGGAATACCGCCCGCGAAAACTTCGAGATGATCAGGCCGTCAATGACAATCATATCGCGATGAAGTTCCGGACCCTGCATGACCCTGCTCCTCTTGCTGAAAGCCGATGGCGTCGCGACTTGACACTATCCTTGAAGTGGCGAGCTTTTAATTCGACAAACCGGCGCGATTGGCCCGCAAAGCTCACGGCCCATTATGTGTTGCTCTCTCCTCGAATCCCTCTAAGCTGCTTTCTCCGAATTCGTAAGGCCTGGGCAGGTGGGATATGTCCCGTGCGGGTCCTCACTCTCGGCTGGCAACTCAGGAGCGATCCATGCGAATATCACGCACCTTATTCGCGGCGACATTGGCTGCGGCCGTCGTCGCGCCGGCGGCAGCACAAGATCGGACCGGCGTCACTGAGACAACGATCAAGATCGGTGTTCCGGCCCCGCTGACCGGACCGAACGCCAGCTTCGGCGCCGCCGCCTACGGCATCCAGGCCTACTACAACTACGTAAACGAGAAGGGCGGCGTCCACGGCCGCAAGATCGAACTCATCCTTGCCGACCATGCATGCAACGAAGCCAAGGGCGTCGCTGTAGCCAAGAAATTGATCAGTCAGGACCAGGTCTTCCTGATCAACGGAGGAATCTGCAGTGGCGTTGCGCTGGCGATGCGGCCGGTCATTGAAGAGGCGGGCGTGCCCTGGGTTGTGTCCACCGCCGTCAACCAGAAGATTTCCGCGCCGTTGGCCAAGAATATTTTTCACGCCAGCCAAACGAGCGAGGCGGCAGGGCATGGACTCGCCAGGTTCGTGCTGAGCAAGGAAGGCACCCGGAAGATCGGCGTAATCGCCCACACCAATGAATGGTCGAGGGGCTATCGCGATCCCATGGTCGCCTACCTGAAGGACAAGGGGTTGTCACCGGCGATCGAGGTAACCCTGGAGCGCGGCCAATCCGACGCCACCGCCCAGGTGCTCAGGTTGAAAGAGGCCGGTCTCGATTTCGTCGTGGCGATCCTCTACGAACCTGAGATCGTCGTATTCTTGCGCGACGCGCATAAGCTCGGCCTCAACGTTCCGAAGCTCGGCTCGCTGGGAGCGGACTATGTCAACACCGAGAAGCGCCTCGGCAGTCGTGAGCCCATGCAGGGCTTCTACCAGATCTTCCAATACAAGGACCTGATCGACGGCCCCGGGATGAAGAACGCGCGGGCGATCATCGAGCCGCGCCTGCCGCCGGGCGAAAAGCTTACAGACTTTTCCTTTTACGGTCCGGGCAGCGCGGTGGCCATTGTGCATGTGCTCGATAAGATCGGGCGCGACCTGACCCGTGAAAAGTTCATCGCCGAAATGGAGCAACTGAAGGATTTTGATACTGGCATGATCGCCGGCAAGCTCAGCTACTCTCCTACCAACCACCAGGGCGCGACCCAACTCTACACGGTTGGATACGACGACACCGGCAAGATCGTCGTGTTCGAAGCCTGGGGTAAGAAGGCGCAGCTGTAGACGGAGCATCGCCGCTGGAGAAACGGGCGCAGCCAGACGCCGGAGATAGAGAGCGAAATGCTGGCACAGTTGGTCGTGAGCGGCATCGCTCAAGGAGCTCTCTACGCGCTCGTGGCGCTTGCGATGACCGTAGTGTACCGGGCGACTACGGTCATCAACTTCGGTCAGGGGGATTTCGTGATGGCGGGCGCGTTCGCCGTTTACGTGCTCGTCGTTCTCGCCGGCGCCCCGTTCGTCGTGTCGGCCGTGCTCGCGCTCGCACTATTGTTCGGCATCGGCTGGGCGATCTATGCGGGCTTGATTCGTCCGATCGTTGCCGGCCCGCATCTGGCGCTTGCCATGATGGCGGTTGCCGTAGGCTACGCGCTCCGTGGGGTCGCGCGCGTGGTGTGGGGCCGGGAGGTGCTGCCCTTTCCAAGGGTGCTGCCGCAGGGTTCGTTTACGGTCGGCCCCGTGATCCTGTCAGCGAGCGATCTGGTGGTAGCGGGCGGCGTCATCGTGGCAGTCGCCGTACTGGGGTTGGTGTTTTATGCGACGCCCCTCGGCAAGACAGCGCAGGCCATTTTTCAATCCGAACGCGGCGCGGCACTGATCGGAATCAACGTCGCCGCGTTCCAGGGGGCGATGTGGGGGGTCGCGGCGGCCATGGGCGCGCTCGGCGGCATCCTGATCGCGCCGATAACGCTGCTCTATCCTGACCTCGCAGCGTCGATTCTGATCCGCGGCTTTGCCGCCATGACGCTTGGAGGTTTCGGCTCATTCCCAGGGGCTGCAATCGGCGGCGTGATGCTGGGCGTGAGCGAACTGCTGGTCGGCGCCTATGTATCCTCCACGTTGATCGACATTACTGCCTATCTCGTCATTATCGGCGTCCTGCTCATCCGTCCATCCGGATTGTTTGGACGACCGATCGCTGTCCGCGTGTAAGAATTGCCAGAATATGATCGACGCCCGCGAAGCGGATGCCGCATTAAACCGCCGCACCGCGCGTCACCCGAGCGGCGGTATTTTCTGGTTGGTGCCTGCGGTGCTGCTGTTGCTGCCGCCGCTGCTCAATGACTATACCCAATATATTGTAAACTTGGCCTTGGTATATGTCCTCGTCGGAGTTGGCTTCAACGTAGTCATCGGCAATCTCGGGCAGCTTGCCTTTGCCAATGCCGCCTTCTTCGGCCTCGGTGCCTATGCCACCGGCATACTGCTGCACCACTACCATGCGCCGCTGCTGCTTTCGATCGTCGCTGGCGCCATAGTGGGCAGCCTCGCGGGAGCGCTGGTCAGCCTGCCGGCGCTGCGCGGCATTCGCTCGTTCTATCTGGCCATCATTACGTTGGCTTTCGGCGAATTGATGCGGTGGGTGTACGTCAACGCGGAAGCATGGACGCTGGGATCGATGGGCCTGCATGTGCCGCGTCCGGCCCTGTTCGGATGGGTTCTCTCCACCGAGAAGCACAAATTCTATCTGTTCCTCGGTATCGTCACGCTCCTCGTCGCCGCGACCGCCAACTTGCTGCGTTCGCGCATTGGCCGCGGTTTCATGGCGATCCGAGATAACGAGCTGGCCGCCGCCGCAATGGGAATCCCGACCGCCCGGTATATGGTGCTGGCATTCGCTTGGAGTGGATTTGTAGTCGGCACCGGCGGCGCCCTTTATGCCATTCTGGTCCGCCAAGTCTCGCCGGACGCGTTCACGCTCTTGGAGCTAATCCTGCACTTCGGAATTGTTATTGTAGGCGGGCTGACGCGGATAGCCGGCTCCATCCTGGGTGCGGTCGCCCTGACCATGGCGCCGGAGCTTCTACGCGACCTGCCAGGCTACGAGGAGCTGCTTATTGCGTGCTTGATGATTTTGATTCTTCTGTTCCTGCCCGGCGGCCTGGTCACGCTGTTTGATCGTGTGACGCCGCTCTTTCGTCAACGCTATCACCGTGTTTGACACTCTCAACCGACCCGGCTCGCGGCTGTTGTCGCTAACCGACGTATCGGTTGCGTTCGGCGGACTGGCAGCCCTGTCGGACGTGAGCCTGACGGTTGCGGCGGGTGAGGTCGTCGCCGTTATTGGTCCGAACGGGGCCGGCAAGACCACGCTGTTCAACGCCGTGACCGGACTCGTGCCGCTGGCGCGTGGTCGGATCGACCTCGGAGACCAGCGCATCGATGGTCTTTATCCGCACGAGATCTCGGAAAAGGGCGTCCGCCGAACATTCCAGAACGGAGGACTGTTCGGTCATCTGACAGTGATTGAGAACGTCTTGGCTGGACTGCACAGCAGGATTGCCGCCAATCAGCTCAGCATCATTTTGGGGCTGCCGTCGGCACGGCGCGCGGAGCGTGAAGCAGTCGCGCGCGCACGCGAGTTGCTTGCAATGTTGGGAATCGAGCGGCTTGCAGACGAGCTTGCGAGCAATATCTCCGGCGGCCAACAGCGCATGGTGGAGATCGTCCGCGCCATCGCCACCAATCCACCGCTGCTGTTGCTCGACGAGCCTGCAGTCGGTCTCGCTCCTCCGGTACGGCAGGAGCTGGGAGCCATCATCCGCCGCCTCACGAAATCGCAAGGCCTTGCGGTACTGTTGATTGAGCACGCCATCGAGCTTGTGATGGACGTGTCCGACCGCATCGTCGTGCTGAACTATGGGCAGAAGATTGCGGATGCGGCGCCAGCGGAGGTGAGATCCGACAAAGCGGTGCTGGAGGCTTATCTTGGCCACGCGTGATCAACTGCTCGTCGTGGAGAAGATCGAAGCCGGTTACACCAACAAGAAGATCCTGTTCGGCGTAGATTTCACGATGCGCCGCGGTGAGGTCGTGGCGCTGCTGGGAGCCAATGGCAGCGGCAAGTCGACAGCACTGAATGCCATCAGCGGCTTCATCAAGCCGACCGCTGGCCGCATCCTGCTGGACGGTGAGGACATTGCCGGGCAGCCACCCCATTGGGTCTTCCGCCGCGGCGTGGCCCAGGTGAGCCAAAGCCGGGACCTGTTCCCAGACATGACAGTGGAGGAGAATCTTCGACTTGGCGGCGCGCGCAGGACCAGTCCGGATGCGCTCGACTTGCTCGCGCGCGTATATCGTGACTTCCCTCGGCTGCAGGAGCGCCGCGGCCAACGCGTCCGCACCATGTCGGGCGGCGAGCAGCAGATGGTGGCCATAGCACGCGCGCTCATGGCGGCACCCAAGGTACTGCTGCTTGATGAACCTTCCGGGGGGTTGGCGCCCATCTTCGTCGCCGAGATCGCCGCCATTATTACGCGCCTCAAGCTCGCCGGAACGACCATGCTGATGGTGGAGCAGAACATCAAGCTGGCACTGGACATCGCCGACCGCTTCCTCGTGCTCCGAAACGGCACCGTCGCCGAGCGCGGCGACATGGCGCGCGGCGCTTCGCAGGAAGCAATTGTCCGAATGATCTATTTGTGACCATCACATTGCCTGGTGTGGCGCGAGCGAACACCTCGGGCGTGGCGCATCTGGCGAACGGAGGCGCGCGCACCGAGCGTTGCCCCGCAAACAGTCGGAGACGCGCGGGTTTGCTCCGCCCTGCAACTCGATCCGAGTTCTCAGGGCGAAGCGACGTCGGCGGCGACCGCTCGATTGGGTCGGAAGCTTTGGAAGTCCCAGTGGCGGCCGGGGGCGGCCTCTATGAGCGCGCGCGTGTAATCCTGCCGCGGAGCCGTCAAGATGGTCTCCGCCCGTCCAGCTTCGACGACATGGCCGTTCTGCATCACGACCACAGTGTCGCAGATCTGCGCCGCAACGCGCAGGTCGTGGGTGATGAACAGCACCGCAATCCCGGTAAGCGAACGAATTTCTTCCAGTAGCTGGAGAATCTGCGCTTGAACCGAAACGTCGAGAGCCGATACCGCCTCGTCCGCGACCAGAAGATCCGGTTCAAGCGCAAGCGCCCGCGCGATGCAGATGCGCTGCCGCTGCCCGCCGGAGAACTGGTGAGGGTATCTCCGCATGACTTCCGGATCGATGCCCACCAGGCTCAGCAATTCGCGCGCCCTTCTCAATGCCAAGTCGCGCGGGGTTCCAAAGTTGATAAGACCTTCGACAATCGAGTTTCCGACCCGCCGCCGGGGGTTGAGCGATCGGTAAGGGTCCTGAAATACGATCTGGAAGCGACGGCGCAGGCGACGCAGCGGCCCTCTCGGGATCTCGGCAATATCGCGTCCCTTGACACGGATGGTGCCGGAAGTCGGATCGATGAGGCGAACGATGCATCGCGCGACCGTCGACTTGCCTGCCGGATTCACCAACCAGGCCGACGACCTCGCCGCGCCGGATTGTCAGGCTTACGCCGCTGGCTGCCGCCACCCGACGTCCCGCGGTGAACAAGCGCGCTTCGGAATAGGTTTTGCTGAGATCGGCAACCTCGAGGATGATTTCGCCGGTCGGACTTTCGCGTCGCCGCGGAATCAAGCTCGGGACCGAGGAGACCAGCACGCGCGTGTACGCCTGGCGCGGACGCGCAAGCACATCCGTGCGCGGACCAACCTCGACGATGCGCCCGCGATGCATCACCACGATGCGCTCCGCAATCTCCGAGACCACTCCGAAGTCGTGCGTGATGAACATCACCGCGGTGTTGTGCTTCTCCTGCAGCTCGCGAATGAGCGACAGGATCTGGGCCTGCGTAGTGACATCGAGGGCCGTCGTCGGCTCGTCGGCGATGAGCAGCTTGGGCTGCAGGATCAATGCCATCGAAATGACGATGCGCTGGCGTTGGCCCCCTGACAGCTGGTGCGGGTAGGCATCGTAGATCTGCGCCACGTGCGAGAGGTGCACGGCGTCGAGCATGGCGAGCACCTTCTCGCGACGCTCGGCCCTGCCGAGCGGCGTGTGCCGCCTCAGCACCTCGTCGATTTGCTTGCCCACTCGATGCACCGGATTGAGCGCCGTCATCGGCTCCTGGAACACCATCGCCATGCGGGTGGCGCGCAGCGCGCGCAGCCGCGCCGCGCTCGCGACCAAAACATCCTCGCCGTCGACAAGGATGCGGCCGGTGGTGGGCGCAAGCCCGCCCCGTGGCAGCAGTCCCATGATCGAAAGCGCGGTGACGGACTTACCGGACCCCGATTCTCCCACCACGCACACGGTCTCGCCTTGGCGTACGTCGAAGGCGATGTCGGCGAGGATCTGCCGGCGCCTGGCCGTGCCCACAGTGTGCACCGAAAGGCCGTCGACCTCGAGGACGCGGTCGCTCACAGCTTGCGGGCCATTCTCGGATCGAGCGCGTCGCGCAATGCGTCGCCGAGCATGTTGACGCTCAGCACCGTGAGCGCCAGCAGCAGTCCGGCATAGAGAATCAGTCCCGGCATCAACTGAAAATAGGTCCGTCCCTCCGCCATGATATTGCCCCACGACGGAATCTCCGGCGGCAGGCCAACGCCCAGGAAACTCATGGCAGACTCGGTCAGCATGGCGGAAGCGAAAATGAAGGTGCCCTGGACGATCAGCGGCGCAACCGTGTTGGGAACGATATGCCGCAGCAGAAGCGACGGCACCGGCGTACCCAGTGCGATCGCAGCTTCCACATACGGCTCGACCCGCAAGGCGAGGACGACGCTGCGCACCAGACGCACCACGCGCGGAATTTCCGGGACCGTAATGGCGATGACGACGGTGCGCAGGCTTGCACCGGACACGGTCACCAGCGCGATGGCGAGCAGAATTCCGGGTATCGCCATCAGCCCGTCCATCACCCGCATGATGATCGAGTCGAGAAGGCGGAAATAGCCGGCCAGGAGGCCGATCACGAGCCCGACCGCGACGCTCGCAAGCGCGACAGCCATGCCGACCAGCAGCGAGATCCTCGCCCCGTAGAGGACGCGCGAATAGACGTCGCGACCGAAGGCATCGGTGCCCAGCCGATGGGCGCTCGACATGCGCCGCAGGCGCTCGCCGGGAGCGATGGCGAGCGGGTCAGTGGTTCCGAGAAAAGGTGCGAGCAGTGCGATCAGCGCGACAACCGCAAGAGCGCCGAGCGCGATCAGAACCGGCGCGCTGGTGAGCGTACGCAGCAGCTCGGCGATGGAAGACAGGCGCGAGGATTCGTCCTCGCCCAGCAGTTCTCCGCCGCCGTGGGCGAGATCGGCTGAGTCGAGGGGTTCGGTCGCGCGCGTCATATGTATCTCGAGTCGGCCCAATCGCGCGGAAGCCTCAGTAGCGAATACGCGGGTCGAGCACCGTATAGAGAACGTCGACCAGAAGGTTGATCAGGATGTAGGCGAACGAGAACAGCAGGATCAGTCCTTGGATCACCGGATAATCGCGCGCGAGCACCGCTTCCACGACCAGCCTACCGAGGCCGGGGAGGTTGAAGACCGATTCGGTCACAACGACGCCGCCGATCAGGTGAGTGATTCCGACGCCGATGATGGTGACGATCGGAACTGAGGCATTGCGCAAGGCGTGATGAATCAGGACCGCATTCTCCTTCAAGCCTTTGGCGCGCGCGGTGCGAATGTAGTCCTCGCCCATCACCTCGAGCACACTGGTGCGCGTGATGCGCGTGATCAGGGCGATGTAGGCGGTGCCGAGCGCAAGCGTCGGCAGGATCAGTCGGCTCAAGAATGGCCAGAACCCCTCCGAGGGCGGCCGGTATCCCTGCACGGGCAGCCAGCGCAGCTCGATCGAGAACAGCAGGATCAAGAGATACCCGAACACGAACACCGGCATGGAGAATCCGAGCACCGAAAACGCGCTGGTCGAGCGGTCGAGCAGCGTACCCTGCCGCCACGCCGCGATCACGCCGAGCGGGACCGCCACGAGGATGCTGAAAACGATGATCGTGGTGCTCAGCGCGAGTGTGGGTCCGATGCGATCGGCGATCATTTGCGCCACCGGCACCCCGGAAATCAGCGAGATGCCGAGATCGCCGCGCACGATCTGACCCGCCCAGAGGATGAACTGGACATAGAGGGGCTTGTCGAGGCCCATCTGGATGCGGATCTGATGCAACTGCTCAGTGGTCGCCGCGTCTCCGGCGATGATGGCGGCAGGATCGCCCGGGGTGAGGCGGAGAATGGCAAAGACCACGATGGCCACGACCCCCATGACGGGGATCGTGGCCATCAGTCGCGCTCCGATATAAGCGAGCATCGCTCAGGCGAACATCACCGCTTGGCTAGCGCGCCTTCTTGACGTTCCAGAACAGCGCCGCTGGAGATTCGAGGATTCCGGACAATTTCGTGTTGTAGGCGGTCGGAATCATGAACTGTCCGTTGGGGACCACGACCCCTTCGTCGATGACTTGCTTCTGCACCTCCGCGGCGATCGCCTTGAGCTCGGCCGGATCGGCGGTCACAGCGAACTTGTCGCGCAGGGCCTGAATGCCGGGAAAATCCGGCCATCCGAACCAGGCCCGCTCGCCATTGGTCGCCACCGACTGATTGCGCAACGGGTCGGTGATTCCGACGATCGGTCCGTTGGTGGCGTGGATGTTCCAGCCACCTTCAGCCGGCGGCCTCTTGCTCGCGCGGCGCGTGGTCAGGGTCTGCCAATCCATCGACTGCAGGTTCACGGTAAAACCCGCCTTGCGCAGCGCATTCGCAATTACCACCGGCTGGGGTGAGACCGTCCGGTTGTCCGTGGGGTGCAGGATCACGACCGGCGTGCCGTCGTACTTGGCCTCCTTGAGCAGCTCCCTGGCTCTTTCCGGGTTCGCCGGAATAAGAAAATCGGCGCCGTAATTGCTCGCATACACCGTATCGCAGCCGAAAATCGCCGTGCACGTTCGGTGGTTTTTGGGATTGCCCGTGAGCGCCTTGAGGATGTCCTCCTGCCCGACCGCGTGCATGGCGGCGCGCCGGATCAGCCGGTCGTTGAACGGCGGATGGAGAAAGTTGAAGCGGTAATAGGTCCACAGTCCGAGCTTATCGAGGACTTCGACTTTGAAGCCATCCTTGGCCTCGACCATCGGCAACAGGTCGTAAGGCATGTTCTCGATGTAATCGATCTCGCCGTTGAGCAAGGCATTAGTGGCCGTGAGCTCATCCGGCATCGTCACCCATTCGACGCGATCCACGTGGACGACTTTGCCGCCGGCGGTCCAGCTCGCGGGATCCTTGCGCGGCACGTAGTCCTTGTTCTTCTCATACACCACCCTGACGCCTGGCCTGAACTCGGCAGTGATGAACTTGAAGGGACCCGACCCGATGCTTTCCTTGATCGGCTGCGATGACGGCGTCTCCGCTGCACGCTTCGGCATCATGAATGCCGTGCGCGTCCCGATCTTGGCCAAAGACGACAGCACCACGTCGGTCGGCGTGCGCACGACGATCTGAAAGGTCTGGTCGTCGACGACTTTGATATCGGTCACCAGCCCAAAAAGGACCTGCCCCATAATGTCGACTTCGCCCCAGCGCTTGATGGAGGCGACGCAATCCTCGGCCTTAACCGGCGCACCATCGTGCCACTTGAGGCCGTCCCGTAGCGTGAACGTGTAAGTCTTGCCATCGGGCGAGATCTCCCACCTCTCCGCCATCTGTGGCTGGACCTTGAATTGCGCGTCGGTGCCCAAGAGCGTGTCGTAGATCATGTAGCCGTGGACATTCGTGATCGCGGCCGAGCTCACGACGGGGTCGAGCACCCGCAGGCCCGAACTCATGACCGCGGTGATGGTCTGCGCCTCGGCAGGTGCAGCAACCAGCATCGACGTCGATAGTGTCAGGGCCGCGCATACGGCGCGCACCGGCCCCCGCTTGAGCCAGTCAAACGACATCGTGCATCCTCCTCATTTTCGGCCGGACACCTTTACTGTGCACGCGATGTCCCGCAGGCGCAACGGCTAGACCGCCGCAATGACATCGATCTCCAGCAGCATGTCGTCATGGTTGAGTGCCGCGACCTGAACGACCGTTCGTGGCGGCGGCCGCTCGGTGCCGAACATCTCGGCCGAAATCTCGTTGACGACGTTCTGGTCGGCGACGTCGCGCAAGTAGATCGTCAGCTTGACGACATTGCCAAGGTCCGCGCCCGCGGCGCCGAGCACCTCTTTGATGTGCTCGAAGGTCTTGCGGGTCTGCTCCCGGATGCCGCCGCGCATCCATTCCGCCTCCTCCTCCGGGACATGAGGATGCTTGTGATAGGGCGGGATCGGCCCGCATCCGGCAACGAATACGAGCTTGGCACCCTCGACAACGAACGCGGGAACGAAGGGCATCCGGTATTCCGGCTTGTTTTCCCGCGAATGGACGGGCGTGATCATCATCTGCGGTTCTCCTGTGCAGTAACGTTGTCCGACATCGCAAGCCGGCCGCATCGCCGCGGGGCTTAGTCGCGCCCGTCGCGGCCGTTCCTGATCGCTTGCCAGATTCGCTCCGGAGTCGCCGGCATTTCCAGATGCCGCACGCCGAATTCCGAAAGGGCATCCACCAACGCATTGGCGACGGCGGGAAGGGCGCCGACGCAGCCGGCCTCGCCCGCTCCTTTGACGCCGAGCGGATTCGTCTTGGTCGGCACTGGGTGACTGTCCACCTGCAGATTGGGGATGTGGTGCGCGCGGGGCATGGCATAGTCCATGAAGGAGCCGGTGAGCTTTTGGCCCGCGGCATCGAGTCTGATGTCCTCCATCAGGACCTGGCCGATGCCCTGCACCACCCCGCCATGGATCTGGCCGTGCAACAGCAGCGGGTTGAGCACGGTCCCGACGTCGTCGACGACCGCGTAGCGCGCGACCTCGGCTTGTCCAGTCTCCGGATCGATTTCGACCTCGCACACGTGACATCCGTTCGGATAGTTCTCGACATCGGCGCGATAGATGGAGGTCGCCGAGAGACCGGCCTCGATTTCCTTCGGAAGCTTGGCGGGGTCGAGCGCGCTCTTCGCCACGTCCTGGATCGTCAGGGTTCTGTTGGTCTGACTACTGGAAAAGATGCCCTCTGCAAACCTGACATCGCGCGCATCGACGCCGAGCAGATGCGCAGCGATCTGCTTCGCCTTGCCCTCGATCTTCTCGATAGCGCCGTGAAAAGCCGATCCTCCGAGGGTCGCGGAGCGCGATCCCCCGGTGCCCTGTCCGAAGAAGACCTTGTCGGTATCGCCCTGGACGTACTCAATGGCGTCGGGATCAAGCCCGAGCCTGTCGCAGACCAGCTGCTTGAATACCGTCTCGTGTCCCTGCCCCTGACCGACGCTGCCGGAGAAGATTGTGGCGCTGCCCGCACGATCAAACCGGATCTCGGCGCCCTCGAAGCCGAGCGTGCCGGCGCGCTCGATCGAGTACGAGATGCCCAGTCCGCGCAACTTGCCGCGTTTCCCGGATTGCGCGCGGCGCTTCGCAAAGCCCGGCACGTCGGCGAGCGCAAGCCCGATGTCCAGCGTCTTTTCGAACTCGCCGCTGTCGTAGGTGAACGTGAGTCCGGTCTTGTACGGCATCGCGTCTGAAGGGATGAGATTGCGCCGCCGCAGCTCGACCGGATCGACCCCCAATTCATCAGCCGCCAGGTCGACCAGCCGTTCGATCACATAGGCCGCCTCCGGTCGGCCATTGCCGCGGTAGGGCCGCACCGGATTGGTGTTGCTGTAGACGACCGTGACATCGGCATGAATGGCAGGCGTGCGGTACACGCCGGCCAGTGTCCCGAGGTTGTTGAGAAAGTTCGGCGTCCCCGACTGCAAATGGGCACCGATATTCGCAATCGTTTTCACCCGCATGCCGATGAAGATGCCGTCCTTGTCGAGCGCGAG
>Ga0075418_10007204_pt1 | contig 12532 bp, 12 predicted proteins | sample SoiMetdeltSBSDD2_FD_81776 | JGI IMG/M metagenome (GOLD analysis project Ga0075418, IMG submission 81776) | Bulk soil microbial communities from a Populus tree surrounding site in Tennessee, USA - Soil MetaG P. deltoides SBSDD2 | ecosystem: Environmental > Terrestrial > Soil > Tree plantation...
ATGGCTCGCCGATTTACGCCGGACGCACGCCGTCGCGCGACGCGACGGTCGTTTCGCTGCTGCGCGCGGCCGGCGCGGTGATCATCGGCAAAACGGTCACAACGGAGTTTGCCTATTTTTCCCCTGGCAAGACGCGCAACCCGCACAGTTTCGAGCATACTCCGGGCGGCTCCTCGAGCGGTTCGGCGGCCGCTGTCGGCGCGGATATGGTGCCGCTCGCGATCGGCAGCCAGACCAACGGCTCGACCATTCGCCCTGCGGCGTATTGCGGCGTGGTCGGTTTCAAACCGACCCATGGGCTGATCTCGCGGCATCGCGCACTGACGCTTTCGCGTACGCTCGACCACGTCGGGTTGTTTGCCAATTCGGTGGACAACATTGCATTGCTAGCTGAACAGATGGTGTCCTACGATGAAAATGACCCCGACACGAGCCCGCGCGCGCGAGTTCCATTCGGTCAAGTCGCCGCCGAAGAGCCGCCGTTGCCGCCGATGTTTGCGTTTATCAAAACGCCGATGTGGGAACGCGCCGACCAAGATACCCAAGAAGGATTTACCGAAGTCATCGAACATCTCGGCAGCCAGGTCGAGGAAGTCGAGCTGTTTCCCTCGGCGGCGGACGCCTGGCAATGGCACCAGACCATTATGGGCGCGGAAATGGCACACAACCTCGAGCGCGAATGGACCAGCAGCCACAATCTACTGTCCGAACAACTACGCGCGCAGATCGAGCGTGGCCGCGAAGTGCGCGCATCGGATTACCTGCACGCGCTCAGCCAAATTGTGCCGCTCAATGCCAGTTTCCTCGAGCTCTTCGAGCAACGCTACGACGCGATTATCACACCGTCCGCACCCAGCGCCGCGCCCAAGGGACTGGCGAGCACCGGCGATCCATCTTTCTGCACCTTATGGACTTTGTGCGGCATGCCTGCGATCAGTTTGCCACTCTTGCAAAGCGCCAACGATCTTCCCATTGGCGTGCAACTCGTCGGGCCGCGTCACGGCGACGCGCGTCTGCTGCGCACGGCACGGTGGTTGGCGGCGAAAATGGCGGAGAGCTGAGCGATCGACACTCAAGGGTTGAGGATCGAGGATCGAAAAAATGCCATCCTCCATCAGCAATCCTCTATCCTCGACCGAGTTGACGCTAGAACTCGTAGACGATTTTTGCGAATAGCTATGGGCCGACTTTTCCGTCAGCACGATGGCTAAGATCGAGTAGTAGGCAGCTAGATTCTAAGATCCAAAATGGCCAGGCTACCAGTTAACCAGATTGACCAACCCGAGGCTGATCCACGGAACATAGGTAACCAGCAGAGTCACCAAAGCGAGAACGAGGGTAAACGGCCAACCCGCTTTGAAGACTTCCCAGAAGGGCAACCGCGCGATGGTGGCGACGGTGAAGAGCACGGTGGCTACCGGTGGGGTCTGCTGGCCGACGCCGAGGTTGATGGTGACAATGATACCGAAGTGGATCGGGTCCACGCCGATCTGGCGAATCAGCGGCATGACGATGGGAACGATCAGAATAATCGCCGCCGCCGAGTGGAGAAACATCCCGGCAATGAAAAAAAAGATATTCAAAAAGAACAGGATCAAGTATTTGTTCGATGTCGTCTCCAGGATCATCCGAGCGAACTTCTGGGGGATCTGTTCACTCGTCAGAAACCATCCAAGCACGGCAGAGGAGGCCACAATCGCCATGACCACGGCGGTCTGTCCGGTCGAGTCATTTAAAACACGGCTGATCTCGCGCACGGGCAGCTCGCGGTAAATAAAGGCGCCGATGATAAGTGCAGCGATCACGGCCAGCGCCGCGACCTCGGTGGCAGTGGCGATGCCGAGAAAGATCCCGCCCCAGATCACAATCGGAATGAAAAGTGCCCAGAAGGCTCGAACGGAAGACTTTCCAACCTCATTCAAAGAGAATTTCTGCTCCACAGGTAAATTTAGTTTGCGCGCGTAATAGTAACTGAGCCCCATCATGCTCGCGCAGGCGATAAAGCCGGGAAGGAAACCGGCAAAAAAGAGCTTGGCCACCGACACCTCGGCCATCCAGGCGTAGATGATCATCGGGATGGAGGGAGGAATCAGAATGGCGGCCGAGGCCGCGTTGGAAACAATGGCCGCGCTCAATGCCCTCGGGTAACCCCGCTTCTCCATGGCTGGGATCACGACGTTGCCGATGGCAGCCGCGTCCGCGACCGACGATCCGGAGATCTCGCTTTGAATCATCGTCGCCACCACGGTCACCATCGCAAGTCCGCCCCGGATAAAACCGACGAAACTATTGGCTAGGTTTACCAGCCGCAGCGAGATGCCGGAGGTATCCATCAGCCCACCGGCTAAGATGAAGAGCGGAATCGCGAGTAACGGAAAACTCGACGCCCCGGAAAAAAGATTTAGCGGGACCACGCTGAGCGATGCGATTCCTTTAAAGAGAAGAAAGAGGATGGCGGTGACCGACAACGCGAAAGCGATCGGGACGTTAATGAGCGTCAGAAGAATGATTATTCCGAAGATGAGCCACTCCACGCCGCTTCAGCTCCTTTCCCGGTGCCGCCACCGGTGATTAATTGCCACAGACGTCCAAGGCTGATCAGCAGCATCAGCCCGCCGGTAATCGGAAGCACGCTGTAGACCCAGCCCATTTTGATCCACGGAAGAGAAATCGCCGTCTCGTCGCCCATCTTCTGCATGAGAAGCCAGCCATAGTAAAAAAGCACGAAATGGAATGCCAAAACGAAGAGCTCAGCGACAACCTCGACAATTCTTCTCGTGTTCGGCATGAACCGATTTACGACGGTTTCGAATCCGATATGGCGGTGATGGTAGGAGGCCGCAACTGCTCCGTAAAACGTCAACCAGACGAGCAGGTAAGAGGCGAACTCATCGTACCAGGCGAGAGAGGCGCCTAACACGTAGCGGAAGAAAACGCCGAAGCAAACCAATGCCACCATCAAGACGAGCAGGAGCGTCGCCCACCACTCGAGCATGGTAATCAATCGGCTGAAAGCACGCGTCATCGATTCGCTCCGCGCAAAATCTCAAATCGCAGATGGCCAATCTCAGATACTATGAATTCTGAAATTTGAAACAGGAGACTCGTGAAGCGTCATCGCAGCGACTGGACAATCTTGATGAGATCGGTGCCGCCGGGCACTTCCTTGCCAAATTCTTCGTAGATCGCCGCCGAGCCCTTGATGAATGCCTCTTTGTCGACTTCGTTGACCTTCATCGGCGGGGAAAGTTTGTTCATCAGTTCCTTATCCAGACGTTCGCCCTCGGAGCGGGCAAAGTCCCCCATGTCCCAGGCGATCTTGGAGAGCGTGCTCTGGACGTCTTTAGGCAGCTTTGCCCACGCGTCTTCGCCGATCACCAGATAGGCGGGTGTATAGACATGGCCGGTCAACGAAAGGAATTTTTGCACTTCGTAAAATTTCGCGGAGGCAATTTGCGGGAACGGGTTTTCCTGCGCGTCCATGACACCCGACTGCAGCGCGGAATAGACTTCCGCCAGAGGCATGGGCGACGGATTCGCTCCGTAATCCTTGAACATCTTCACCCGCCAGACCCCGCCGGGCACTCGCAACTTGATCCCTTTGAGATCCTCTGGCTTCACGATCGGCCGCACATTGCTTGTGATATGGCGAAAGCCGTTCTCCCAGACTCCCAGGACCCTGATGCCCTTTGTCGGCAGGCCACCGAAGAGCTGATCCTGCACTTGTTTGTTCTCAGCCACCTTTTTCATGTGGGCTCGACTGACAATGAGGTAGGGCATCTCGAAGACGCCGAATTTGGCTTCCACGGTGCTCATGACCGTTGACGGCGCCACCATCTCCGGGGCGCCAACCTTGATACCCCGCATCATCTGCTCGTCGCTGCCGAGCTGGCTTGAATGAAAGACTTTGACCTCTAATTTACCTTTGACCGCAGCGTTGACTCGCTTCGCATACTCATCCGCCGTGAGAGCGAAGAGCGAGCCGGGAAAGCCGACGTGGCCGAGACGCAACGTAGTTGTCTGCGCGAGCAGGGGTTGACCCCATATACTGAACAAGGTCGTCACAAGACTAGCGATCAATGCGCGCTTCATGTCATTTTCTCCTTTCCTGCCATGCCCCGGCATTGCGACTAGAGTTTTCTATCGGCGCCTTATCGGTTCTTTGTCCGCGCCTCATTCAGGATGCTTTCAGCCCGGCTGATGTTGAACACCCCGCAGCTGCAGAATCGCGCCATCGTGCGCGCGACTTCCGCCGCGCCGCGCCGATTTTCTTTGACCCAATCGATCATCTTTTTGGCGAAATTGGCCGATACCATGCCGTGACCGCACATGGTCGTGAGCTCAAGAACGGTGGCGTCGGGCAAGCGGTCCACTCGTCCGCAAAAGCCCAGAGAGTATTCTACGCTGTGACGGATAATCCCGGTGTCACGGCAACAACGGGCCGCATCTTCAATGGGCGCGCTGATGTTCACCGAGATGCCTAAATTTGCGCGCTGGAGGTCGTCGACGAAGGCTTTCATGTTCTGATAGTTGTCAAAGACCGCTGCCGCCGTCGTGTGACCCTCAATGCCCGCGATCACATCTTCGGGGTTGGATTGATAGTCGCGCCTCCAGTGGGCTGTCGGATTCAGATCTTGTCTTGGTCGGAGCATGCCGCCTTTGGCAGCGTCGCCGATGTTCACGGGATGATGCTTCAATGCAAGGCGCAAAAAGGCGCGATACTTTTCTACCAACCCGTCGTCGTTAATGCCCCGGCTCGCCATGGCAAAGACGATGAAGTCGTTGCAAACCGGCGCGGGGTTTGCCGACCTCTCAAGCGCATAGTGCTCGCTGTAGCGATGCAGCGTGTTGGTCATTTCAAGTCATTACCGATGGGAAAAACGCAGATCGCATAGCTGACCTTGCGTGTTTCTGGTTTCATTCTGCATTTTGACTTTGAATAGTCGCTCGCCCTAGGCCCAGATTTGTTTTTCCCCGATACGTCGGATAGCCTTCGCGCTCTAAGATTTCGCGCAACGGTTCCTCGTCCCCGCCCCCGCAGCGGGTCGAGACTCCGACACTGATTACTGTCTCTACTTCGCGGGACAGCTCCCTGATCTTTCTCAAGACCGAAGGCACTTCGGCCAATTGCGTTTTGATCTCCACGATCGCCGAAAGAATTTTCTCGTCGAGGATCTCCGGCCGGATGAGACCCCGCGCCGAGTCGGTCATGAGCGAGGTAACGGGATTATTGCTTTCGAATTCAACACCCAACTCGGCCAGTGCCCGCGTAACTCGCTCGATGTCGCGAAAACGCGCGCCGACTCCCGGCCGGCCGAACTCAACAACAAATCCCGCGTCACCCACTTTCACTCGATTGGTTACATCGTTGGTCTTGACCTCGGCGGTGCCGCGACCATGGATGCCGGTGGATTCGTGGGGCACCTGAGGATCGGAGAAGGCGCGGCGAACGACTCTCGGCCAGGTTAACTCCTCCGGGATGATCGCATCTGTCGGGCATATGTCCGGCTCCGGGTCGAAGCGAAAGCGGAAAAATTGCGCCGTCTTGCGGATCGCTCGCACAAACATGGGGTTCAAGTGTTCTTTCGACATGCCGCGATAACAAGTAAAGCATTCGACGCATTCGTCGGCGTTGATGCGTGCCCGGCTCGTCGACGGTTCGATGTAAATAGCGCCCATCGGACAAACCGGCAAGCAATTGCCGCAGGCAACGCACTTGTCAGGATCGATCTTCATAACGGCGACCGTCTTACTGCGTTTTCCAGAAGGTAGGTCTCAGCTGCGGCAAGTCCAGCGCCAAGGGGAATTTTTACGCCGAAGCTCTTCAGCGCCATTTCAATGCCAGCCAAGATGCCCAAAAGTTCAAGCTCATTGAGGCTGCCGAGATGACCGACGCGAAAAAGTTTGCCTTTTACTTTGCCGAGACCCTTGCCGAGGGGAAGATCGACGAGTTTGAGCGTGTGATCGATGAACGCATCGGAATCGAACCCCTGGGGCATGGCGACGGCGGTCAGCGTATTGGAATATTCCGCGGCATTTTGCGCGAAGAGCTTAAGACCCGTCGCTTCAATGGCTCTGCGGCAGGCTTCGGCCAGCCGCGCATGGCGGCGAAAAACATTGTCGAGCCCCTCTTCGAAGAGCATCTTGAGACTTTCGCTTAAGCCGAGGAGCAAGGAGGTTGCCGGGGTGTATGGAAAGTGGCCATTGACGTTGCTTTCCACAACCGCTCGCCAGTCCCAAAACGAGCGTCCGCATTTAGCCGATTGGTTCGCCAGAAGCGCTTTCTCGCTCACGGCCAGGAGCGCCATGCCGGGCGGCAGCATGAGCCCTTTTTGGGTCGCAGTGAGGGCGACGTCAAGTCGCCATTCATCGAAGCGCAACTCCGTGCACCCCAGCGAGCTAACCACGTCGGCCAGCAGCAGGGCGGGGTGGGCTGCAGCATCAATGGCATGGCGAACGGCTGGAAGGCTGCTCGTAACTCCCGTCGAAGTTTCAGTTTGGACGACTAGGACCGCCTTGATTTGGCGCTCTTTGTCTAGACGCAGGCGCTCCTCGATGGCGCCAGCCGGTACGGTGGCACCGTACTCGACTTCCAACCTCTGAACATTCACTCCGTGGGATGCGGCAGTGCGGCAATAGAGATCGCTGAAATGGCCGTTCACACAACCGAGCACTTGGTCGCCGGGAGAAAGCGTATTGACGACGCAGCACTCCCAACCTCCTGTGCCCGAGCCGGGGAAAAGCAGGATTTGACCTTGAGCCGTTTTGAAGAGGCTTTTCAGGCCCTCGATCACCTCGCTCAAAAGCGCGGCAAATTGCGGCCCGCGGTGGTCAATCAGCGGTTGAGACATCGCCCGAACAACGCGCTCCGGCACGATGCTCGGACCAGGAATCTGAAGAAACGGGCGGCCCGACATAAGCTGCGCGAACGCTAACTAATCGGTGTCACTGATGTCAAGCGGCGTTTTTCGCCGCGCTGACACTGGTGGCCAGGTGATCGTCAAACGCCCGGACGCCTACGCGACATGGCTCCAAGCGTGATAGGAGCTGCGCACGAGCGGACCCGACTCGACGTGGCGAAAGCCGAGTTTCTCCGCTGCTGATTTGAATTCGAGAAATTCTACCGGTGTCACATAGCGTTCGACTTTGAGCTGGCGGTTGGGCGGTTGCAGATACTGGCCGATGGTGACGATGTCAACTTCCTGTTCGCGCAGATCGCGCAGGGTCGCCATCACTTCTTCACTGGTTTCGCCGACGCCGAGCATGAACCCCGACTTGGTGAGCACGTCAGCGCGAAATCTTTTCGCTTCATGCAAAATATTTAACGAGCAATCGTAAGCGTGGCCGGGTCGCACTTTGCCGTACAGGCGCAGCACGGTTTCGATATTGTGATTGAGAATTTCTATCCCGGATTCGACTACGGTTTTGAGCGCCGCGCCCAAGGGACTGGCGAGCACCGGCGATCCATCTTTCTGCACCTTATGGACTTTGTGCGGCATGCCGGCGATCAGTTTGCCACTCTTGCAAAGCGTCAACGGTCTTCCCATTGGCGTGCAGCTGGTCGGGCCCCGTTACGGCGACGCGAGGCTCCTGCGCACGGCGCGCTGGCTGGCGGCAAAGGCTGCCGTCGGTTGAATATCCTGCCGGCGAAATTCGAACCGCCCCTACGATCTGCGATTTGCCACAGCTATAGGCGGCAGAAATCTAATCTTTGGACAGTTCCACGCGATTGCCGTTCGGATCGCTGATGTAAACCGAATAGCCCGGACCTTCGCCGTGCATGCGCGTCCCTTCGACTTTGATGCCTTTGGCCTCGAGATCTTTGATCAATTCTTTTGAATCGCTCGGGCCGTCAATGTCGAACGTGTGATGGGGTACGCCGGGAAACTGCTTCTCCGAAGCGTCGAACAGACCGAGACCGGTTTCGCCGGCGCGTAGGCGATTGACCTTAACCCCGGCCAGGGTCTGCTGCGCGCCCAGCTCCGCGCCCAGGGCGAGCTGATAAAAGCGCGTCATGGCGTCTAAGTTTGGCGCGTGAAAGTTCCATGAACGCAGTCGCAATACTTTCATAGCAACCTCCTAAACTGTTGGTGAAAGAATATCTTATACCGCGTGAGCACTGGTTCGCTGCATCGATAGCTATTTGACTGCGCCCATGGTGAAGCCGGCGATAAAGCGATCGACGAAGAAATTGTACAGAATCGCGATCGGCACGCTGGCGATGAAGCAGCCGGCCATTAACGAGCCCCAGAAATAGACGTCGCCGTGCACTAAGAAAGTTGGCACGCCGACGCCGACGGTCATATGGCGCACGGAAGAAATAAAAGTCACGGCATAAACAAATTCCTGCAATACGAGCGCAAAGCTGAAGATCGCCACCGTCAGTATGCCGGAAAGCGAAATCGGAACGACAACTTTGATGAATGCGCCCAGACGGCTGCAGCCGTCGATCATGGCGGCTTCCTCGACATCCTTTGGGATCGCTTTGAAAAAACCCATCATCAGCCATGCAGAGAACGGCACGGTGAAAGAGGGATAGACCAACACCAAAGACCAAAGAGAATCGTCTAAATTTAAGTTGACCACGACGCGTGACAACGGGATGAATAACAGTGTCGGCGGGACTAAATAAGTGAGGAAGATGCCGATGCCCAGCTTCGCGCCCCAATTGCCGGTAAGCCGCGCCAAAGCGTAACCGGCCGGGACCGCGAGCGCGAGCGTAATCAGCACGACCAGGACACCGACGAAAGCCGTGTTCAGGAGCCACTGGCCGTAGAGCGTTTCGTAAAACAGCCGATGGATATGTTCGAGCGTCGGCCATTCGTAGAATAAAAACGGATTGTGTTTGAGGTCGTACAGGTCGGAGCTGCGCTTGAACGTCGTGATGAGCATCCAGACAAACGGAAAAGCAAAAAAGAAGGTGAGCGTGCCAAGGATACCCCAGCGGGTCGATCGCACACCCCAGAGTTTGATTCGTTCGATCATCGCTTTACGTGACCTCCGCGCGGTGCGCGATGATTAAGAAGCCCAATGCCACGGCGAGGAGCAAAGGGAAAAGAAATAAGGCAATCGCCGCGCCTTCGGCCAAGTCGCCGCCGGCAATGCCGGTGTAAAACGCCAGGCTGGCCAGCACCTGAGTCGTATCGAACGGCCCGCCGCGGGTGAGGTTATAAATGATCACCATGTCGGTAAACGTAAAAATCAAGCCGAACAGCAGTGCGACTAAACTGATCGGCAGAACGAGCGGCAGCGTGACTTGAAAAAAGTGACGCCAGAAACCGGCGCCGTCGACGGCCGCGGCATCATGAATATCCTGCGGAATCGAGCCGTAGCCAGCGAGCAAGATTACCGTGGCCAAGGGCAACTGTCGCCAAACGTGAACCGCGATAATCGATCCCATCGCCAGGTGCGGCAATCCCAACCACATGAAGCCCTGTCCTTGGATCAATCCGGTAAGCCGCAGCATCCAATTCAATACGCTATAGGTCGAGTCGAAGATCCACAGCCAAGCAATCGTTCCGATGGAGATCGGCGCCACCCACGGCAGAAGAATAAGAAATCGGATCAGCCGTCTGCCGGGAAATTCATGTTGCAGCGCCAACGCGAGGGCATTACTGAGCACCAAGATCAGGGCTTGGGAGATCAGGCCGAAGATAATGGTATTCTTCAGCGCTGTCTGAAACTTAGGCGTGCCGATGACTCCGCTAAAATTGCGTAGCCCGACAAAACCCATGGTGCCGCCGCCGCTGGTCGTATTGCTGACGCTGTAATAAAGCGCCATGAAAAACGGCACGCCCACGAGCAGAAGGATGTAGATGACCGCTGGCCCGATCAGGAGCGGCCCGAGCCAGCGTTCACTATCCAGAATAGCAAAGCCGCGCTTTTTCTCGGCAACTGAGCTTTGCGCCGCTGACGCGATCGGAGCAGGGGATTTCATGGGCGTGCTCAGACCGGTTGCGGCGCGATGCGCCGTTCAGTCCCTGCGTCAAAGAATTTTAGCTCGCTTTCCGGGACGGTAAAATCATAGCTGGTTGCGGGATCGATCTTAACCGTTACGGTCGCGGGCAAGCGCGCAATGACTTTCTGCTCTGAAAAGTCGCCGATTAGAGTTCCGTAAATGAGACGATCGGCGCCGAGATACTCGACGCGAGTCACGCTGAAACGAAACGCGACGACTTTCGTGTTACCGTTCAAAATTTTAGGATGAAAATTTTCCGGCCGAAAGCCAAGAAGGTAGTCGCGATGACGCACCAGATTCATCGGCGGCGATCCGACGAAGCCAGCGACGAAAGTATCGGCCGGCTCATTGTAGATCTCCTGCGGCGTGCCGATCTGGCGCACGGTGCCGGCTTTCATCACGACGATGCGATCGCCCAAGCCCATGGCTTCGACCTGATCGTGGGTCACATAAATCGTTGTCGTGCCGATGCGGCGCTGAAATTGTTGCAGCTCGTCGCGCGCCGAGGCGCGCAACTGCGCGTCCAAATTGGACAGCGGTTCGTCCAACAGAAAAACCGATGGTTCACGCACCAGCGCGCGGGCGAGCGCGACACGCTGGCGCTCGCCGCCGGAAAGCTCGCGCGGCTTGCGTTGCAGCAAATGGCCTATGCCAAAAAGCCCAGCGGCCCAGTCGACCTTTTGCGGAATGAGCGATTTGGCAACACCCTGAGCTTTCAACGGGAAAGCAATATTTTTAAACACGGTCATGTGTGGATAAAGCGCGTAACTCTGAAAAACCATGGCGATTTTCCGCGCCCGCGGCGGCAAATCGTTCATCACTTTTCCGCCGATGAACAACTCGCCTTCCGTAGGCGTTTCGAAACCGGCGATCATGCGCAGCAGCGTGCTCTTGCCACAACCAGAAGGTCCGAGCAGCACGAGAAATTCTCCGTCCCGGGTCAGCAGGCTCACGCCGTTCACTGCGACGATGTCACCGAATGTTTTTTTGATGCCGCGTGTTTCTACCGTGGCCATCGCTCTGACAATTTTCCTTTGGGCGACCGGCTGCCGCCTCGTGTATGAATGGTATCAAAGAAAAGGAGACACCAACTGCGGCGTCTCCCTTGCCGATTAGCCGGCTCGCCGGCGGATGTCAGCTCGCGCCGAATGGCGAACTTAGATCATCTTGCGCTCGCGCCACTTATCCCAGATGCGCTTGCATTCCGCCTCGGCTTCTTTGACCGCATCCTCGGGGCTCAGCACGCCTTGCGCGGCTTTGGCGAACATCACGTTGATGATCCATTTCTGGTAGATTTCATCAATGGCCGCGTTGGCGTAGCCGGGATAACCGATGTTGGTCGCCCAACTCAGCACGTCCTCCAGAACTTTATACTTATCGGCTGGTTTAGCCTTGGGGTCGTTGTTGAGTAGTTGCTTCAAGTCCGGGACGGTGCGTTGGAAGCATGGGAAATCGTAGAATTCGCCGTTCACGAATGCCTGGCGAAAGTTGCTGACATAGTCGATCAGAAACTTCTTCGCGCCGTCGATATTTTCGGCAAACTTCCAGACCACGTACACGCCCATCACGTGTTCCAGACCGATTCGGCGCACCGGCCCAGCGGCGGCCTTCGCCAAGTGAATTTTCTCGGCGAAAGCCGGGTTGTCTTTTTCCCCCGTGCGGGTGATCGAAATCGCATTGAGCGCCAGTGAGATTGTTCCCGCCAGCATGGCTCGGTTGTTGGAAGAAGCATCCCAAGTGAAAACTTCCGGCGTCATCGCCTCCTGAAAAAGCGCCTTGACCAATTTCACGGCCTCGACGGTGTTTTTCGAATTGATCGTCAGATTGCCATTGGCGTCCTGCTCGTGCGCGCCGAAGGAGTACATGATGGTGCGCATGGCCATAGCGGTATCGAGCTCTTGGGCCAGACCCAGACCGACTGGAATATTATGTTTCTGTTTGATCTTGCGACCGCCGTCGAGAATTTTTTCCCAACTATCGGGCACCACGCCGACATCGTCCCACAGATCTTTGCGCCAGTTTATCGGGTCCGGTACAAACGAAGGGGAGAAGCCGAAATACTTTTTGGTCTTCGGATTGAAAGTGCTCTTGATGGCCAAGTCGATGGGCTTGCCAAATTTCTTTTCGCACTCCGCGTACACGTCCTTCATGTCGACGACCTGATCTTCGTAGAAGGGAGGCGGCCACTCGAACAAGAAAAGATCGTGACCTTTTTGGGCGGATACTTCGGCGGCCGCGCGCGCGCTTAAACCCGCGAGGCTGATGTTGTCGACGGTTACTTCAGTATTGTTTTTCTCGCCCCACTGTTTGATGTAAGTTTCGTTAAACCATTTGTCGAAAGCCGGCACGAAGTGCACCCACTGGAGAATTTTTAGCGTCTTCTTCGCCGCGGCGCCGTGGATGCGCCCGGGCAAGATCAAAGGCGCGCCCAACCCGGCAGTGAACGCCCCGGCTGCAGCCGTTTTGATGAAATCGCGTCGGGTGAATCGTTTTTTTGCCATTGCCATGCCTCCTTTTTGGCAGAACGCTCTCACTCGAAGATTAGCGCATCGCGAATCTAGCCAACCGCCACCA
>Ga0075418_10007205_pt1 | contig 12532 bp, 10 predicted proteins | sample SoiMetdeltSBSDD2_FD_81776 | JGI IMG/M metagenome (GOLD analysis project Ga0075418, IMG submission 81776) | Bulk soil microbial communities from a Populus tree surrounding site in Tennessee, USA - Soil MetaG P. deltoides SBSDD2 | ecosystem: Environmental > Terrestrial > Soil > Tree plantation...
TCGGGCGCACATCGCCGACATGCTGTGGGCTTACGATCAGCCGCGCGCCCGGCGCTTGTTCGAAGTCGCAATTCAAGCCGCTGACAGACTTGCCGACCAGGACACACGACCACCTCAGGTGGGAGTCTCCTTCTTCCCGGTTCGCACACAGGTAATCCGGTTGATATTGCCTCACGATCCGGATTGGGCGACGAAGCTGATCGAGAGTCGTGGGGAGATTGCTACCGACTTTCAGGGGCAAAGCATTCGCCGGGATCGGGAACGCACTAATTTGCAATCGCACCTTGTGTTCTACTTCGCTCAGCGAGATGTCCAGCGAGCGGTGCGGGCGGCGAGACCGCTCGCTGAGAGCGGTAATTCCCGCGCGTTGATGCAGTTTCTGAGTTTTATCCGATCAAAAGATGTGCAAGCCGCCGATGAGCTTTATCGTCTGGCGCTCGCGAAGGCGAGAGCGGGACAGTCTGCGTTTTTCGACATCGTCACGTTTGCATACTATGTGCTTCCATCGTTCGGCGAAGGCGTCCTGCGTGTCTCATCAGATAAGAACAAGCGTGATCCGTTTGCTCAGAGCCCCAGCGACGCCGCGGCTCTTGAGCAGTTTCTCGAATTCGCATACGAGGCGGCGTCTCGTCATTTGGATTCTGCGGCGGCCGGCATGAGCGGAGTTCGTCTCGATCCGCGTTCAGTATTCGACTTTGCAATTCCGAAATTGCTCGCGCCCTACTTTGATCGTTTCATGCCGGAGAGGGCGCCAGCGTTTCGAGCTCGTCTTCAGGAGGCGCTGCAACGAGTGCCGGCTGAACAACGGCAGTATCTGGTATTGAGCGACCCCGGCACGGTCGAGTCATGGCTATCCAGAGCGGAAACGACCACCGATCCGCAGCTCAGAGACACGCTGATCCTAAGGGCAGTGTCTCGTGTGTCCTATGGAGAGTTCAAACGCACCAGTGCGCTCATTGAGAAGATGAGCGATGATAGAATTCGGGCAAACGCCAGATTTACATTACATCAAACCCAAAACGCGGCACTCGTCGATGACGCATGGAGCGCCTTGAACCAGGACGATCTCGATCGAGCGGAGGCGCTCGCTTCTGAGATCTCAGACTGGCGCTCGGATGGCGTCCTGTTGTTGCGCAGCTTAGTTGGACGGTTGTCCCGCAAGGACAAGGCGAGAGCTACTCAAGTTTTGAACGAGTATCAGCAGAGAGCCGCTGGCATTACAGAGCCGCATGAAAGAGCAATGAGATTGATGCATCTCGCTGGAGTCGCAGCTACCATTGATTCGAATCGCGGCTTCGAGGAGATGACCCGTGCGGTTGCGGAATTCAACCGAGCGGGATTTGTGCCGGAATTGGAGAGGTATCTCGACAACCAGAATGCCGCAGCGTGGGGCCCGCAAGTAAACATCGGGCTCAGCTCGCTGCTGGGAAACTGGGATCTGTATGGAGTGGGGAGCACCGACATGGACCGCGCACTTGGACTAGCCAAAACATTCCAATTGAAAGAAGCGGCCGCGCTTATGCAGCTAAACGTGTGTCGGGGCGTGCTGAGAACTCTGCCAGCGGCTGCCCGCTGAGGTAGCGTAGACTGTCCAGTCTGCGCACGTTCGAATGCAGCGAAACTGTCCGGCGTGCGCCGCCTCAGTTTCAGTTTGTTTCGTATGTTCCGATAGACTCGCGTCCTGAAACATCGCAGACTGGACAGTCTACGATACGATGGCTGCCCCGTTAGAACATGCTGCTGAGCCAGAGCACCACAAAGAACCCATAAAACAACGCCATCGCAACTAAGCACGCTCGCCGTCCTAACGAAGGCCGAAGCTCCTTCGGCAAAAGCGTCGTGTTCACGTAGAGAATGTGAATTGAAGCAATGATGAAGACTATCCCGGCCATGTTCGCGCCCAATTGCAGCAACACAATCGGCTGCACCAGGCGTAATGCGATCAATCCCCACACTACTGTTACGCCAAGCACGCTGTAATAAACGGCTCTGACATCGCCCCCGCGCCAGGCTCTCGCTCGTTTGTTGCTGGTCCAAATGATGTCCGTGATAGCCCGGGTCATTCCCTCGATTATGTCGAGCTGGGTCTTCAGCAGAATCCACGCACCCATGAACGCCACTGCACCCGCAGCCAGAGCCCCTGTCCTGCCGACCATCGCGTGCGCAAGTGCTGCTCCGATTCCCATCCCCCTTATCTCGCTCCCTCGCGGCAGGAACGCGACGTACAGCAATGCCGGGAGCACCATCCCAAGCATCGCGCCTACGAAGAAGACCGCCCACTGATCCGCCTTGATGATCCGCCACCAGCCGCGCCAACGCCCTATCGATTCTTCATTCGGAGTGAAGGTTGAACCGGTGTGCGCGAGGTGTACTTTCTGCCCTCCCACAAGCGCGGGAATATAGCCCGTGATCTGGCTCATCCCGTACCCTTTGTCGCGCGCCCAGTTTGTGAGAGTGATGTTGCCCATTCCTCCGCAGCCGGAATAAGCGGCGAGCGCGCCCAGTAGAAAATAGTCGGCGCCCGCCGGGAGAAAACTGAAGCGTCCGGCCGTCGTGTCGTAACCAACAAACCCCGCGCCCGCCGCGACCCAAGTCGCGGAATCCGCATACATCAAAGCCAACACCAGGAACGACGAAAGGATCACAAGAATAAGTACCCAGTTGAGCAGCTCCAACGTTCGTTCGATCCGTCGTCCGACAAGCAGAACCAGTACACAAACGACGAATGTTCCGGCGCCGATCATATAAACAACGTTGCTGTCGGCTGGTCCTGGCAGCCTTTTCGTCGAGAGCAGGAATATCGCGGCCGCGGCATTTCCAGCCCAGGCGGGCCATCCCATTTGCAGAAAATACATCACCACGTAGAACCAACCCCAAAAGCTGGAGCTTGGTCTGGTGCGCATGAACCCGGTGATGGCCGGCTCGCCGGTCGCGAGCGTATATCGCATCACTTCAAAGTTGAACATCGTCTGGAGAAACACCGCGACGGTGGTAATCCACAGAAGAGCGAACCCGTAGTTGACGAACGCGGCCGGCCCCAGCAAAAACTCTCCGCTGCCGATGGACATACCGAGCACAATCACACCCGGCCCAACGACGCCCATCCAACCAAGTCCCTTGGGCATTGGAGGCGCGGGCAATTCAGCGCGGTTCCACGGATCCAAACCCGATCGCGCCTCTGGAGATCGCGCCTCTGAAGCTTCAATCGTACGTTGTTCAATCATTGCGTTTTAGTCAGACACATTGCCTGCTGGCGTCCTCGCCAACGGTTTGGGCCATCTGCCTTCGCGTTCTTCTTCCGGCGTAAGGGACGTGGTGTAGGTTTCCTGTTTGAAAGGCATAAAGCCACGTTGTCGATAATTGGGCAACGCCGCAGCATCGTCCAGTGTGCAGGTGTGCAGCCAAACTCGATTTGCTCCGTCGCTCCAGGCTTGTTCAGCGGCGACCGTGAGAAGGTGCTTCCCTAAGCCGCGTCCGAGAAACTCCTGGATCACTCCAAAGTAAGCGATCTCTATCGAGCCGTCCTGATGACGCTCGAGCTCGAAGTATCCGGCGGGTGAGCCTTCACCGTACATAACCCAAAGTGTGATCTCGGGACGCGCAAGATGAGAGCGAATTTGGTCGTCGGTCCAGGCAAGCCGATCCGTCCAGTGATAAAACCGGCCGACCTCAGCATAAAGATAGCGATAAAATGACGCCGGACATTCGTGCAAGCGTTCAACGCGAACGCGCGAGTCATCGACGCGCGCCGGATTCAGGTCTTCAGGTTTAGCAAGCTGAAGATAAGTTCGAATGACGTCGATGTCCATGGCCGTTCAGTATATAAACACAAAGTTATCAAGCGACAAAGGGGAGAGGGGCGACGGGGAGAGCGGGAGAAGGGAGAGGAGATGCATCGCCCCGTCGCCCCCTCGCCTCGTCGCCCCTTCTCCCCCTCTCCCCCTCTGTGCTTAAATTTTCCGCAGGCGATCTGGTGTTGTGCGTTCTCCATCAAGGAATCGGCGTAATAAGATTCAAACAATTATGTTGCAGAGGTCCAAATGAAAAGACTGTTCGTGCTCTCGACGATTCTCGCAGCCTTTGTCTGTGAGTCACTTGCTGCCGGCCCGTCAGCGGGCAAAATCATCGACCGCTTCAAGAAAGCATCCGGAGGTAAGACCGCGGCACGTCTGAAAAGCACGCTGATAACCGGAAGAGTGAAGGCCGTCGATGGAACAACCGGCCGTTTTAGCTTTCAGACTTCCGCTCCGAATAACCAGAGAACCGATCTGGAAATTGGGGGCGTCAACGTGAGCGAGTGCTACAACGGCAAGTCGGCATGGCGTCTCGATGCACGCGGGCTGCGCACGCTGTTGGGCGATGAGGCGAAACGCCTGCGACTCGACTCCCTGCTCTCAAACGGCCGTCTCAACGATCTGGGGCGCAATAAAATCGTCCCCCTGCTCGCCGCTACGACAACCATCGATGGCCGCGAAGCAAATGCCATCGAGTTCACGAAAGACGGCGTTCGGTTGAAACTATACTTCGACGCTTCAACGAACCTGCTCGTGAAACGCGAGCGCGAGACCAGCGACGGCGTAGAAGAGACGTTCTACGGCGACTACCGAGCCATCGACGGCGTGATGGAACCATTCTCACTCAAGATTAAAAAGGCGGCAGTAGAGTTGTCGGTTTCGATCGACCGTGTAGAGCACAACCGCACGGTTGAGCTGGCTGTCTTTCGATACCCTCAAATCGCGGGCTCGCGGCCGCTGCCTGAACTCGAACCGCTCCTCAAAGCCCTCTCCGAGAACCAGGACAAAATCGAAAAGATGCGCGAACGCTACACCTGCAAACTGGTCCAGATCGAGCGCAAGCATGACGGCGACGGGCGAGTAAAAGAGACTGATACTCGGACGTATGAAGTCACCCCAATTGGCCGCGAGTTCGTCGAACGATTGATCAGCGTCAACGGCAAAGAGATCTCTGCCGCCGAACGGGAAAAGGAAGACAAACGGGTACAGAAGGAAGTCGAAGAACTCATCAAGCGTCAGGACAAGAAGGAAGAGAAAGAAGAGCGCGCTCGAGCTAGAGGTGAGAAGGAAAATAAGGACGACGATAGGGTGGAAATCAAAGATGTTCTACGTATCAGTGAGATCACCTCGATTCGTCGCGAGGTATTTAGAGGACACGAAGTGATCGCGTTTGACTTTGAGCCGCGTAAGGGATTCAAGCCGAAGAGTCGTGACGAAGATCTCGTCAACAAGCTCGCCGGCACGATCTGGGTCGATGAAGCGGCCCAACAAGTCGCCCGGCTCGAAGCGCGGTTTGTAGATTCATACAAGTTCGCGGGCGGGCTTCTGGCCTCGATCGGGGCTTCGACGGCGTTCAGCTTCGACCAGGAGAAAATCGACGATGAGGTCTGGTTGCCGTCTGCGATGGAAGCAAATGTCTCTGCAAGGGTGCTGCTGTTGGCGAAGTTCAATCGAAGCATGGAACGGCGCTACAGCGACTACAAGAAATACCAGATCGACAGCAAATACGATTTGACTAAGCCGAAAGAGAACGCGAAGCCTTAGGAATGTGACGGCCCTATTTGGAGTGCGCCGTCCTTTTTCGCATTGGTTGACTTTCGCATGCGCGTCGGCGCTTTTGTAGTGCGGTGCTAAGGCGAGAAGAGCGAGGCTTTGTCCATCAGAGCTTTCTACCGATTTGACGTCACACTACGAAAGCGCCGCCACCCATGAGGTAGTCGTCTTATGCGAAAAGGGCGGCGCAGTCCAAATATGGTGCGCACTACTCCAAATTGCGCTTTGCTGGACAATCTCTCCACCGGATTGCTAGAATTCCGGGCTTCACAAGCGGTCGTAAAGGCGGCCAACAGCTTGGCTTCGGACAACTCGCCTTCAAATGAAGATGATTCGCACTCGTTCGCTGCTCCCGAAGCCGTCGAGCGACGCGTGTTGCGTAACATCGTCGCAGTCGTCGCCATAGCCGTCGTGATTGCAGCATTAACGACCGACTTAAAGTTCATGCTCGGGCTCGTTTTGGGCGGCGCGCTTGCCTTGCTAAACTACAAGTGGCTGCACTCATCGCTCCGAGCTGTCCTGGCCACCGGGAACGAAAAGACGCCGCCGGGGACGATGATTAAGTTTGTCACTCGTTGGCTGGTGATCGCAGCCGTGGCGTGGGCAGCTAACAGGACCGGTTACTTTGACGCGGTTGCGATATTGGCCGGGTTGTTCGCGCCGGCTGTGGCGGTGATGATCGAGGCCGCTTATGTTGCATACAAAAGCTTGACGACAAGGGAGAACGACAACTGATGCTGGCACCGATTCTGGCGCTATTGCAGGCAGGCCATGAAGCCGCGGTGACGGCCGGACACTCCGGCGAAGCCGCGAAAGGCCACGAGCCGGCTTGGCTCGTCGCGCAGTTCAACAACATCTTCGGACCGATGGTGCTCAGCATCGAGCGGGCGATCATGCCGGCGATCTATGGAGTGTTCGGAGCTCAGTGGCACGAACCGGCCGCAGGTGAGCTGGTTATTCCAGCACACATCGTCTGGTCGATCATTCTTATGATCATCGTTATCGCCGGCGTCCTTCTGCTGCGCGGACGACTCTCGGTCGATCGCCCAACAAAAGGACAACAACTGCTTGAGATCGTAATAGAACAGATTCGAGGATTGCTCGATCAGGTAATCGGACCATACGGGCGGCGTTACGTTCCGGTCATCGGCACTTTCGCGGTATTTATCTTGATTGCGAATTTGATGGCCCAGGTTCCGGGTCTGGGCGCGCCGACGGAAAACATCAACGTGACCGGCGCACTCGGCATCACGTCGTTTTTGTACTTTATCGGCAGCGGCTTTAGACAGCAGGGATTCAGATATCTGAAGCATTTTATGGGCGGGCTTTCGGGAGCGATGCTTTTCGCGATCGGCTGGCTCATTTTTGTGGTCGAGATCATATCCAACACTGTTCGTCCGGTGACATTATCGCTGCGACTGTTTGTCAATATGTACGCCGACGAGCAGATTGGTCACGCCTTTCTGGATCTTGTGGCTCCCATCGTGCCGATCTTTACGATCGTGCTCGGTATCTTTGTCGCCTTCATTCAGACATTTATTTTCATAATGCTATCGATGGTCTATCTGTCTGAGACCGTGCCGCACGAAGAGCACGATAGCGAAGACCACGGCCACGCTCACGAGGAGCTGGCCGAGGCACATTGAAGAGTGAAACGTGAAGCGTGATGGAGATTTGATCATTCCGTCAACGGTTCACGTTCAGTCCGGCTTTATCCGTACACTTAACAGGGAGGCGATGGTCAGGCTCTTTTATAGAAGTTGATCGCACGCGCTGCCGGAGCGTTGCCGCAATCAGGGGGATGGCAATCGAATACCGGGCTCGTGGAAATTATTCCGAGCTGACACCATCAATACTTCCCTCTTTGACAACTGAGCTTCACAGTGTCCGACAAACTTCAGTTTGTCGTCGGTCCTCGATCAGTCGACAGACTAAAGTTTGTCGGACACCGGCTGAAGCCCAAACCGCCGATAACTGAATCGGTGCGAAGGTCTTGACGGCCTCAGGAGGAAGATAATGATCAAAATCAGACTGGTTGTAATAGCTGCGCTGATGATGTTGGTTGTAGTCGGTCTGGCGATGGCGCAAGCTCCTGTAGCTCCCGGAGCCGCCGGAGCTGCCGACCACAGCACCGGGAACTCGTGGTTCTTTCCGGCGCTAGGTTCTTTCGCGGTGGGCATCGCAGCACTGGGCGGCGCGCTCGGTGACGGCCGCGCAATTGCCGCTGCCTGTGAAGGTACGGCGCGCAACCCCGGCGCGGGCGGCCGCATATTCACGATGTTGCTGCTAGGCCTGGCGCTCATCGAAACGCTAGTGCTGTTTACGTTCCTGACAGTGATATTGAGAGGCTAGTCAGGACGTGTGCTTCTGGACAAAAGGGAGGCTTTGGCCTCCCTTTTTATTTCTGACCGGCGGCTTTACACTGCTTTTGAAAGCTGACGAACCCTGGATTCGGAGAACGCGATGCAATCATTCAAAGACAGCATAATCAACCTCATCACCGAGACCTCAACCAACCTTCCTCCCGACGTTCGCGCGGCGATGGCTGCAGCAGTCGCCGAGGAGAACCCGGCTACCAGCGCCGGCACCGCGCTTTCGGTGATCGCAACCAATATCGATATGGCTTGCGACACCGAGGGCCCGATCTGCCAGGACACAGGGATGCCGACCTTTGAGATCAAGACTCCGGTTGGCGCGAACCAGATAGAAATGCAGCGCGAGATCCGCGAAGCAATTGCCGAAGCTACAAAACGCGGCAAGCTTCGGCCCAATTCAGTCGACTCAATCACCGGCGCAAACTCCGGCGACAATCTCGGACCCGGGACTCCAGTCATTCATTTTCATCAGTGGGAAAACGACGATGAGATTGAAGTCAAGCTGCTGCTCAAGGGCGGAGGTTGCGAGAACAAAAATATTCAGTACTCGGTTCCGACCGAGCTTCCGCATCTGGGACGCGCGGGCCGCGATCTGGACGGCGTGAGGAAGTGCATTATGCACGCAGTGTGGCAGGCCCAGGGTCAGGGATGCAGCGCCGGGGCGATCGGCGTGTGCATCGGAGGCGATCGTACGTCGGGTTATCAACACGCGAAGGAGCAGCTCTTCAGAACCCTCGATGATACCAACCCGGATGAGAAGCTGGCGTCGCTTGAAGACTATGTGATGAATGCTGCAAACACGCTGAACATCGGAACGATGGGGTTTGGCGGCGGCGTCACTTTAATCGGCTGCAAGATTGGCGCGCTCAACCGGCTCCCGGCAAGCTTTTTCGTTTCGGTCGCCTATGATTGCTGGGCGTTTCGCAGACTGGGGGTGGTGCTCGACGCTAAGACCGGCGAGATTAAAAGATGGCTTTATCGTGATGAAAAGAAGGTGGAAAAGCGGATGGCCGCGGGCGAAGGCTTCAAGTTGACCGGCGCAGAAAAACAACTCGTCGCGCCAATCAATGAAGAACAGATTCGCTCGCTAAAAGTCGGGGACGTGGTGATGATCTCCGGCGAGATGTATACCGGCCGCGACGCCGTGCACTCATACCTGATGAAACATGACTCCCCGGCCGATCTTCACGGCTCAGTTCTTTATCACTGCGGACCGGTGGTGATGAAAGACAACGGCAGCTACAGGATCACTGCCGCCGGTCCTACGACCAGCATCCGAGAAGAACCCTATCAAGGCGATATCATCAAACGCTTTGGCATACGGGCCGTGATGGGCAAGGGCGGGATGGGCAAGCGCACGCTCGAAGCGATGAGGGAGGCGGGCGCGGTTTACCTGAACGCGATAGGCGGGGCTGCGCAATACTATGCTCGCTGCATCGAAACGGTGCTGGATGTTAACCTGCTCGAGTTCGGAATCCCTGAAGCGATGTGGCACCTGCGGGTGAAGAACTTTCCGGCTATTGTGACGATGGATGCGCACGGCAATTCTCTGCACGCCGACGTTGAGAGCGCTTCGGCGGTCATGCTCGCGAAACTCGCGGATCCTGTGTTTTGATTGGAGCGGTGCGATGGTATTCTTCCACACAAGAGTATCGGTCCGGGGGGAAGCGGTTGGTAACAGGTCATAACCCGACGATCGGGACCCGCAGCATCAAAGTGCTCTTTCTGGGGCAGTGTCTTCAGTATGGATACGCGAATGTGAGCAAGTCCGCAACGTTCTCGGATCTTGCGGCGTCGATGCTCAAGGTTCGTTTTCCTGGTCTGGCCTTCAAATTCGACTACAAGTTCCTCTATCACCCAACCGGATTGAAGGCTATTCTAAAGCACCGGTTGCTCCTATCTCGACCCGACGTGGCCTTGATAAACCTGCCTGCTATGTACGCGGCAAGATCTTGGCGAGTTAACCTGATTTACGAAATGGCGCCGGAGGTCGTGGACTCTGCCCGATCGTTTATGCAGACGATCGAAGCTCGCGTTCGGGGCAGCAAAGAACGCCGGCAGACGACAATGCTGGACAAAGCGTTTGCGGTCCGACCTCCGATATCGATTGAAGAGTACGAGAGCCTGGTCGAGGAAGCGGTCGCGGAGTGTAAACGCGCGAGCTCCTGTCGAATAGTGCTAATGGGGCCTGGGCGCTTTAATGAAGACACAATCGAGGACTACGTGATGCACTCGCCGAAAGTATGGTCTTCGGTCAACGAGATGGTGATTCGAGTTGGCAAACGTTTAAATGTCGCGGTGATCAACGCCCAGGCGGCGCTATCGGAACACGGTGCTGAAGTGTTTATACCTGACAATCATCGATGGAGCGAATATGGTCATGAGGTTATCGCTCGCGAAGTCGAAGCCGCACTAGCATCTCAGGTGATCGATTTGAGTCACAACTAGATCGAAGATGCCGGAGACTCCAAATCCAACCAGCGGCAGCCGCTTTGTTGATGAACTGCTGTCGATTCAGCGTGAGCATCCGTTTCGCGATCCGATGTTAGACGCGGTACGAAGCGGTTCGATGAGCCGTGCCGGGGTTCTGCAATGGACCTTACAAGCATCGCTTGTTGTGCGGCAGTTTACACGGTTTATTAGCGCGATCCACGCGAACTGCCCGCATCGCGACGCGCAAGAGCTGTTGGCCGAGAACCTCTGGGAGGAGCACGGCCAGGGCGTCCTTAGCCGCGACCATTACGTTCTCATACGTAAGCTGGCGCGGAGCCTCGGTGCTACCGACCTGGATCTGGACGAGGCGCGAGCCCTTAAAGAGACCTCTGAATACATCAATCACTGCACAAGGGTGACGAGAGAGCTTTCGTTTGTTGAGTCGATGGCCGCCATCGCCGTGGGCTTAGAGATTTTCATGCCTGCATTCTTTGGCGCTCTGAGCGACAGTTTATGCTCAAGATATGGGCTGACGCGCGCGGATGTAGAGTATTTGATGGTGCACGTCGTGGAGGATGAGGCGCACGCGCGGCGGGCTCTTGCCTTGCTCGAGTCTTATGCCGACACGCCGGAAGTGCGTGATAAAGCTAAAGCTGCGCTGCGCGAGATGCTCGTTGCAAAACGCCGGTTTGCGCTTGCGGTGTACGATCACTGCGTGAAAGCGTGATGCATTGACACGAGGGCGACGACGAACTAGTCTCCAAGACACCGCTTCAGGTAATTCGGGGTAGAGAGAACCGGGTATGATCTGTGCGAAGTGCGGCGCTGAGAATCGCGAAGGCTCGAACTTCTGCCGATACTGTTCTGCGCCGTTGACTCTAAAAGGCCAGGGGCCGGCTTCGGGCTACATCCCCTCGGTTCCACCACCGCCCATCCCTGGGACAAGTCCACCGCCCGATTATTACACGCCTCCGAACTACCAAACGCCTCCGAGCTATCCAGCTCCGCAGCCACAGGCACGGCCCGTTGTTCCGGCAAAGATTTGTGTGCGATGCAACTCCACCAGCGTAGTCAAGGGAACCATACCGTTGTGGGCGATACTCGTAGCGGTGATCGGCGCCCCGTTCACTTGCCTGCTTTCCCTCTTGTTTCTGCTGGTAAAAGATCCGCACAAATGTCTTAACTGCGGGCTCGAGTTTAAGTAGCTCGTCACGCGTCACTCCAATTTGGAGTGCGCCGACCTCTTACGCATTCACCGACATTCGCATGTGCGTCGGCGCTTTCGTAGTGAGATGCAAGAGCCTCAATAACCCGCTCCAAACTACGAAAGCGCCGCCACGCATGCGATAGACCTCACCTGCGCAAGAGGGCGGCGCACTCCAAATAAGGGTCGAATCGCTAGTTTGTCGGACCGAGGTGCATTCATCTTGCAAGTTCGTCAGCCCGCCTCATTCAAAGAGCACACACAGAATGGTAAGAGGGTTAATCCCTCTCAAAATACAACTAAACCGGTGCATGCCTAACCGTGCTGAGGTCACCCGGATTACGGAGAGGATATGCAAAACAACGCTTCGTTCGTAACGATGCTAGAGCACCCGTCTATGCTCAAGCGTCTCTTCTGTGAACTAAGTGGGGCTCTGCGGGAGTTTCGTCACGGGCCGCGGGCTTTCATCACCAGCGCAATCAAAGGCAACGACGTTCCTGGAAAGCGTTCCAAAACACTTTTCAGGTTGGGGCTTGCTATCGCTGGGCTGTGCTATGCAGTTGCGTTTGCCGCGGCGCTTCTTGCCTGGGCTCTAAACCATCACACGAGCACGGACGTTGGGAATCAGGTATCTGTGTATGTGCACACGCTTCGATACCCACCGCAAGTCAAGATGACTGAAGCGGAGGGTGAGTCCGGCGGCGGTGGCGGGGGTGGACATAACACCATAACCCCGCCTTCCAAAGGAGAACTACCCATCTTCGCGCTCGCCAATCTGGTCGTCGCTCCCAGACCCGAAGAGACTTTGAAACCTCCTGTGTTGCCGTTTATCGAAACCGTAAAGGTGGACCCTCGGATTCAGCTTGAGCGTGACAATCTGGTTCCAACTGGGCTCCCGGATGCCGCGAACATGCCGCCTTCAGCGGGTCCGGGAACCGATAGAGGCATCGGAA
>Ga0075418_10007207_pt1 | contig 12530 bp, 14 predicted proteins | sample SoiMetdeltSBSDD2_FD_81776 | JGI IMG/M metagenome (GOLD analysis project Ga0075418, IMG submission 81776) | Bulk soil microbial communities from a Populus tree surrounding site in Tennessee, USA - Soil MetaG P. deltoides SBSDD2 | ecosystem: Environmental > Terrestrial > Soil > Tree plantation...
CAGCCTCGCGCTCGCGATGACGAGGACGAGGACGAGGACGAAGCGGCCGGGAACCAAGGGGGTCGGTAGAGGAGATCGGGCTTGAGTGACAGAGCTTCGCTCGGTCTCCTCGTCGGCCTCCTCGTCATAGGTGTGGTGCTACTCCGCAACGGACTTGCGGATGCGAACCCAAGGGACCCGGCGTGGTTGACGTTTGGTCGCGTGGAATACGCCTCTGGGCGACTGTGGGAGGAGTCTTCGCGATTATTGCCGCGATCGTGAATATCATGCGTCTCACCCGCGGTCGAAGTTGCCACGACCGAAGCCCCGGATCTCGTCGGGATCAGGCTGGGGCCGCAGCCTCACGCTCGCGACGACGACGAGGGAGGAAGCGGAGAGCAAAGGGGGGCGGTAGATCGTTGACGAGATTCCGCACGATATCAGAGTCTCACTCAGAGCTAGGAGGCCGGAGGCCTAGCTCCTACCTTTTCATGATCCTTTTGCTCATATGTGCGTGCAGCGGTGAGCCATCCGATCGAGCTATCGAAGACCAGTTCAGGTCCCACCGTCAGCAGTTCGACGAAGTGGTTGGTCGAATTCAGCGCGATCCGGGAATTGTGTATTCGGGCCCCTTTCTCGCGGAACTCAAGGGACTCGGTGTTACGGGCGTGATCACTTCGGGAGTCTCGCCAGGCATGAGCATTCAATTTACGCTTGCCACGTCAGGCTACTCGGTCCATGGCTCCGCAAAAGGTCTCGTCTATTCTCCAATTGCGGTACATCCCGAGTTTGATTCGCTCGACGGTCACGAGGTTACGCCGCCCGATTCTGAAGGCTATCGGCGCATTGATACGAACTGGCACGTATGGCTTCATCGATTCTAGGGCGCCTGTAGCGGACCGTTGTAGCGGTCCAGCGATTCCTTGACCGCGACATGCACCGGTTTCGAGCGCGAGCTTGATCGCGTCTTTGCAGCGATCGTCCTTGCAGCTGTAAGTGCGCCATCGATTGTTTGCCAGTTGAAATGCGAACCGCGGACGGGACGAAGCTCGCGGTCCTCGCTGGAATTCGAATCAACTCCGCGCGTCAGGTAGCTCACGGAGTCGCGTTTCGGCACGGCGTGCACACGTTGGCCATCGCGCACGAGCACGCTGCCAAGACTTCAGACGCTACGCGACGCGACGCGGCGCGATGATCGGCAGATGCTTCCGGCCAGACGCGCTCTCTCGCTCTCCGGATCGAGAAAGAGCACGCGCGGAAGGAGTCATCCATGGCGAACAAGACTCGGGCGACGTTCCAGAAGCGGCAGAAGGAGCTCGCGCGCCAACCGTTCGAGATGCCTTTTCTGATCCGGGTCGATTACGTACTGCACTACTAGGGGTACTGCCGAGTTACGCCGCCAAAGGGGCTAAGACGCGCACCCATCAAAATGAACTCGCTCCGTGCTACGCTCCTCGCTCTTCACGGAGGATCCACATTGCCACCCCGCACTTCTCCAAGGAAACAACTCCGCACCATCCGCCGCTCCACCCGCCTTATCGCCCGCCAGCTCGAGACGCGGCTTCGTCGCATCGAGCGAAAGGCTTCGCGCGCAGGAAAGGTTATGAGTCGGAAGGGCCGCAAGCTCCGCATCTCCCCGAAGCGTCGCGCGCAGCTCAAGTTGCAAGGCGCATACATGGGCTACATGCGGCAGCTGAAGCCGGCGCAGAAGCTGCGGGTCAAGGCGGTGAAGGAGAGGCGTGGGTACGAGGCGGCGATCAGGGTGGCGAGGAGGCTGGCCAATCGCTGAAGCGTTCCTGCGCGGCGAAGGAGGCCGTCAGCCTCGCGATCCTAGCGCCGACGTCTTGATCTGGAGCGCGTGGATCTCCTGGCTGACCGGGGCCATCTTGTGCTTCAGGGCGCCATGGACCATTTGGTGTTGGTCGATGAGCCCCTTGCCGACGAATTGCGGGGCGGACACGACGACGGCGAGATGATCGCCGCCGCCCGTGAGGTCGGTCACGGTCACCTCGGAACCGGGGAGTGCTTGCTCAATGAGGGACTTAACCTCCGCCAGATCGGCCATCTACTTCATCGCCTCCGCGACTAACCTGTCGAACTCGCCTGACGCCTTTAATTCGCGGACGATGTCGCAGCCGCCGATGAGCTTGCCGCCGACGAACACCTGGGGAAGCGTCGGCCATTGGGTGTGAGCCGAGAGGACGTGCCGGAACCTGGGGTCCTCGATCGCGTCGACGCCCACGTAGGGAACGTTCATGTTGTTGAGGATGTCCACGACCGCGGCCGAAAAGCCGCACTTCGGCCGGGCCGGCGTGCCCTTCATGAAGACCGCGATCTGGTTCTTCTCGATAACATCCTTGATGGTCACGAGCATTTGATCTTCCGCTAGATCCATGGGGGGGCCTCCTTCGCCAGGACAGCAGTCCAGGTTACCATCTGGGTCCAGGCAGAAGGCGCGGGTCAAGGCGGTGAAGGCGAAGCGGGGGTTCGAGGCGGCGATCAGAGCGGCCAAACGCCTCGTGGCTGACTGACCTCTAGGCGGACAGAAGCGTCGGCCACTTCGCCACCACGAACGGGATCGAGTACACCGGTAACGTGTCCTACGCGGACGCCGCGCGTGGCGCGCCGTCGTCGACCTACCCGTTCTTCAACAACACGCCGGACGAGCGCTACCCGGTGTTCAACTACAACGGCTCGGCCTCGATCGTCCACACGCTGTTCGGCAGCAACTACGTCGACAGCGGCGCGACCCACCTGCTCGGCTTCACGCACCGGCGGCCGGCGTGGAGCGGGATCGTCGTCGGCTACCAGCCGGCGGAGCACCAGCCCGCACGCGCTCGACGATCTCGACGGGAACAACTTCCAGATCCTCGCGAACGAGATCCTCTACGCCGCGGACGCGCAGTGGCGGAACACGATCGCGCTCACCGCCGGTCACGGGCCCGGCCCGGACGACGTCACGCTCGACTGGAGCGCAGGGAAGGGGGACTACACCGTTTCCCGCGCGACCGATCCGGCCGGAGTCGGCGACCGCTGCTCGCGTCTGGGGACGACGTCGTCCACGACCTGGACCGACACCCCGCCGCCGGGGACTATTTTTTGTTACCGGGTTGCCGGTCCGTAGCGGCCGGGGTGATCAGGATTCTCGATCGGATCTTCCAGAGGCTCCAGAAGAACGCCACCCAGAACCCCAGCGCGATCACCGCGGTCGCGATGAACCCGCGCGGCGAGACGTCCCATGACGTGTCGGCGACGATGCGGCCGAACGCCATGCATGTGAACATCATCGCGAACATGAGCAGGATCGGATAACCCAGCACCCTGCGCTTCGCCTTCAAGAACGTCCTCATCTCTTGATCGGCCTCGTGGCCCTTCATGACGATCTCCTCCGATAGCGGCGCGTCGCGCCGCAGTTCGTTCGCGAAGTCCGGATCGCCGTCGAGGAACTCCTCGACCAGCGCGCGCGTGTCGGGGCTGGCCTCGCCCGAGGAGTACAGCGGCCACAGATCCACGATCACATCTCGAGTGACCTTCATACGCGCTCCTTCTCTTGGATCTTCAGTCGGGCCCGGTGGACACGGACCTTCACCGCCGCGACCGACAACCCGACGATGCCCGCGATCTCGTCGTAGGCGAGCTGCTCGATCCCCGCCATCACGAGGATCGACCGGTCGAGCTCCGGCAAGCGCCGGAGCCGCTCGAGCGCCGCGGCAAGGTCGCTGCGCGCGCTCGCGCTGGCTTCGGGGCCGGGGCCGGGGTCGGGCGCCTCGATCGGCACGGCCACCTCGTGGGCATCCGCGCCACGCAGCGAATCGCGGTACAGATTACGGGCGATCATCAGCAGGTATCCCTTCACGGTGACGGCCCGCAGGCGGTCGCGTGCGGTCCACGCCCGGACGAAGGTCTCGGAGGCGATGTCCTCCGCGAGCTCCCGGTTCCCCGATAGATGGAGCGCGAAGCGAAAGACGTCGAGGGCGTACCGCCGATAGAGCCCGGTGAAGTCCATCACCGGACCATACTCCCGGGGTGGGCGGAGGTTACGGCTGGAGATTCGAAGGGGTCATGCGGAAGCCGGCCATGGTTCTGTTGATGCTCCTCGCCGGCGGACTGCACTGCGCCGCGACCGTGACGATGGAATCCACGGAACCGCGGATAGGGCCGAGGATCGGTGCCATTTGTAGTGATGGCTGGCGGAAGTTCAGCGGTCGGAAGTGGGGCCTGTTCCCACCATGGCGGCGTTCGCGAATGGCTTCATTCCAGCCTCCCGCCGGCGGCCCCACATCCAGAGACAGAACGAGAGCACCGCCACACGACGGCTCTAGACAGTCCCATCTCGACCATCTGCTGCCCCTTATCCGTGCGCTGAGATCTGTCCAGATTGGGGAGCCCCCGACTTCTTGCACAGCTTGAAGACGCCGTGGCTGGCGTCGGCGAGGTCGGTGCCTAGATTTGGGCACGAGGAGGAAAGGTCTATGACGATCGGAAATCTTCGCCCAACCGCGCTTGCGATCGTGATGCTCGTCGCCCTCGACACGAACACCAGCGCTCAGAACGTGACTCAGGGAGATCTGACGGCGGCGGCCGCCAAGACCGCGTTTCAGTCGCCAATGATCGTCAACACGGTGCTGGCCGCCGCCGATCGATCGCTCTGGCAAACCGGGAAGTGGTTCTCCGTGAAGGAATACGAGGACCTCGGGAGATTCACTTGCGACGGATTGTCGCTGCGTCGTGACTATAAGCCGAAGCATGAAACATGGACGGCCGGGCTGCTTACGTCCGCCGAGCCGGTCAGTACCGAGAAGGTCCGTGTCCGTTTCAAGGCGACGATCAACAACCCGGACGACAACCACGACAAGGTGGTCAAGCTGTTGCTCGAGGTCATGCACGGCCAAACGGTCGTCAAGTCGGTCGCAATGTCCGGCATCGGCGTCGAGGAAGGCCAGAGTGGCAGCGGCCAGGCATCCGTGATTCTCTCCACGAGCGATCTGGAGACAGACCCGCCTCCGACGCTCCGGATCACGATGACGACAGAGAACGACTGACCCGCAGAACGTGCCCGCTCTGCCCGGTCTTGGTCGGGGCCAAGCGGCCAGCTCGGACATCACCGGATAAGCTCGCCGGGAGTGATTCCAGTCGACGCGATGACGGCATCGAGCGAAGCTGATATCGCGCCGACGGACACTCCCTCGAAGCTCCACACGCGATCAACGGCACCGCGGGCGGTGGGGGAGAGATGCGGCACGGCTGCCTCCTGGTCAAGGCGACGGAAATACGAGGGCAACTCAGCAACGGTACCAGGCCGACTTGACAGGTCAGCGCACCGGAATCAGGTTCCGTCCTGGGGGGCCCTTCACGCCATCAGAAGACGGTGACCTACTTACCGAGACGTACTGCCGCTATGCTCCTCGTCGCCACGATCATCGTGGCCGGCTGCGTCGGCGTGTATCGGTACAAGTCCTTGCGTCGGCGGCAAATGGGTCTTGAGGTGAACTCGCCCTCCGACCCGATACACGTACCGCTATGGGTGCCCCCTGCTCAGGTGCGGCACAAGACGAGATTTGCCTGTCTCTGGGACGGGCAAGCACCGCTTGCGCGCTTTCGCCAATCTGAGAACCTAGACGCAGTCGTCGGTGACGCTGCATCGGATGAGGAACGCGCTCGCAAACTTCTGCACTGGACGCGTGCACAATTCGAACCGGGAAGGCCCGACCCCTATCCGCCGCCCGACGCGATGACGACGTTGTCGGAAATTCGTGCGGGACGAACGGGGGGATTCTGCGCGCAGTACGCATTCGTGCTCGTTCAGGCTCTCCAGTCTTTCGGAAGGCCAGCGCGCGTTGTCACGATTGAGAATCACGAGGTCGTAGAGACATGGCTTGCTGATCAGGCGCGTTGGACAATGCTTGATCCGCTGTTCGATCTCCAAGTGATCGACCAGGATGGCCGGAGTCTCTCGGCGATCGAAATCCGCAATGCGCGACATGCGGGGGCGACGCTCGCGGTCACGGCAGGAGATCGTCTCGCCGAGCCGTTACGCAGGTACGTTGCTCGCTACGATCGGATCGCCCTCTGGATCCGTAACGCGTTTGTGAGCGCGCCGGTGAACTTCACGGACTTCGATCGTTACCGCGTGTGGCTTGTTCGCAGCAACGAGCTGTCACCGTCTCCGGAGTCGTTGTCGACAACCCATCCCGAAGGGCTCTACGGTTCTCCCAACGACTTCCCCCACGGCAATGCTCCATCAGGCGCTCCTGTAGAGTTCCAACGAACGCTCACGTCTGACGACAAGTAGCCCGGTCGACCGCGGCTGCTGGCGGTCGCGCGGAGGATCAGGCGCTGCTCGTCGGCGGTGAGGGTTGTGGGGCTAAGGTGCGGCATATAATACCTTCCACTCGGTTCTCGACTCATCGGAGGAGTGCTCATGCCCGACAAGAAAGCGCCGCGACGGACTGCTGATCCTTGGGACGCTTCAGTGCGAAAGCAGGAGCAGCAGGGGAAACTCCGGGAGTCCGACGTTGCGAGGAAACTCAAGAGCGAGAAAGACTCTCGTCGGCGGGACGACCAGGTGCTACGGCGAGGGCAGAACGATTCCCGTGGAGGGCAGGGGGCGGCGGGGCACACGGTCAAGACTCACCGCGGGAACAGATAGACCGCCAACGGACCGCTGCCGCACGCATTCCGGCTCCGCAACGATCGGTCGCAGCGTCCGCTCGGTGATGGGGTCGTGCCCCAGACCAATGATCAGGCGCTGCTCGTCGGTGGTGAGGGTGGTGGGCGAGAGGTCGGGCATCAGGGAGCTTTCGCTGGCATCGCGTCGCACCCCACCATTGCTTGTGGCGCCGACTCAGGAACCCGCATACGCTCCCACCTGGCCCGCGGGGAGACGATGACAATGAAAGGGAAGATGCTGACGACGTGGTCTGCCGAGTACGTGACCGCCCTCTTTATGACTGAGCAGGCCAAGCACCCCCGCGGAGGCCGATTTCGCCACGGATTCGAGCGCGACGCATTCCTCAAAGGGATGGCCGCAAAAAAGGGCGGTGGGGTGGTTGTTGATCCGCTTGCCGATGGGCTTGGCGTTCGAATTACCGGAGCGAGTTCGCGCAATCTACTGAGCATCGTCAAGCTCGCTCAACAGTGCGGTGGAGAAATCTTCTTCCCTGGTGCGCTCCCTGAGTAGGTGAGCCGGTCGTCTGTCGTCGCATCGAGCCGCCAGTAAACGCCATGCAGAAAATCTGCCGCACCCAGGCCGGCTCCGCGACGGTCGGCCGGAGCGTGCGCTCGGTGACTGGATCGCGACCCTTCGTCACCGGCGGCATCGCGAGGATCGCTTCTTGGATCGCCGGCGCCAGCAGGAGCAGGTTCGTGAGCTGCGTGACCCTCGCCCGCGTCAGAGGGGCTCAGTGCTCGCTTTCGCGCGGACGGGACCGGAACGACCTCACAGCTCACCGACAACGACGAGGTCCTCAACGCGCTGCGCATGGTGACGCCGGCGATCAGCCGCGACGGTCAGTACGCCTTCTTCCTGTCGACCGAGCCGATCTTCGAGGACGACGAAGACTACCCGTGGGACGTGTACTCCGTGGCCCTCGCGACGGGCGCCATCGATCGCTTCTCCGGGCTGCGTACGATCGATCCCGTCTTCTTTCCCGCGGACAGGCCCGCCGTGGACCAGGGGGGTCATCGCGTCGCGTTTCAAGCCTTGGGCGATTTCCAGGACGCAAATCCCGACATGATCTCCGAGCTGTTCCTCGCGGACAGGCTCGCTCCCGCGTCGATCCAGGTCGGCCGCGCGGCGCCGACGCTCGTGTCGTGGACGCCCGAGCCCACGCCGGTGCGCTACGACGTGATCCGCGGCGACGCCGCGAACCTCGCGTTCTCGGGATCGACCGTGAATCTCGGGCCGGTGGCTTGCCTCGAGGACGATTCGCGGGACAAGGACACCGCAGGGTTCGAGGACGCGGCGCAACCCGCCCAGGGCCACGTCTTCTTCTATTTGTATCGGGGCGCTCAGGCCCAGGGGCCGTCGATGGGCCCCGGTACGTTCGGGTTCAGCAGCGACGGGCGGGAGAGGATCGGCGGCGCCGGCGTCTGCGGGCCCTGAGTGCTTCCGCGAAAGGATCTCTTCGGGGCCCCGCGAGCACCGGTCGCGAGGCCCCGTCTGTCGCTTCTAAGTGCGGGCTAGTTGTGAACGCACACGGGGCAACAAGCGCCCGGAGGGACCGCAGGTGCTCGTAGTCCTCGCACTGGGGAGCGGGACACTGCACGATCTTGCAGTTGATCGCGTAGGCCGGTGTCGTCAACGCGCCGAGGCCGAAGGCCACGGTTCCGGCGAACAGGACCACCAGCGCCAGCCTACCCAACGTCTTTCTTTCCATCGCCCTCCTCCTTCTGATGCCCGCCGTGGCGGACGTCGTGAGAGTGAATGCGGCCTCCGGGCCGGCCGCGTTGCGATTGTGGGCGGCATCTGCGGCGGAGGCAATTCCTAGCTTCCGGCTCTCGGGAACGCTCTTCCCGGCACCTTCGGCTTCTTTGGGCCGGTGGAGGGTGTCGAGATTCGTGGTGCCCTCCCACCCCCGCACAAGCCGCGACCATTCGCTCACTCACCACGAGGTTCACGATGACGAAGCAAGGGACGGTATCCCGAAGGGGAACTGCATCGCCGCTGATTGCATCTGCGAGAGGTTTCGCCTGCCGCCGGATGCGCCGGAGAAAGAGGCGTGAAACGGCCTCACCGGATCGCATTCAACGGGTGGTCCCGCGGGCTCGATGAGCTGTGCGTCGTTGTTCTTGGACGAGTTGACGCGCGTCGAGACGGGAACGGCGACGAGGTTGGGCTGCGGGGCGGCTTGAAGCAGGCTCAGGGCTCGCTCGTACCCTTGCAGTCGAGCCACTCATCCCACGTCTCCGGCGGAGTCATGGGAACGCCCCGATCGCTCGCTTGGAAAGTGTCCCTCTCGTCAGCACCCGTGTCGCTCCGGGGTGCAGAATGAAAATGTTGGGGGAGGGGCTCACTCAAGTCTCTCATGGACGACCGGGACCTAAAGCACTTCCGCGTGCGAATCATCGACAACGCGAGCTCGACGTCCCGTGACTTCTCGCCCGACTGGGTCGTGGTACGAGTCCATTACTAATAGTGATGATGGGCGCGGAGTCGCTCGGACTCTGCGCCGGAGGCGATCATGGGCCATTCGAAGATCATCAAAAGGCGACTTCTCACCCAGCTGCCATTCGCGGCAGTTTTCTCTTTCCTGCTCCTCACAGTCGGTGCAGTCCCGACACACGCAGCCACTCTGGTCTCTCAGACGATTTGGGGTACGCCCGAGCACGAGAGCTCGGACGGGGTCGCCACCGCCCCGGATGGAAGCAGGTACCTGACCGGCATCCACATCGTCGGGTTCGACCCGCCCCAGATCTTCCTGGTCAAGTTCGCGGCAAATGGGTCGATCGCTTGGCAGGAGACGTGGGATGGTCCGGACTCGTTCTTCAACAATAGCGCTCGCGACGTCGCCGTTTCGCCCGATGGATCGGCGGTCTACGTCACGGGTTCCTTCTTCATCAACCCCAACGTCGCCGTTCTCCTGAAGTTCAATCCGGCGGACGGATCGCTCGTATGGGACAGATCATGGGGCGGAAACGCGAACCCGGGGGGAGTCGCCGTTGGTTCCGACGGGTCTGTGTACGTGGTCGGTTCGGTCCTGCTCGCGGTCGATCAGCAGATGTTCATCACGAAGTTCGCCTCTGACGGCACGGTTCTTTGGCACAGAGTCTGGGACACGCCGGCTGAGGGTCAGGACGTGGCGATCGATGCAGCGGGCAATGTGTATGGCGCGGGAGTCACCCCCAGACCGGATCCGAACAACCCGGGAGGGTTCCTCGGATCCGATGTCGCCCTCCTGAAAGTTGATTCCAACGGGAACATGATCTGGCAGAGGACGGTCGCCGCCGGTGAGGGCGTCGATTCGCGCGGTGGAGTGACGGTGGCGCCTGACGGATCGGTGTACGTGGCTGGAGGACGATTCGACGAGCGGACGTCCGACCTCAATGCTCTGGTGCTGAAGTTCGGGGCCGACGGCAGTCTCGTCTGGAATCGCAACTGGGGAGGCCGCAGCGGTGACGCTGCCGGCGGGATCGTCGTCAGGGCGGATGGGGCGGTCCTCGTCTCCGGCGACACTAACAGCTTCGGCTCGGGGAGCGACGACGCGTTCCTCCTCCGTTTCGACCCCAACGGCAAGGTGATGGACGCCGTGACCTGGGGGGGCTCGGGGATCGACCACGGCGACAGCATCGCCGTCGAGCCCAGCGGGAACGTCGTCATCGGCGGAACCGCGGAGGTGCCGCCCTACTCCCTCCTGGGAACATCGATGCGCACGTCCAAGGACAAGGCGGTGCTCGGGGTGCCGAGCTTCCCCCTCGTGTCGGTGGACAGCGGCGTGGTGCCGGCGGGAGGAGCGGTGGCAGCGATCGCCGGGACCACCAACGACGACTCAGGATTCGATGCCGCATTGTTGGTCATCGCGCCGTAGACGACCGCCAAGGAGTCAAGCGAGGCCGCGGGCGGCGGCCGGATCGGGCGCCCCCGAAACCGGCCTCGGTCACGCCGTCGGCGAAGTTGGCGGTGAGCCGCCCGGGACGTCGACGGCGTCACCGAGGTCCGGAATCGCATGGTCGTCTTCGGCAACATGGCGCGGAGCGGCCTCGCAGAGGACAGGCAGGCGCGCTACGGCTCGTTCTAGCCGGGAAGATCCACCTCGATCTCGTGCTCGCACCCGTCGCTCATCAGGCGCGGGGCGCTCCCGGTACTTTGCGCAAGCGTCTGCGTACGCACCCTCGACCTTCACGAAGTCGGTGATGCCTTATCGCGCGTGTTCGACACGCTCGAAGCGGCGCGACGACCTCGCCTCCGCGCTCGAGCTGATCCAGAAAGTCTGGAGCGAGCAAGAGGGGATGCTCGCCGCGTTCCTGGAGCGGCGCGAGAACGCGGCCGCCGCCAAGCCGAAAAAAAGGGGCGGGCCGAGGCCCGCCCCGCGGAAGTCACGCTAGCCGATCGGCTATGGGTTCGAGATCTTCAGATCGTAGGAGCCGTAGATCGTGTACCCCCCCGACGCCCGCTTCGACCGGACATAGAAGAGGTCCGAGCGCGGAGCCGTCCACGTGATCAAGGACGACTTGTCCCCCGCCACGCGGTCGTTGTTGGAGGCGAGCACGGTCGTGCCGTTGGTGTCCAGGAGCTCGAGATTCGTGTCGTTCGCGCTGAGCAGGTTCAGCGTCTCGATCCGGTAGCTCTGTCCGGAGACGGCGTTGAACTTGAAGATGTCGGTGTCGACCTCCCCCTTACCGTCGCCGTTGGAGTCGTAGAAGTAGCTCAGGTGGATCTGCGGATCGTTCGGGACGAGGAGCGGCGCGGTCGCGGTCGTGTTGTTCGGCTCCATCGCGTCGTGCCAGAACTCGATGGTGAAGAAGTTCCAGATGTCCTTCATCTGCTGGTAGTTCCCGTTGAGGATCGTCGGATCGAACCAGCCGTCCCAGAACGATTCGGCAGTGACGTAGGTCGCGTTCTTCACCGGGCCGACGTAGACCTGCCAGAGCTCGAGATCCGGAAGGGAGAGAGCGTCCGGTGGATTGTCCTCGACGCCAGGGGTCAGATCGGTGGTCGCGACGCTGTCGGCGATGTCCCACAGGGCCCGCGAGTTGGAGACTTCGCTGGTGTCGCCGATGCAGGCGTACTGCTCCGGGTCTTCCAGGTTGTACCAGTTTTGGACGTGCCCGGGTCCCGATCCGCCGTCCGTCCGGACGTAGACGTTGGCGTTGGCCCATCCATTGTAGCGGCGGATGCCGCAGCCGAAGGACGACGCGCGGGCCTCGTCGAAGGAGAGCCGTGGGTCCTCGTTGCAGTCGGACAGGAAGTGCGTCCCCCCCGGATTCGTCGTCTTCGAGTAGTTGTTCATCGCGTAGTGCGACCACTCGTGCAGGATGACGGTGTCGTCGTACCCGGCGCTGTCACGGAGCGTGACCGTGCTGCCCGAGGTCACCGACACCGTGACGCCACCGGTCAACGACCACCTGAATAGAGCGAGCTTCGACGAGTTCGGGCGGGAGCCGGTCAAGGCCTTTATGAAGTCGGCTCCATAGATGCCGAGATCGAGGATGTTGAACGCCTCGGCGCCCCCGAACGCCTGAGCGACCAAGGTTCCCCAATTCACGTTCGTGTTCGGACCGTGGTTCAGAGCGTCAGGAGCGTTCGCGGCGTAGATCGCCCCGCTCGGGGTCGTGACCCTCACGAAGAGATCGGAGGTCTGCGTGGTCGTCGTCATGATGACCGCGCGGACCGCGGCCCGCGTCGAGGAATCGGAGACGAGAATGCTGAAGTTTCCGCTCGCGTCGGTCTTTCCCCACGCCAGGTGGGCCTTGGAGCCGTTCTTGTTGGGATCGATCACCTCGACGTCCGCGAACCGGACCGGCTGGTTGACGACGACCCCGGTGAAGCCCGTCTGATCCCATTCTCGATGCTGGTAGAGGACCTGACCGGACGCGGTCCAGTTGGCGTGCGC
>Ga0075418_10007210_pt1 | contig 12528 bp, 11 predicted proteins | sample SoiMetdeltSBSDD2_FD_81776 | JGI IMG/M metagenome (GOLD analysis project Ga0075418, IMG submission 81776) | Bulk soil microbial communities from a Populus tree surrounding site in Tennessee, USA - Soil MetaG P. deltoides SBSDD2 | ecosystem: Environmental > Terrestrial > Soil > Tree plantation...
GAGGACGGCGTGGCGCTCAAGCGCGAGATCACCATCGGCCGCCGTCGCCCCGGCGAAGTCGAAATCGCCAGCGGGTTGCAGGAAGGCCAGCGCGTGATCGTCGAAGGTGCGCTCAAGGTTCGTCACGAAGCGCGCGTTCGCGAGGCCGCCGCGGCTACGCCGCCGTCCAGTTAGGAGTCGATCGTGCAGATTTCCGAGCTGTCGGTACGGCGTCCGGTGTTCGCGACGGTGATCAGCCTGTTGCTGATCATCTTCGGACTGGTGTCGATGCAGCGCCTGTCGATTCGCGAGTATCCGGATATCGAGCGGCCTGTGGTTTCGATCACTACGGCCTACCGCGGCGCGTCCGCGCAAGTCGTCGAGAACAAGATCACGCAGCCGATCGAGGATCGCATCGCCGGCATCGAAGGCATCCTCAAGATCGAATCGAGCAGCGAGGACGAGCGCTCCAGCATCAATATCGAGTTCGACGTCAGCCGGGATCTCGACGGTGCTGCGAATGACGTTCGTGATCGGGTCGCGCGCGTCGGTGCGGTGCTGCCGCCGGAAGCCGATCCACCGGAGATTGCCAAGGCGAACGCTGGTGGCGAGGCGGTCGCGATCCTCAACTTCAGCTCGGATTCCATGTCGCTGCTGGAGATCTCCGACTATGCCGAGCGCTACATCGTAGACCGGATCGCGACAGTTCCTGGCGTCGCGCGCGCTTCGCTGAGCGGCGCGAGACGCTACGCGATGCGCATCTGGGTCGACCGCCAGGCGCTCGCAGCGCGCCGCATGACCGTCGCGGACATCGAAAGCGCACTGCGTCGAGAAAACGTGCAGCTGCCGGCCGGCAGGCTCGAATCGACGACCCGGGAGTTCTCGCTGCGCACCGAAGTGGGGCTCGACACGGAGCAGGATTTCCGCGACCTGGTGATCGGCCGCGGCGATGACGGTCATCTCATCCGTCTGGGCGAAGTGGCCGGCGTGCAGCTCGCGGCCGAGAACGAGCGGACGATCGCGCGCACCAACGGTCAGCCCGGCGTCGGCGTATTCGTCGAAGCGCAATCGAAGGCGAACACGCTGGAGGTCGTGCGTGGCGTTCGCAAGGAAGTCGACATCCTGCAGAGCGAGGTGCCGAAGGGTGCATCGCTGTACATCAACGTCGACAACGCGCTGTCCATCGAGGCCGCGCTTCATGAGGTCATCGTCGCCGTTGCCTTCGCATTCCTTTCGGTGCTGATCGTGATCTACGGCTTCCTTGGCAATCTGCGGGCGACGCTCATCCCGGCAGTCACGATTCCTGTCTCGATCATCGCGGCGTTCACAGTAATGTACGCGTTGGGCTATTCCATCAACGTTCTGACTTTGCTTGGCCTGGTGCTCGCGATCGGTCTGGTCGTCGACGACGCCATCGTCGTGTTGGAGAACGTGCATCGTCGCACCGAGCTCGGCGAAGCGCCGATGGTTGCCGCAGTCACCGGCACGCGCGAGATCGGCTTTGCGGTCATCGCAACGACCCTGGTGCTGGCAGCCGTGTTCGTTCCGATCTCCTTTCTGCCGGGAAACATCGGCCGCTTGTTTCGCGAGTTCGGCTTCACTCTCGCAGCAGCTGTACTGTTCTCCGCCTTGGTCGCGCTCACTCTGACACCAATGCTTGCGTCGAAGCTGCCGGCAAAGGCCGCGCATACAGGGCGGTTAGCTGCTGCAATCGACTCCTTCTTCAAACGCCTCGCCGCGAATTACGAGCGCTGGCTTCGTGCGTTGATGCGCCGCCCGTGGTTCGTACTCGCCGGTGTGGCTGCATTGACGCTCATCGGCGGGTTGACCTTCACCTCGCTGCCTTCCGAGTTCGCACCGACCGCGGACGTCGGCCGGCTGTTCCTCACGCTGCAAGGACCCGAAGGCGCGAGCCTCGAATACACCGACAACTACGCGAGACGTTTCGAGCAGATCGTCGCGGCGCAGCGTGAGAAGAAGGGCGAGATCTCACGCATGCTGGTCCGCATCCCGGGCACGGGAGGTCCCAATACCGGCAGCGTCGGCGACGTGAGCACGTCGCGCGGCATCATCATGCTCGAGCCCTGGAGCGAGCGTGACCGCTCCGCACAGGAAATTTCCCGCGAGTTGCTGGCGGAAGCGCGCTCGCTGCCGGGCGTGCGCGTGTTCGGCGGGCAGCCCGCCAGTCTGGGCCGGGGCGGCTTCGGGCCGCCGGTGCAGGCCGTCATCGGCGGACCGGACTACCAGCAACTCTCGCAGTGGTCGGACCAGCTGTTGCAGCTGGCCGAACGCAATCCCGGCCTCACCGGTGTCGACACCGACTACCGCGAGCGCAAGCCGCAGATCCGCGTGTCGATCAATCGCGACCAGGCCGCAGACCTCGGCGTTTCGCTGGAAACCGTCGGCCGCACGCTCGAAACCGTCCTCGGGTCGCGTATCGTCACCACATACCTCGATCGTGGTCGCGAGTACAACGTCATCCTGCAAGGTCGCGACGACGAGCGGCGCACCGACACCGACCTGACGAACATCTACGTTCGTTCCAATCGAGGCAGCGAGCTGATCCCGCTCTCGAACGTCGTCGAGCTCGAGGAAGTGGCGGGCGCCATCCGTCTCAACCGCTTCGACCGGCTGCGCGCCATCGAGATTTCGGGCGGCCTGGCGCCCGGTTACACCATGGGCGAGGCGGTGAAATGGTTTCGCGACATCCTCGCACGCGAGCTGCCAGCCGGCGCCAAGCTGATGTTCGACGGCGAATCGGCCGAATACACCCGTAGCGGCTCGCAGCTCTATTTCACGTTCGCGTTTGCGCTCGCAATCGTGTTCCTGGTCCTGGCGGCCCAGTTCGAGAGCTTCGTCATGCCCGCGATCATCATGGTCACCGTGCCGCTCGCGTTGCTCGGGGCAGTGTTCGGGCTGAAGCTGTTCGGCGCGAGCATCAACATCTTCAGCCAGATCGCGGTGATCATGCTGGTCGGCATCGCGGCCAAGAACGGCGTGCTGATAGTCGAGTTCGCGAATCAGCTGCGCGACCGGGGAGTGGAGTACAGGGAGGCGGTGATCCAGGCGGCAGCAACCCGATTGCGGCCGGTGCTGATGACCAGCCTCTGCACGGCGTTCGGCGCGATTCCCTTCCTCCTGGCGCACGGTGCCGGCGCGGAACAGCGCCTGCCGATCGGCATCGTCGTGTTCTGCGGCACGCTGCTCTCTATGTTCTTGACGCTGTTGGCAGTTCCGGCCGTCTATTCGATGGTCGCGGGGAAAGCGCGGTCCCCCCAGCATGCGAGCCGCCTGCTGGACCGGCTGATGGGCGCTTCTTCACAGCCAACACATTGATTTTTTGTCGACAGCGGCGGCTGCGGTCCGTACTTATATATGTAATGGCCGGCAGCTACGTCAATTTGCGGCTGGTTCCGAATAGCGGAGCCGCCAGGGGTGCTGAACCCTCGATGTCCGACCGGTCATCTCGATCCCGATCCGAAGGTGAGGAGTGGACGCACGACGCGCGCTCCCGCCTGGTCGAGGAGCTGTTCGCCGCGCATCGCACGGCCTTGTTGCAGTACCTGACTCGTCTGCTCCACAGCAGCGAGGATGCCGAGGAGATCGTGCAGGAGACCTACATCCGCCTGCTGAAGCTCGACGACCTCAGCCATCTGGACAGCGAGGTCCGGCGCTTCCTGTTCCGAATCGCGACCAACCTGGCGCGCGACCGGTTCCGTCAGCGCAAGGCGCGCGCACACGACGCACACGTGCCTTACGATCTGCTCGAGCTCGAAGGCAGCAGCGAGGGACCGGAAGAGATCGTCGATTGGGATGCGGGCATGGTAGTGCTCAAGCAGGCCCTGCTCGATCTGCCGCCGCGGCACCGGCAGGTGTTCCTGTTGCACGTCACTGAAAACATGAGCTATCGGACGATAGCGAAGCATCTGGGGGTAAGCACGAAGACAGTGGAGCGCGACCTGGCGATGGTGCTGGAGCTCTGTCAGAGCCGGTTGCGGACAATGGAAAGCAAATGAGCGGTATACGAGCCATGAGTGGTGGAGAGGACATCCGGTCGATCGAGGCTGCGGCGGCACGCTGGTTCGTGCGCCTGCACGATCATCCCGTCAGCACGCACACAGAGGCCGAATTCGATGCCTGGCTCGACCAGTCGTCGCAGCACCGCGCGTGCTACATGCGCTGCGAGGTCACGATGGCGCTCGCGCGCGGCTTGGGTGATGAGCCGGCGCTTGAAGCGGATCTTGCAGCGGTCAAGCGGATCGCGGCTGCCGAAGCAGAGCAGGCCGACGCCCGACGCCGATTCGGCGCGGCGCGTCGAGTGTGGTTCGGTGCGATCGCCGCCAGCATCATCGCAGCCGCGGGCGTGGGGTATTTCCTGACCGGCCGGCCGGTCAGCGAGCACTATGCGACGGCGGTCGGCGAGCAGCGCTCGATCACGCTGGCCGACCATTCGATTGTGAGCCTCAACACCGACACGGCCCTGGATGTCACGCTGAGCAAGGAGCGGCGTAGAGTCGATATGCACCAGGGCGAAGCATTCTTTTCTGTCGCACATGACCCCTCGCGTGCGTTTGAGGTATGGGCGGCAGGCGGCAAGGTACGCGCTGTCGGCACGCAGTTCGGCGTCTCGATCGACCGCGACGAGGTCACCGTCTCCGTGCTGGAGGGCAGAGTGCTGGTGCAACCGGCTGCCGCAGGTAGCGGCGCGGCGCCGCTGGTCGCGGCGAACGAGTCCGTTCGGTACCGCTCCGGCGGGACGATCGGCACGGTCGGCGCGGCGGATGTGAACCGGATCAACGGCTGGCGGGAAGGCAAACTCGTGTTCGAGGGCGTCCCGCTGGCGGATGCCGTCGCCGAGTACAACCGCTACACCACGCGCAAGGTCGTGTTGCGCTCGGGTGAGATCGGGCGGCAGGACGTGAGCGGCACGCTGCGGATCGGCGATGCCCAGGCGCTCGTGTTCCTGCTGCGCGAGTCGCTCGGCCTGAACGTGGTGGAGCAGGGCGACGTCATTTATGTAGAGGCAAGATGAGCAGTAATTTCCAGACGGTGTTCGGCTCGCTGCGTGACTACACGAAAGGCGAGCTGCAGATCATCGACGACGATCCCAAGAACTACGCCTTCTCCAACGTCTTCGACGTGGCGTCCAAGTCGAAGCCGTACGAGAAAGTCGTCGTCGCCATCAACCTCGGTTACGTGCTCGAAGCACTGCGCGCCGAGGGAACCTCGGCCTGGTACGCAGCGTCGCACGACGAATTCGCAATCGTCATGGACGGCGACATCGAAGTCGAGCTGCTGAAGCTCGACGCTCCCGACTCGATCGCACCGGCGAGCAAGCGCGGATCCGTGCTCGCTGGCGAGCGCCCCGCGGGTAAGAAGATGGGCACCGTGCGTTGCAGGCGCGGTCATCAAGTGCTGCTGCCGAAGGGCGCAGCCTATCGCTTCAAGGCGCTGAGCGCCGGCGTCATTCTCCTGCAGACAGTCGAAGGCGAGCTGTCGGTACAGAAGTGGCGCGACATCTGCTACACCTAATCCGCTTCTTCAAGAGAAGGTCCAGACATGGTTCAGGCAGCGTCTTCCGTGGAAGTGCAGGCTTCGCCTGCCAGTAATCAGACCGGCTATCGCAGCTTCCGCCTCGGCAGCTTCGCGTTCTCGCGCGACGAATACTTCGTACACATCGCGTGGCAGGCCAACGGCCAGAAACTCTCGCACACGATCTCCGCCGATGCGTTTCTGCGCGCGATGATGCGCGACGTCGCGTGGGGCTTCTTCTATGGCTGGGTGAACTTCGATCCCGTGATTGGCACGCGCAACCTGTACGGCAAGGTCGAGTTCTACGCCGGCAAGTACCATCCTTCGTACAAGAGCAAAGGCCTCGATCTGTGCGAGACGTTCGACTCGCGCGAGATCATGGCGACGTTCAAGGCGATCCTCGACGACTGGACCAACGAAGGCTTCGATCCGTTCGCCGCGCCGGACGAGACCGGCAAGGGCTGGCTGGGCAAGAAGAACGGCAACAATCGCGCGGCGATCGAGCGCGAGCGCCAGGCGTGCAAGCGCATGCCGGGATTGCCGGGAGATGCCGAGCTGCGCGCGGATAGCAATGGCTATCCAGTTAATCGCGCGTTCGCTGACGTCCCGCAGGATGAGCCCGAGATCAAAGCCGAGCCGGGTTTCGAGGGGCAGGTGCACGCCTTCAACCTGTTCAAGTATCTGTCGCGCTCCGACGTGACGTGGAATCCATCCGTGTCGTCGGTGCTGGAACGCAGCCTGTGCTGCCCGACGACGGAGGAGTACATCCTGCCGATCAAGCACGGCAACGATCGCGTCGAGTGGTTCGTGCAGCTCAGCGACGAGATCGAGTGGGAGATCGAGAACAAGAACACCGGCGCGCCGCGTGCGAAAGTCATCATGAAGGCCGGCGACGTCGCCGCGATGCCGGCGGACATCCGTCACCAGGGCTACTCGAAGAAGCGCTCGATGCTGCTGGTGTGGGAGAACGCGACGCCCGAGTTGCCGCAGCTGTACGAGAGCGGCAAGCTCAAGCCTTACCCCGTCGAGTTCTGACATGCGCTTCCAGAACAAGCTGTTCATCGGCGGCGAGTTCGTCGATGCGCTCGATGGCGCGACGATGGATGTCGTCAATCCGTTCGACGGCTCGGTGCTGACGAAAGTCGCCGAGGCCAAGGCTGCCGATGTGGATCGCGCGGTCGACGCTGCTGCCAAGGCTTTCCCAGCCTGGCGCGCTACACCGGCGATGCAGCGCGGACGTCTGCTCGGGAAACTGGCGGACGCGATCGAAGCGAACGCGGAAGAGCTCGCGCAGATCGAATCGCTCGACACCGGACATCCGATCCGCGATACGCGTGGCCTCGACGTGCCGCGTACCGCAGTGACGTTCCGTTACTTCGCTGGCATGGCCGACAAGGTCCAGGGCAGCGTGGTGCCGGTCGAGGCGGGGTTCCTGAACTATGTGCTGCGCGAGCCGGTCGGTGTCGTCGGACAGATCGTGCCGTGGAATTTTCCGCTGATGTTCACCAGCTGGAAGATGGGCCCCGCGCTCGCCGCGGGCAACACCGTCGTGCTCAAGCCAGCAGAGATCACGCCGCTGTCGACGCTGCGGATTGCAGAGCTGATGGCGGAAGTTGGCTTCCCGCCGGGCGTCGTCAACATCGTGCCGGGCTATGGGCCGACTGCAGGTCAGCATCTCGCTGAGCACCCGCGCGTGCAGAAGATTGCGTTTACCGGATCCACGGCCGTTGGCCGGCGGATCGTGCAGGCGTCGTCCGGCAACCTCAAGCGCGTGCAGCTGGAGCTTGGCGGCAAGGGCGCGAACATCGTTTTCGACGATGCGAACCCGGTCGCTGCGATCAACGGCAGCGCGTTCGCGATCTTCCACAACCAGGGCCAGGCGTGCATCGCAGGCTCGCGGCTGCTGCTGCAGCAGGGCATCGCAGATCGATTCCTCGATGGCTTCCTGCAGCTCGCGCGCTCGATCCGCATTGGCAATCCGCTCGAGCCGACGACGGAGCTGGGGCCTTTGACATCGCAGAAGCAGCAGCAGAGCGTGCTGGCGTATTGCGACATTGCGCGGCAGCAGGGTGCGGAGATTCTCATCGGCGGCAAGAAGCCGGCGACCGCGGGATTGGAGAAAGGGTTCTTCGTCGAGCCGACGGTCGTCAAGGCGCAGCCGCAGGATCGCGTGTGCCAGGAAGAAGTGTTCGGCCCGTTCGTCTCCGTAACGACGTTCAAAGACGAGGCCGAGGCGATCGAGATCGCGAACTCCACCGAATACGGTCTCGGCGGTGGCCTGTGGACGACCAACCTGCAACGCGCGCACCGGATCGCAAATGCGATGCGCTCGGGCATGGTCTGGATCAACAGCTACAAGCGCGTCAATCCCGGCTCGCCGTTCGGCGGCGTCGGGAACTCCGGCTACGGGCGTGAGATGGGCTTCGAGGCGATGCACGACTACACCGATGCCAAATCGGTGTGGGTGAACGTAGACGCACAGATTCCGCCGCACTATCCGCGCTGATGCCGTGAGCGATCGCGCGCTGTGCCGCCTCGACGCAGTGCCGGACGGCGATTGCCTGGAGGTCATGCACGGCGGCAGGAGCATCGTGCTCATGCGCAGCGGCGGGCACGTGTGGGCGTATGCGAACGTCTGCCCGCATTTCTCCCTGCCCCTCAACGCGCAGCCGAACGAATTCCTTGTCATAGGCGCGCGGCAGGTGATGTGCGCTTATCATTGCGCGGTCTACCGCTTCGAGGACGGCGTATGCATCGATGGGCCGGCCCTGGGATTACGCCTCGACCCCCTGCCGATCGAAATCGTGGAGGGCGAGATCCGCTTGCGTGAGCCATGAGCGCGCTGCCCGACACCGAAGTCGATGTGCGCCGCACGTTCGGCTTCGACGGCCCATTCCCGGTGCGGGGCTACAGTAGGGCCAGCGAGCACGTCCCGCAGATCGACACGGCTTATCGCTTCGATCCCGACACGACGCTGGCGATTCTGGCTGGCTTCAGCTTCGGCCGGAACGTGCTGCTGCAGGGCTATCACGGCACTGGCAAGACTTCGCATATCGAGCAAGTCGCGGCCCGGCTGAACTGGCCGTGCGTGCGCATCAATCTCGACGGTCACGTCAGCCGCATCGATCTGATCGGCAAGGACGCGATCGTGATCCGCGACGGCAAGCAGGTGACAGAATTCGTCGAAGGCATGCTGCCGTGGGCGCTTACGCGCAACGTGGCGCTGGTGCTCGACGAGTACGACGCGGGACGTTCCGACGTCATGTTCGTGTTCCAGCGCGTGCTGGAGAGCGACGGCGCACTGACGTTGCTCGATCAGAGCAGAGTACTGCGCCGGCATCCTGCGTTCCGGATGTTTGCGACGGCGAACACCGTGGGTCTCGGCGACGCGACTGGTTTGTACCAGGGCACGCAGCTGTTGAACCAGGGACAGCTGGATCGCTGGGACATCGTTGCGACGCTGAACTACCTGCAAGCGCCGACAGAGATCGCGATCGTGCTCGGCAAGGCACCGGCCTTCGACACCGCCGAAGGACGCGAGACCGTCGGCAAGATGGTTGCGCTCGCGGGGCTGACGCGCACCGCATTCATCGACGGCGAGATTTCCACGGTGATGTCGCCGCGTACCGTGATCGCGTGGGCGCAGAACGCACGGATCTTTGGCGATATTCGTCACGCCTTCCGCCTGACGTTCCTGAATCGCTGCGATGAGGCGGAACGCGCGCTGGTTGCAGAGCTGTATCAGCGTTGCTTCGCAGAAGAGATCAATGGCGGCACGGACTGAGAAACTCGCAGCCGGCGTGCTCCGTGCACTGTCGGGTAAGCGCAATGCAGTCGCGCCGAAGAACTGGGATGACGCTTGCTGGCGGGGGCGTATCGACGCGCGGGCGATGCGCGAGCGGTACAGCGATCCGCGCATTCATACCGAGCTCATCGCGCTAGCCGGCAGCAATGGCCAGCTTTTTGAGGCGCTGGAGCAGGCCCGCGTCGAGGCGAGGGTGCCGCCAGCTTGGTACGGGGTTCGCGCCAATCTCGACGACTTGAGGCAAGGACATCCTCTGCCGGCTTTACCTGCACAACTCGCCGACCTCATCTGCGATCAACGCGCCTTCGGTCTGGAAGCTCTGCGGCTGATAGGCGACTCACCGACGCCGGCACCGCGACCCACGCTGAAGCCGACACCTGTCGACAGCCGATCACCGCTGCAAAGCCCCACCACTCACGTCGACGCCCTGCGCAGCGCCCGCGAAGTTCCGCGAGGAACGATCGTCGCTCGCCGAACCAGTGCTCCCGCAGGCGCTCGCGCCTATCACCCCTTCACCGAGCAATTCGACACTCAGGCCGATGCCACCGCACTTTGCACGCCCAGTACACGCGAGGCTCTTGCTGAGCAACTGCGCCGCTTTCGTCGCGACTCGACCGCTGACATTGCCCGTTGGGCGCGGCGACTCCAGCGACATCTGCAAGTCCAGCAAGCGCGCTTCTGGCAGTTCGATCGCGAAGAAGGGCTACTCGATTGCGCGCGCCTCACGCGAGTCATCATCGACCCGACGCAACCGCTGACGTTCAAGCAGGAGCGCTCGGCGGATTTCCCTGCCACCGCCGTTACGATCCTGGTCGATAATTCCGGCTCGATGCGCGGCCCGCCGATCGCAATGGCGGCCGCGTGCGCCGAGATTCTCGGCAGCGTGCTCGAGCGATGCGGAGTCCAATCCGAAATCCTCGGCTTCACGACCAGTCGCTGGCGCGGCGGTAAAGCACGCGCGCATTGGATCGCGCACGGCAAACCTGCCGATCCCGGCCGCCTTACCGATCTGCTGCACGTTGTGTACAAGCCGGCCGCACGCCGGTGGCGGCGCCATCGTCAGGCGATCGCGGTGATGCTCGACGACGCTTTGCTCAAGGAAAATGTCGATGGGGAAGCGCTGCTCTGGGCGCACGCGCGGCTGCTGCGTCGGCCGGAGCCCCGCAAGGTGCTGATGGTCATCTCGGATGGCGCGCCGTGTGACGAGGCGACTCTGGCCGAGAACGACGCCGGCTACCTCGAACGCCACCTGCGGGCCGTTATCGGCGAGATCGAGGAGCGCTCGCCGGTGGAGCTGCTCGCCATCGGCATCGGTCACGATGTCGGCGCCTACTACTCCGACGCGTTTACGATCAGCAGGCCGGAGAATCTGGGCGAGGCCATGGTCGCCGATCTCGTGGCCTGCCTGAGTCGGGATTCCAAGAAGGCGCGGCGGCGAGAAGAGACGGGCGATGGTGAAACACCTGGTGATGTGGCGGCTGCGCGATTTCGAGCGGGGGCTCGGCGACCTCGCCAATAAGCATTTGATCCTCGATGCGATCGCGGCGATGCGCACCGGCATTACAGGGCTGAGGGCGGTCGAGATCGGCATCAACCGGCGTCGGGCCGGCGATGCCGCCGATCTGGCGCTGTACACCGAGTTCGAGAGCTGGAGCGCGCTGCACGCATACGAAATCCACCCGCTGCACGAGGAGCTGAAGCGGCTGATCGGGCCGCTGCGCGTCGAACGGCGGGTGGTCGATTACGAAGTGAGTTAATTGTCGTTACCGGCGCTGCCGTTACGTTAGTAACGTCGATGCGCCTCACAACTCTCCAGGCTGCGGTCGCTGAGCACGTGCGTGATGGCGACACGGTGGCGCTCGAAGGCTTCACACACCTGATTCCGTTCGCGGCCGGCCACGAGATCATCCGTCAAGGACGGCGCGATCTCGCGCTCGTGCGCATGACGCCGGATCTGATCTACGACCAGATGATCGGCATGGGCTGCGCTCGCTCGCTCACATTCTCGTGGGGCGGCAACCCCGGCGTCGGCTCGCTGCATCGCTTTCGCGATGCTGTCGAGAATGGCTGGCCTAATCCGCTGGTCATCGACGAACGCAGTCATGCCGACGTCGCGAACGCGTACGTCGCTGGTGCTGCGAATCTGCCGTTTGCAATTCTTCGCAGCTACGCCGGTTGCGATCTGCCGCGCTACAACGAGCGCATCCGCTCTATCACGTGTCCGTTCACGGGGGAGCGCCTGGCCGCGACGCCAGCGATTCGACCTGACGTCACGGTCATTCACGCACAGCGTGCCGACAAGCGCGGCAACGTACTGCTGTGGGGCATCGTCGGCGTGCAGAAGGAAGCAGCGCTGGCGGCGAAGCGCGTGATCGTCACGGTGGAGGAGATCGTCGACTGCCTCGATGCTCCGCCGAACGCGTGCGTGCTGCCGAGCTGGACGCTGTCGGCAGTCTGCGAAGTGCCGCGCGGTGCGTGGCCGTCGTATGCACATGGCTACTACGACCGCAGCAATTCGTTCTACAAAGAATGGGACGGCATCGCGCGCGATCGCTCGACCTTCATCGCGTGGATGAAGCGGCATGTCCTACACAGCTAACGACATCATGACCGTCACCGCGGCACGCCGCCTGCGCGACGAGGCCGTGTGCTTTGTCGGCATCGGCCTGCCGTCTACAGCGGCAAACCTCGCACGACTGACGCACGCACCGAACATCAATCTGATCTACGAGTCCGGGACGATCGGCACGCGACCCTCGGTGCTGCCGCTGTCGATCGGCGACGGCGAGCTCGCGAGCACGGCGGACACCGTCGTCTCGACACCGGAAGTCTTTCGCTACTGGCTGCAAGGCGGCCGCATCGACGTTGGCTTTCTCGGCGCCGCGCAGGTCGATCGTTACGCGAACATCAACACGACGGTGATCGGTTCGTACACGTCGCCGAAGACGCGACTACCCGGCGCCGGCGGCGCTCCTGACATCGCTGCGCTCGCCAAGGAAGTCGTCATCATCATTCGACAGAGCCGCCGAACGTTCGTGGAGATGCTCGACTTCATCACCTCAGCGGGACATCTCGAAGGCGGCGACAGCCGCAAGCGCGCGGGATTGCCGGGCAAAGGTCCAACTGCCGTGATCACAGACCTGTGCGTGCTCGAACCCGACCCGCTGACGCGCGAGCTCACGGTGACATCGATTCATCCTGGGGTCGATCGA
>Ga0075418_10007212_pt1 | contig 12528 bp, 11 predicted proteins | sample SoiMetdeltSBSDD2_FD_81776 | JGI IMG/M metagenome (GOLD analysis project Ga0075418, IMG submission 81776) | Bulk soil microbial communities from a Populus tree surrounding site in Tennessee, USA - Soil MetaG P. deltoides SBSDD2 | ecosystem: Environmental > Terrestrial > Soil > Tree plantation...
CATCACGTACTGTCAAGGTGGTTATCGCGCCGCACATTCGTATCTGGCGCTCCGCCTCCTCGGCTACCCGCGCGTGCGAAACTACGTAGGGTCCTGGAAAGAGTGGGGCGATCGCGAGGATCTGCCCATCGAGCATCCGTCGACCAGATAACAGGACTGACTAGTCAAGCCGAGAAGCGAGCCGCGGACAGCGAACAGCGGACATTGAGGGACATCGTTCATGAACGACATCATCGATTTCATAAACACGAACCGCGATCGCTACGTTGACGAGTTGAAAGAGTACCTCGCCATTCCAAGCATCAGCGCGCTGCCGCAGCACGCGGGCGACGTGCGGAAGTGCGCCGAGTGGACCGCAGCCGAGATGAGCCGGATTGGTCTCAACAACGTGAGGCTGATCGAAACGCCAGGCAATCCGGTTGTGTACGGCGACTGGCTCGGTGCCGAAGGCGCACCCACAATTCTTTTTTACGGCCACTACGACGTGCAGCCGGTGGACCCCGTCGAGTTGTGGGAATCGCCGCCGTTTGAAGCCACCATCCGCGACGGCGAGATCTACGCGCGAGGCTCGGCCGATGACAAGGGCCAGGTGTTCATGCACTTCAAGGCGATCGAAGCGCACTTGAAGAAGACCGGACGGCTGCCGGTCAACATGAAGATCATTCTCGAGGGCGAAGAGGAGGTCGGCTCAGCGAACCTCGACAACTTCGTCAAGGATCACAAGCACGATCTGGCGGCGGATGTTGTGATCATTTCGGACTCGCCGATGTTCGACCGCGGCATTCCGTCGATTTGTTACGGGCTGCGTGGTCTCGTCTATTGCCAGATCGATGTGCGCGGCACCAAGAGCGACCTCCACTCGGGCTCGTTCGGCGGCGCCGTTGCCAACCCCGCGATGGTCCTCGCGCAAGTGCTCGCACAGATGAAAGACCGCAGCGGTCGCATCAAGATCCCGGGCTTCTACGACGATGTGAGGCCGTTGCGCGACGAGGAGCGGGCGGAGTTCAAGAAGCTGCCGTTCAACGAGACCCGCTATCGAAAGGAGCTCGGCGCGCCGAAGCTGTTCGGCGAGACCGGGTACTCGACGCTCGAGCGCGTCTGGGGCCGGCCGACGTTCGAAGTGAACGGGCTGCTGTCCGGCTTCACCGGCGAGGGTGCGAAGACCGTGATCCCGGCCGTCTCGATGGCGAAAGTCAGCATGCGCCTCGTGCCCGATCAAGATCCCGACAAGATCGCGAAGCTGTTCGAGGAGTACGTGAAGAAGGTGGCGCCGAAGACGGTCGAACTGAAGGTGACGCGTATGCACGGCGGCAAGCCGTGGATGACCGACTTCGACAACCCGTACGTGCAGGCGGCGGGTCGCGCGATTGAGAAGGGCTTCGGCAAGACGCCGGTCTTCAACCGCGAAGGCGGATCGATTCCCGTCGTCGCCACATTCCAGGAGATCCTCGGGCTGCCGTCTGTATTGTTCGGCGTCGGCCTTCCGGACGAGAACGCGCATGCGCCGAACGAGAAGCTCGATCTTGGGAACTTCCACGGCGGCATCATCGCTTCCGCGTTTCTGTATGACGAGGTCGCCAACACGAAATAAGAGCGCAGTCGCGGCTCGCGGCTCGCAGTTCGTGGCTCGATCCTGCGCCGCCGTACTGGCGCTCGCTTTGACGCCGCAGGCGTGTTCCGATCCCGACCGCGAGCGCTTGAAAGCAACCACGAAGGCGACCTACGACAAAACCTCCGGGCGCCTGCGCGAGCTGACGTTCGACGCAAACAAGAACGGCAAGATCGAGACGTGGACGGAGATGGACGGCAATCGGCCGCTCCGATCGCGCATCGATAGCAACGAGGATGGTGCCATCGACCGCTGGGAGTACTACGACCAGGCCGGCAAGCTCGCGAAGGTGGGGTTTTCGCGCAAGGGTGACGGCAAGCCGGACGCCTGGGCGTTCTCGACATCTTCCGGACGCATCGAACGGATCGAAGTCTCATCGACAAGCGACGAGGCGCACGTCGATCGGTGGGAGTTCTACGATGTGTCCGTGCCTCCGGGGCCGGAGGGCACCGGCCCGCTGCTTCGCGTCGAAGAAGATACGAATCATGACGGAAGGCCAGACAAGTGGGAGCGCTACGAGAACGGGGTCGTAGAGGTCGCCGAGTTCGACGAGAATCACGACGGCCGTCCGGACCGCCGTCTGACCTATCGCGACGCGGAGTTAATCCTGATCGAGAGCGCACCCGACGCCGCCGGGAACTACACCAAACGAATCGAGCCGAAGGGATGAGGGTGTGTCCCTCCGCATAGGGTTTGACATGGACGGCGTCCTCGCGGACTTTTCCGGATCCTTCCGCGAGTACGAAGTGCGACTGTTCGGTCCATCACAGCCACCGCCCGACAAGGACGAACTGCGCAAGAAACGGGGCGATCAGCCGGAGACGGAAGAAGAGCGCCAGGCGGCTGCCGAGCAGGACACGCGGAGCCGCATCGAGACCGCGCGAGCCCTCCGCCGCCGCGATGACAAGATCTGGGAAGCGATCGAGGCGACGCCGAACTTCTGGACCACGCTGAAGCCAACCGACACGGGCGTCGTTCGACGCATCCACAGCCTGATGTTGCGGTACAAGTGGGAAGTCTTTTTCATCACCCAGCGTCCATCAACCGAAGGCGAGACGGTGCAGCGACAGACGCAGCGCTGGCTGGTCGATCAGGGATTCGATCTGCCGAGCGTGCTCGTGCTGAGCGGATCGCGCGGCGCCGCCGCCAAGGCGATTCGCCTCGACTACCACGTCGACGACACTTCACAGAATTGTTTCGATGTGATCGCGGACTCGACGGCGAAGCCAATCCTGATCGTCCCGCCTACTCAGCACAACGCCATCGCCAGCGCTCGCAAGCTTGGCATCGGGGTCGTCCACGGTATTGGTGAAGCCGTAGACATTCTGGAGCAAGCGACCGAAGCCAGGACGAATCCAACGCTTCTCCGGCGCCTGGCCGGCATCGTCGGCTGGAAGTAGCGGACCACGCGCTCGTACTACTGAATGGACCGGGTTACCGGCCCGGAACTCGTTCGAGTTCCGAGCCGGAGACCACGGCAGGCAGGCACGCCTTACCAGGTCACGCGCGCGCCGAAGCGGATGACGCGCGGCGCGATGATGCTGCTGATGTTGTTCGGCGGCAGCGTCGTCGATGACGAGCCGACGCCGGTCGAGGCGTTGAACGAGTACTGCGTGCGGCGCCGCGACAGGATCTCGCTCGAGTTCGTCAGGTTGAACACGTCGAGACTCGGAATGATGCGCATGCCGGCGACGTTGAACGCCTTGTCGACGCGGAAGTCCGCGACGAACAGATTCGGGAGTCGAACGTCTCCGAGCGGGAACAGATACACGTTCGTGTCCGCGAGCTGGTTGCCGCGGGTCGTGATCGAGATCTGCTGCGGGAAGGGATAGCCCTGCGTCACGCTGGCGGTGCCGGCGACGTTGATGTCCCACAGCGGCAGCGTATACATGCCGGCCGCCTTGAACAGCCACTCCGCGTTGTTGAAGACGTTGTCGACGCCCGATCCCGCCGATTCCGGCGCGAAGGACGCGCCGTTCAGGTTTTCGAGGTTCGTCGGATCCTCGACGCCCGCGAGCGATCCCCACTTGTCGATTGCGCCGTTCCACGCGTAGCTGATGTCCGCCTGCCAGCGGTTCGAGTAGCGCTTGCGAAGCGCGAACTCGACGCCGTTGTAATCGCGCCAGCGATCGGGCTGGTTCGCCCGGATGTACGGTGACGGCTGCGGCGAGGTCGCGCGGTAGTACGTAACCGACGGGCAAACCGCCGTGGGCCCGCAGTTGGACGGCGAGGCGAACGTGAACGGCTGGAAGTTCGCCGAGCTCCAGTTGTCGCGGTCCGTCCAGGTGAACTGATCGTACTTGCGCCACACGTAGTTCACTTCGACCGCGAGATTCCGCATGATCTCCTGCTGCAGGCCGAGCACGAACTCGCGCGTGCGGTCGTTCTTGAGATTCGGATCGATACGGCCGGGCGAGAGGTAGCTCGTCGGATTCGCCGGATCGAACGCAGCGCTTTTGGTGATGAAGGTGGTCGTGTTCAGCTCGTTCGCCTGCACGAACGTATCGCCGTTGAGGTCGGCCCATGGATAGCGGATGCTGACCTGGCCGATCGAGAGCATCTCGTTGACCAGCTCGCCGGTATCCATTTGGCCGAAATACAGCGAGTACGACGCGCGCGCGACCGACCTGCCGTTGCCGAACAGATCGTAGGTCATGCCCAGGCGGGGCGAGATGTCGTTCCACACCACGCCGCTGCCGATCCCCGGGAAATTGATCGCCGGCATAATCGACGGAATGATCGGATTGGCGGCGACGGTGGACGGCAGGGCGTCATCGCTCTGTCGATCCCATCGCACGCCCAGGTTGAGCGTCAGGCGCTTCACCGAGTACGTGTCCTGGGCGTAGAAGGCGTGCGTCAGCAGGTTGAAGTTGGTGTGGCCGTCGCGGAAAAGATCGGCGTTGCAGCCGCCATCGAACGTCGTGCAGTTGCTGCGCATCGGATCCGAGGACGAGATATCCGTGAAGCGCGGAACCGCATTGCCGCCGGTGTGGCTGATCGACTGGGCGCGCGCCGTGCGGTAGCGATAGCCGGCCTTGAACGCATGATCGCCCCCGAGCGCCGCTGGCAGAAAGTAGCTGCTCGTGAGGTCGATGCTCCACGTCGGCCGGACGAAGATCGACTCGTTGAACGACCGCGCCCACACACCCGACGCGATATCGAACCGGGGCTGAAGGTCAGTGTACGCCGGATCCTGGAACGTCAGCGTGAAGTTGTTGCCAACGTGCGCGTACTGCACGTCGAACAGCAGTCGATCCGTCAGGACGTGCTGATCGCTGACCTTCCAGATCGGCACTGGGCCGGCGTCCCACCCGAACGCGCCGAGATCGCCGCCCGGAATGTTCTTCTGGCGGTACGCGGTCTCGAGCGGCCGTGTATCCGACGCGTCGCGCGCGTTGCGCACCTTGCCGCCCCAGGTGTTCTGCACATTCAGCCGGTTGTTCCGCGCCGCCGCCCACGTGATCTTGGCGTTGTAGTTGTCGAGGGTCGTCAGGTCCGTCGCGAGACACTCGCGAATCGCCTCGGTGCTGCCGAGCACGTTGGCGATCTGCCCGACCGGTACGCCCGGGGGCCGGCATTCCGGCGTGTTCTCGTAGAAGTTGACGACGCCGACCTTGATGTCCTGCTTGCCGTAGCTGCCCCAGTACCACAACCGGTCGCGCATAAGCGGCCCGCCGACTTCGAAGCCAAAGTCATTGATGTTCTGGATCGGCGCGCCCGAGCCGGCGCCCTGCGCCCGGATCTCGTCAGTGACGTTGTCGGCCTCGAACCTATCGTTCGTGTTGTAGATGCGCCCGCTGCCCTTGAACTGATTCGTACCGCTGCGCATCACGAAGTTGATGCCGACGCCGCCGGTCTGCTGCGACGCATCCGCGCCGCCGGTCGTGACCTGCATCTCCTGCAGCATGTCGAAGTCGTAGTACATCGGCGATGCGCCGACGGCGGACATGTCGGTGATATCGACGCCGTCGATCGACCACTTGTTGTTGCCGGTGTTGCCGCCGCGGCTGATGTAGCCGGACTGCTGACCCGACTGGCTGCCGCCGACGTTGACGCGGTCCATCGAGATGTTCGGTACGCGCTGCAGCATGACCCACGGGTCGCGGGCCGACGGAATGTTCTGCAGCGACTCGAGGTCGAAGGTCGTCCGGGCCGTTGTTGCCTTCGTGTCGACGATGGGGCTCTCACCGCTGACCGTGACGGTCTCTTCCACGGTCGAGAGTCAGAGTTGCTGGTTCACATTTGCCGTGAATCCGATGGTGACGGTGATGCCCTCCCGGACGACTTTCTTGAAGCCCGGAAGCTCGAAGGTGACGGTGTAGGTGCCGATCGGAAGTTGTGAGAAACGGAATGAACCCGTTTCGCTCGTGGTTGCGGTCTGCGGCTGGATCAACGCCGGGCCTGAAACGATCACGTTTGCGCCTGGCAGGATAGCGCCCGATTCATCCGTCACACGGCCGGTGATTTCACCGGTTTGGACCTGTGCCCGCGCCGGTAGCGCGAACGACAGCATCGCAAGGCACAGCAGTAGCCTTGCTGAAAAATTCAGCCTCATGAACCCCTCCAATGGAAAACCAACCCACTTCCGCTCGGGCGTGAGGCACCCTCTATGCCCGAAAAACCGCTGAGTGCCTTCGTTGTTGAGCTCTAGCTACAGAAGTTTCGCTAAATCCGCAGGTTGGCTAATGCCTTCCCGAATTGGGGATGAATGATGGGATGAGTTGGATGACGAACGGTGGGACGAATAACGATCCAAATAGGCGTTTAGATATGCCTCATCAGTTAAATCCCGCCACTCGTTTGCGCAGGGTCTTGACGTGCTCCCAGATCTGCTCGTGCTCCGACTGCTCGGGAGGTTTGTCGCCGCTGGCGTCGTGCTCTAAGGATTCGACATCTTCGGTCGCGATGGTATGTCTCGGCATCAACCGCAAATACGACTCGAGGTCGCGCAGTGCGCCAGCGAAGTCCTGCAGGTGATACGCGAGCAACCCGCGATCCCGGAGTTCGACGATCGCCGAAGGGTCGACGGAGAGCAGGAGATCCGAGATGAAACGCGCTTGTGGGAACGAGCGCATCCGGACGTAGAGCCGTTTCAGATTGACGAGGATCCGCACCACGATTTGCGTCCGCGTAGCCGGCTCGAGCAGCGAGCGATCGAACGCTGCAGCGTCGCCAACGTGCTGGCGCAGAAGCTCGCGGCAATCTGCTTCCGAGAGGAACGCGCCGGCGTGGAATGGATCGACGATCGTGACGTCGTCGGTTCCACGCGCGACGTTCTGCGGCGCTCGCAGCAGGAAGTGTCCCGGAAAGTTCACCCCGGCGAGACGAATCCCGGCCCGCCGCGCGACTTCGAGGTAGACCACCGCCAGGCTGATCGGAATGCCGGTGCGGCGATTGAGGACCTCGTTCAGAAAGCTGTTGCGGGGATCGTCGTATCGTTCGCGGTTCCCGGAGAAGCCCAGCTCGTCGTAGAAGTACTCGTTGAACGCGCGAAGCGTCTCCTCGAACGGGCCGTCGGGCCGGCCGACGCGCGTTGATGCCTCTTCGCCCATGCGGTCGAGCAGCGCCAGGTACGGCGCAGTGTCGAGCGATGGATACTCCACGCGCGCGATTGCCAGCGCTGCCGGCGCGAGCTCTTCGCCAGGGCTCTGCATGGCGCGTTCGAGCTCCGCGGCGACCTGGACGGCGCGCGGCTGAAGATTCAGGGAGACGGGCACTCCCGTGATTCTAGCCCAGGCCCTGTAGCAGTTGTGGCGTCAGCTCGCTCAGCGAGCTGATGATCGCATCGGCGTCCATCAGCTCCGCGAGCGGGTAGGTGTTGGTGATGCCGATGCACCAGAGGCCGGCCGCCTTGGCGGATTCGATTCCCCAGCGCGAATCCTCAACTGCGACGCAGGCGTGAGGCGGTATGCCGTGCAACTCCGCGGCACGGCGGTACGGATCGGGTGCTGGCTTGCTCGCAGCGGTGTCGCCCGACGCGACGATGAAGCGGAAGTAGCCGTCGAGCCCTTGTGAAGTGAGCGTGGCCTGGATCTCAGGCTTCGCCGCTCCCGATGCAATCCCGAGCGGATACGCCGCCGAGAGCCGCTTGATGGACTCGGCCGCGCCGGGATAGAGGTGACTTCCCGCGGCAAGAAGCGCCTCGTAAACGTCGGTCTTCTCGCGAATGAGCCGGCGGATCTCACCATCGTCGATCGGCCATTTACGCGCCGTTGATATCGCGCGGAACACGCCATGATCGTCGAAGCCAAGATAATCGGCGTAGTACTCCTCGCGGAGGAGCGAGATACCGCGGGGCTCGAGGACTTCCTGGTACGCGCGCAGGTGCAGCGGTTCCGAGTCGACAAGAACGCCGTCGAAGTCGAAGACGATCGCAGCGATCACTGCGTCGCCTGGGCGAGTTTCTCGCCCGCGCGCACGGGAACCGGCAGGCGGTTTTCTCGCGGCGGGACCGGACAGTCGTAGGTCGCGTTGAACAAGCAGAACGGGTGATACGCGCGGTTGAAGTCGAGGTCGTAGATGCCCGTCGCGGTGCGATCGAGATCGAGGTAGCGGCCACCTGGGTAGGTTTCGGTGCCGTTGGTCCGATCGAAGAATGGAACGAAGAGGCGCCGCAACTCGGTGTCGCTCGCATCCGCAAACGCGGTCAGCTTGAGAGACTCACCCTTCAACGTGAACTCGAGCGCGCCAATCCGCCGCATGTGCCGGCGCTGACCTGTCGACGTCGGCATCTCGAGGATGTCTTCCACTTTGCCCGGTCTCAGCGCTGCGGGGACGCGGTATTCCTCGTTGGTCGGGAAGTAGGGCAGCTCAGCAAACGTGGCGCGCTGCGCTTCAACGACCGGCGACTCCGGCGATCGCATGAAGCGGTCCTTCTCGGCCCGCCACGAGGCGATCTGCTCCGCGTACGGCAGCTCGGGCGCGCTGCTGCACGCGGCTGCCACGCTCACAACCGCGGCGATTGCCACTGCCACTACGATGCGGGCACTTCGACAGATCATCCTGAAAAAGGATAACCCTTTCTCGAGGTCACCGCATCCGCGACACGACGTCGCAACGCGACGGTATTCACCGGCGACACCTTCATCACTCGGCGCAGGGCGGCGAGCAGCGTCCGCAGCGTGTCGCCTTCAGCCATGGCCGCGAGCGCGATACGAGCGGCAAACTCAACGCGTCCCGCCGCATCGTTCACGAAGATCGTCGCCGCGCTGGCGTGGAGCGACTCGGGTGCTCCAGCACTGTTGCCAAGCGCGCGTAAGACGGCGCTCTCTGCGGCATAGACGTCAATCAGGATGTCGGCGGTCATCGACAACACTTCCTGCTGGTCGGCGAGCTTCTCGCCGTACGTCTGCATCGCGGTCCCGAGAACCATCAGCGCGACCTTCTTCATGGCCGCGACGGCGCGCTGCTCGGCTTCGAGCGGTCCGTCGCCGAGCGGTTCGGGCATGGACGGCGTCAGCAGTTCGTCTTGGAGTTTTCGCGCGGCGGGGATCAAGGGCAGACCGCCTTTTACGGCGCGCCTGGCCAACATCCCTGGCACGAGCAAGCGATTGATCTCGTTGGTGCCCTCGAAGATGCGGTTCACGCGCGCGTCGCGGTAGTGACGCTCCGCGGCGTAATCCTTGACGAAGCCGTTGCCGCCATGGATTTGCACGTTCTCGTCGAGCACGAAATCCAGCATCTCGCTGGCGGCCACTTTCAGGATTGACGCTTCGATCGCGAATTCCTCGAGCGTTGCCAGTACGGCCTCGCCAGAATGCGGCGCGCCATGCGTTGCCAGCATGGCGTCGATCAAGCCAGAGGTCCGGTACAGCATCGACTCGACCGCGTACTGACGGATCGCCATCTCGGCGAGCTTGTGCTGGATCGCGCCAAACGAGGCGATGGGCTGGCCGAACTGCTTGCGCTGCGCTGCATACGTGGCAGCTTCCGCGATGGCCGCTCGCGATCCGCCGCTGCACATTGCCGCCAGCTTGAAGCGGCCGTAGTTCAGCACGTTGAACGCGACCTTGTGGCCGCGGCCAATTTCGCCAAGCACGTTTCCGGCGGGCACCTGTGCATCCTGAAGGATGAGCGACGTGGTCGACGACCCATGCAGCCCGAGCTTGTGCTCTTCCTTGCCGCTGCTGACGCCCGGAAACGTCCGCTCCACCAGGAAGGCCGTGAAGTGCTCGCCGTCAACTTTCGCGAACACGATGAACAGATCGGCAAAGCCGCCGTTCGTGATCCACATCTTCTCGCCGCTCAACCGGTAGCTGCCATCCGGCTCCCGCGTTGCACGCGTCTTCGCACCAAGCGCATCCGACCCAGAACCGGATTCGCTCAGCGCGTACGCGCCGACGATCTCGCCGCTCACCAGGCGTGGCAAGTAGCGCTGTTTCTGATCCTCGGTACCGAAACACACCAGCGGCGTAATCGCCAAGCCAGTCTGCGCGCCGAACGTCGTCGCAAACGATGCCGCTGCCCCAACAGATTCGCCGACGACGATCGAGGACGCTTTGTCGAGTTCCACACCGCCAAGCGCTTCCGGCACGTCGGTGCCGAGCAGGCCCAGCTCGCCGGCTCTGTGCACGAGCGTTCGTGCCAGAGCCCAGTCCTTCTGCTCCAGGCGCTCGAGCGCCGGCAGCACTTCGTTGTTGATGAACTCGTCGGCAGTTTGACCGATCAAACGGTGCTCGTCGGTCAGCCGCTCGGGCGTAAACACCGAATCCGCGGCCGTGTCCTCGATCAGCCACGCGCCGCCGCGCGTTGTGGTTTCAGTAGTAGTCATGGCTGTCCCCTGCGCTGTCCCAAATATCACGATGAGCACGAAGCTCGCGAAGTTCGCGAAGCAGAATCCCTAAGGGTTCTTCGTGAGCGTCGTGAGCATCGCTCTCTTCGCGGTAGACCGTGTCGTGAGCGAGCACGTCTACATCCGCTCGAAGATTCCTGCCGCGCCCATCCCGCCGCCGACGCACATCGTCACCATGCCGTAACGAGATCCGCGGCGACGCATTTCGTGCAGCAGCGTTGCGGTCAACTTGGCGCCCGTGCAGCCGAGCGGGTGGCCCAACGCGATGGCGCCGCCGTTGACGTTGAGCTTCGCTGGATCGATCGGCAGCTCGCGCAGGCACGCGATGACCTGCGCGGCGAAGGCTTCGTTGAGCTCCACGAGATCGATTTGATCGAGCGTGAGGCCTGCACGGGCGAGCGCCTTGCGGACGGCCGGCACCGGGCCAATGCCGAAACGTTCGGGCTCCACGCCAGCGGTGGCGTATCCCACGAACCTTGCGAGCGGTTGCAGTCCGAGATCGCGCGCCCGGTCGGCCGACATCACGACGACCGCCGCGGCGCCATCGCTCGTCTGCGACGAGTTGCCGGCCGTGACGGTGCCGTTCACGTGAAAAGCTGGCCGGAGCTTCGCGAGCGCCTCGAGCGACGTGTCGCGGCGCGGTCCTTCGTCAGTCTCAAAGGTGACGGTTGCCGTGCCTTTGCCGTTGCCGGGCACGATCACTTGAAGCGGAACGATCTCTTCCGCGAACCGTCCTGCTTCGATCGCAGCGATCGCCTTCTGGTGGCTGGCGAGCGCGAACCCATCCTGTTCCTCGCGGCTGACCGAGGCTTCGCGCGAGTGGTTCTCGGCAACGAGACCGGTCGTCAGGTACACGTCCGGATACGTATCCACCAACGTTGGATTCGGCGCGACCTTGTGGCCGCCCATTGGAATGAGGCTCATCGACTCGGTGCCGCCCGCGACGATGGCGTCGGCAAAACCAGCCATGACGCGCTCGGCTGCGTATGCGATCGATTGCAGGCCCGACGAGCAAAACCGGTTGATCGTCGCGGCGGATGTCGTCACCGGGATTCCGGCGCGAAGGCTGGCAATCCTCGCGACGTTCAGGCCTTGCTCTGCCTCAGGCATGGCGCACCCGAGGATCACGTCGTCGATCTCGGAGAGCGCAAGTCCTGGCGCGCGCTTGACGGCTTCGGCAATGACGGTCGCCGCCATTTCGTCCGGCCGCGTGGTTCGAAGCGACCCGGCCGGCGCCTTGCCGACTGCGGTTCGCACCGCCGAAACGATGACTGCGTCTTTCATGATGGTTCCTGATAGTCCGCGAGGAGATCCTCGAGTGCCTCGCCCACTTCCTGCGTTTTCCCTTCGAACAGATGATCCGCACCGTCGATGACGACCAGCTCCTTCGGTTCCTCGAGCTGGCCGTAGAACTGCCACAGCGCTTCAACCGGACACACGTCGTCACCCTCGCCCTGCACGAAAAACTTTGGCTTGTGGCTGGTGCGGGTGTTGGGAAAATCGTAGGGTTGGCCCGAGACGGACGTTGCCACGGGCGGAGCGATGCCGATCAAGACGGACACGCGATCGTCAGCGGCGCCTTCTTCGAGTGCGACCCACGCGCCGAACGAGAATCCGGCGGCCCACAGTTTTGTTTCCGGATACCGCGCCGCCATGTAGTCGAGCGCGGCCTTGAAGTCCTCGCGCTCGCCATCACCGAGATCGAACGTGCCTTCGCTCGCGCCAACACCGCGGAAGTTGAAACGAAGCACAGCGCAGCCGATCCGGGTGAGCCCCTTCGCGCCCTGGTACACGGCCTTGGTGTGCATCGTCCCGCCAAACTGCGGATGCGGGTGTGCAAACACAACCGCCGCGCGCACCGGCGCCGTCCCTTCGGGCGCATCGAGGAGCGCTTCCAATCGTCCGGCCGGGCCCTTCAAGTCACTCACAGTTGGCAATTGGGGTCTCCGCTGTCGCTATCCGCAATCCACAATCCACAATCTGCAATCGACAATCTGCAATCCACAATCTGCAATCTGCAATCTGCAATCTGCAATCAGTTCCTCAACGTCTTCCCAGTCTTCAACGTGTACGCAATCCGCTCCTGGGTTTTGCGCTCGCCGCACAAGCTCAGGAATGCCTCACGCTC
>Ga0075418_10007213_pt1 | contig 12528 bp, 4 predicted proteins | sample SoiMetdeltSBSDD2_FD_81776 | JGI IMG/M metagenome (GOLD analysis project Ga0075418, IMG submission 81776) | Bulk soil microbial communities from a Populus tree surrounding site in Tennessee, USA - Soil MetaG P. deltoides SBSDD2 | ecosystem: Environmental > Terrestrial > Soil > Tree plantation...
CTTGTAGTGACCTTACGACCCCGGCGCTGCCAGAGCCACTCTAGCCCCTGGAGGTCGTCATGCACAGCACAGACCTCCTCCCACAACTGTTCAAATACGCCTGTGTTTACCCACTCGGCAAAGTAGTAGTAGACGGTGCTGGGTGGGCCAAAGCGTTCACGCGGGCAAGCGTGCCAGGGGGTTCCGGTACGCAATACATAGAAGATGCCCTCGGTGATGCGCCGCAGGTCGGCCGTCCGCGGGTGCCCTACCTGGCTCTTTCGTGAGGGGATCTTGACAGCCATGCGCTGCCACAGGGTATCTGGCAATTCCCAGGACGGCAGATGAGGACCGCCGGTCCCCATCCCCATCGCCGTCTCCTGTGGTATGCACGGGTTTGAGGGGATATTCCCCTTTTCCTGTCTTCTCCGGTGCGTCGCTGCATCCTGCTGAGGATGCTCAGGTGGGATCGTGACATGATACTGACGTAATTTGCGATAGAGGGTCATCCGAGACCAGCGGAGCTGTTGGGCTGCCTTGCTCTTATTCCACTGCGTGGCGGCTAGAACAGTAAGCAAGCGGTCCCGCTCAGTCAAGGGTGGCTCGGCCTCCCGTAGGCGCCTGCGGAACGACTCCGGCAGGTCCATAAAGGTAATGACTCGGGATGTCACGGTAATGAAGGTGGCCTCGAGTAGGTTTTTCAGCTCCCGCACATTCCCTGGCCACGGATAGCGCAGTAGGGCTCCAAAGACATCGTCCGTGAAGCCCTCAACCTCCCGCTCCCACTGCCGGTTCAATGCCCGGATGTAATAGTCGCACAAAGGCATGAGGTCGAGCTTCCGCTCACGTAATGGCGGGAGGTGGATACTGGCCACGTTCAGCCGAAAATAGAGATCGTTTCTGAACTGCCCTGCGGCGACCAGCCGCTCCAGGTCTTGATTCGTAGCGGCGATGATTCGAATATTCAGCGGGATACTCCGCTGGCCGCCTAAGCGGTAAATCGCTTTAGCTTCGATAGCTCTCAGGAGCTTGGCCTGGGCATATAAGTTCATATCGCCGATCTCATCGAGAAAGAGCGTGCCCCCATTAGCTCGCTCGAAAGCGCCACGATTAAGCGCCATGGCCCCGGTGAAGGCGCCTCGTTCATAGCCAAACAGTTCGCTCTCAAAGAGACTGTCAGGGATGGCAGCACAGTTGAGACAGATAAACGGCTGCCGCGACCGATAGCCGTGCTGGTGTATCTGCTCAGCGACCAGCTCTTTGCCGGTGCCGGTTTCTCCTGTAATGAGCACGTGGCTATCTATCATAGCCACTTTTCTGATATAGGCTTGAATTGCCTGCATGGGCGGGCTGTCGCCGATCATGGAGGAACCAGTAGTACGCTCGGACATGCGCGTATGCTGCCTCGTTGGAGGCTCCATAGATCACCACGCTTTCTTCAGGGACAACGCCCTGCGGTCGATAGTCGAGACCCAGCGACCTGTCCATACGTTTGCGGGTGGCGTTTCAGGTCCGGGGTGTTGCAGATCTGGTTGATCGTGGCTCTTTGTCAAATCCCTTTACAAATTCAGTGCCAGACTGTAGCCAATGCTGTACTTTGTGATGTGACCTTTTGTTGCAGGGGATTAGAATGACGGAGGGAGACGGCAGAGCCCCTGAGTAGGCCACATAATCCAGGACAGATGTCTGACAATATCGCTGTGATAATATCCTGCTGATATGCATACAGGCCCTCGTTCAAGGGGTCGGTAAATCGAGGTGATTTTTGCTTGCTTTTGGGTCGAGTTTAAAATGTGCTGTACAATCGCTTTCCATGTACCTCCGCCTGTTTTCAGCTGACTCTGCGCATCTCCTGCAGCCGCATGCGATACTTCTCCAGCAGGCTCGGCTCGTAGGTGTAGTAGGGTATCGGCTGCATGCACACTTCTCAGCCGATACCCTATCGGTGCCCCTAAAACCATACCTTTATTCGTATATGGTGTGTCCGAGCTTCTGCAGCCAAGCGATCACCTGTCATCGTGGTGGCCGTGGTCATGTTCGAGACGTTTGGCACCTATGCCGAGGATGCTTACGCCCGGCGACGCGCTTGGCGTACCATCTTGGTTCCGTAGGCGCCAGCTACGGTCGAGGATGCGGATGGCAGTTGCCGTCTCTACCCCGTGATTGAGCAGACTGAAGGATTGGGTCACACCGGATGATTGCCCGATCTCGTGCCAGTCATCCTCTTCGCCATGCCTGACCTCAATGGAATAGGGACGAGGCTGCTCATCGGGATAGACGAACACGGTAATGTCATCATCGCCCTGGCCAACGACATGATGGTCGAAGAAGCCGACCACCAGTGAGCCCCCGCCACCGAGTGAGACGAAGTCGAGGTCGGTCTCGGTGGTAAAATTGTGCAGGCACTCGATCGGATCGTGGTGCATATTGGCGCCAGGAGTTGCTTCACGCCCGAGATCGAAACTGATCAGCCTTTCGACGAAGTGCAGGTCGCTGATGTCGACCAGTGGCCCTTCAGGCACGACGTTGTTGCCGCCGACGGTGACGCTGACGGTAGGTGCCTGGCCACCAGGGTAGACCAGTGTCCGGCTATAGCTGCCGTCGTGGTTATCAACGATTGGCCCCTGGAAGGTGCCGCCGCTGGTGCTGAACAGTAGCGACGGATCGAACCTGGGATCGATGAGGACGACGTTGCGGAAGCGATCGAGCGGACGTACTGTCATGATCGCCTGCGTCAGCGTCTGGCCCTCCTGATCGATCTGTGCGTAGGTAACCTGGAATACTGAAGAAGCAAGATCAGGACGCACGGCCAGTTCGATGTTGACGCTCTGCTCGCGACGGAACAGCGTGCCATCGGGAAGCGTGCCTATGGCGGTGACCAGGAACGGGTAGGTTCCGGGCACCGAGGTGCTGCTGGTTTCGGCAACGTAAACGCCTATGCCTTCCGCATCAACCATGTTCACCACGTCGGAGTTTGACACCGGGGTGAAGTGCTGTCCCTTGTTCCCGAGCGCGATCTTCTTGATGCCGAGTGAGTCGATGTCAGGGTTGTTCTTCTGTTCAATGGCGACGCGATTGTATTCTTCGATGGTCACTGCCGACGAGGCGAGCCAATTGAGATGTGCGGCACCGGGCAGCGCCCGCGACAGGGTCACGGCCGCGTTAGGGATGCCCTGCCCATCGAGGGTGAGCAGCGCCGAGAGGCGAACGGCATCGCCGACGGCGTAGGAGGTCCGGTCGAGTTGGGTACGCAGCTGGAGGCGCGAGTCGACGAGCACCTGGTAATCGTAAGGCTCGCTGTCTTCTGTCGCGGCGACCCCGGGCGGCTCGATGATGTCGGAGTTGAGTCTGATAATGAGCGTCCACGTCCCGTAACGCGGCTTAGTTGGATCGGCGGCATTACGCAGGAAGTCCCGGTCGAAGGTGAGCATGCGGAAACGCGGGTTGATGTCGACGGTATAGGCAGGGCTCGAATCTTCGAGGAGCTCACCGAGTGGCGTCCGCACCTGCACCTGCAAGCGCTCTGCGTCGTATGTAGTCCAGGCGACGATGAACGAAAGCTTCTGATCATACGGCGTGACCGACATCTGCTGGCTCACCGTAGGGTTTGCCGTCGTAAGGACCCCACTGGGGTCCGCGATGATATCGAGGGTCAGCCCGGCGAATAGCTGCCCCTTGATGAAGTTAACGGTGAGATCAGGGGTGGCATCGGCCTGGGCGAGGCGATAATTCGCGTCGCTGCCCTGATAGCCCGCATTGGCGATTGTTTTCAGCAGTGTAGTGTTGACTGGCTCGAACGGCGCGGTAGTGTTGCCGTAGCCTAGCGTCATCACCCGGATCTTCTTTGCCACAAAGCCCACCGCACCGCCGTCGACCTCTGACGGGTCAGGGCCACTGTTCTGGTTGCCATCGGTCATAAGGATGAGCCAGCGGCGATTCAGGTCGAGATTCGTGGGGGCAAAATAGCCAAACGAGAACGCTGTGATACCGATGGCGTGGGCGATGCCAGCGCCAATCGGGGTGGCCGCGCCCCCTTCTCGCGGGAAGTGTCCGTTCAGCTTCCCGATCGCGTCTTCAATATTGGCTGCATTGATCGGCCCCGGCGCTTCGAGGTCGTTGGCGCTCGGCGACGGCACCGGGAACGGGCCAGCGTATGGCGCGGTGGGATCGGCGGGAAAAAACAGCGTGATATCGGGATACACGCCGACAGCAAAGTTGCCTTTGCCGTTGGCGAAGTTCTTGAGCATGGTGAGTGCCGCGGCGGCGCCGCTCTCGAGTTTGCCCCAGCGTGTGGCTTGGTTGTCGATACCAATGAAGTGCTCGCCGTTGGGGCCGAAGGCCATGCTGCCCGAGGCGTCGAGCATGAACCCGATCTCGAGCTGGCCCACCGTTGCCGAGAGCGCCACCTGATGGTTGTGGCCGGCCGTCGTTTGTGCCACGGTATCGTTACTGGTGACGGTGAGCGTGGCGCTGGCTATCTTCGGGGTGTTGATCGCCTGCAGGGTGACCGGAACGTCGACGAAGCCGTTGGGATTGACTGGGGTGCCGGGGGAAGTGAAGGTGAAACTCGCCGCATCGGGGCCAGTTGGCGCTCCACCGAGGCCGGTAAGTGGGCCAGTACCCTTATTGGAGATGCGCAGGTTGAGCGGCCCGCTCTCGCTGGTGAGCGCGTTGAAAGCGATGGTGGTGCTCATGTCGATCCACGGCTGCCTCGTGTCGCCGTTGGAGTCGGCGACCACGAAGGTGAAGTCGCGTGCGACAGCATCGTTGTTGACGATCGTCAGCTTCCAGCTCGAGGCGGTAGTCAGGTAAAGGAAGATCCTAATGAGATAGACACCGTTGGCCTCGGGCGTGAGGAACGAGTCGGCCACGTAGGCGCCGTTGCCGGCGCCCCCGGGCTGATCCCAGATGCCGCTCGTGGACGGCACGACGACCGGATCGCCGGCGCCGGCCTGCAGCAGGAAACTTGGGGCCACGGCGCTGCCGATGATAGCCACGCGGATGTACATCGTCGGGTTCGTCTCCGCACTGCGCCGCTCTTGCACCAGCGACGTGGTTACACCTAGAGGACCCGGGGCGATGCTGAGAGGCGTCGTTGGTGGTTGTGGATAAACGTCGAATGCCATTGCGTTGCTCCTCTTGCTAGATGATATTGAACTCGATCGGACTTTCGTTGAAGCCGGCGTTTGTGGAGACACCTAGGTGGTATGCACCAGCATCAATGTTGGGCACCTGGATGGTACATTGGGTAGCGCTAGAGCTGAGCGGTGCGACGTGGGCAAGTACGAAATCAGTGTCTACACGTCTGAACTGCACATCAAGTCCGGGTTGGTCAAAATTGCTGCCGTGGATTGTGACGGTCGCGCCCACCGGTGCTGAGAGTGGGACGAAGGGGTTAGTGGTATCGAACGTCGGGGGGCTGACTACCACCGCCATCAGGCCTGCGACCACGTTGAAGCCCGTGGCGGCGGTGACCGGCCCACCGCCGTCGGTGGTAATGGCCACAGCGTAGGTGCCGGGCGTGAGCGACGGTGGTACTACCACCCTGACCGTGGTGGCGGTCGCAGCGGGTTGCGGCGGGCCGGTGGAAATCGCCGCCGCCACGCCGCCAATTGTCACCCGCGGCGTGCCGACATCGAAGTTCTTGCCCCTGAGGGTGACCTCCAACGGCGGCTGCTGCCCTAAGGTGCCAGACCTCGGGACGAACTGCTGCATAGGATCGGCCACGAACGCCGGCAGCAACACCAGCTGCTCGAGAACCGCGATCCGGCTCTCCATTGACGCCAGCGTTAGCCGCAAATGGCGACGGTCCTGCACGTCGCTGAGAATGATGGGGGCGGGGTTGCCGCCTGAGATCCTCCGAGTGATGACGGCTAGGAGGTAATAGCTGTGGCCGGCGATGAAATCAGTAGGGTCGCCCGGGAGCGGCGCGACGTTGCCGGTGCGCGAGCGCACGCACCACTCGCGTTTCATCCGCGCGCAGCTCTCGGTGCCGATGCCGGGCAGCACCAGCGACGGGTCATCCTGTGAGGTGATAAGCCGCTCCCACACGTCGAGGTAGACGGCGATCGGGCCAGCCGCAGTTGGCAGCGGCGCGATCTGCGGTACGCCGAAGGCAGCGGCGGTGAACAGTGGCTGCGCCTTATAACGGATGTCGGCGGGAATGATCACGTCGAGCCCATCGACGATGGCACGGCCAGCGAAGCGCAGCCCTTTATCGTAGTTGGTCAGCTCCCCCGGTGGGGTGGCCACGCCCGCGCGGATGATGCAGTCATCGACGGCAGGTGTGGGCGTGATGGGGTCGATCCTGAAGGCCGCGCTGCCGTCAGGGATGCCTTCACCGACGAACCATTTCAAATAGGCTCGCAATTCGAATTTGCGGATATCGTCACCCTCATTCCAATCGGCGTCGACGATCGGGACGCCCTGCTGCAAACGGACATTGACGCGGGCTTTCAGGGGGTCGAAGGTGCTGGTAGTGATGACGGCCATGAGATCCTCCCGATGTCAATCCATCGCTTGATGGCTAGAAGACGAGCCAGATCGTGCGTGTCAGCGTGCTCGCCGGGTCCTTCACGATCACCGGGTGCGTGATGTAGTTAATGAGCGTCTCGACATTGTTGAGCCGCCCGACGAGCCCGAACTCGCGTAGGTTGCCGCTCGCGTGGTTGGCATCAGGCCACGGCGGCACGTTAGGACCGAGCGTGGCGACGATCTGGAGCCGGTTGGTCGGTGTTGCCGTGACTATTGCCCCGTCGTCGAGAAAATCGATCTGAAGCGAGCCGCGCGGTACCAGGAACGGATTGGGATCAACAAGCGCCGTCTGCGTCGGCGCGGGCTGCGGCGGGCTGCTGAGGTCCCATGCATCGCTGCCCTGGCCCACGCGCAGGCCCTGGATGCCCACACTGGTCGACGGCCCCGCCATGAAGCCGGCGAGCAGGCGGCGGCAATTCCGCACGATGGTGTTCCGGTTCCAGCCGCGATCCCACAGGACGCGCCCGGCGGCATCGCGCAGCACGTCGTGGTACATCCCGTGCAGGTGCACGGTCAGATGCTCGGTCGTCGCCATTCCTCTCTCCTTCTCGCTGCCTCATTGCAGCGGTGGGAACCACGTCCGTCGCCGCAATGTCGTGAGGTCGGCGGGGTTCGCCGACACGTTATCGACCAGGCTCGCTCGGATGATCACTACATTGGGGAGCACCGCCGTCGTCGAGTCGGACAGTGTTCCGAGCACGTCGGCGAAGGGATACTGGTCGTGATAGCTCTCCTGGATGTCCGCACCCGACGTATACATGAACTCGGTGTCGACCGACGGCACCACGATCACCACCGCACGCAGATTCACCGGGATGAAGCGCGCCAACAGCTCACGCAGCCGCGATGCCTCCTGCTGCGTGAGGGGATTGCCCTTATGGGCGCGGCTGACATAGAGCCCGACGGTGCCCCGCGTGTAGAGCTCATCGTCCTGCAGCGGCGCCTCGGCGGCTGGCCGGTTCGGGGTGTAGCTCAGCATGTCGCCGAACGAGCGGCGCGTGCGCGTGCGCACCAGGTCGTTGGGGACAACGCTGATCGAGCCGGCGTAGCGGCGGAGAGTGCCGTTGTCGGGGACGCGCACCGTCTGGAGTAGCCCGTCGCCGAGCGGCGACGCACCTATTTGGGCGAGTGGCACATTGCGGTCGCTGCGATAGAGCAGCCATACCGCGCCACCGACGGTGACCGGTGCGGGCGCGAGATCGGACGACGGCTCGTCAAAGAACGAGACGAGCGGCGCCACCACGCCGGTGAGGGTGATGTCCACCGACCACAGCCCGAAGCCGCCGTTGCGATCCGACGCGAAGAAGACGCGCACGCCACTGGGTTGGCGCAGCCGCAGCGCGCTCGGCGTACGGTCCGACGAGTGCCCGCCTCCTGGCGGAGTGGTAAGCACGGTATCGGCACCCCAGGTTCGCGTGGCGGGGTCGAAGATGCGGTAATGCAGGCCCCAGTTCTCGTCAGGGTTGCCGGCACCAACCCGCTGCGACCAGATGAGCCAGGTACGGTTGATCTCATCGATGGTGAGGGTCGGCTCGCGGTTACTGCCACCGCCACTCGCAAGCTCGCGCGGCGCCGACCAGCCGGTGTGGATCGACCGCGCGGCCGGATTGGCGGCCCCGCCTCCAACGATGTCGAGGTTGGAGACGGCGCCGTCGACGATGACACTGACCCCCGTGGCGGTGCCGACCCACACCGTGCCGTCGGTGGCCAAGGAGACTGAGCGCACGTCGTTGCTGCGGAGGCCACGCGCGGTGTCGAAGGTTGTCCAGACGCCATCCTTAGAGCGCGTGCTCACCCCGCCAGCAGTCGCGACCCACACCGTGCCGTCGGCAGCGATGGCGACGTCACGAATGGAACTCGACGGGAGGCCACTGTCGGCGTTGAACACGTGGAAGACGCCGTTCTGCAACCGCTCCATCACGCCGGCTGCAGTAGCGACCCAGAGCGTACCGGCATCGGTCAGGGTGACAGCGCGCACGTCGAGCGATGGCAGACCATTCGCCGTCGTGAGGCGGGTGATCGTGCCGTCGGGAGCGCGGCCCTCGACGCCGCCAGCCGTGGCGATCCAGGCCGTGCCGTCAGAGCCGAGGGCAATGGCGCGCACGTCGGGTGACGGCAGCGCGGGCGTGAGTGCGGCTATGGACCCGTCGGAGCGTAGCAGCCCGACGCCATTAGCAGTGGCGATCCAGGCCGTGCCGTCAGAGTCGAGAGTAACGGCGCGCACGTCGGGTGACGGCAGACCACCCACAGTCCCCCACGGCCCGGTGCCGACGCGTACGAACAGGCCATTCGCGGTGCCGATGAGGATCCGCTCGTCCCAGTGCGCGGTATGAATCCGCCATTGTCCGGCCCGGTGGGTCGCCCAGGCCAGGCGCACTCCACCCGCTGGGTCGTTGACTGTCGCGACCTCAGCGTGCCGCCCGGGTGCGATCGAGACGACATCGAGCACCGCCGACCAATCGATCTCTTCGCTCCACGAGCCCGGCGTGCCGACCGCGTTGCGATGATCGAAGCCGAGCACGCGCGCCGTGGTCGACCGGCGGAGATCGACCGCTACCGTCGCCTGCGCACCGCCGCCGACGGTCTCGAGGCGGATCGCTCCGTTGCGCTCGCGCGTCGCCGCCACGTGGGTGAGCTGGCTGTTCAGTGCTGCCACCACCTCAGTCGCGGTAGCGCGGGCGAGGTTGGCAAAGTCCGCCGCGCGGACGACATAGCGATCAACGCCAGGCCAATTGCCGGTGAGTGTCAGCACAGCGCCGTTGGTGAGCGTAAACGGCTCGCGGCGCTGGCCGAGCAGGCGGGCCGCCAGCGTCGGACGCGACCTGCCGATCGCGAAACGCAGGCGCGCAGCGTCGGTCTGCGGATCGTCGATCCACGCCACCCAGGTCCGGTCATCTGGGAGCGCCAGCGCTGCGGGATCTGCCTGTGGGGTGACGCGCTGGCTGAAGACGGGGTGCGAATCGCGCCACGCCCCGTCGAGGAACGTCTTATAGCGCACACGGCGCAGCACATAGTTGCCGGCGCTGGAGGGCGTCTGCACACCGGGCGCCAGGATGCCCGCCACAGGCTGCGTCGGCGTCTCCCACGCCTCGTAGAACAGGCGAATACGGCCCTGCGAATCGGTGCACGGGCTCAACCGGCCCGCCGGAGCGCTCTCAAGCGACACCAGGCTGGTCGGTGCGGGTACGACCTTGAGCGCCGACAGCTCACCCACGGTCTCGGAGGTGAGGACGAGGCGCCCGCCCTCGGCGCTCGTGGTGACCTCAGGCAGCGCGCCGCGGATCGCCGCCGCCACCTCGGCAACAGTAGCATGCCCGATGTCGGCGAAGTCGTCGGGCCCGAAGCGCATTGTGGTGGGCTGCTGCCCGTCGACTGCCAACGTCAGCTCCATGCCCGGGCGCAGCGCGAACCGCTCACTGACCGTGCCCGTGAGCGTGGCAGCTTTGCCAGGCTCGCCGGTGTCGTCCTGGTTGTTGGGCCCGAAGCCGAGCAACTCCGCCGCGTCGTCGACGCCGTGCCAGCTAACGCCGTTGGTACCGACGGTGATGGCGAACAGGTTGCGCTGCGGTGGTCGATTGGACAGCACCAGGTTCTGTGCGAACTCCGCCACCTGTGTAAACCAACCGGTGTATTGGCTCACCAGCGCGCGCAGCCCCGGCAGCGTGCCGACCAGCCGATAGAGGCGGCTCGCCGTCTTGATCTCGTTACGCTGCAGCGGGATGTCAACGTTGACGCTGAGGTCCCAGCCGATCCACTGCGCCAGCAACGTCAGGTAGCTCGCATCGACACGGTCCACGTCATGAAGCGTCCGCAGCCCCTCAGCGGTACCACGCAATGAATCGAGCGCGATGCCGAACAGATCGACGAAGCGGCGCAATTGACCGAAGCGCGGTGCCTGCTCGGGGACGCTGTCGGTGCCAGGCGTGATCGGGCGCGTCTCGACGTCGTGACGACGGTAAATCTCAGGGAGCGACTCATAGAGCGTACGGTTGAGGCCATAGCTGTCGGTGACCATCGCCGAACTGCGGTACGGCGCCGTATCATCGCCGCTCGACGGCAGATCATGGCTGAAAAGTTGATAGTAATAGACGGTGTTCGCCTGCAAGTCACCCGGCTGTTGGCCAGCGTCGAGGATCTCGACGCGCTGCCGCACCGGCACCCCGTCGGTGTCGTAGGTGATGCCGATAGTGCATCGCCTGATCTCAACCATACGCCCGCCTAGCGGGGGCGCCACCGCCACCGCCACCGGCTCAAACACGGTACGCTCGTTGTCTTGCGTTACTTCCCACGTCGGTAGATCGGTCACAGTGAGTTCACCAGGGACAGGAGCGGGCGGGAAGGCATTGCTGTCATAGACCAGGTAGGGATCGGGCGTCGCCGGAGTTGGGAAGGCGAAGTCACGCAGCTTGCGACGCAGTGTCACCGGCGGAATGTCAGCCAGGGTTTCTGGATCCTCGGGCACGAACTCCCAGGTAACCCGGATGCGTCGTCCGACGATGTCGGCGGTTGCTGCAAAACCGCTTACTTTCATCGCGTCGCCTCCACCAGCTGGATGTCGAGGACACCGAGTACCGGGATTTCAAACTCCTTGATGTCGATGCGCCCGTCAGAGGCAACATCGATCTGGACCGCACGCTGGAGCAACGCCGCGAGATCGCTCCCAGGCTGCGTGCCAGGCGATGGGATCTGCGCAATACCGAGCCGTAGCAGTTGATCGCTCAGCAGCTGTGTCGGGCTGTCCTCGCGACGGAAGCGGGTGACGGTCATCGCCGCGACGCCGGCAACCGTCTCTACCTTGCCGTAGACGTCACTCAAATAGAGTGGCTGGGCAAAGTCGACGTTCTTGAACGCCAGCAAATCTCGCACGGCCGCCTCGGCCGCCTGGCGTACTGCATCGGGGCGATAGCGTTTGTCGTAGATCAGCTCAATACTGATGTCGATTGGGATGCCAGTGGCGTTGAGGATATCGATGAAGGTCCCCGCCATGCGCTTGTCTTCGAAGTACGAGATGAGCCGCCGCCGCAGCTCCTCCGGTACCGGGCGGAGGGTGTCGCCGGCGGGCGCGATGTACAGTTCGATGATGTTCCAGTTGGGCGCGCGGCAGCGCGCCTTGGCCACACCGCCAGCCTGCTGTGCGAGCGCGACATAGTCGTTCAGGGTGACAGCGCGCTGCCCGGATCGAAAGGCGAGCGGACCGAAGCGCGCCGCGTGGTCAATGTCCTCATGATCGGTGCCGCCGGCCGCCGGCAAGGGGTTGGTGACCGAGTCGAGCAGCGGGATGGGCGTGTCGGGGGGGACGGTGATCGTGTTGGCGGGAACGTTCCCGGCGCGGCCGCCACCGATACGATAGGTAGCGCGGATGTTGTTAGTGCCGACTGGCGGGCGGCGGCCGTAGGTACCATCGCCGAAGATCACCCAGCATACGTCGTTCTCGTCGAACTGCACGTAGAAGTCCCGCGCATCGGCGCTTGAGAGCAACACACGCCCACCAGAACCGAAGTCGTAGAGGAGGCTGCCGCGACGGTCCCAGGTGACCCAGCCGGCGCCCTCGTCCACCTCGACGACGAGGGTGTCGAGGATCACTGGCGTCCCCGGGATGGCAAACATCTGATTGGGCTCGCCTGTCGACGAGCCGAGCACGGCCGTCGGCTGCTGGCTGCTCTGGAGCACTGGCAGCCCGGAGTAGACCAGCTTTCCGTCAGTACGCGCCTGGACCTGGTCGGAGGTAAGGTCGATATCGAGGCTCGCCCCGAGGTACTCGAAGGTCTGTGCCTCGCCACCCCCTGTCGGTATTGACTTAAACTGCGAGCCCGATGGGATGGTCATCACCGTCGGCGCACCGCCGGGTGGCGGTCTGAAGACGAGCGTCAGCTCCGCCGCCGCCGGCAACGGCGGCGCCAGCTCATAGCCGATCAGGCGCAGTGAGTTGAGCACGCTCCGCCGCTCGACCGCGGTCTGGAGGAAACTCTCATTGGCAATGCGGTCTTGATAATAGAGGATCACGTCGCCCATATA
>Ga0075418_10007215_pt1 | contig 12525 bp, 15 predicted proteins | sample SoiMetdeltSBSDD2_FD_81776 | JGI IMG/M metagenome (GOLD analysis project Ga0075418, IMG submission 81776) | Bulk soil microbial communities from a Populus tree surrounding site in Tennessee, USA - Soil MetaG P. deltoides SBSDD2 | ecosystem: Environmental > Terrestrial > Soil > Tree plantation...
AGAATAAAATAATTAATCGAAATAATGTTTCTTGTATTGTATTACTAATTATAATATATGTATTGATGTAAAATCACTCATTATCATAGCGACCTATATATAATTATAAATGGCAAAGTTTTGTTGAGAATGTTATAAGATATACATTTAATATAACTTCGATGAATTTATAAGTAATGTCTGGATTCTTCGATCCGCATATTCATATGTATTCCCGTACTACTAATGATTATGATGCTATGTCTAAAGCCGGAATAGAAGTAATAGTACAACCCTCTTTTTGGCTTGGAGGTCCAAGGACTTTTGTAGGAACATTTGTTGATTATTGGGAACATCTCATATCATTCGAAACTACAAGGGCTAAACAATTTGGAATTGAACACTTTGTATGTATTTCGGTGAATCCTAAAGAATCTGTACAAAGACCACTAGCGTTAGATGCACTCCAAGCAATGTTAAAGTTTCTCGACAGAGAAAGAGTCGTAGCAATTGGCGAAATTGGCTACAACCTTATTAACGAATTAGAAGAGGAAATTTTTATTAAACAACTTGATATTGCATCAACCAAAAAGATTCCTATTATGATCCATTTACCTCATCAAAATAAAACAAAAGGGATAGAAAGAATTGAAGAAATATTAAATCAAAATGGTAATAAATATGATCGAAAGAAAATTCTGATCGATCATAATACTGAGGAAACAATAAAAAAGACTTTGGAAATGGGATTGTGGGCTGGTCTTTCGGTTTATCCTATAACCAAACTTTCACCAAAAAGAGCAATAGATATTATAAGAAAAAATGGACCAGATAATATAATGATAAATAGTGCAGCTGATTGGGGGATTTCCGATCCATTGAGCGTGCCATTAGTTGCTAGAGAAATGAGAAAAGAGGGATTCAGAAAAAGTGAAATAGAAAAAGTTACAATGTCTAATGCATATGATTTTTATAAACAATCAGATAAATTTACATGGACTCCTCAAAATCAGTGTTAGTATATTGAATCAAATATAATCATTACTGGATTAATTAGATATGTTACTCTCATTTAGTTCAAACGCTTTTAAGAAATTTTCTCTTGATAATGCAATAAGAGAAATATCTAAAATAGGATATAAAGGTGTAGAAATTTTATGTGATATACCACATGCCTATCCTCCACAATTTTCTGAAGAACAAGCAAAAAAAATAAAAAATTTAATTTCAGATTTAAATATAGGAATTTCTAATCTTAATGCGTTCACATTATATGCAATAGGAAATGTTTATCACCCTTCATGGATTGAAGCTGACAATAAGCTGCGAGAAATTAGAGTGAAACATACAGTAGACTGCATTTATTTAGCAAGGAAATTAGGTGCAAAAAACCTCTCAACTGAACCAGGCGGTCCAATTAACAGACAAAAGACTGCATTAGAATCAAGTGCACTCTTGAAAATATTCACAGATGGATTAAAAAAAGTTACACACATTGCAGAAGAAAATAGTGTAAAAATATTAGTTGAACCAGAACCTTCCCTTTTAATTGAAAACTCTCAGCAATTTATACAGTTAATGAAAATAATTTGTTCTGATTATATAAAATTAAATTTTGATATTGGACATTTCTATTGTGTCAAAGAAGATCCTTCTGAAACAATAGTAAAATTAATCGATTATATAGAGCATTTTCATTTATCAGACATATCTAGCAATAGAGTTCACTATCATCTCATACCGGGAATAGGCTCTATAGATTTTGAAAAGATTTTTGATACAATAAAAAAGATTGGATATAAAGGATTTGTTACTGTAGAATTATACCCATATCAGGATAATCCAATCGAGGTAGCAAAACAAGCATATAACTATTTAAAAGTATTTATTTAAATGCTTTTTCAATATCTATATTTTTGTAAATCAAAAATTTATAAACCGGGCAATGGTATTTTTCAGATCATTATTTAAAAACATAATAAAATAGAATAAAACATTAGATCTTTGTTAATAGATTTTAATACAAACTAATATTTCCTAAATGTTTTGATTCCCTCAAACTAATTAGCTAAATAAAAATATGGAGTTATTTCATCAAAGACTAATCGATATGATGATAAAAAATAATAAATAGATTATATACATCGATATCTGTTTATAAAATTTTTATAGTAAATCTTATATGTTACGGTCTAATACGGTATAAGAGTGCCTAAGCCTGGTTTTAAATCCATTACAGTCAGTGAGAATATCTATAAAAAATTTTTTAGTGTTTACGAAAAAAGGAAAAATGATTTAGAACTAAAAGGAATTACCAGCTTTTCAGGATATCTTACAAGCATGATGGAGGAGATGATGTTAAAGCATGAAGCATTTGCTAAACAAGCTCCATTTATGGAAAAAATTTCAATTGATTCCGATCGGGTATTAATAAAAGATAATAAAAGAAATAGAATAGCAGAAGTGATACTGCGAAATGGGGAACTACGATGTTTATTAGATGAAAAAATAGATTGTGTTCATATAGGATTTGTTTATTCTATTCCAGAAATTTACATTGTATTGAACAATAAAGGAATGAAAGCTCCAAAAGCACTACATTAAAAATATTCTTTTAATAAAGTGGTTTTTTGTATAATAGAATATAATGCAATTTAAATAAATAGTAAGACTTAATTAATATTCATAGTTGGATAATATTTCTTTCTCGATCCCCATATTACTGCACATATTAGATTTATTTGGGGTAATGGTATTTGCTGTAACCGGCGCCCTTAAAGCAATTCAGTATAAAATGGACATGGTCGGAGTTATAATATTAGCCAGCAGCACAGGTTTAGCTGGAGGGTTAATTAGAGATCTGTTGTTGGACAGATTGCCACCTAAAATTATGTTAGATCCATATTATCTAACTATTGCTGTAGTTTCAGGTATCATTGTATTTTTTTTACATCCATTTTTTAAGGAACGTGAAAATTTATTTTTAAAGTTTGATGCAATAGGTTTAGGAGTCTTTACTATAATAGGCTCAAGTATTGCATACGAAATGTTAGGATTAAATTTTCTTGCAATGTCTTTAGCAGGAATCTTTACTGCCATCGGAGGAGGAATAGTAAGAGATGTTTTTGTTAAAGAAATTCCTCTAGTATTCATCAAAGAGTTATATGCATCAGCAAGTTTTTTAGGAATTATTATTTTTTTTATCCTGTTATACTTTGAATTTAATTATTATATTTCCATGGTTTTCTGTATAGTTATTATTACATTATTTCGACTGTTAGCAATAAGATATAATTGGAATTTACCAACTAAAATTGAATTTAAAAAACGAACGAGATAGATAATTAAAAAATTGATGAATTTGGAGAAGGATGATATGAAGAAAATACTATTCAAAATTAAAATTATGGAATATTATTTCAGATTTATATTTAGTTGCTTATTATAGTTCTTATTTTTGGTATGTAATTTACAATACTAATTATTAACAACGATATACCACTTCCTAAAAAAAATCCCCCCAAAACATCAAATGGATAATGAACTCCGACATAAATTCTTGAAAAGCATACTAAGGCGCCATCAATGACTAAAAGAACAGGCAGAATTTTAGTATATTTATTTCCTTTAAATAAAACCATGATAGTTACCAAGCCAGCGACAATTAAGGTTGAATGTCCAGAGGGAAATGAATAGCTATTATCAACAGAGATTAGAGTATCCAATCCTGGTACAAAGGGTCTTGATCTTTCGATATAATCTTTAGTTATAGAAACAATTGGAATCAGAATTAAAATGCAAATAGATGTTATGACTACAGTTTTTCTTCCGATTTTACTCCCAAATATGAAAATCAATCCCATTACAAATGGTAAAAAAAATTCCCTGCCGTAAAGAGTGATCAAAATCATAAAGTGATCAAGCTCCCCTGGTAATTTTAAATGAAATTCGTTTATTGTAATAAAAAGAGTTTTATCAAAATTTTTAATATTATCAAAATACAGATTATTTGATTTATTAATTACTATAAATGATAACAATATAAATGATGCAAAGCAAAAAATTGTTAAAAAAAATATTTTAGTCATGGATGAATATAAATTAATTAGGTTAATAATAACATTCTCAGAATGATGATCATCATTATATAATTATTTATTACCAAGTTCTATTTTATAAATATACTAGATCCTATTATTTATAGTAAAAAATATCTTATTTAGATTTTGTGTTAAATAGTTCTTTAATGATATTAATCTTTTCTTAATAGAGTATTAATTAACTCTGAGATTCTTTTATCAAGAATATTATAGTGTGAATCTGTTAGCTTTCCTTTTTTAAATAAATTGGTTATTTCTTTTCGTAACTCTTCCAATTGTTTAACTCCTTCTACCTTGTCTTTTTTCAAGGCATCATAAGTAAAGTCTATTCTATTCATGCTTTGATTTAGATAACTTCTTTCTCTTCTTTTATAATACCAACCTGCAAATATGGAGGTAGAACCAACTGTAGCAGCTACCATTCCAATATAGGCTTCGGTTGATATAGCAGGTTTGAAATTAGCTACTAGTAAGTTATTTTCAGTTGTGTTTAGAGTTATAGGATTTTTAGTATCTGTGATCATATTTGACCAAAAATCGAATGAGTATCCTCTAGAAGCATGTGCAGTACATTTTATCTCGGTATTTATAGGATGTAACAAAAAACCTTGTGTAGGTAATTTTGAATTGTTACAGTCTATGGTTCCTGCATTTTCTGGCTTTATTTCTACAGATAACTGGATAACTACATTATCCGTTTTTCCATCAATTATTATAACACCATTCGAAACTGTATTTGTTATATAAATCTGATTTGTAATAGGATTAAGAGACAATTTATTAGCTAGAAGCGGAAAAGTTAGATTTATAGGTATATCAAGAATAGGACCATTATTTTTATCGCTATTGGGTTTAACCGACAGATCTTTAATTTTTTTATTAGTTACGGCATCTATTACAGATAAAGTATTGTCTCCATTATTAGATACATATATTTTATTCGTTAAAGGGTTAACTATAGCATCGACAGGATTTTGTCCAACTTCTATAGAAGAGTTTACTTTATTGGTTTTTCCATTTATCACAGAAATCGAATTAGAACCATAATTAGTAACATAAATTAAATCTGATTTATAATTGATATTTAATCCTGTAGGTATATATTCAACTGGAATATGGTTAATAACATTTTTTGTTGTTCCATCTAAAACAGATATAGTATGATTCTTTATATTAGAAAGATAAATTGTTTTTGTTAATGGATTAACAGCTATACCATAAAAAATTCCATTCAATTTCACGGTATCTGTAACTTTATTACTAATTCCATCTATGATTGATAGAGATGAATTTTTCCCGAGATTTGTTACATATATTCTATTTTCTGAAGGATCGATTGATATTCCTACAGGTGATTCTCCAACAATGATATTTGACAGTCTTTGATTTGTAGAACCATCAATAACAGAGACGGTATCTGAACCTCTATTAGTCACATATATTCTATTATTATAAGAATTCACCTCTAAATCATATGGAAAATTATCTACTTGAATTGTGCTTTCAATGTTATTTGTATTGCCATCTATAACCGTGACAGAGTTAGAAAATTGATTTGCTACATATAGTTTGTTAGTAACAGGGTTTATTCCTATTCCAACAGGATAGCTACCTACCGGTAAAATTGGCTTACCAATACTTTCAGAAATAATTGGTTCATCACTTTGTGAATAAATAAATGATATCTGTAACTGTACTATCAATAATATTATGAAAAAAATAAAAAAAGTTAATGAAAATCTGCGAATCAAATCATTCAACAAATATCTTTCCATTTAATGATATAAAAATAATATTTTATCAATAAAGAAACAATTATATTCATGTATACACACAGCGGTAGAAAATATCACTTTGAAAATAATGATATGATAGCTTTATAAAAAGTATTAGTAATAATATAACCTAATGGATAAGCTGTATAAAATCAACTATTTATCATCGTTATCATTCATAATAATAGGTGTGTTACTTTATGTAACTTCTTATGGTCATCAATCATTTTCAATTCAAGAAAGAGAAGACAATTCAGATACAAATAACAATGAAGAATTAACTGGTAATGATATTTTTAGTGATTTAAGCAGAAATCTTCCAGATATTAATGAAGAGGTAATGAATGAAGATGGTGAACTTGTTGATAGTGGAGGACCGATATTTGTAAATCCTGATTCAGATGAACTTAATGATAACAATGAGATTGGTAATAGTGAGAATATTGTAGAATCTAATGAACAGGTAACCACCAGTAAAAGTATAGAAAAGTCTTTTAGTAGTGGATTTAGTGATAGTAGTAAAGAAGCAGATATTATTAATGAAGACGTAGAGTACAGTAAAAATAATATAGAATCATCATCTTCCAATAATAAACTAACCAATCAAGATGAGGATAACAACAAAAATATCATCATAAACAATTCTGAGTAAGACTACAGGTAATTATATGAATTAGTAAAAAAAATAAATAATTAATAAATAATATATGAAAAGAAATTTAATTCTGTATATATTATATAATTATCAAATTATGAAGTTTAGTTTAATGTTTTATAAAAATATAGTTTCATCTTGTGCTGTTATCCTATTTTCTTTGATAATTATCCTAGTGCCTATCAAATCATTTGGAGAATTTCCGATTTCCATTGTGGATCAAAAAATTTTCAAAGATTTAAATGGAGATTGGAATTTGGTTGGTGTAGTACAAAATAATGCGGGTATGCCTATAGAAGTCAAGATAGGTGTAAATATAACCCAATCAGAGCGACAATCATTAATTTTAACAAGTAATACATTTACCAATGTAATATATCCATATGTTGCTGCCCCATTTAAGTTTACAATTAGTGGTAAAGAATTATTTAATGGATTTGCCTATCCGATTGAGACCAAAGAAGTAGCAAAACCGTTATTAATGGACTTGAGCCAAAATTATTCAAACCTTGCTACTGCCGATGAAAAGGCTCTAGTTGGTACAATAAAAAATACAGGTCCTAATATAATTAAAAATATTGCTGTATATGCTTCTGTCCATTCAATTAATGGTACTCAATTAGATTCTGTTAGAAGCTCATTAATTCCACTTATTTATCCAGGAGAAGATGTTAGATACAAAATTCTTCCAGATCCTGCAATAAAAGATGGTGTATATTATTATAGTTGCGCAGGATTGGATGTTAATGCCCCAATATCTACAATTGATCTTGGAGAAGGAGAATATATTGTTTTTAATTTAGAAAGTGCTTCTATGATTAGCGATTTCAGATATGAAAATTCGTCAGATAGTATTATTTTTGAGGTTAAGCCATATAACCCCGGGGGCGGACCTACAAATTTTAAAATTCCACAAATATCACCAAACCAAAAGATAGAAGTTTTGTTAGATGGGAAACAATATGAAAAGAAATTAGTTACTATGAATGGTAAAACAATTAGTATAGATATATTTATTCCAAAAGATAAACATATATTAAAAATTTCAGGAATTAGAAATCAACTTTAAATTTACATCCTACATTTGTATTCTTATTAGAGATAAATTGAATGTATTATCGTCTGTTAACTTTAGTTTTGCAAAAAATTTTTAGCAAAAATAAGCATGAATGAATAAATGTTATATAATATTATTATATAATTTCTCTAAATAACTCTCTTATATTGGATTCTCGTTATAGAATTAGACACTGTCTACACTAAATTCGACGGAAATACGCTGTTGAATGATGTGATATGGTATCAGCTGACTTGTGCAGGAAAGCTATACCAAAGCTGAAAATCGATGGGTAACGATGAGCTAAATCAAATTTGATTTAGCTCATCGTAATTTCTTAAATTTTTTGAGTATACTAATAAAAAATTGTAATTTTAAAGCTTAGTATTTTGTTAATAGATGTAAATTTTTTCGTTGAAAATAAATAAAAAACAAAATTAATTAATAAATATTCATAAAAGATATAATTTAGTAGATGTATATATATAAATAGACGAAAATTATGAAATCTTCTAAAATAACAGGTAAAAAAGAAAGAAGATTTTTTAACCATGAATATCTGAGAGATAGTATTTTACCTCGATATAAAGAATGTGAGTCATGTAAAATTAGGACGCAACTCACATGTTTAATATGTAGTTTTTGTTGGAGCTGTCATTGGAAGATAGAAGAATTAGCTAAAATTCCAGATCATATATAGAAATTAATAGTTTAAATTACTTTTAAATTCTGCAAAAATAGATTATAAATTTCTATAAACTATTAATATTTGTATTTTTGAATATAGTGATATGGATTATGATAATCTCTGTAAAGCTGTAATTGATATTGATTCTAAAATAAGATTTGCAGGAATATGTGATGAATCTGGAGAGATAAAATATGGTGGTCAAAGAGAAGGAGTAGCAGATATGCTGAGTAGTGAAGAAACGAGGAAATCAAATTTACAGGCTTTAGCAAGATGGGGATTGAGAAATTCTTTATCCTCCAAAATCGGAAGAGGAAAATATGCTATGGCAGAATATGAAAAAATTAAAAGAATTACGATTCCATTAGACGATGATCACTTGTTGCTTATTACTACAGAAGTACAAGCAGATCATGGTAAAATTATTAGTGATACCCTTAAATTACTAAGTGTAAATGATTGATGGTAGAAGTCTTTGTTTTAATAACATGCGAAGAAGTTAACGAAGAAAAAATTATGAATGATTTAACAAAAATAACCGAAATATTAACAACAAATAGAGTTAGAGGTCCATACAATATACTTGTCAAGATAAAAGGAGAAACAATTGACACAATAATGGAAACAATTGCATTGAAAATCAAGACAATTGACAAAATTCAATATACTCTAACATTGAAAGTCAAGCAAGACATATAAAACAAGAAGAAGATGAGGAAATTTTTTAAATTTATTAAAATAAACTTTTTTATCCAAATCGATTACAGTTATCAATTGTCAAAATAAAATTAATCTTGCATATAGTAGATAGCAAGTTAATTTAGTCTTCATATTAATTTTTCAGATTTAACAATCCATTTACCTGATTTTTTGTCTAAAATTAGGTTACCAATTATCCCTCCTTTTTTATAGACTTTTGCCACTTCTTTATTGGCACCAATTAAAGAGAGAAAAAATGAATTTTTCTGATGGTAACCAGATTCGATTACTTTTGTTGATAATTTTCTGCTGACCTTAATAATCACGTTTCTAGCAAAGGACCAATCTCCTTTCCAAGAAATAATTTCAAAATTACCGAAATTTTTGGTTGTTAATAAATAACCTTCCAATTTTGCTTCAAATTTTTTATTGTTATCTAAGGCATAGGAATTCATCCACTTTATTGCTTCTTCTGCCTTTCTGTCCTCTACACCAAAGTTATCTGCAAATGCCAAGTTATAGAATTTAAACTATGTAGCTATTAAATAGTATCATTTAAATCAATAAGAACAAGGTCCACAATCTAAATAACATGAAAATGATTTACAGTTGGATTTGTCTGAGACGACAATATCGACTAAATAAATAAGCTATTTTTTAGTAAATTCGAAATTAATTATTCTAATTCTTTCAGGATCTCCATTAAACTCTTTAAGAAAAGAAGTCATATAATTTTCTTGATATCCTTCAAAAGCATTTAATATAATAAATCCTATTGACTGAAAAATTTGTTTTAAATTCTCAACTTCTTTGTAAAATTCATGATTTGAGACAGGTTGGAATAACTCATTAGTTATTTCTGTTATTAGAATGAATGTTCCTTGTATCACTAATTTTTTATAAATAATTTTATACAAGGTTGTCCATTGATTTCTATATTTTTTATCTATATATTTAGGATCAGGTAAAACTGATATAATTTTATCAATAGAGCTATCTTTGAATAATGGTAAAACATCCTCAAATATAGTATGAAGTATCTTAACATTTTGTGATTTAATATTATATTTAGCTTTAGTAAAATAACTCTCTTGTTTTTCTATGCCAATAAAATAATAATCCTGATTCTTTTCTGAGAGTGAATTTATTAAATTACCATCACCCATTCCCAACTCTACAACTAATTTTTTATTATTTGGAATATCGTCAAGGAATTCTTTCGATACTGACATTAATAATGAGTTTATATGTAGATTATTTGTATTTTTATCAAAATTAATTGAAAAATTAATTAATAATTTTCCAAAATTCATTTCTACAAATACAACATACTACAAAAAATTGATATAAATAATCGTCTCTTATATTTACCTAATTTTAATTTACTTTAAATGGTAGATTATAATTTATGATTGAATTGATTAGTGCTAAAGTTAAACATTTACTTTATTTATTGTACTAATTAATAAAATAATTGTCTGTATAATGTAAAGAGATTTTTAATACATGTTTAAAAAAGTATAATTAATAATAAATTTGTCCTCTCATTTCACCTTCAGGATGATCACGACTTTGAACATATACATAAGACTTACCAGATGTGAATATTTCCATTAATTCGTCAAATGACGAACCTTTTAATGGGCCTTTCAAGTCATTTTCCTCTAATATACCTTCTACTGACAACCCTGGTCCTTCTCTACAATGTCCTTTTCCTATTTTTTCATTACATAATGAAAGTATAGTAGGACCATTTTGACCATTCGCCCCTAAATGTATCTGAATTATTTCGACATCATCACCCTCTAGATAACTCATACCTTGCACAAATACTCTATATGATAACTCTTTAGTAAAATAGTCCAATGAGAGGTACGCTATCCCATATGAATCTAGGAAATAGTATTCATTATCATATATAACTGGATATGGGTCTAATTGAGCAACAAATTCGTTTCTATAATCATAGTAGTTGTTATATTCATAGTCATTTAAATAATTATTTTTATCCTGTTGATAGGCAAATGATGGTTGTTGAATATGATCAATATTAAATAAAATAGGGTCATTGGTATATTCACTAGGATTATAATTAGTGTATTGATTAATAGAATCATACTGATCTGAGACAAGAGAACTTCCCAACGCAAAATGTGAGTTCTTGTGACTGGATATATTTATTTCTCCAAATACATCAACATTTTGGTCTGTAATAGATGCGAACCCAAGTAAAACAGATAATACAACTAGCATAGTAAAAACTATTGTTTTTGTACTCATACATACTAATTCAATAATAAATATTTCAAGAATTTGAAAGATCATATAGTGTATGCTTTAGTAGGATTTAGATATGGAATATTGTAATATATAAAAATAAATAATTAACATTAATTAAAAGAAAAGGATTTTTGTAAATGAAAATTATTATAGATCCGTAATATGAATTTTCTAAAGTCAACGACGATATTATTAAATTACTGAAAATATGAATAAAATCATAAAATCTTGAAAATGTGAGCACAGAACATTATAGAATGATATATTAAGGCTATTCCTTGATAGTTAAGTTAGCAGTTGTAAATTAACCATTAGTAAATATTTACAATATTAGAATAAATTAATTTTAAACAGAAACTACATCTATCAAATAATTTAATATAGAGTCTTCAATCTATTTCCTTATTACTAAGTAACATATAATATTAATAACATAAAAATCAACAACAGGTTTTAATAATTAAAGGCTGGATAGACACTATTTTTTAGATGGTTATTTATTTCAGAAATAATTGTTAAATGACACATTTGTTTAATTTAGTTATGGGGCTTAAAGCTGAGTACCTCTTTTTTGCCATATTTTTCATATAAATTCTGAAATTTTGAAGCCTTTTCTTGAATAAGTATACCATTTAGGTCGTAGAGTTTTGAAAAATTAGCACGAAAAATTAGATTTTCAGATGAATCAAAAAAACGAATACTAAAACTTTCACGATTGTGAGAATTATTGAATTCTCTCACAAATCTTGCATGGTCGATCTCATTTATATTAATATGAATATGCCATGGAGAAATTTCATCACCTATAGTAGCCCATTCACCTCTGATTCTGAATTTCATATTTTCTTGTAATCGTGCCTCACAAATCCCTCCAAAATTTTTAATAGAAAAAGTTATATCAAATTGCATAAGAATATCACGAATTAGATTTTCAAAGGATTTAGCAATCATAGATTACAAATAATCAAATCCTTTAATAAACATAATTTCAAAAATCTAATATTATATCACTATGTTTTGAGACTTGTAACAAATAATTTATTAAAATAATGGTATTATAAAAACTAAGTTATTAATAGATAATAAGTAATTTCTTTATTAATGATCTGTATATTATATTTTTTAAATTTCATGATATCTACAAAAATTTGAAACAACAATTAATATCTTAGCCTATTACGATTACTAATAAATTAAAACTACAAAAATAATAATAGATTTACTTTTATTTGGGTGAGAAAAATATTTAGAATAAAATACAATGTCTACACAACAGGCCAAACACATACCCA
>Ga0075418_10007217_pt1 | contig 12525 bp, 8 predicted proteins | sample SoiMetdeltSBSDD2_FD_81776 | JGI IMG/M metagenome (GOLD analysis project Ga0075418, IMG submission 81776) | Bulk soil microbial communities from a Populus tree surrounding site in Tennessee, USA - Soil MetaG P. deltoides SBSDD2 | ecosystem: Environmental > Terrestrial > Soil > Tree plantation...
ATCCGCGTCCCGTCGATGGAGAAGAGATCCGCGTGATCCGCGTCCCGTCGATAGAGAAGAGATCCGCGTGATCCGCGTCCCGTCGATAGAGAAGAGATCCGCGTGATCCGCGTCCCATCGATAGAGAAGAGATGAGCGTAATCCGCGTCCCGTCGATAGAGAAGAGATCCGTGTAATCCACGTCCCGTCAATAGAGAAGAGATCAGCGTAATCCGCGTCCCGTCGATAGAAGAGATCAGCGTAATCCGTGTCCCGTCAATGGAAGGAGATCCGCCTGATCCGCGTCTCGTAAAGCTCTTGAACCGATCCGCGATTCAGAACAATAGCTTCACCGCCAGCTGCAGTTGCCGCGGCGCATTCGCCTGCGCCGACACGACGCCGAAGTTGCTGTTGCCGACCTGCGTATTCGGCGCGCTGAACTGGACGCGGTTCAGCACGTTGAAGGCCTCGAGTCGAAGCTGGGCGTTCCACTTGCCGCCGCGGAACCGGTTGTTCTTGAACAGCGACACATCAAGGTTCTTGACGCCGTCCGCGCGCAGGTCCGGCATGACCCGCGGCGTGTTGCCGAACTGGAATGCCGGCGTGACGCTGAAGACGCTCGTATCGAACCATTGCTGGATGTGTTCGGTGTTCGAGAGGCCGCCGCTGTCGATGTTCGGGTCGGCCCCGGTCCACGTCGGGCGCTGGCTCGGGCTGAACAGGTTTGTGTTGTTCACGCCTTGCGTGATGATGAGCGGCAAGCCGCTCTGGAAGGTGAGGATCCCGTTCACCTGCCAGCCGGCCAGCAGCCAGTCGACCACGCCATCCCAGCCGCGACCAAACTTCTGATCCCTGCCGAACGGCAGGTCGTAAACGAAGCTCGTGACGAAGCGGTGGCGGATGTCCTGGCTCGAGATCGACCAGTCCGACGCGCGATCGTAGGCGTTTTGCTGCGTCCCAGCCTGCCCTAAAAATCCAACCGTCGTTGAGGCATCGTCGAGCAGCTTGCCCCACGTGTAAGCCGAGAGAAGACTCAAGCCATTTCCGAACCGCTTGTCGAGCCGCAGCGTCATCGCGTGATAGATGGACTTCGCGCCGGGCACGCGGAAAGCGTTGACGCCGTCGTACTGCGGGTACGGGCGCAGCAGCCGCGCGCGCTGCACGGTTTCGAAGCGCAGCGGAGACGATGGGTTGGTGATGATCCCGAAGAACGGATTCGGCACCTGGTCCTGCAGCGCCGTGCCTAGCGAGAGAAAGACGGGATCGACTTGTCCAAAGGCGAGTCCACTCTCGCCGATGAGCAGATTCGTGCCCTTGCTTCCGATGTACGCCACTTCCGCGATGAAGTTTCCCGGCAGCTCGCGTTGAACGTTGAAGTTCCACTGCTGCATGTACGGCGTGTCGTTCGTCGTGAACACGCCACCGTTGCCGCCGCCGATGTTCAGTCCCATGAAGGTTGCCGCGCCAAGACTGTTGCCGGGCGGCAGGTTGAAGCCATCGGGATACGGATCGTCGAGCGTGCGAAGCGGAATCCGTCCGTCGAGGCTGACGATCATGTTCGTCTGGCTGTTGAACCCCATCATGCCGGCGGAGCCCGAGTGGCCAGCCGCTTGAACGTGAGACGGCATGTAGTAGAGGCCGTAGGCCGAGCGAACAACCGTTGCCTCGTTGATGTTGTAGGCAACGCCAAAACGCGGCCCGAAGTTGTTCAGATCGGTGCCCACCTGGCGCCGGTTGTCGGCATCCGCGAACACCAGCGCGCCGCGCAAGTCCGCCGGATTGAGGAATGGATTGGCCGGCACCAGGTTGGCGATCGGGGAAGCGGCGTTCGCATCGAAGTAGCTCAAACGATTGAAGCGTTCGGTGCGCGGGACGTCGAACTCATAACGAAGGCCGAGGTTCACGGTCAGTCGACGCGATATCTTCCAGTCATCCTGGATGTACGACGCCCAGTACGAACTGGCCGATGCGGGAGACGGGTTGTGACTGATCTGGCCGAACGTGGGGATACCCAGGAGCATCGACGCGAGCGCGAAGCCTTGCGTCGAGCTGGTGACGTTCGGGTTGCGCTGCGTCCACTGTGCGTTGCCGAAGCCGTACTGACCTGAAGGGAAGAACAACTGCGTGAAGTTGAGCAGGAACTTCCGGTAGTCCATCCCGAACTTGATCGTGTGCTTCGAGAGCACCTTCGTCGCATTCAAATTGAACTGATGCGTCGTCGGCGCAATCACCAGGTCGGTGAACGCGTTTTGACCGAGAGACTGAAAGCCCTGGACATCGACGCGCGGAAACTCCGCGGCCTGCACGACATCGACCACATAGCTTGGGAAATCGAGGGCGCCGAGATCGAAACCAGCCGACAGCGGCTTCCGATCCACGAACCGTCGATTCAACCCGTAGCGGACGTTGAGCAGGAAGGTCGGGTTGATCACGTAGTTGTGGTCCATCGAGAGGCTGTGGACGGTCGTGAACGTTGGACCGTCGCCGCCGGACGAACTGGCTTGATTCAGGAAGCTGTTGAACGGGCGGTTCGCTTCGTCGGACCAGGAGTAGCGAACGAACATCCGCCACTTGTCGGTGATGGTGTGATCGACGCGTGAATCGATCCGATCGTTGTCGTTGGGAACCCCGCCGGACAGCGTGTAGTTGTTCGACTGCGTGAACTGGTTGGACGGTGTCGTGTTGGGCAGGGGCCAGTATTGCGCGAGCGCGCGCCCGACCACGCTGATCCGCTCCGCCGGGATCCGGTTGCCGGGAAATGGATCGCGCATGAACTGGCCAGGATTGTTGGGATCGGGCCGCGTCGTCGCCGGATCGTAGATGACGATCGGCTGGCCGTTGGAATTGCGCAGGTTCGAAAAATCTCCGACTCGCCATTCCGGCAGCGGCACCGTCAGCGTTGACACGGATCCCGATCGCTGCCGGAGCGCTTCGTAGTTGAGGAAGAAAAACGTACGGTTCCTGCCGTCGTAGCCTGGCAGCCGTAGGGGCCCGCCGATGTTCCCGCCAAACTGATTGCGCTTGAACTTGCCTCCGCTCTGGCCGGCCAGGCTGGTGAAGAAGTTGGTTGCGTCCACGCTGCTGTTCCGCCCGAATCCGAAGATCGTCGCGCGGAAATCGTTGGTGCCGCTCTTGGTCACAAGGTTGATGACGCCGCCGCCAAGCCGGCCAAACTCGGCGCTGACCGCGTTGGTTTGAACGCTGAACTCCTGCACCGCGTCGACCGACGGCGTGTAGTTCAAATCGAGAATCGACACGTTGTTTTCGGCGTTGACGTTCGACACGCCGTCGATCGTGACCTCGCTCGTCGCGTTGCGGCCGCCGCTGATGAACGGCGACGAGCCCGGCGCGGGGGTGACGCCGGGCGCAAGCGTCACGAGTGAGAACGGGTTCCGGCCATTCAGCGGCAAGTCGACCAGCCGCTTGTTCTCGATGGTTTGACTGATTGTGGAGCTGGTCGTTTCGACCGTCGCGCTTCGTCCGGTCACGGTGACCAACTCGGCGGCCTGGCCGATTTCGAGAGTGACGTCAACGCCGCGGATCTGCTGCACATCGAGTTTCACTCGATCGAGCGCCGCCATCTTGAAGCCGTCTTTCTTGACGGTGATCCGATAGAACCCAGGCGGCAGTTGCGGAACGACATAGCTGCCGTTGTCGTCGGTGATAACGGTGTGGCTGACGTTCGTGTCTATGTTGACGACAGATACTTCTGCCTGTCGTACGACGGCGCCGCTCGAATCCTGCACGGTGCCGCGAATCGTGCCGCTGAACTGCTGAGCGGCGATCGATGCGCACACGGCCACGGCAAGCGCACAGGTCAGCATCAACTTGCGCATGACGTCCTCCCCACTGAGCGGTCGAGGCTGATGCAAAGGCGAGACCCGGCGAGCCGCGACGTCAGTGCTTCTTCGGCGTGGCCCAGGGGTTTCGGCCGGTCTCCTTGATGTATCGTTCGCGTGCGATATTGTCGAGGAAGGGAAGGGCGGCCGTTGCCACCTCTTCCGCGCGCTCGCGTGGCACCACCACCACGCCGTCTCCGTCGGCCATGACGACGTCGCCGGGCCGGACCATCACGCCGCCGATCGTGACCGGCCGATTGACGGATTCGAGCTCGTTTCTGCCCGGACGAATGCCGCGAGCCGTCGGAAGTAGGTCGGAATCTTCTGATGGATGATCTCGTCGGTGTCGGCCAGTCCGCCGCTTGTCACCAAACCAACCATCCCGCGTTTCTGCCAGCTCTGGATGTTGGACGAACCGATGCTTCGCGATTCGCCATCTTCCATCGCGTCGATCATCAGGATCGAACCTGGGGTCAGGACGTCCATGAACGCTTCTGATGTCAGCGTGCTGTACCAGCGCCCGATGGTTTTGTCGTCCATCTTCGGCTCCCGCTTATTCGTGGGCATGTAGCGCGCGGTGACTGCAATGCCGACGACGCGATGCGTGAAGCGTTCGGTGTCCTTCCAGAGCGCATGAATCTCTGGATCGACGAGGCCGACATCCTGAAGTCCGACGACGTCCATACCGTCGGAGACATCAGCAACCCGCAGATACTTGAACATGTCGAGAATCCGCTGGTTGTCGCCGGCCGTGTAGTCCTTGTATGGGATGAACAACTTGACCTTGTCGGGGATGCTCTTCTCGGCGGGCTGTTGTGCGCGCGTCACGGCGGCTCCGGACATCCACAGAATGCCCATCGCCAACGCCGCCATGAGCGTTGTCAGCCTTGAACGCATGTCGGCCTCCTTGGCTCGTCTCATCAGTTGGCTGCGCGCACCCTCACGCGCACGTTATCGGTGAGCGTGTCCGGCGGGTGCAGGATGACGGTCTGGCCCTCGGACACGCCCTTGAGAATCTGCCCCTCGCGATCGTTCCGCTGTCCGAGTTCGACGGTTTGCAGCCGTGCGCGGCCGTTCTCGACGAGAAACACGGCCCACGTTTCCCCGCGCCGGAACAGGCTGCCGGTCGGGACCTTGAGCGCGGCCTGATCGCGCCAGGTGACCACGCGGACTTCGACGCGAAACCCGTCGCCAAGCTGGCGCGCCGCCGCAGGCGGATCGACGAAATCAACGATGACATTGACGCGCTGCTCTTCGACGCCGAGCGCCGAGACCTTCATGAAGCCGGACGGCTCGACGCGACGCACGCGAGCGTCGAGCGGCGTGTCGCCACCCCAGTGCTCGACGCGAACCGTATCGCCTGGCGTGATGCGCACGGCATCGGTGGAGAGGAGATCGGCCACAATCTCGAGGCTGTTCGGATCGCCGATTTCGAGCAGCGGGTCGCCGACCGGCACGACCGACTCGCTCTGACGCAGGCGCTTCAGTACGACGCCCGTCACTGGCGCCACGACGTCGGTCGGACGCCCGCCGCTCTTCGACGGCGTGAGACGCGCCCGCGCCAGCTCGAGCTCGCGTTCCGCTCTCGCTACGTTGTACTCGGCTGCGCGCACTGCTTCGTTACCGGTCTTCACCATCGTCTGCGCCGCCTCCAGCTCGTCGCCGGAGATCGCGCCCGCCTTGGCAAGGGATTCGAGACGCGTCAGACTCGATTGCGCGCGGGCGGTTTCCGCCGCCGTGCGCTGCCGTTCGGCTCGCGCCCCACCGACGGCGGCGCGGGCCGCTTCGATGGCTGCGCCGAGCTCGGCCTGGCTGCGAGGATCGATTAATGGCGCTGCCGCCGGCTGGAGCCGCGCGACAATCGTCTTCCCACTCACGACGGGATCGCCGGGCTCGAGCTCGATGCGCTGCAGCCGGCCGCTCACAGGTGCGGACACAACGAAGCGCTCGCGGACGCGCGTCTCTCCCTCTTCGTCGATCGTGACTTCCATCGGTCCGCGAGTGACTTGCACCACGTCGACCTCGATGGAATCGGGCCACAGTGCGACGGCAAGGATCCCAGCCACGATTAGCACAGCCGCCATCAGCCGAGGGTTCTTGAGAAAGCGCATCATTCTCTAACTTTCAACACAGCCACCAAATCGAGTGTGTCAAGGCGGCGCCGAACGATCAGCCCCGACACCAGTGCCGCCCCGATGATCCCGAGAAACGCCCACGCCACTGCCCGAGACGAGACGTAGAGCGGAAAACGATAGACCTCGCTCTGGACGGTTTGCACGATTGCAGCGGACAGGCCATATCCGAATAGCGCGCCCACCGGCAGCGCGGCGATGGTCAGCGCGGCGAGCTCGCCCAACAAGATCAATGAGATCTCGGCCCGCGTGAAACCGAGGACGCGCAAGCTGGCGAGCTCGCGGCTGCGCTCGGACAGGGATACTCGCGCCGCGTTGTAGACAACCCCAAACGCGATCACGCTCGCGAAGATCAGGTTGATGAAAATGGTCAAATTCATGTTCGCGGCCATCGTGTCGCGAAAGCTTTGCAGCACGGCGCGCCTGAATGCCGCGCCGGCGACGACCGGCAGGACCTTGAGCGCATGCGACGCTTCTGATTCCTGCGCCGTGTCGAGCATCAACAGCGCGCCGGACGCCACGTCGTCCTCCCGCATCATCCGGTGCAAGGCGCCCTTGTCCATGTAGACCGACAGGCCGAGCATGTCATCCACCACGCCGGTCACCATAACATCGCGCACGGGCCGCGTTCCTTCGAGGACCTCCAGCCGTACGTCGCTGCCGACGCCGACTTCGAGAACGTCGGCAAGCGTTTTCGACAGCACCACGCCGGAAGGCGGCATGCGAATCGCGCGTCCATCCTGATCGACGATGCGTTTGAAGCGCGGATCGAGTGGGACGCCGGTGATCGCGAGATAACGCTCGCGATGCCCGGACCGCACGCGAGCCGCGACCGACCGCTGCGGTTCGACCGCGACGACGCCCGGAAGGCGTGCCAGAGCGAATCTGGCGGATTCTGAACGTGGCTCCACGAACTGGACGGTGACGTCTTGCCGCTCGGCAATCCAGAATTGGGTCTCGATCAACCGTTCGATTGCATCGGTGAACACGAAGCCAATCATGAGGATCGCCACCGCGAAGCCGATGCCGAACACAGAGGCGGCCGCCCGCAGCGGATGTCGCGTGACGTTGCGCAGCACCATGCGACCGGCTGTGCCCAGATGGCGGCTGATGAACGGGGTCTCGAGGACGGAGCGTCGATAGCGTGTCGGGGCCTCGGGCCGCATCGCTTCGGCTGGCGGAACGCGCACGGCGCGGCGGACGGCGGAGAACGCCCCTGCAGCTGCGGCCGCGAGAGTCAGCGCGCTGGCGCCGACGATGACCTCGAAGGGGACGCTGAAGAGCAGCACCGGGAAACGGAAGAATTCGTTGTAGAGCCCGATGATCGCACTTCCCAGCCAGGCACCCGCGGCGATCCCTATCACGATGCCGATTGCGCCGATCACAAGGGCCCATTTCAGATAGTGCCAGCCGATCGCCAGGTTCGCGTAGCCAAGTGCCTTCAGCGACGCGATCTGCGGCCGTTGGAGCGCCAGCGCGCGGGTGAGCGCCACGTTCAGAATGAACGCGGCGACCATCAGAAAGATCAGGGGGAGCAGGAATCCGAAACTTTGCAGCTGATTGAGCTCGTTTTCGATCGTCCAATGGGAGAGTTGCAGCGCGCGTGGAATGGCGCCGAGGCCGCCGTAGGGTTCGAGGATGCGGTCGATCCGCGCGATGGTTTCATCGGGCGCCACGCCGGGCGAGAGCGCGAGCACCACGTCGTTGAATCCGCCTTCCATGTCGTACGCCGCCGCCAGCGCCTGCCGATCCATCCAGAAAATCCCGAACCGCTTGTCGTCGGGGACGAGCTCGCCAGGCCGGATGCTGTAGATGAATTCCGGCGAGAGCGCGACCCCAACGATGGTGAGCCGTCGTAGGCGCCCGTTGATGACTGCCGGCACCCGGTCTCCGGGATTCAGCCCGTGAGCCACGACGAAGCCTTCGCTGGCGAGGACTTCATCCGGCCGGCCAGGCTCGATCCAGCGTCCGCGCCGCAGGAACAGATCGTTCACGCGGGGCCGCCGATCCGACGGGATCGAAATCAGTCGTCCCGAAGCGGGCTCGTCCAGTTGCTCGAGATCGAGCGTCACGTTGACGACGACGCGGACTTCGATGGCGGAAACATTCGGCAGGTTGGCGATCTCGTCGGCCACGCGGAGAGGAGCCCGCTTCAAAGAGGCGAACACATCACCGAACCGCTGCTGGTTGTAATAACTCGCGCGCGTCCGCTGAAGCGACGCGAAGTTCGACAAGTACATCACGTACATCGACACGCCGGCGGCAACCACCATCGCGATCGCCAGCACCTGCCCCTTCATGTTCAGCAGATCGCGAATCAGCTTCCGGTTGAGCGATGACACTCTCATCGAATCACCAGGACAATTCACGAGGCGCGAGCTTCGCGGTTCTCGCCTCGACCGAGGTGACTTGCCCGTCGGCCAGCCGAATGACGCTGTCCGCCATCTGCGCGATGGCGGCATTGTGCGTGATGACGACGGTTGTCGTGCCGAGCTCCGCGTTCACCGACGCGAGCGCCTCGAGCACGATGATCCCCGTGGAGATATCGAGCGCACCCGTGGGCTCGTCGCAGAGCAGCACCGCTGGCTGTTTCGCGATAGCGCGAGCAATCGCAACACGCTGCTGTTCGCCGCCCGACAACTGCGCCGGAAAGTGCGCACCGCGCTGATCGAGCTGCACGAGTCGCAACGCGTCGTCAGGCGCCATCGGTCGATCGGAGATCTCGGTGACCAGCGCGACATTCTCCGTCGCGGTCAGGCTCGGAATCAGGTTGTAAAACTGGAACACGAACCCGACATGCTGGCGGCGATAGGCCGTGAGCTCCGCCTCGTCAGCCTGCGTCAACTCGCTGCCCCGGTAAAAGACCCGGCCGCTGGTTGGAACGTCCAGCCCGCCAATGATGTTGAGCAGCGTGGACTTGCCCGAGCCGGACGGCCCCAGCAGCACGATGAACTGTCCTTCGTCGAGCGTCAGGTTGACCTGACGAAGCGCGTGGACCTCCACTTCGCCCATCCGGTAAATCTTGGTGAGCTCGCGGATGTCGAACAGGGCCGCCGGCATCAGGCGCGCCCGTACGTCTCGGTCATGCTAGCCAACCTTCGCAAGACCTCCGGAGTCAGTTGTTCCGGCAACAGGCGCCACCGCCAGTTGCCGCGAGGCGTGCCCGGGCGATTCATGCGCGCTTCACTCCCGAGCCCGAGCACATCTTGTGCAGGCACGACAGCAGTGTCGGCGACAGATGCCAGCACCGCGCGAATGAAGGCCCAGTGCACGTCGCGGCCCTCGAGATCGAGATACCTGGTGGCATACGAGCGCTCGTTCTCGATGTCCGCCGCGCTTCGGGTGCTGTGCTCTGCCTCGCCCGTCCACCACCCAACGGTCGTATCGTTGTCGTGCGTGCCGGTGTAGACGGCGCGATTGCGTGGGTAGTTGTGCGGTCTGAAGTCAGGTCCCTGCGGATCTGTGCCGAACGCGAACTGCAGAATCGCCATTCCCGGCAGCCCGAACCGTTCGCGCAGCGCTTCGACTTCTGGTGTGATCACGCCAAGATTTTCGGCGACAAAGGGCAAGGGATCGAGGTTCAGCTCGTTGCGAACCGCTTCAAAGATCGCCCGGCCCGGCCCGCTGACCCACTTCCCATGAATCGCGGTCGAGGCGTCACGGGGAACGGCCCACGCCGCCTCGAAGCCGCGGAAGTGATCGATGCGGACGCGATCCACCTGCGTCAGGAGGACCCGAAAGCGATCGATCCACCACGAGAACCCACTCTTTGCCAGCACATCCCAGCGGTAGTGAGGGTTACCCCACAATTGTCCCGTCGCGCTGAAGTAGTCGGGTGGCACGCCGGCCATAACGGTTGGACCACCGTCGTCGTCTAGCTGAAAGAACTGGCGGCACGCCCACACGTCGGCGCTGTCGTGCGCGGCGAAGATCGGGAGGTCTCCCATGATCTCAATCGATCGCCCATGACACGCCTCGCGCACTCGCTGCCACTGCTCGAAGAACAGGAACTGCGTGAGTTTGTGTTGCACGATCTGCCGTTTCAGCGTGGTCGTCCAGCGTTCGATCGCCGCGCGGTCGCGGTGCGCGATGTCGGGTTCCCACCTCGTCCAGGCGACGTTGTCGTGCGCTTCCTTGACCGCCATGAACAAGGCGAAGTCGTCCAGCCATGCCGCCTGTGTCGCGCAGAACCGATCGAACCGATCGTGGATCCGTGCGGGCGCAGTCCGTTCGAACCGATCGACAACGATCGGCCAGATCGTTTCGCGGTGACGGATGACGGCGTCGTAGTTCACATCGCCCGGCTCAAACAGGTTTTTGCTAACCGCATCGCCGGGCAGCAACCCGTCGTCGATTAGCTGTTCAAGGCTGATGAGCAGGGGATTGCCGGCAAACGCGGACGGGCTCTGGTACGGCGAATCGCCATACCCCGTCGGACCAAGCGGCAACACCTGCCACAGGCGCTGACCCGCCGCCGCCAGCTGCTCGATGAACTCGAACGCCCGTGGCCCCAGATCGCCAACTCCAAACGGCCCTGGCAGCGATGTGGGATGGAGGAGAACGCCACTAGAGCGAGAAAACGACATCCGTGTTGTCCGTGTTGTCCGTGGCTATAGGTGCGGCCCCACGTCGGAGTCGCCTCGGGTCGGCTTCGCCTTGAAGTGCTGCTCGAGCAGATCGCGCGCCGCATCCCGGCCGCCGAGGCCGAACGCGATAGCCAGGCCAAGCATCAACGCGCCGAACGCGATGGCAAATGCGGTCAGGACGACAGCGGTCGCGAGCCGCAGCTGTTCGAGCGCCATGACGATGCCGATGGCAATCACCAGCAGGCGGAGCATGGCGGCGAGCAGCCGCGCACCCGGCAGCCCCGCGTTCACGGACGTGATGAGCGTGGCGCGCCAGACGAAGTTGCCAAAGAGGAACCCCAGCGCCAGAACGAGGAGCGCCAACAGGAACCGTGGCACGAAGTGGAAGAACTGCTCGACCAGACCCTGGAAGGCGCCAAACTGCAACGTGTCGATCGCCGAGACGACGAAGCCGATCCACACGATCCAGAACGCAATCTTGGCGACGAGCAGCTCGGCGCTTGGAAGCTCGGCGACGCGCAGCATCTCGCTGGCGCCGATGCGAGCCGCCATCTTGTCGAAGTGCAGGCTCGCGAGGAGGCGATGCACCACGATGCGGACGAGCATCGCGATGGCCGTCCCGACCGCCAGGATAATGGTCGCCGCAACGAGTCGCGGGACGAACTGGACGAAGGCGTCGGCGAAGTTGCGCCACGACTCAACGAGCGCATCAGCGATTTCTTGAATCATCGCGACCTCACACTTCGGCCGACCACCCGCTGACCAGCGCAGGCTTCAGCCGTAAGAAGGTGTCACACAATCCGTCGAGTCTTTGCTGCACGGTGGTCGGCTGTTCCGGCGCGGTCCGCGCCATGAACGCCGCCGCGCGCCACAGATACAGCGGGACGAACATCCCGGCCAGATCCTCGCTACCGGCGCGACTGCGCCGCATTGCCGCCGCAAACGCGTACACGATCCTCACCCACAGCTCGTCGTCGACGCTCCACTCGTCGCGAGCGATGTCTTCCACGATACGAGTGACGGTTTCTCTGTCGAGCACCTCAGTCAAGACCGGGCTGATCGCGAGCAGGTCCTGCCGAGCCTGCCCGGCAAGCGAGGGCACGTCCCACTTTGGTGAATCGGGGATCACAGCGGTATCCGTGCCGAACGTGGGAAGGTCGACGATGGCGGTGGTGGCGATCCAGAAGTTCTCGTGCGCGCGCAGGCACTCGGCGAGCGACAACACGATCTGCTGCACGGCTTCGCGGAGGGTGGCGCGAAGGCCGGCGCCGCTCGTGGCCGGGCGCCAGATCTGCGACACCGAAACGCCCGTGGCGATGGCCTCGCTCCGCAGCCAGAGATCAATCGCGAACCGTGCGGCTTCGTGATTCCAGATGTCCCGGTCGAGACAGTGGGACGCGAACGCTCCGGCGCAGGCGAACTCGGCGCCGAGCGGCTCGTCGAGGCCGACGCCGTACACGGCGCGCACGAACGGACGCACGAGCTGCGTGATGAGCACACCGTCCCGGGCATGGCGGCGATAGCGAGGCGCGAGAAACTGCGTCTCTCCGCGCAGGACCGGATCGATCAGTTCACTCACGCGTTCAGGAATAGTGGCCGGGCCGCTTGGATCGAGAACGACAAGGACCTTGGCCTGCGTGAGTTCGGCCGCCGCGAAGAGCGAGTGGAGCGCCGTATGTTTGCCGGGAAGGCCATGGTACGGCGCGAGGACGCGGTGCAAGGTCCGCAGCGAGTGCGACGTCTGCACCATATCGGCTTCGGTCAGCGTCGCGGCACGAACGAGCTCCGGCGTTCCATCTGTCGACCCGCCGTCGGAGTTGATCATAACGGTACGCACCCGTGGGAAGTCGCGGTTGAACGCGACGTTCACCGCGCGCACGACATCCGTGACGGTGCCGGCGTTGTTCAGCGTCGGCAGCCCGACCAGAATGTCCACCTGGCCAACGGCCATCAACTGCCGAAGTAACGTGTCGGATAGGGCGCTCTCGA
>Ga0075418_10007220_pt1 | contig 12522 bp, 7 predicted proteins | sample SoiMetdeltSBSDD2_FD_81776 | JGI IMG/M metagenome (GOLD analysis project Ga0075418, IMG submission 81776) | Bulk soil microbial communities from a Populus tree surrounding site in Tennessee, USA - Soil MetaG P. deltoides SBSDD2 | ecosystem: Environmental > Terrestrial > Soil > Tree plantation...
GTCCATCATTCATTCCGAAGGTTAGACGGCTGGCACGTTGCTTTTCTTCCATCCTAACGGTTTCTGGTTTCTAGTTCCTGGTTTCTGGTTCCTGGTTTCTGGTTCCTGGTTTCTGGTTCCTGGTTTTCTGGTTCCTGGTTTCTGGTTCCTGGTTTCTGGTTTCTGGTGTGTGGTTTCGCCTCGCGGCGCTCTATCAAACGCATAACCAGAAACCATAAACCAGGAACCAGAAACGACCCTCCTTCGCAATCGAACTTGACGCATTGTATAATCATCAACCACCGCACGGACAATCCAGATGGAGTAATCGGCTATCTTATGAACAAAACGGGAAGTTGGGTGCATACAAGTTTGATCCTTGGATTCATACTCTGCCTGTCATTACCGCTTATCGCGTTTAGGGCTGCCGCTCAAGGCGGTTCGATTGAGCTGGCTGTTGATACCGCAAACTTCAACCAGGATGGGCTCCTGGTTATTTTTGGCGGTCTCCGCCTCCAGGGAGACATTGGTTTCCCGGTCGCCGCTGGAGACATAAACGGCGACGGGCGGGCTGACGTTATTTCGTGCGGGATGTACGGGAGTACCGGACCCCGCGAAAACAACGGCGTGGTTAATTTCTATTTGAGTGATGGGCGCGACTCGGGCTTCGTGGATGCGGCGCAAAACCCATCGAGTATTGTCACGCTGGCAGGCCAGCGTTCGGGCGATCTCCTGGGTACTTCAGTCTCCGCCAATGGCGACGTAAACGGCGACGGAATCCGCGATGTTGTAATTGGCGCAGCGTGCCACGACGGTCCCACCGGTGGTATCGCAAACAATCGCGGCGCCGCCTATATAGTATTTGGTTCTCAGAACTTCGCATTGAATGCCGATCTTGCCACCATTGACGGAAACCCTCCGCCCGGCGTTGTCGCTATTTATGGACCCCAGTCTGGCGGGCGCATGGGGATCTGGATTGACGCGGGTGATATCGACGGCGATGGGCGCGCAGACGTGGTGATCGGGTCGGACCAGATCAACGCGAACGGCGCGCAACACGTCGGCGGGGCCTCAATCGTATTCGGCTCTGCAAATCTGCCTTCGGTAATTGATCTCGCCTCGCCGCCTGCCGGTGTTCGGACCGCCCGAATCCTCGGGGCTTCCGACGAAGATCACTGGGGTGCGGCTCTGCAGGTCGGTGACATGAATAACGATGGGATTGGTGACGTTATCATCGGCGGCTCGATAGATCGGGATTCGGGCTCGTACGTTACTCCTACTCTCAGAAACGGACACAATTTCTTTGCGGCGAGTTTCGGAGGCCAGAGACACCTATGCGGCGAGGCATTCGTGATTTACGGGCAACAGAGCTGGCCCGCGGTTGTTGACCTTCACAGCCCTCCACAGAATGCGACGCGTGTCATCGGTGCAAATCCAATAGACTTCCTCGCTTCGCAGCTGCACAGCGGCGATGTAAACGGAGACGGCCGGACCGATCTAATAATCGGCGCGTTGCTGGCGACAGCCCCGGATAATAAGGGTCAAACTGGTGCTGTCCACGTGATATACGGTTCGGCCACCTTGCCAGGCGCGACGATCGACCTTGCGAATCCCGACCCGTCGGGCCAGCGGGTTACGACTATCTATGGCGAACACGCGCTGGATTGCGCCGGGGATTCGGTCCGCACTTACGATATCAACAATGACGGATTCTCAGACCTTTTTATCGGCAGTCCGGAACGCACTTTTGAGGTTAACGGATTGCGCGAAGACGCCGGGGTTACGGAACTGATCTATGGGCAGCGTGATTTTCTGCCGCCAGTTATTAAGCTTTATGACCCGCCGGCTTCGCCGCGCGTATTCCGATTGGCGGGCGCTAACAGTGAGGACGAATTCTCGTATCGGCTGGCAGGCGCCGATGTCGATGGCGACGGTTTTATTGACTACATCTCGAACGCCATGCACGGGGATGGATTCAACAACGGCCTTTTCAACGGCGGCAACGTTTACATCTTCAGCGGGAGAAAACTTTCGGCCAGGCTTGGAATGCTCCCGCCGCCGCAGTCGACACCGCCGGTGTTGACCGGGGCAGTGTTGATGGTTGGGCTGAGCGGCGTCTCGCAGGCGACAGCCGGGCAGAGCAACCTGAGCGTGAATGTATTTGGCAATAACCTACGCGCCGGCCTTCAGATTTACATCAATGACATTCCGGTCGTTTCAAGCGTGCCCTTTGATGCGCCGCCGGGAAGCCTTCCGACCTGGGTGTTTCTTGATCAGAACCTATCTGTGAGGAACAGCGTTGGTCCGCTGGTTGTTCGCGCGCGGAATACGCTGCCGACACCTTCGGACTTGTCTAACGCGGTCACGGCTGGGAGGCTTGTCGGGCCCGAGATTACCCGGGTGAAGGTAAAGAAAAAAGGATCGGGCGTGCTGGTGCTGAACCTGTTCGGAGTAAACCTGCCAAGCGCCGGAACGGTCGCGGTGATCGCAAATGGAGCTCAGCTTCCGCTTCAATCGACATCGTTCGAGCCGCCTGATTTCGTTCAGGCCAAGATAAGCGCAGCGGCGGCGCCTTCCGCGGGAACTGCGTTACGGATCCGCGTAGTGACTTCGCAGGGGATTCAATCAAATGAATTAACCGCCACCGCAAAATAAGGTTTAATGTCTGTTAAGCGATGGTAATTCATCGTCTCTTAACCTTTACTAAGCCTAAGCGCCTCTCACATTTCGGTTGACAGTCTGTTGATGGATGTGTAGGATTGGCGCGTTTTGTTCAGCAGTAGTGTGAGGAGGACTGAAGTTGAAGTTAAGGTTTTGCGCGTTTGAAAGTTTGACCGCAAACGCTCTTTGCTTTAGCTCCGATCATCACTCTGCAATTCACTCTAGATGAAAAGGAGAAGAAAGCATTGAGAGAAACAGGAACTGTTAAGTGGTTCAACGCGACGAAGGGATACGGCTTCATCACCCGCGAGGGCGGTGATGATGTATTCGTTCACTACTCAGCCATCGAGGCCGACGGATACAAGACGCTCAACGAGGGTCAGCGTGTTGAGTTTACAATCACGCAAGGTCCGAAGGGCCTGGCTGCCAGCAACGTAATCGCGGCGTAGTCCTGTGCTACCGCTAGGCGAGCCCGGTCTCGGGCTCGCCTTTTCATCCCCCACATACCTGCCTAATCGCGCTCCAAAGATAAATCGCAAAGGCCTTGTTATTCTCCCTACTCCTTCTGTGCTAGACTTTTCTTAAGCGAAAAGAGAGTGTCGAAAAGGCAGGGCTGAGTTATGACAGACAAGGCTAATGGCCAATTCATCGACGCGGGTAAAGCGGAGACTGAACCATATGAGCTGGATGAAGAGATCCAGCAGGAATTTGAAGAAGCGCAGCGGCTGGCGGCCGGTGGCGAGACTCTAAGACGAGAGTTACGCGAGCACCATTCACGCACGCCCGAACTCGCCGGCGGTGACATAGACGCCGACTGGGCTCGCGCTGACATCGGCGACGAGACGGTAGGCGGGTCGGCTCCCACGCCGGATCAGGATGTCGTTGAAGAGCTAGGCGAGGCGGTAGGACTGACCTACGAAGACAACGAGCCGTTGCACACAGCCGAGAAAGTCGAAGAGCGTGACCGCCGTCGCTGGGAGCTCGATCCGGCATCATCCGAGGATTACAACGATCGGGTTAATCGCGAAGGCGAATAGTATCCGAGATCCCGCAAGTTTTACTCGGGCGCGTATAGCATCAAAGCAATCGCTTTGCGTTACTGACGACAAGTTTCACGTTAGCAAGCGCTCTGATATAATCCGCGACCGAAATCTCTTCAACTAATTAACCGCGGAGGCCTACAAATGCGGAAGTTTTTGTTATCGCTGATCTCAGTTTTAGTCGTTGCATCCTGTGCCCTGGCAGACACGATACATCTCAAGAACGGCAGCGTGCTTAAAGGAAAGGTGACCAGCTTCGCCGACGATCAGTTCGTGGTCATGCTTGATACCGGTTCCAGCCGATATTTGAGCAAAGCCACGGTCTACATCGGAGACGTTGCGCGAATAGAATTTGATGGCGCCGCCGCAAGTCCTGTCGACAACACGAGCAGCGGCACCGACACCGCGCGGCGTGAAACCAAGACTCGAGCATCTGAAGCCGAAACACCGGTTCGAACGGCGGCTAGCGACCCGCCAACACGAGAGACCGGCCCACCCGAGACGCACACTGCACCGCCAGTCCGAGACCCGGAACCCACACAACCCGAGAAACCCAACGTGACTTCGCCTCCAGTTTCTGAAACCTCGGACGCTGAGAGGTCGACTCGAAAACCGCTTCTGGCAGTAAAGACTATGACGGTGGATGTAATTGCCAAGAAAGACTGGACCAGCTCGGGATTAATAGTAAAACGCGGCGACCACCTGCGGGTCAGCGCAACCGGCACCATTACGTTGGATCCCGCGAACGGGCGAACCTGCGGACCCGACGGGCTCACCGATCTGATCGATCCGAAGAAGCTCATGCCCGATCAACCCACCGGGGCGCTTATCGCGGTGATCTCATCAGACAACGATGACTTCATCTTCCTTGGCCGCTCGGGTGAGTTTACGGCTACGCGCGACGGGCTTCTTTTTCTATCAGTAAACGAGGGTCACCTGCCGGATAACGGCGGAGCTTTTAAGGCGGTGGTTGAGGTACTTGGGCAGCGGAAATAGTTAACCGCGCAAGCTGCTTCCCGTTAAAAGAAAGTTTGAGTTTGGATCCAAGCGAAGCCGCTCAGACATGCTTTTAGACGGATTGATTTAACACCTATTTTCCTTGACTTGATTCGGGCCATGAAGTAGCCTTTCTGTTCCCGCGAGGCAGTTATCAAATTTCTAACAAAAGATGGCGGAAGCAGATTAACGGTTCAAAACAATGCCGTTTCGCTGTCCCGAGATTAGAGGCAATCCCGCGGGTACGCTCATTCAGGTTGGATTGCGACCGCTCAGGCACGCGGATGAAACACATCAGAAGGCTTCCGGGTGTAGGTCGCTGGAGTAAGTGTTTTATAACAGGAGGGGAGAACGCTGCTTTCAGAACGATTAGCCACGCAGCTGCCTCTTCTATCGATCGGCGCGCACACGCCGAATAACTCAAAACACATGGGTACAGGTTGCCGCCAGCACCAAAACCCGTGAATCAAACAACACTTTTTCATTAGGAGAGGCAGGAAATGTCAAAACAAAATCCATTCTACTCACTATGCGCAGTCCTGCTGGTGCTGTGTCTGTGTTCGGCGGCCGTTCCCGCGATGCCACAGTCACAAGCCAGCACCGGTCAGATCGCCGGTATGGTGTCTGACTCGCAAGGGGCGGCCATCGCCAAAGCGACGGTAACCGCCAAGAACACCCAGACTGGCCTATCGCGTTCGGCAATTTCCAATGATGATGGGCTGTACGCGATCATACTGCTGCCTCCCGGCATGTATAACGTGACGGCCGAGGCAAGCGGATTTGCCTCAACCAACGTTAAGGACGTTGAGGTAACCGTCGGCCGAACCTTTGATCTTAAACTCTCAATGGGCGCCAGCGGCGTATCGGAAGTAGTAAATGTAACGGCCGGCTCGATTCAGGTTCAGACCACTCGTTCGGAAGCCGACTCAGTGTTGAATCAAAAGGCCATCGAGAATCTCCCGATCAACGGCCGGCGCTTTCAGGACTTTGTTACGCTTACACCCACCGCACAAGTTGACCCGCAGCGCGGGCAGATTTCGCTTGCCGGGCAGCGCGGAATCAACTCCAACGTCAACGTGGACGGGGTAGACTACAACAACCCGTTCTTCGGCGGGATCCGAGGCGGCGAGCGATCAAACAACGCCTTCACCATTCCTCAGGAATCAATCAAAGAATTCCAGGTTGTCGCCTCGGGATACAGCGCTGAGTTTGGTCGTTCAACCGGCGGCATCGTAAACGCCGTGACTAAGTCCGGAAGCAACGATTGGCATGGCTCGGCGTTGTATTCCAACCGCAACAAGAAATGGTCGAGATCCAACGAGTTTTTTAGACAGGTAGAGGACAACCTCAACGCCAGCCTTGCGCCGGGCGTCCCTCTGCGCAAAGTCGTTCCGGCCCCAACCCAGCAGCAGTTTGGCGGATCGTTTGGCGGGCGAATAAAGAAGGACCGGGCGTTTTTCTTTGTTGCCTATGAACAACAGGAGTTCAGCAACGATCGTCAGGTGTTCTTCGATCCTCTGAGCCTGACTACATCGAAAGCGAACACGGCCGAGGCGTTTAGTTATTACACTTCGTTGCAAGAGCCTTTCACCCAAACCAACGACGCCAAGGCGCTCACCGGGCGCTTCGATTACGAAATTAACACTAATCACCGGTTCAATGTTCGCTACGGCTGGAGTAACAATCAGGCCTTGAACGCTAATTCAGTCGGCAATCAATTGTTCCCAACCACGATCAGTGCACTTTCCAACAACGGTACTGAGATTGATAGAACCCACTCGGTAGTAGGACAGTTCACCAGTTTCTTCAACTCAAACATGGTGAATGAGTTTCGCGGTCAGTTTGTGAGAGAAGAACGCCCGCGACCTGCTAATGCCATCCAGCCGTTGGTTAGTTCAGGTGTAGGAAACGATGGCACTGTTTCGTTCCTTGGTCAGAACACTCAGTTTGATCGACGCATTCAAGCCGCCGACAGCCTCACCTGGTCTCGTGGAAACCACACGGCCAAGTTTGGAACCGAATACAATCACATCTTCATCAGCCAGCTTTTCGGCTTCAATCAAACTGGAGCGTTCAGTATTTCCGGCTCGGTAACCAACGCCGCCGGAGTCGACACCATTCTCGACATCCTGTCTGTTGGCGGAACAGTCGCTAACCGTTTCGATTCGACGGCCGTTACCTTCAGGCGGCAAATCGGGAATCTGATGGCTGATTACGCGACTGACGAGGTAGCCTTTTTCGCGCAGGACTCGTGGCGCGTTCGACCCAACTTGACGTTAAACTATGGTCTGCGCTGGGAAGGTCAGTACAATCCTACACCCGAAGCAGACAATACGGCATTGGTTAACAAGGTGAAGGGATTCCGCTTTCCTTCCGGCCACACAGCCGATCCAACTCAGATTAACGACAACACCAAGCAGTTTGGACCCCGCTTCGGGTTCGCCTGGGATCCCTGGAGCGATGGCAAGACTGTTCTTCGCGGATATAGTGGAATCTATTACGCCCGGACTCCTCTGCTGTTGTTCGCAGGGGCCGGAAACAACTGGCGGGCAACTCCCGGTGACGTCTCCGTCCAGCTTCCTTTCGCCGTGCCAACCGGCAATCCGAATAATACGGTTTACAAGCAATTGAAGTTGATCGGAATAGATCTGAACAGCTTCTCGCTTGGGGCGCTTCCGGACATCACCGCCGACAAAGCCCTGGCGGTTGCTGCGGCGCTTGGCTTAGCGGTGGATCCGTTCACCGGAGCAAACCTGATTCTGAATGCCGAGGATTACAAGAACCCTAAGGCATACCAGGCCGGAATTGGTATCGAGCGACAGGTAAGCCAGAGCATGACCGTTGGCGCTGACTTTACTTACGTTAACACTGTCCACCTGCAGCGCAACCGCGACCTGAACTTGCCGCTGCCGACTTTGCGAACGACGACGGTTGATCCGGCTCAGAGACCTTTCTTCGGGGTCCGACAGACTCCGGCGCTAAGGCCCATTCCGAGTCTCGGCAGCATCACCATCCGCGAGTCTACAGCCAGGTCACTGTACCGAGCACTGACCCTTCGCACGAAATTCCAAAAGAAGTGGGGCCAGTTCAACGCGTTTTACACACTTTCGAAGAACGTCGGCAATGACGACAACGAACGTGACGCCACCGGATTTCGATACGAGAACGCGTTTAACCTCGAGCCGGAATATGCGGATTCAAACATAGATCGCCGGCATCAGTTCGTCGCCAGTCCGGTCTTTTTCCTCCCGCATGGCTTTGACATCTCGAGCGCAATCAGAATGTTCTCTGGAGTCCCAGTAGATGCGGGCTCGGGGATAACTGATGCAAACAGTGACCTGGGCGGACCAGATCGTCCATATCTTGGACCGGGAGTGCCTTTCAAGCGGAACGCTTTCAGGAACAAGGCCTTCTACGGCTTCGATATTCACGGTTCGAAGCACTTTGACTTTGCCGAGGGCAAACGGCTGGTGTTCTCGATCGATATCTTCAACGTATTCAATCTTCAGAACATATCGCTCGCCGGCACCTCGACCACCTTCTGCTCAGCTATAGCTCCGGCGACGACCGTTGCTGCAAACTGCGGATTCCTTGGGCCGACCAACCCGAACTGGCTTCAAGTGCGGGATCAGAATCTGGCGTCGACCCGCCTTGGCAACTTGTTGCTAACCAACAATCCTGGTCCGCCTTTCCAGATGCAGCTCGGAGCGCGGTTCCAGTTTTAACCTGGTTCCATTGAAACAATCCGAAGCGGTGGCGAGCAGTGCTCGCCACCGCTTTTTCTTTTCTCCACGTGAAAGAGATCGTGGCTTAAACATTCGATCGGCATCTCCTCCTCATCTTAATTGCAAACGAGTCGTGGTCTCTCGTTCTAAGACCGAACGAAACGAATTTGGAACTCTGATCCCATCCTGGTGTCTAATAGGATGGGTCAGGCAGCTAAGACTTACTCGCCGTCCCGTGCAATCAAACTAAGGTGTGCGGTTGTACTTCCCGTCGTTGCGCCGATCAAGCACGAACTAGACATCAACAGAATCGGCCGCCCGGTTCAGTGGGGTGGCGGGCCTGCTCGACGTGTGCCTGCTATTCCTGCGCGGAAAGGGCGACGGGACAACCTGGAGGTGCCATGCAACGCAAGATCGTACTGTCCGTCTTTGCCTTCGAACTCCTGATTGTAGCCAGCTACATATCGATCGCCCGAGCTTCTCAGAACCGACGCCCAGTTTCGGCTCCAACGTCGTACACGCAGGGCGCTCTTCAAGTCATCGATTCTGAAAGAGGCGTAGTCGCGCTGTGCCCGCTAAAACACACCGATGTTAAAGCCGAGATCAGCGGATTCATCGCCCGGGTAATCGTAACTCAAGAATTTGAGAATCCATTCAAAGAAAAGATCGAGGCCGTATACACCTTTCCATTGCCTCAGAACTCGGCGGTCGACGATATGACTATGCGGGTCGGCGACAGAACGGTTCACGGACGAATCAAACGACGCGAAGAAGCCCGTGCGGTGTATGACGCCGCTCGCAGCGCTGGCCAGGTGGCCAGCCTGCTTGACCAGGAGCGGCCAAACATCTTCACCCAATCGGTCGCAAACATCATGCCCGGCGAAAAGGTCACCGTCACGATCAGCTATGTCGAAACTCTCAAGTACGAGGATGGATCATATGAGTTTGTCTTCCCGATGGTCGTTGGCCCCCGCTACATTCCCGGCGCACCTGTTGACAAACAATCGGATGGCCGAGCGCCGCGAACGGATCGCGTACCCGACGCACCGCGGATCACGCCGCCGGTATCTCAACCTGGCACTCGTGCCGGCCACGACATCTCGCTCGAGGTTGCACTCGATGCCGGCGTGCCTATTGATGGATTGAAATCCACACAGCACGACATCGAAGTCGAACGTCCGAGTTTACACAGCGCGGTCGTAGGGCTTAAGGACAAGGCGGTGATTCCAAATAAGGATTTTGTTTTGAGGTACGACGTATCCGGGCGCCGAATCGAAGACGCGGTTCTCACCCATCGTTCGGGTGGGGCTGATCCGGGGGATGGCTTCTTCACCATGATCCTTCAACCGCCGGAGCGAGTAACTGCCCAGGATGTGATGCCAAAGGAACTCGTCTTCGTGCTCGACACGTCGGGCTCGATGATGGGTTTCCCGATCGAAAAGGCAAAGGAAACAATGAAGCTCGCGCTCGACGCACTATACCCTCAAGACACTTTCAACCTGATCACCTTTGCTGGCGACACCAGCATACTGTTCCCCGAGCCAGTCCCTGCGACGAGAGAGAACCTCGCCAAGGCGCAGTCATTCCTGGATTCGCGCACAGGCAGTGGCGGAACCGAAATGATGAAAGCGATCCGGGCCGCGCTCGATCCTTCAGATGCGCAGGATCACATTCGGATCGTATGCTTTATGACGGATGGTTATGTCGGCAACGATATGGAGATCATCTCCGAAGTCCAAAAGCATCCGAATGCTCGTGTTTTTGCCTTCGGGATTGGCGGATCGGTCAATCGCTTCCTGCTCGACAAGATGGCCGAGCAAGGACGGGGCGAGGTCGAATACGTAGCGCTCAACGATGACGGCTCCGCTGCGGCGAAGCGATTCCACGAACGCGTGCGTAATCCGTTACTGACTGACATATCGATTGACTGGTCAGGCTTACCGGTGACCGATGTCTATCCCCAACGCATCCCGGATCTGTTCAGCGCAAAGCCTGTGATCGTAAGCGGCCGTTTCACGGGAGCACGACGCGGAACAATCAAGCTGAACGGGAGAATCTCGGGCCGCGACTTCGCACGTGAGATCCCAATCGATCTGCCGGAGATCGAAGCTCGGCACAGCGTGCTTGCCACGCTGTGGGCTCGAATGCGCATCGACGACTTGATGAGTCAGGACTACAGCGGTATTCAAAACGGCAACCCGCGCGATGAGATTCGTGAAGCGATCACCCAGCTCGGGTTGAACTTTCGATTGATGACACAATTTACATCCTTTGTCGCAGTCGAAGAAATGACCGTCACTGACGGAGACGAGCCGCGGCGCATCGAAGTACCAGTCGAGATACCGGAAGGAGTCAGTCACACCGGTGTCTTCGGTGAGGCCGATAAGCCGTTTGAGAGGTTGCAACTGATGGCAAGTTTACAGCGTGCTCCGCTGGCGGCGAGGAAAGCACCTGCGGGTGGAGGCGGCGGGGGTGGCGGAGGGCGCTCGACGGGCGTCGCAGCCAGCAAAGGTGCGTTACCAAAGATGTCGGTTAAGCCAATGCCGCCTCCGCCTCCGCCTCCACCAGCGGCTACCGCAAGGAGGGACGGAAGGGCAGGTCGTGCCGGCAGCGGTTCAGGCAGCGGCGGCGGCATGGGCTCCGGCGCTGGTAAGGGCGTTGGTCCCGGTACTGGCTTCAGCATGGGCGGAGGCACCGCGCGGCTAGGCGGCGGAAGTAGTAGTCCGCCTGTGTCCCCGCCCTCGCCCGAAGAACTGAAGCGGCGGGAGCTGCTGTCAAAAATGAACCCGTCCATCGCGGCGGTGATCGAACGATTGAAGAACAAAGGACAACCGACACCCGATGAAGCAAAATTCGTTCGCAACGGCAAAGCCGAGATTCAAGTCTGGCTCAGTGACAAATCTCCCAAGACCGTCACTCAGCTCAAGGAACTCGGTTTTGAGGTGGTTCTCGACCCGAAGAGTTCAAAGATCATCATTGGACGTGTGCCTATCGAGAAGCTCGCCGCGCTAGCCGAACTCAAAACGGTTCGGTACGTTGCTCCCATAACGAGCAATTGAAATCGCATCTGCGCTCTTCGCCAATCCTATTTCGAAGGCAAGCTCACGCGAGCTTGCCTTTTTTTTCATCAGTCACAGATAATCGCAACTTGGAACCTGGGGATTCTGTTACGACGCGGAGAAAACATGACCGGCGAAGAAATGGAACGAGCGATCGAGTTCTTAATAAATCATCACGCAAAGGTTAGCTCAGACATCGAAGGCTTGAAAGAGGCTCAGATAAGGACCGAAGCGAACATCCAAGCCCTGAGTGTTCAAGCGGAAGCAGATCGACGCGACATGCGTGAGGGGTTCGATAGGGTCTCATTGGAAATGCGCGAGATGTTTGACAGGGTGACTGAAGAAATGCGCGATGGCTTTAACAAGCTCATCTTATCTAACGAAGTCACGCGCGACCTATCGAATCAAGTGGCTCGCCTTGCCATCGAACCAGCCAACGCCTAACGGTTCTCGAAGACAGATCGAAGTAGCCTCGACTCGAAGAGAAAGAACCGCAATGACCCAAACCGTAAGAGTGCGCTTTGCGCCCTCCCCCACCGGCTATCTCCATCTCGGCGGCGCTCGAACTGCCCTGTTTAACTGGTTGTTCGCTCGCAAACACCGCGGCGTGTTTATCCTTCGCATCGAAGATACCGATGTCCAGCGATCATCCGAAACGATGGTACAGGGAATCCTCGACGGAATGCGCTGGCTGGGTCTCGAGGCTGACGAGGGTCCCTTCTTTCAATCGTCGTTTGTCGAACAGCATCGAGCGGCGGTTACTAGACTCGTGGAACAACGCAAGGCCTATTACGACTTCACTCCCAAAGAGCAGGCCGACGATCGGACTGTTCGGGCCCGAATTGTCGATCGCGCAAAGGCCCAGGGACCCACAAAGCTACAGAATCCCTATCGCGATCTTCCGCTTGAAGAAGCGCGCAGGCGTGTTGCATCCGGAGAGCTGGCCGCGATAAGACTAAAAGTGCCCGCGGGGGTTTCTCGATTCGACGACCTGGTATACGGTCCGCAAGAACGCGATCACTCAGACATCGAAGATCTCGTCCTGATTCGCTCCGATGGTCA
>Ga0075418_10007221_pt1 | contig 12522 bp, 12 predicted proteins | sample SoiMetdeltSBSDD2_FD_81776 | JGI IMG/M metagenome (GOLD analysis project Ga0075418, IMG submission 81776) | Bulk soil microbial communities from a Populus tree surrounding site in Tennessee, USA - Soil MetaG P. deltoides SBSDD2 | ecosystem: Environmental > Terrestrial > Soil > Tree plantation...
AGCTCTCGATGCTGCCAAAGCGGTACGCGGCAGCGCCACGACCATCCTCCTCAACTCCGAGCGCCGGCCCTGGAGCAGCGATGGCTTCCGCTCGTCCTGGCGCAAAGCCTGCAAGAAGGCCGGCGTCACCGGATTCACCTTCCACGACCTGCGGGGTAGTGCGATCACCAGGCTGGCACTTGCTGGCGCAACCGTGCCCGAGATCGCGCAGATCAGCGGCCTGTCGCTCGGTGATGTGCGAGGTATCCTGGAGAAGCACTATTTGGGCGACGACATCGCTCTTGCCGAGAGTGCGATCCGCAAATTGGAGCGGCGCTCTGATGCCAAATGAACAAGGGTAAGTTGCAGGTGAATGTCACAGGCCCGAGAAGAACATGCAACGTACCGTTTGGGTAAAACGAGGTGTAAAACGGCTTGCCAGGTCTACCTTTGTTCCAGGCTAAAACCTAGCAAAATCAATTGGCTGGGGAACTAGGATTCGAACCTAGACTAGCGGAGTCAGAGTCCGCTGTTCTACCATTAAACTATTCCCCAGCAGGCGCGGGACATCTGGGTCTCCAACACCTTACCGCCGAGCTATCTAGCAAGCACGACCGCGCGCGGCAAGCGCGACTGCCCCCCTGCGGCGCCGGGGACGGCGGGCAAGCCAAGCTGAAGCAGGAGTAGGCACGGCCAAGCGCGAATGGACTACTCGAGCCAGATGTCGCCGAGATCCTGGTTGGCGAAATGCGATGGAATGATCTTCCAGCCCTTCATGTTCGACACGTGCGCCACGATTCGGCTGTACCAAATCACCGGAATGCTGTTGGCATCCGTTATGACCTTTCGCTGCATATCCTTCGCCAGCTGCAGGCGCGCCGCCTCGTCAATTGCGCCTTTGAATTGATCGTAGATGGCGTCAAGCTGCGGATTGCTATTGCGCGTCATGTTGCGCGGCGAACGTTCCTTGGAAAGATAGGGTAACAGCAACGGGCCGGCATCGTCCGTGTCGGCACAGAATGCATCGATTGCCACCTGGTAGTCGCCGTTGGCAATTGCCGCCTTCTGCTGGGAAACATCAAGCTGTGCGTGCTCCGCCGTGACGCCGATACGCCGGAATTGGTCGACCATAAAGACGCCGACCGGCGTAAAGGGGTGATTGACGTTGCGATTGATCAGCTTGAATTTGAGGTCTTGGACGCCGGCTTCGGCTAGGAGGCGCTTGGCCTCGGCTCTTGATTTTTCGATGTCGCGCCCATAGCCCGGCAGGCTGGCAAGCTCTTCGCTGCTGAGGGCAAGGGGCGAGCCTGGCAAGAGCGGGCCGCCAACCGGCTTGACGATCGTGATCTTCGAGAGCGCGTCGGAGGCTTGCCAGCGGTCGACCGCTAGGGATAGCGCCTGGCGAATCTTTGGGTTGTCGAACGGTTTCGATTGCGTGTTGAAGAGCAAGTCGATCTTGCACACCCATGGCGATTCCTGAACCGCAATCCGCTCCTTGAGGCTGTTGAGGAGTTGCGTGCGTTCGCCGGGTGAAATGCTGCGGAATTCCGCTTGGATCTGGCCACCTTGCAAAGCCGTTACGACGGCTTGGGATTTGATAAAGGTGGCGCGGAAACTGTCGAGGTAGGGCTTGTTGCTGTCCCAATAGCGATCGAAGCGTTTGCCGATCCAGTGCGATCCGTTGACATGCTCGACGAATACGAATGGTCCGCTGCCCATGACGGTTTTGGCCGGATAGTTTGCATCTTGGGCCAGTCGGTCTGCGCTATAGATGCAATTGTAGGGGAGGGCCAGCGTATCGAGGAAGGAGGCATCCGGTGCCTTTAGCTTCGTGACCACGGTGCTCGGGTCCGGTGTCTCGATACTGACGATATCGGCAAACAAGGCTTGGCGAATGGAGATGATGCCGGCCGGAGGCGCGCGCAGCCGGTCGAAAGTGGCCTTGACATCCTTCGAGGTCAGCGGGCTGCCGTCATGGAAAACAACATTCGCACGAACCTTGAAGGTATAGGTCAAGCCGTCCGACGATACGCTCCAACTCTCCGCCAAATCTGGCTTCAGTTTCGGATAGTTGTCCGCATCGACCCTGAGGAGCAGCGAATAGTGCGGCGCGAGCACATGGATGGCGGCGTAGGTCGTGGTGGCGTGACAGTCCGTTGTGGGTGCCTCCGCCGTCACGGCATAGGTGAGCGTCCCACCCTTTTTGGGCGCCTCGGCAACGGCCAAGGACGGCTGGCCCACGACCAGCGCCAGGCAGGCCATTGCTACGCGCGTTCTCATCTTGCATCTCCTGCAAACAGCATCGTTCTTGTAAGCCATTTGATGCCGAGGTAGTTGGCATGGTCAAGCGCTTCGCTGGCGTCGAACCGCTGGCCCCGGCCCCCGAATTCGCCACCGAGGGGGGTGCGGGATCATAAAGGAGGAAGGCCACGATGTACGTTCGTGTTACGACATTTGAGGTCGACCCCTCAAACGTGTCCAAGCTATCGGACAAAATCGCGAAGATTGCACCGATCGCCAAAAGCCTTCCCGGTGTTGCCGACATCTATGTAGCCTGGCGCGGCGACGGCCACGGTGTGGTGGTGGCGGCCTATGAGAGCGAAACTGCCGCGAAAATAGCGGTCGCGCGCCTGCAAGCCGTATGGGGTGAGCTGGCCGGCGTGCTCAAATCGCCGCCACGCACCGACAGCTTTGAGCAAGTGGAGCATGTCATCGGCTGACCGTTGCGCGCGCTGGCCGGCTGCGATTGCCCCTGGCATCTAGCGTTATGGTCGCCCGAGGCGGCGCCTCGAATGGCTGCGCGAGCATTGCGCGCTGGCGCGCGCGGTAGCGCCCGGGGGGCGCGCGTGGTGCCTCGACGGGAAGGCTTCTGTTGTGCACAAAGGCCGCGAAAAGTACAGAAATCATGAATGACAAGAGCTAAGACTGGCGCGGACTAACCGTGCTGGAACCGTGTGGGGCGTGCGCCACCCAATTGGCGCCATGGCGAGCGAAGCGACGAGTTGGCATGGACCAAAAGAAACTCACGAAGTTGCGCGCCCAGTATGCCTCGCAGGCCCCGGGTGCCGTTCGGAATCCGGAGTTCAAAAGGGTGGCCGACATGATCTTCGCCGGCACGGACCGGCGACCAAAACCCTATGAAGGGGTATCTACCTTTCTTGGAGCACCCCTGCGACTCGACGCCCCGGCCGCGCCGGACTTCGCTGGGCTCGACGTGGCCTTGGTTGGCGTGCCGATGGATCTGGGCGTCACCAACCGAAGCGGCGCGCGGTTGGGGCCGCGTGCCGTGCGCGGGATCGAACGGCTCGGTCCCTACCATCACGTGCATCGCCTCGCACCCCTTGCCGAGTTCAAGGTTGGCGATGTTGGCGATGTGCCGTTTCGCAGCCGCTATAGTCTGAGCGACAGCCACGAAGATATCGAGCGCTTCTTCGAGACCCTGGCGGCGGCTCGGGTGGCGCCCGTTAGCGTCGGTGGCGACCACTCGATCAGTCTGCCGATCTTGCATGTTCTAGGGCGGGATCGGCCGTTGGGCCTCGTCCACATTGATGCCCATTGCGATACGGGTCCGCCCTTCGAAGGTCAAAAGTTTCACCACGGTGGACCTTTCCGGCAGGCGGTGTTGGCCGGCGTACTGGATCCCGAGCGCACCATCCAGATCGGGATCCGTGGCGGCGCGGAGTTCCTCTGGGAGTTTTCTTACGACAGCGGCATGACGGTGGTTCACGCCGAGGAATTCATGCGGCTTGGCCTTGAACACACGGTGCAACGGATTCGCGACGTGGTCCGGGACGGCCCCGTCTATGTCTCTTTCGACGTCGACAGCCTCGATCCGGCATTTGCGCCGGGCACCGGCACCCCAGAGGCGGGCGGCCTCAGCACCCGAGAAGCCATGGAACTCCTGCGCGGATGCGCTACTCTCGATGTGATCGGCGGCGACGTTGTGGAGGTGGCTCCGCAATACGATGCCACGACCAATACGGCGCAGGCGGGAGCGCAGATGTTGTTCGAAATTTTGGCCCTCGTTGCGCTTGCGCGCAGACGCAGGAAGGCGTGACGTCGCCAGCCTTGCGGTCGGGCACGCGCGCGCCCGCTTGCCCATGGACACAACGACGTGCGCGGCCCGCGCCTCGCAGTGAAGGAGAAGGGCCATGAAAATTCTGGTCGCGGGCGCCCAAGGCCAAGTTGCGCGCGCCTTGCATGCGTGCGCGGCCCGCACAGGCAAGCATGCGCTCGTGGCGCAAGGACGTCCAGGCTTTGATCTTTTGCACCCCGAGGCGATGGTGCGCACGGTGACCGAGCTGAACCCCGACCTCGTCGTCAACGCCGCCGCCTATACGGCGGTCGACAATGCCGAGCGCGAAACGGCGACGGCCTATGCGATTAATCGCGACGGCGCTCGCGCGCTGGCCGCGGCGGCGGCGGCCCGGGGGTGTCCCATCATCCACCTTTCGACCGACTATGTCTTCGCGGGCGCAAAGGCTGGCGCCTATCGCGAGGACGATGCGACCGGGCCGACCGGCGTCTACGGGCGATCCAAGCTTGAGGGTGAGGTGGCGGTGGCGGGGGCAAATGCCCGCCACATTATCCTGCGGACGGCCTGGGTTTACGCCGCGCACGGCAGCAATTTTGTGCGCACCATGCTGCGCCTCGCAAAGGAACGGCCGGCCCTGCGCGTGGTTGCCGACCAGCGCGGTAATCCCACTTACGCACCGCACCTCGCCGAGGCGATACTGGCGATCGCGGCCGTGATCGGGAGCGGTCGGTCCTCAGCGTGGGGCATCTATCATGCCGCTGGAACGGGCGACACGAGCTGGTACGAATTTGCCACCGCCATCGTCAATGCCGCGGGCCCGCTCGGAATAGCGCCCGTGCCGGTGTCGCCGATCACGACGGCTGAGTTTCCGACAGCGGCTCAGCGTCCAGCCAATTCATGCCTTGATTGTCGTAAACTGGAGCGCACATTCGGCGTGCGTCTGCCGCATTGGCGACAAGGTTTGCACGCCTGCATCAACGAGCTGGCGGGTAATGCAAAATCAGGCTAGCGGCAATGCGCGTCGCCGGTTGAATTTGTCCATCGCGGACCCTACGCTCACGGCTGACTTCAGGCGACGCTGAGCGATCGGAGCTTTGGTGATGTCTAGCCCCAACATCAATGCGGGTCCCTTTACCACCCGGCCGGAGATCGACGGTACCTTCGGCGTGGTCGCAAGCACACACTGGATCGGTACTGCCGTCGGCATGGCGGTGCTGGAGCGCGGAGGCAATGCCTTTGACGCCGGTGTCGCGACCGCCTTCGCCTTGCAGGTCGTGGAGCCGCACCTGTGCGGGCCCGGCGGCGACGTCCCCGTGATGCTCTATGATACCAGGCGCGCCAGGGCGATCGTTGTGTGCGGCCAGGGGCCTGCCCCGGCGGGCGCCAGCATCGCGCATTTTCGCGATGAGCTGGGCCTCGACATTGTGCCGGGCACGGGCCTGCTACCCGCCTGCGTGCCGGGCACGTTTGAGACCTACATGCTGATTCTGCGCGACTTCGGCAGCATGCGGCTGCGCGAGGTGCTCGAGTATGCGATCGGCTATGCACGCAACGGTTACCCGCTGGTGGAACGCGGCTGCGCCACCATCGCCACCGTCGCCGATCTCTTCCGCCAACATTGGCCCACCTCAGCCGCAGTCTATCTGCCGGACGGCAAGGTGCCGCGGCCGAATTCGCTGTTCAAAAACGTCAAGCATGCCGAAACCTACCAGCGCATCTTGCGGGAGGCGGAAGCGGGAGGGGGTAGCCGCGAGCAGGAAATTGAGCGGGCACGTCGCGCCTGGAGTCAGGGCTTCGTGGCCGAAAGCGTCGACGCATTTTGTCGCAACAACGAAGTGATGGACGTCAGCGGCCGGCGGCACAAGGGGGTTTTGACCGCGCACGATATGGCGACTTGGTTGCCGACGCTGGAGGAGCCGGTTCACCTCGACTACGGCAACTACCGCGTTCTCAAGCCCGGTGCCTGGACACAGGGACCCGTTCTCCTGCAAATGCTGGCGTTGCTCAAGGCTTTTGACGTCGATAAGCTCGCCGCAACGGATCCCGATTTTGTGCATCTTTGGGTGGAATGCGCCAAGCTCGCTTACGCTGATCGAGAAGCCTTTTACGGCGATCCGAGGTTCGCGGACGTTCCCCTCGATACGCTACTGTCGGAAGGCTACAACGCCGACCGGCGCCGGTTGATCGGCTACGATGCTTCGCTGGAGCAGCGGCCCGGAAAAATTCAAGGATTTGCAGGTCGGGTGATCGTCAAAGAAGCGCGCACGGCGGCGGCGGGCGCGGGCGAGCCCACCTTCGCTGAGCTCAATACCGGTCATGGCCCAGACATGCAGGTGAGCCCTGCCGGCAAAGTCATCGGCGATACCGTGCATATCGATATCATCGACAAAGCCGGCAACATGTTCACCGCCACGCCGTCGGGAGGCTGGCTGCAATCATCGCCCGTGATCGCGGACCTTGGTTGGCCCCTCGGTTCGCGCGGACAAATGTTCTGGCTCGAGGAGGGGCTGCCGGGATCGCTCGCGCCAGGCAAACGGCCGCGATCGACCCTCTCGGTGGGCTTGGCTCTTCGCGACGGCAAGCCGTACATGAGCTGGGGCACGCCCGGTGGCGATCAGCAGGACCAGTGGAACTGCCAAATGTTCCTGCGCCATGCTAGCGCCAGCAGCGCCACTCCGAAGATGAACCTGCAGCAGGCGATCGACGCGCCATCCTGGCACATCGAACACTTTCCTTTGTCGTTTTGGCCGCGCACCGCGCGCCCCGGCGTCCTGGTGGTGGAAGCACGGCTGCCGAAGAGCACCATCAAAGAGCTCGAGCGTCGCGGCCACAAGGTCGAGGTCGGCCCCGACTGGTCGGAGGGTCGCTTGAGCGCCGCTGCGCAAGACGGGGGACGACGCAAAGCCGCCGCAAATGCTCGCGGCATGCAGGGCTACGCCGCCGGGCGTTGAGGCGCCTGTGCGCCGGCCAGCAAGCCCCCGGCGCCAACAATAAGTAGAAGTGGCGCCAATGGTCGATATCGATCACGGCCGCTTCGACCGCGTGTCCGGCAAGGGCGGCATAGACGGCAAGAAAAATTGGCTGCTGTCGTGGGCAGCGCACCGCATGGCGCAGACCGTGCCAGAGCGTGGTGGGCAATGATGGCAAGGAACATCGCTCCGCCGAGCCCGCCGGCGTTGAGAAATAGGCAAGATAGGTGTTGTGCGGCTCCTCGTGATGAAAGTAGGGAGCGAATTGTTTTGCGCCGATGCCCAAGACGTGCTCCAGCGCTAGGCCAGCGGCCTTCTGCTGGCCGCCGAACCGACCGTCGGGCCCTTCGTCATAGTCCTGGGTCAAGGCCGCGCGCTCGGCAAATAGGTCGGCTCCCCATGACGACGGCCATGCCGGCACATTCGGGCAAGCACCCGCGCTGGCTTCAGCGATGTGCTGTTTGGACGCGTTACCTTGGAGGAGGCGGTTGGCGACGTCCTAACTCTAGCGCGCATCGGATCGTCGCGCGCTTTTGCGCAAAGGGTGCCGCTGTCAGCAAAGACAAAGATAGGGTCAACATGCTCTTCGATGCACTCGCCGAAGCCTACGATCACATCGTGATCGCCAGGCGCCAACGAGGCGGTCGGCGAGTTGATTGCCACCATCGAAGGACAACATCGACGCCGGTGTCGTTGCTGGCGGCGAGGAGGGTTCCCAGCACGATGGTGGCTTTCTTGGCTTCGATGCGGCGCAGCTGCATCTCATTCGCTATGCACCGACGCGAGCCCGCCAGCGCCCCGTCGCAATAGTCGCGGCGGCGGCGCCCTGAGGCAAACTCACCACGGCGCTGGCGAAGGGGCAGGACGGTGCAATTGAGCCGGCGTTCGACCACGCTGCTGAAGGGGCTCTTGAGCGCGCTCCACTATTCGGGTGCGGACCGGCTGCTGGCGCTGACCCGTGGGGATCGATCGGGCCGACAGCCTGTGCCTGCGGATCCTGGCTCAGAGCGGCGCTGGCGCACAACGAACGTCGCGGAAAAGGACGCAGCGTTTTACGTCATTTATTGGTGGCTGCGCAGCATAAGGAAGAACTTCGCGCTGGCGAAGCTTACGCTGTTGGAAGCGCGTGACGAGATCGCGCAAAGCCTTGAGCGCATCGAGCGCGAACTTGGCGTGCCTTGCCGACACCTCAGCTATCCCTATGGCGACGAGTGCAGTGCCGGGGAGCGCGAATTCCAACTCGCAAGCGAGCTTGGTATGAAGACCGGGGTGACCACGCGCAAGGGTCTCATCCAGCGCCGGCATGCCTCGGCGCTGACAGCACTGCGGCGCGTCTCGCTCAGCGGAGAGGATCAGCATTCGCGCTATGTTAAGGCGTTGTTCCTGAACGGAGCTCTCTTTGCGTTCGCGAACCGCAGGCAGCGGCCCCAGACGGCACCGTTCCACTAGACGTCGACGCGTTGCCGCTCTGGCGAAGCGCCGCATGCCAAAGCCCATCAAAGCCAACTATGACTGCGGCCATGGCACTTGCTTCCTCGCCTCCCGTGGCTGGCACGGCCCATAGTTTGGCACCGGTTCGCGTCTGGCTTTTCGCTATGGCGGCCTTGGTGCTGCTCATGGTCAGCCTGGGCGGCGTCACCCGGCTAACGGGCTCGGGCCTGTCGATCACCGAATGGAAGCCGATCATCGGCTTACTGCCGCCGCTGACGGAGGGGGATTGGCAGGAGGCGTTCGGCAAATACCAGCAAATTCCCCAGTACGAGTATGCCAACAAGGGCATGAGCCTTGCGGCCTTCAAGGTGATTTTCTGGTGGGAGTGGGCTCACCGCAACCTTGGGCGTCTGATCGGTATCGCCTTTGCGTTGCCGTTTCTCGTTTTCCTGGCGAGAGGATGCATCTCGCCCCGTCTCGGCCTAAAACTCGCCGGCATTTTCGCACTCGGGGCCCTGCAAGGCCTCGTCGGCTGGTACATGGTAAGCTCCGGACTCACCGAGCGTATCGATGTCAGCCACTACCGCCTGGCTCTGCACTTAGGACTTGCCGTTCTCATCCTCGGTGCCCTGCTGTGGACGGCCTTGTCCTTGCGGGATGGCGACGATGCCTCGAGGGCAGGATCGACGTCTTCACGACAAGCCGCGGCCGGCATCGGCATCCTTGTGTTTGTGCAAATCCTGCTCGGCGCGCTGGTGGCTGGCCTCAAGGCCGGCCAGGCCTATAACACCTGGCCCTTGATGGATGGCCGGATCATTCCGTCGGGTCTCGGGGCGATCGAGCCCTGGTATCTGAACTTGTTCGAGAATGCCATGACCGTCCAATTCAATCACCGCGTCGCTGCCTATGCGCTCCTCGTCGCGGTTCTGTGGCGCGCCGCCGCCGTGTCGAGATCCACGGGCCAGCGCGGGGAGCGCAGGTCCGCCGGCTACTTGGCGCTCGCCGTGGTGATGCAGCTGGGGCTTGGGATTTGGACCCTCCTCAGCCACGTCCCGCCGGCGCTAGGCGTCGCGCACCAGGGGATGGCCGCGACCGTGTTCGCGCTCGCCGTGTGGCATTGTTACGAAAGTCGGTTTCCTCGGCGCCTATCGCAATGCTGAACGTCATCCTCGTCTTCGACCTCGACGATACGCTTTACCCCGAGCGGCAGTTTGCGCTTTCGGGATTTGCCGCGGCAGAGCGCTGGGCGCAGTCAAGCCTGGGTCTCATGGGCCTGGCGGCGGACATGACGCGCCTTTTGGATCAGGGCCATCTCGGCCAGCTGTTTCGGCTCGCGCTGAGCCAGCATATGCCCGAACATGAGCCCGAGCACCTCGCCGGTCTCATTGCAGCCTACCGCAATCATGCACCGACGCTGACGCTATTCGACGATGCCTCCTGGGCGCTTTCGCATTTCGCCAGCCGGGGGAAGCTCGGGCTGATCACGGACGGCACTCACAGCGTGCAGCGGCGCAAGGTCGAAGCCCTCGGAATTGCCAGCCACTTCCGCCAAATCGTCTATACGGATGCCCTCGGCGGCCGAGCCTTCGCCAAGCCGCATCAGCAAAGTTACCAGCGCATGGAGACGGCGCTCGGCAGCGGCAACGACCGCTTCGTCTATGTCGGCGACAATCCTGCGAAAGACTTCATCGCCCCCAATGCGCGAGGATGGATAACCGTCATGATCGACAGACCCGGGGTGCAAAAGATCCACGCCGGAGCCAAGCCGGCCGAGGGAGGTGGGCCGCAGCACACCATTGCGTCGCTGACCGAGCTGCCGGCCGTGCTCAAGCTCTAAGCGCGCCCATCGGCAAACGCCCGGTGCTATAGTCGGCCGCGCACCGGCGCCGCCGATGCAAATGGCGAGGTGAGCGAGAGCGCCAAAGCAAGGAAATTTCCAGCCAGACCATGAGCGTCAAACCTCCTCCCTCGCCGGCAGACGCTGTCATCCCCGACGCGCCGCAAGGCAATTGGGTCGATCGGCTGGCACCCGAGAGCTGCCGAGCGTTCCTGCGGCTTGCCCGATTTGATCGGCCGATTGGCGCCTGGCTGCTGCTGTTTCCCTGCTGGTGGGGGCAGCTGCTGGCCGAAGGATCACTCGGTCACGCCTCTCCCGATGCGTCCTACCTGTTCCTCTTTCTGGTCGGTGCCTTTGTCATGCGCGGAGCGGGTTGCACCTACAATGACATTGTCGACCGAGACTATGATGCCCGCGTTGCGCGCACCGCGGCGCGGCCGATCGCCTCCGGGCAGGTGAGCTTGGGAGAGGCGCAAATGTTTCTGGGCGTGCTGGCCCTGATCGGCTTGCTCGTCCTCATCCAGTTCAACGTTTTCACCATCGCGCTCGGCGTCACGTCCCTGCTGCTCGTGGCCGTCTACCCGTTTGCCAAACGCTACACCGACTGGCCCCAGGTCGTGCTTGGCTTGACCTTCAAATGGGGCGCTCTCGTTGGCTGGTCGGCAATCACCGGCGGGCTCTCGACGGCTCCGCTTACGCTTTACGCGGGCTGTGTGCTGTGGACCGTCGGCTACGACACCATCTATGCCCACCAAGACAAGGACGATGACCTGGCGATCGGGCTGAGATCGACCGCGTTGACATTGGGCGCTGCCACGCGCCCCGGGGTGGCGCTGCTTTATGCCGGCGCCATCGTCCTGTGGGCCGTGGCGGGAGCGCTGGCTGGCGCCGGCCCGGCGTTTTTTCTCGCCCTTGGGCTGGCGGGCGGGCAGTTCGCCTGGCAGCTCGCGACGCTCGTCACGGAGGATGCCGCCAACTGCCTCAAGCGTTTTCGCTCCAATCAGCTGGTCGGTTGGATCCTGTGCCTCGGGCTGGTCCTGGATTTAAGCAGCAGGATGCGCTTTTGAAGGCAGAACTGCGGCGTCAGCGGCGTTGCGCCGCCGACACCGCGTTTGCGTCCCGTCAACCCCTGAGCGGCCGTCTCAAGCAGCCTTTGTAGGGCGAGGCTCGCATAAAAGGCTTCCGAAGCGCTTAAGCAAAAGCGTTAATGGGGCGTTGCCTGCGGGATGAGGCCGCGCCGCGGCTAAGCGGTGCGCACAAGGACGCTCTTGTTGCTTGCCGAGGAGATGCATGGTGATGACGACTGACAGCACCCCGAGACCTGCCAAGCAGCTCCTGCATCTCGTCTTCGGTGGCGAGCTCGAAACCTTGGCGGACGTGGAGTTTAAAGACCTCGATCGGCTCGACATCGTCGGCATCTATCCGAGCTACGCGGAGGCCTACAAAGCCTGGCGGGCGGCCGCTCAGCGCACGGTCGACAACGCGCATATCCGCTACTTTATCGTGCATATCCACCGCTTGCTCGATCCGGCGCCAGCCTAGCTTGAGCGAGCCGCCCGCGCGGCAATCGCCCACAGGTCTTGCCGCGGCTTGTGGTGGTGCGCTGTTCGCCGACCTGGTATCTACCAGGGCGCGTGGCAACGCGTTGGGAGCACCTTGGGCAACACTTCAAAGCTTAGAGCCAGGAAGGCCAGGTCGTTGGCCCTCAATGCGCGCGAGCGCGGATTGCTGCGGCGATTTCTTGCGGATTGGATTTGGCCGCGCTGGCGCCAAATCGTGCTGGCGCTGTTGTTCACCGCGGGATTGGCGGCTGCGACCGCGGGCTATCCGCTGATCATCAAGGCCGCATTCGATTCCCTGATGCAGCCCGGTAGCTTGGCGCTGCCTTGGGTGCTGGCCTCCGTAATTGGCATCACCACCTGCCGCGGGCTCTTCCTTTATCTGCACCAGATCACGACGTCTCGCATCGTCACGCGCATGGTGACCGACATTCAGAAGGCGGCCTTCGCGCATCTGATCAACGCCGACTTTGCGCGATTTGGGCGCGAAACCACGGGACACCTCGTGTCGCGGCTCACCAACGATCTAACCTTCATTCAGCAGGCGGCCCAGATTTCGCTGGTTGCCTTCGTCAGAGACGCGCTGACCGTGATCGCGATGATTGCGGTCATGTTGAGCCTCGATTGGGCGATGACGCTAGTCGTGCTTGCCGCCTGCCCCATCGCCATCGTGCCGGTCCGCAATATTGGACGGCGGCTGCGGTCCGTCGC
>Ga0075418_10007222_pt1 | contig 12522 bp, 9 predicted proteins | sample SoiMetdeltSBSDD2_FD_81776 | JGI IMG/M metagenome (GOLD analysis project Ga0075418, IMG submission 81776) | Bulk soil microbial communities from a Populus tree surrounding site in Tennessee, USA - Soil MetaG P. deltoides SBSDD2 | ecosystem: Environmental > Terrestrial > Soil > Tree plantation...
ACTTGCGCTGACCGGTTTTGGCGCCTACTCGGTCGACGCAGTGCTCGAGCTCGCGCCCATCTGGACGCCTCCGGTCACGCTCGCCGTGCTCGCACTCGGCATCGTCAGCGGTGTGGCGAACCTGGCGATCAGGCGGCCCGTACCGGCGTCAGCCGCCGCGTGATCGGCGTGGGGCAGGTGCACGACGAACTCGGTGAACGTGCCACCGTCGCTCGAGCAGGCGATGGTGCCGCCGTGGGCGGCGACAATCCATTGCGCGAGCGCGAGACCTAGTCCAGCGCCGGACGTGTCTCGTGCTCGCGCCGCATCGGCGCGATATAACCTGTCGAAGACATACGGCAGGTCGGCCGCACTGATCCCGATACCGCTATCGCGTACGCGCAACTCGATCGACTCGCCTTCGCGCCGAACACCGACGGATACGCTGCCTCCCGGCTTGTTGTAGGTAATCGCGTTGAAGAGCAGATTCGACACGAGATCGTGAAGCCGATCTCGATCGCCCCGACCCACCGCCGGCTCGGTGGTCGCGTCGACGGACACGTCCTGTTTGACAGCCAATGGTCTCAACCCGTCGATGGCTTCAGCGACGATGCGATCGATCCGAACGTCCTGGCGTGTGAGGGGCAGGTCGCCGCTGTCGGCGCGCGCCAGCGTCAGCAGTCCGTTCACGAGCGACTGCATCCGTGTCGCGGCCCTGTGGCACGTGTCGAGCGACTCCCGATAGTCCGCGGCCGTCCGATCGCGCTTCAACGCCCAATCGATCTCTGCCAGCATCGTTGCGACCGGCGTACGCAACTGATGCGAGGCATCCGCAGTGAATTGGCGCTGCCGCTCGATCGACTCTCGGAGGCGATCGAAGGCGACGTTCAACGCCAGCGCGACTTGGCCAAGCTCGGTTTCAGTGCGATCGACCGCAATGCGCGCCGTCAGATCACCCTGGATCATCCGCCGAGCGGTTTCGTTGATCCGCTGCACGGGCGCGAGCGCCCGCCCCGCCAGGAACCAGGCACCAGCCGTCGCCAGCGCGACGCCGGCAAGCGCCACTACCAGCATCGTGAGCGCCAGCGACCAGAGCTCCTGCCAGATATCGCTGATGTCGCGACCTGTCAGGACCGTCAATGGTCCTGCGCGTGTGATGACTTCGCGACGATTGCCAAGCGTCCGCGCGCCTTCCGGCGGCGCCACCAGGCCAGTGAGATCGGGATCGGATCTGTCGACTAGCGATCCGTCAGCGGCCCACACGGCGTAGTAGGGCCGCGATGTGGACGCTTGGAAGTACGCCGTCGCGTCGGACGTCAGCTCGACGTCAAAGCGGCCTCCGTCCCGCGGTAGCACCGCGGTTGAGACGCTCGCCGCTCTGCTGCGGAGCTCCGCGTCGACTGCTGTGAGTCGCGCGCGCCACGTGCCCCAGCACACGGCGATGGCGACGCTGGCGATGACGAGCATCACCATCCCGACGTACCACCCGAGCAGCCTCGCGCGAAGCGAATCAGTCATCGATCAGGTATCCATGTCCGCGCCGCGTCCGGATCACATCCGGCCCCAACTTGCGCCGCAGCGCGGCGATGAAGACGTCGACGACGTTAGAGAGCGTATCCTCGTGTTCGTCATAGACGTGCTCGTAGATCGCGGAACGGGTGACAACAGATCCTTTTCGCCGCGCGAGCAGCTCGAGGATCGCGTACTCGCGCGCGGTGAGGTCGACGACTTCGCCATCGCGGTGGACGAGCCGAGCACCTGTATCCACGACGAACGGGCCTGCCGCGAGCTCGGTCATCGGGTCGGGTGAGGCGCGTCGAATGAGCGCGCGTACGCGGGCGAGAAGCTCGGTCAACGCGAATGGCTTCGTCATGTAGTCGTCGGCGCCGACATTTAATCCCTGAACTTTGTCTTCGACCGTGTCACGCGCCGTGAGGATCAGCACAGGAGTGCGTCCTCCCGATCGCCTCAGCCCCGAGAGCACCGAGAGCCCGTCCTGCACCGGCATCATGATGTCGAGAACGATCGTGTCGTAGGCGACCGCTGTTGCCTTGGCGAGCGCCTCGTCGCCGGTACGGGCGAGATCGACGGCGTAGCCCTCCTCGGCCAGCGCCTTGCCCAGCGTTCGAGCCAGATCCGGCTCATCTTCCGCGACGAGAATCCTCATCCTTCTCCGTACCGATCCTCACATCGTCAAAATGCGCGATGGCATCACCGGTAGACCACAACCCGGCGGCCCCAGATGCGGCAAACGTGCGATCCCGGGCGCGCAAGACACGGATGCCGCCGATGTACACGCGTATGTCCGTTTCCTCCTGCACGATCTTCAACGTGTGCCAGGCGTTCGGGTCAAGCTCGAGGTCGTCTTCGCCTTCGATGCGCACGCGATTGCCTCGCACGACACGATAAAGGCCGATGTCCTGGCGGGCCAGATCGAGCTTGGCGAGATAGTAGTTGTCCGCGTCCTGGAGTCTCCAGACCACGCCGAGCGATCCGTCCTGCCCGGCGCGGCGGGTGCGCGCCGACACAAACGTGGCGCCTGCCGGCAGCGGCGTTTCGAGGATGGCCAGGGAGAATCCGCCGCGCATCGATGGCTCACCGAGGTGAGCGAGAAAGCTATTGGTGCCCTCCCGCTGCAGGACCCAGTGCGCGGGCGCCGACTCGCGGGCGACACGAAAGACGAACCCGGACGGCGCCCGACCGACGGTTTCTCCTTCGAACGTGCGAAGCACGTCGGCCGAGTGGCTGCGGACGGGCGCGAAGGGGAGCGCCAACACGAGCGCCAGGATAAGGGTGGTGGTACCTGCGGCCGACATGATCAACGGCTTCTGCTTCCGGCCGATTGTAGCTTCGCCGGGCGTTCTTCACGTTTTCTTCATCTAGCGTCATGCCAGAATCACAGCCGATGCGGCAACCTCTGCGATTCAGGATCCACGTCTTGGCCGTCCTTCTTGGTCTCTTCTTCAATGTCTCCGCCGAGGCCGCCGAACGGAATCAGCAGACATCGAAGCCCGCGCAATTGAAGGTGTTTCTCGACTGCGAGAACTGCTACGCCGACTTTCTCCGGTCTGAGATCGAGTTCGTCGACTACGTCCGCGATCGCACCGAGGCCGAGATCCATGTGCTGATCACTCGGGCGCAGACCGCGAGCGGCGGCACCGAGCACACGGTCGAAATGATTGGCGCCGGCCGCTTCGACAAGATCGTCGAAACGCTGAAGACGGCTACAGGCAGCTCGGATACTGACGACATCATCCGGCGGCAGCTGGCGACGACCGTCCGAGCTGGCTTCTTGCGATTCCTGACGCGCGACAGCGTTCCGGCCGGGCTCGATGTCGCCGTCAAAGTCGGTACCGAGAGCGAGCGGCCGGCGGTGAAGGGGGATCGTTGGAACAACTGGGTCTTCAGCTTGCGTGGATCCGCGTCGTTCGAGGGCGAGGAATCCAGCCGGGAACGGCAGCTGGGCGCGAGCTTCAGCGCCGATCGCATTACCCCCGACTGGAAGATCACGTTTGGCGCCGAGTTCGACCACGAACGCGAGGAGTTCGATCTCGACGAGGACGAACCCGTCACGGCGGTACGTCGGGAACAGGATTTCAACTGGCTGGTCGTCAAGGGGCTCGGCGAGCATTGGTCTATCGGCGGGCGCGGCGACCTCGAGTCGTCCACCTTCGACAACATCGAGTTCTCCATCAGCGCCGCACCGGCGATTGAGTACAACTTCTTTCCCTACTCGATGTACACACGTCGTCAGCTCCGTGCACTCTACGACATTGGGTTCATCCACTCGAGCTATTACGAAGAGACATTATTCGGGAAGACTGAAGAAACGCGGCCGCAGCACGAGATCTCGTTGACGTGGGAGCAACGGGAGCGCTGGGGTTCAATCGAGGCTCGCGTGGAGTGGTCCCAGTATCTGCACGACCTCAGCAAGAATCGTCTCGAAGTGGAAGGTCAATTCTCCGTCAGGCTGGCGCGCGGGCTATCGGTTGAGTCGGAGGTCACCGCATCGCGCATCCGAGATCAGCTATCGCTCCCGGCCCGAGGCGCGACCGACGAAGAGATTCTGCTTCGGCTGCGTCAACTTCAAAGCGGTTACCAGTATGGCTTCTCAATGAGCCTGACCTACACGTTCGGCTCCATCTTCAGCAGCGTCGTCAATCCGAGATTTGGACAGTAACAGTCGTTCCCGGGTTCCCAGGTTCCAGGTTCCCTGGTTCTCGGTTCTCTGGTTCTCGGTTCCTTCTTTCGAACCCTGAACCAAGAACCCGGGAACCTTGAACCTGGAACCCGTGAACGATTGATATGTTCCACGAAGTGGAACATAATCTCGTCGTGCTCGGCGAATTCGAACAACTCGTTCTGATTGCCCTGGTTCGTCTTGGTCCAAATGCCTACGGGGCGACCATTCGGCGCGAGATTGAGGCTCGCTCTGGACGATCGCTCTCGATCAGCGCCGTCTATACCACCCTCGAACGGCTCGAACAGAAAGGGCTCGTGCGGTCCTGGATTGGCGAGCCCACGCCGGAGCGCGGCGGGCGACGGCGGAAGCACTTCGAGCTGTTGCCGCGCGGCGCGCGGGCGTTGAAAGCGGCGTACGACACGTTCGTCGGTATGACCGCCGGCGTGGAACGGCGCATCAAGGCGCTGTGATGAAGCGCTTTGCCCTTCTCGTCATCGGCGCGTTTACACCTCGGAATGAGCGTGAGTGGGTCGTAGGCGACACGCTCGAGGAGTTCGAGCGTCTCGAGCACGCTGAAGGCCCAGTGGCGGCCAGGCGCTGGCTCCGCCGCGAAATGTGGCGCGTGGCCGCTCATGCACCTGCCCATCGAATGGCGGTCCGTCGGTCGCCGGATCGGCTAGCGCGAGCTAGAGGAGATCGGTCCATGTCAACGTTCTGGCAGGATGTCCGCTACACGTTCCGCTTGCTCGGTCGATCGCCCGCCTTCACGGCCATAGCCATCGCCACGTTGTCGATTGGCATCGGTGCCAACACGGCAGTGTTCGCAGTCGTAAACGCCGTTCTTCTCAAGCCGCTGCCGTTCCAGGATGCCGATCGGCTGATGCTCGTCCACCTGATCGCCCCCGATATCGAGGCGGGGCCGGGCGTGTTTCGGGAAGCGGTGTGGTCGTATCCGAAGTACCGAGCGCTGCTCGACGCGCAACAGGTTTTCGACGATACAGCTCTTTTTGCCGGTCGCGATGTCACGCTGGCGGGCGATAGCGATGCGCTGCGCGTGAGAGCTGAAGTCGTCACCGATCGCTACCCAGCGGTGCTCGGCGTCGCGCCGTTCCTCGGCCGCGCGTTCAACTACGACGAAGGGCACCGCGAGGGCACTCCACCCGCTGCCATGATCGGTTACGGCCTGTGGAACAGCCGCTACGGCCGCGATCCGTCCGTGGTGGGGCGCTCCGTGCAGGTTAACGGCATTCCCCACACGATCGTCGGCATTCTGCCCAACGGGTTCCGCGGCCTGACCGGTTACGCCGAGTTGTGGACGTCGCTGGCTGGCTTCGAAGGGAGCCAGTTGACGCAGCGCTACTCGCACTCCTACACCGTTGTCGCCCGCCGGAAGTCTGCAGTGCCGGAGGCGGAGGCGACCGCGGCGGTGCGCGTCTACGGCGGTCACATCGATGTCGCCTTTCGCGAGAGTGGAGCGGCCGGTGCGAATCCCTGGGGCGCGACCGCGTCGTCGCTTTATGCGTCGCGTGCCGACGCCGATGTTCGACGCGCCTCGCTTGTCCTGCTTGGCGCTGTCGGCTTTGTCCTCTTGATCGCTTGCGTCAACCTGACGAATTTGCTGCTTGCCAAGGCAATCGCGCGGCGGCGTGACCTGGCCATTCGTGTCGCCATTGGCGCCAGCCGCGGGCGGATTGTTCGACAGTTCGCTGTCGAGAGCCTGGTGCTCGCGGTGCTGGGCGCAGTTGGCGGATTGGTGGTCGCCATAAGCATGCTGAGCGCAGCGTCGATGCTGCTGCCTGATTCGGACGTCTTCTTTCGCACGTCGATCGCTCCGGGTGCGCCGCGGATTGCTGGCGCTGCTGGACTCACGCGCGTGGGTGCCGGGATGATCGGCCTGGATGTCGCTACGCTGCTCTTCACATGCATCGCGACCATCGTGACGACCGTGCTCGTTGCGGTGATGCCGGCCGTCCACGCCTCGGGGCTACCGCCGTTTGAGACACTCAAGAACGCCGGAACATCTGGCAGCGGGCGCGGGTTTCATGCCTTCAGTACGCGCACCGCGCTCGTCGCTGCGCAGATCGCTCTTGCGATCATCCTGCTGACGGGCGCCGGCCTGATGATCCGAAGCGTCGACCGCCTGTACGGTATCGGCATTGGCATCGCCGGCGAGGATGTGCTGACGATGAGGCTCGATCTGCCGAGGGCAACGTACACAAACGACACAGGGCCGCTATTTTTCATCCGGCTCGTCGAACGCATTCGTGCTGTGCCCGGCGTCGAATCAGTTGGTCTGGCCAACTGTCCGCCGGTTTCTGGCGGGTGCAACGCCACATCAATCTGGTTTACGCGCGGCGAGCCGGACCGGAACGTCCGGCGCCCCATTGTAGGGATTCACTGGGCCACACCTGAGTACTTTCCGACGATGGGGATCCGTTTATTGAACGGACGGCTGTTCAATGATCACGATCGGCTCGGCCAGCCGAGGGTTGTACTCGTCAACGAGACGGCGGCTCGTACCTTCTGGCCGAACAGCGATCCTCTCGGCAAGCCCGTCAGCGTTGGCCAAGGCGGATTTCATGAAGGCGCCATAGTCGTTGGCGTTGTGTCGGACGTTCGATACCGGACTCTCGAGACGGTCGCGATGCCAGACGTGTACGTGCCCGTTGCTCAGTCGTTTCAGTCGCGTATGCGAATCTTCATCAAGAGCCATCTCGACACATCGGGGCTGGTTGCTGCGGCTGGCCGGGAAGTGCGTGCGCTCGATCCCAACCTACCGCTCTTCGAGGTCAAGACGATGGAGGAGCGAATGGGCGATGCGATGTGGCGGACCCGTGTCGGGGCGTGGCTGCTGACGACGTTCGCTGCGGTCGCGTTGCTTCTCACCGCAATCGGCATCTTCGGTGTCATGGCGCAAATCGTCACGCAACGTACGCCCGAGATCGGCATTCGGATGGCTCTCGGCGCGCAGCGCCGCGACGTGCTGACGCTCGTTCTCGGCCGGGCAGCCTTCGTGACCGGCGTCGGGCTGCTTATCGGAATCAGCGCGGCGCTCGCGCTGACTCGACTGCTCAAGACGTTGTTGTACGAGGTCCGGCCTTACGATCCAGTGACCTTTGCCGCCGTGGCCGTCGTCATTGCCATCGTTGCGCTGACGGCGTGCTACATCCCGGCGCGGCGTGCCACGCGCGTCGATGCCGTGGTGGCGTTGCGGGCGGAATAGGCTCCGCCCGGCGCCGCGATTTAGACAGTCTTTGGATCCGGATGCACCCAGGGTGCGCGGTACGGACGGCGCAGGAGCTTGTTGGCTTCGGCGTCGTTGACGACCAGCCCCTTGGCGTGGTCCCACTCCAACGAGCGCCCGAGTGACATCGAGATGTTCGCCAGAATGCAGGACGTTGCCGAGATGTAGCCTTGCTCGATGTCGGCGACCGGCGTGCCGCGCGACTCGATGCATTCGAGGAAGTTCTTCCAGTGGGCGCGAATTGCCGGCGCCACGTGCCGTTCCAGATCCTTTTCAGTCTTGTCCTCAGGAAACTGTTCGAACTCGTAGGTCACGTCCTCGTGGATGGCTTTTTCGCCCTTTGCGAGCGGCGTGAACGTGTAGCTCATCGGGCTCGCCTTGAGCGTGCCTTTGTCGCCATAAATCGTCGCCCCCCACGGATACTGCGGGTCGGGAGACTGGCCCCAGCTGCGATGAGTCCAGACGATAGGAAATTCTTTGAACTGGAACGTCGCGGTCTGGGTATCCGGAATATTCGCCTTGCTCGCCTTGTCGACGAGAATCCCGCCGGAAGACGTGATGCGGGTCGGCATGCCGAGGTCGAGCATCCAGCGCACCATGTCGAGCATGTGGACGCACATGTCGCCCATGATCCCATTGCTGTATTCCATGAACGCCCGCCAGCTTCGCGGATGTACCAGAGAGTTGTACGGGCGCATCGGCGCCGGCCCGGTCCACATCTCGTAATCGAGGTTGGCCGGCGGCTGCGAGTCGGCCGGATTCTGCGACGCCCGCATGTGGTAGTAGCAATACACCTCGGCGTACGCAATGTTGCCGAGTCTGCCTTCTTTGATGATTTGATTCCTCGCGCGAACCAGATGCGGCGTGCTTCGCCGCTGCATGCCCACTTGCACGACCTTCTTGTACTGGCGCGCCGCCGCCAACATCGCCTGGCCCTCGACGACGTCCACGCTGATCGGCTTCTGTACCCAGACGTCCGCGCCGGACTTCACGGCTTCGATCATCGGCAAGGCATGCCAGTGGTCCGGCGTCACGACAATGACAATGTCGAGGTCGCGCTCTTTGAGCATGGCGCGATAGTCCGTGTAGGTGCGAGGCTTGGCCTTCGACGCCTGACGCGTGGACACGAGCTCGGCGGCGTCCGACAACATTTGCTTGTCGACGTCGCACAGCGAGACCACCTCGACCGGCGCAACTTGAACGAGGCGAAGCAAGTCGGTCTTGCCGTACCAGCCGGTTCCAATCAGGCCTACACGTTTCTTGGCGCCGGCCAGCTGCTCGGCGTATCGGGGGAAACCCGAGACGGCAATGGCCGCGGCACTCTTCTTCAGGAAGTCGCGTCGATACATGGGCTCTCCTCGACGCTGAATCTTAAGCGAAGTCGACAGTCACCGGCCAGCGGACCGCGAGCCGCGAACCGCGGCCACTTACTTCGTCTCGGCCAATCGCTGCTTGTAGACCTGACGCGCGTAATCGTACGCGGCTCGCGCATCGTTCATTTCGCTTGCCCGGATTTGCGGAGCCTTCTGCGACCAGCACTGGTTGACCGCGTTCAGGCACCATTCCGCGCTCGCGCGCGACGCGCGCACGGGTTGTCCACCGACCAACGCGAAAACGGGGTTGGAGTGTGACGAAGGGAGGATCCGCGCGGCGATCCAGCTGCTGCGCTCGATCGGCACGTCGAACGTCAGCGTTCGCAGCGTGCCGTCCGCCTGCAGCTTCTGTGTCGCGGCGGTCTTACCGTTGACGATGATCTCGACTGGCACTTCCATGCTGGTCCCGATCCGCGCCCGCTCGAGATCCCAGTACGGCTTTTCCGTGTAGTTCGAACGCTTGATGGATTCGACGGGCTGCGGGTCGAGCCGTGCCGCCGCGCGAACCGTCACCTTCATCGTGGCCGGACGATCGAGCCGGATTTCGCTCTGACCGGTGCCGCCTTCGACGCCGTTGACGCTGAAATCCATCACGTGGCTGCGGCCGTCCGACACGTAGTTCCGTCCCGCTTGCACGGCATCGATCCACTTGCGATACGAGAGCGGGCCGATGACCTTCGCGTACGATCGCGACAACCCGACGCGATCGTCGGTAATGCAGGGAAAGTCGGTCTCGCCGCTGATCCGGGTTCGGAACCCGACGTTGAGCACGTGATACCAGATGTTCAGCTCCCAGACGTACGGCGTATCTCCAGCGGAGATGAAGTCGACGGTGTCCGGATGGGTGACGTCGACGATGAATTCGTTGGCGCCGATGCCATCGAAGCTTGGCATCTCGTAGTTGGGAAGCTCGCGGCTCGTCACTTCGAGGCCCCAGCCCGAGTGTGCGAATCCAGTGACCGCTCCTTGCTTCTTGGCCCACTTCAGAATCGGCAGCGTCCATGTCGGCCAGTCCTCGAGCTGCTTCGTGCCGGGATAGTCCTGCTCGTTGAGACCCAACAGCACGAGGTGGCCCGCATGGCTCGACGGGAAGCCTGAGATCTCGAGGTCGTACCGCATCAATCGGTCTGGCGTCGAGAGCGGATGGTCCTTGCCAGTGAAGTACTGTTTCTGGTGGTAGTACGAAGGGCCCCAGACCAGGACCGACGCGACATTGAGCGCCTCGCCGGTGATCTGCGGCCACATGTCTTCGGGACGAACGCCTTCGGTTGGGTTCTCGTAGTGCGAGCAGCCGGCGGAATGAATGTGATGATCGCCCGAGTAATATCCGTCGCGCGACGGGTCGATCCATCGCGCGAACTTGATTAAGAGTTCCTGCGGGCCATTCACCGAGATCCGCCGTGTTTGATCGATGTATTCCGGACCGCGCGACACTGAAACCGTGAAGTCGCCGGGCGGCAGGTTGATGCTCTCACCGTCGGCGCGATAGACCTGCGGCTGGAAGAAGAAGTCCGGCGCGAGCCGCTTCGAGATATTGGGATAGATCCGTTCGTGCTCGTCGCGGACGGTGAACCCTGCCGTGGTCGGCCGGCCGTGCTCGTCCTGGACACGCACCCGAACGGGATGCGCCGGCAATGCGGTGAAGACGATCTCGACGTCGTTGCGGAACCCGATATCCTGCGATCCTTGTCCAACGTTGAACCCAATCACCGCCGATCGCTGACCCGCATCGCGGCTGTACGCCTGCAGAATCACGTACTCGATGCCGAGACCCGACAGGCGCTGCCGCATCGGCGGCCGATCGTACACAGCAAACTCCGCCCATCGATCTCGCACATGGGTCATCGTGAGATCCATACGCGCGCGAGGACTGCCTGTGGATGGGCGATAGACCCGGCCGATATTGGGCGACTCCACCCGAAGAGGAGCGGTCACACGTGCTTCGTTCACGACCTTCACCAGGAACAACCGGGTGCCGTCCTGAACGAGCTCAGGACGCGCCGCGCCTTGCTCAACCTTCACGCGGCTTTCCGGGCTGATGTGAACGGTCGCGATGACGTGGCGGTCCAGTACTTCCTGCAGTCGAGCGGCGGCGCGGGCGTCCTCGGCAGCGGCGACGGCTTCGTCAATGGCTTGTCGATCGGCGCTCGAAAAAGGCTGGCCGAGATACTTCAGGGCCGTTTCGAGTCGACGCACTTGTTGCGCGAGCGGCTGAAGGGGTACGCCGGCCGATGACGCGGCAGGCTGTTGAGCGATCAGGTCTGCCGCCAGCACGGCTGCCGACAGCGTCAGAGTCAGGACAGTTCGATGGCGGGCCATGGATCACACATCCTTGTGTTCACATGCGCGCGGGAAGTGTAGCGCACATCGGACGAGCCGATACCTGATCTGAACGTGTCTTAAAATAGAGGTTTTCGTCGGTCCGGCTTGCTGGCGAACCTTAAGAGTGGACTGAAAATGCCCGTTCGTTGAGCATTAGCGGGAGTCATCGCGGCCTCCGCGCTCGTCGCGTTTTCAGGCGCTGGCGCTTTCGCGCAAGCCACCAAGCCGGCCACTCAGAAACCGACGACGCAGAAGCCGGCGCCGAAAGCGGCCGGTGCGAAGCCTGCCGCGACACCCGCCGCGCCCAGCGCAGCATTGCGGACACCGTCGAAGCTCACCGAGACTGCGCCGCCCGTCTACAACGTCACCTTCGACACCACAGCCGGTCCGTTTGTCGTTCAGGTCACGCGAGCGTGGGCGCCGAAGGGTGCCGATCGCTTCTACAACCTCGTCAAGCACGGCTATTACGATGCTGGTCGATTCTTCCGCGTGGTTCCGGGCTTCATGGTTCAGTTCGGCATTCACGGCGATCCGAAAACCCAGGCACCGTGGCGCGAAGCCAACATCCAGGATGAACCCGTCGTGCAGAGCAACAAACGCGGATTTATCACGTTCGCCAAGAGCAGCCGGCCGAATTCGCGCACCACGCAGGTCTTCATCAATTACCGCGACAACTCGCAACTCGACAGCGACGGGTTTGCGCCGTTCGGGCAGGTCATCTCGGGAATGGAGATCGTCGACAAGATCAACGCGGAATACGGCCAAGACCCGCAGCAGCCACGCATTCAGATGGAGGGGAACGCCTACCTGTCGAAAGCGTTCCCGAGGCTCGACTATGTGAAGAGCGCGAAGTTGTCGAAGCCAGTGGCGGCGCCACCGCCGCCACCGCCACCCGTGAAGAAGTAGGGTGCGCTTGGCTTCGGACAAAAGTCTGCCTCACAGCGCCCTTCCCTGACGCCTCCGGATAGCGTTACTGACGCCACCCGTCGGCGCAACCACCGCTCTCGCGTTCGGTTACAGCATCGTTGCGCGCACACCGCATTCACCCAGCGCTTAGGCAGGCGGATTGCTCACCTGCCCACGACCTCTGGAGGAAAATGCTATGAAGCTGTTGCGTGAACCTTGGAAATGGCAGACCGCGATCGCCCCGATCGCCTTCGGCCTCGCACTGACGGTCGTGGTGACCTCGTGCGGTGATGCCAGCAACCCGGCAGCCCCAAGCGCCGTCGGGAACTCGCGTGCGGCGGCGAACACCGTGGACCCGACGCCAACCCCGACGCCCGGTGATCCGACACCGACGCCAACCCCGCCGCCAACGCCGACCCCAACTCCGACACCGACGCCGCCTGGAGGCGGAGAGGGCTGCACGCCGGGCTACTGGAAGGCGCCCCAGCACTTCGACTCGTGGGTGGGGTACTCGC
>Ga0075418_10007225_pt1 | contig 12519 bp, 9 predicted proteins | sample SoiMetdeltSBSDD2_FD_81776 | JGI IMG/M metagenome (GOLD analysis project Ga0075418, IMG submission 81776) | Bulk soil microbial communities from a Populus tree surrounding site in Tennessee, USA - Soil MetaG P. deltoides SBSDD2 | ecosystem: Environmental > Terrestrial > Soil > Tree plantation...
CGCCGGCGGCTGCGCAGGATGGCGCCGAAACGGTAGCGGTGGACTACGCGGCGCGGCCCCTCGTGGTCGACGCGGTCGCGGCTCTCGCCGAGGGCGCGCCGGACCTGCACGCCGGCGTCACCCTCAATCGCTGCTACGACTGGGAATGTGGGGATGCCGCGGCCACCGCGCGCGCCATCGACGACGCCGCCCACGTCACGCGCCTGACGCTCCTCGACAACCGCCTCGTCACCTGCTTCCTCGAGCCACGCGCGGCCCTCGCCGAGTGGGATGCCGCCGCCGAGCGCTACACGCTGCACGCCTCACTGCAGAGCGTCCACGCCCTGGCGCTCAACCTCGCGCGCATCCTCCGCGTCCCCACCGCGCAGGTGCGCTGCGTGACGCCCGACGTCGGTGGCGGCTTCGGCTCGAAGATCCAGCCCTATCCCGAATACGTCGCCCTCGCGTGGGCGGCGCGTCACCTCCGCCGGCCGGTCAAGTGGGTCTCGAGCCGCACGGAGGGTTTCCTCGCGGATGCGCAGTCGCGCGACCATGTGCTCGAGGGTGAGCTGGCCCTCGACGCCGCGGGGCACATCACCGCCCTTCGCGTGCACTCGACGCAGAACCTCGGGGCCTACGTCGCCACGGGGATGCCGATCTCGATCATCCTGAACATGGAGCGCATGGTCTCCGGGCTCTACGCCATTCCCGCGATTCATCTGAGGCTCGAGGGCGCCTTCACCAACACCGTGCCGATCAACGTGTATCGCGGCGTTGGTCGCCTCGAGTGCGTCTATACGGTCGAGCGGCTGATCGAGCGAGCCGCGCGCGAGACCGGTCGCGATCGGGCCGTCATCCGACGCCTCAACATGGTCCGGACGTTCCCGTATCGGACGGCCACCGGCGCGATCTACGATTCCGGTGACTACGTCGCCCGCCTTGACGAGGCTCTCGAGATCGCCGACGTCGCCCGATTCCCGGGGCGGCGCGACGAAGCCGCCCGGCGCGGCAAGCTGCGCGGTATCGGCATCGGGCCGTATCTCGAAGGGACCGGCGGTGTGCCGCGCGAGTACGCCGAGGTGCGGGTGCTACCCACGGCACTCGTCGAGGTGCCGATCGGCAGCGTGTCACAGGGCCAGGGGCACGAAACCGTCTTCGCCCAGGTGGTCGCCGAACGTCTCGGCGTTGCCTTCGAGACGGTGCGCATCGTCCAGGGCGACACCGATCGGGTGGCGGACGGTGTCGGCACATTTGCCTCGCGCTCGATGGTCCGAGGCGGCAGCGCGGCCGTCGAGGCATCGGATCTGGTCGTCGCCGCCGGAACGCGGATGGCGGCGCATCTCCTCGAGGCCGCGGCGGCCGACGTCGAGTATCGCAAAGGCGCGTTCACGGTCGTCGGCACCGACCGATCGATCGGGCTCTTCGACGTCGCGCGCGCGGCGGCCTCGGGCGGGTTACCGGACGCCCTCGGCACCGCGCTCGCGGCCGCCACGATGCACGAGAATCGAGCGTTCGCATTCGCGAATGGGTGCGAGATCTGCGAGCTCGAGGTCGATCCCGAGACCGGGGCCGTCACGATCGTCGCGTGGACCGTGGTCGACGACTCCGGCCGCTCGGTGAACCCGATGATCGTCCATGGGCAGATGCACGGCGCCGCGGCACAGGGCATTGGCCAGGCGCTGACCGAACACTGCGTCTACGACCCGGCGAGCGGCCAGCTGCTGTCAGGGTCCTTCCTGGACTACGCGATTCCGCGCGCCGGCGATCTGCCGGCGATCTCCGTCACCAGCCGTGACGTGCCGAGCCCGACCAACCCGCTCGGCGTCAAGGGCGCCGGCGAGGGCGCCACCGTCGGCGCCCCGGGCGCCGTCATCCACGCCATCCTGGATGCGCTCGCGCCGCTCGGCGTGACGCACATCGACATGCCCGCCACCCCGGCGCGAGTGTGGCAGGCGATCAAGGAGGCCCGCGCGTGAAGAACTTTCGAGATCGAGTGGCGGTAGTGACGGGCGCGGCGAGCGGCATCGGCCTGGCGCTGGCCGAGCGCTTCGCCGCTGAGGGCATGAAGGTGGTCATGGCCGATATCGAGGCCGGCACACTCGCGACGGCCTCGGAGGGGCTGCGGCGGCAAGGGGCGGCGGTTCTGGCCGCTCGCATCGACGTCTCGCGCCCCGAGGAGGTGGAGCGGCTGGCGGAGGAGACCTATCACGAGTTCGGCGCGGTCCACGTGGTGTGCAACAACGCCGGCGTTGCGGTGATCGGCGCCGTCCACGAGCACACGCTCGCGGACTGGCAGTGGGTGATCAACGTCAACCTCTGGGGCGTGATCCACGGGGTGCGCGCGTTCCTGCCACGGATGCTGGCCGGGGGCGACGAGGGCCATTTCGTCAACACCGCGTCGATGGCGGGGCTCACCACCTCTGCGTTCATGTCGGTGTACGACGTGACCAAGCACGGCGTCGTCGCGCTCTCGGAGTCGATGTACAAGGAGCTGACAACGACCGGCGCGCCGATCGGTGTCTCGGTGGTCTGCCCCGGGCTGATCGACACCAACATCATGCGCTCGTCGCGCAATCGACCCGAGAGCCTCGGCGAGGAGGGCAAGGCCGGACCGATGGCGCAGGCCTTCGGCCAGGCGCTCTCGGATCGGCTCGCCGGCGGCTACCCGCCGTCGGAGGTGGCCAACCAGGTCGTCGCCGGCATCCAGGAGGGGCGCTTCTACATCGTGCCCGCTCAGCCCGAAGTGAAGGGCAACATTGCCATCCGCGCCCAGGACCTGCTCGAGCTCCGGAACCCGACGCTGCGCCGCAGCTAGCGAGGCGTCTTGGCGGGCCTCCTCTGAACGACCTCACGACCCAGCTGGGCGATCTGGCCTAGCGCATCTTCCTGGGACATGCCAGGCCACTGGACGCGGAAGATGAAGTGATTCACTCCGAGCGCGCGCGCGTGCCGCTCGATGTCGGCCCGACATTCCTCCGCATTGCCGACGATGAATCGATCGCGCGCGAGATCGTCGAACGGCGCTGAGAGACTCTCCCCTTTCGGCATCGGCTTGTCGAGGCCCCAGTCCGCATACGCTCGATACTTTGGCTCGAGATAGGGCTTCGCCTCGTCGAGGGCGGCACGGCGCGTACCGGCGATGCGGAACTCCTTGAGGATCGGAGCGTCATTCGGAAACGTGCGGCCCGCGGCGGCGAGCGTCTGCCGGTAGAGCGTCATCTGGCGTTCCAGCGTCGACAGGCTCGCGTGGGGGTTGATGAGCCAGGCGTCGCCGTGCCTGGCCGCGCGCTCGACCGCCGGGTCACCGCTGGCCCCGATCCACACCGGTGGATGCGGCCGCTGCACCGTCTTGAGCGTCAGCACCGCGCGGTGCAGCCTGAAGTGGCGACCCTCGTGGGTCACCTCGGGCTCCGCCCACAACCGCCGCGCGACCTCGAGCACCTCGAGGAACCGCGACACGCGCACCTTCATCTCCACGTCGAAGGCGTTGAACTCCTCGGGTCGGTAGCCCAGACCGCAGCCGAAAATGAACCGGCCGCCGCAGATGACGTCGAGGGTCGCCACCTGCTCCGCCACGTACACGGGATTGTGGATCGGCAGCAGGAAGACGTTGGTCCCAACTTGCATGGAGCCAGCCTCCCCCGCCAGCCGGCCGAGCACGGGCAGCTGCTGCAGCATCTGGAACGGCGTTGCCAGATAGTGCTGACTCACCCACACGGAGTGCAGGCCGTTGTCGCGCGCGGCGCGCACTTGATCCAGCAGGCCCTCGAGCCGCTTGCTCGCGCTCTCGCCGGCCGGGAATTGCGTGTTGAGCAGCAGTCCGAATTTCATCGTACGGTCCTCCCGCGCTCGTCCTTCATCGCTTTTCGGTGAGAAGGCCCGCGGCGTCGCGGACCGCATTCAGGATCAGGTTATAACCGGCGCAGCGGCAGAAGTTGCCGCTCAGGAACTCGCGGATCTCGTGGTCGGTCGGCCGGGGATGCTCGTCGAGCAGCGCCTTGGCGGTGATGACCAGGCCCGGCGTGCAGAAGCCGCACTGGATGGCGCCATGGCGAACGAACGCATCCTGAATTGGATGCAGCGCAGCGTCGGTGGCCACGCCCTCGATCGTCGTCACGCGCGTGCCGTCGGCGCGTACGGCTAGCGCCAGGCACGCGCGCGTGAGCCGGCCGTCGACCAGTACCGTACACGCGCCGCACGAGCCCTCGCCGCAGCCTTCCTTGGTCCCGAGCAACCCCAGGCCGTCGCGAAGCAGCTGGATCAGCGTCCAGTGGCCGGCAACGTCCACGCGTACCGCACGCTCGTTGACGGTGAGCTCCACCATGGGCATCACGCCGCTCGCTCTTCCGTCAGGCCGGTCACAACGCGCCGCACCCAGACGCGCAGCATGTCGCGCCGGTACTCGGCGGTGCCCTGCAGATCGTCCATCGGCTCGACCTCACCGGCGGCGGCGTCGGCTGCCCGCGCGATTGTTGCCTCGTCGAGCTCGTGGTCACGCAGCGCCGCTTCCGCCCGTGCGAGGACCATGGGCGAGGCGCCGACGCCGCCCACGGCCAGGCGCGCGAGGCGGCAGCGGCGGCCGTCCAGCACAAGCATGGCCGCCAGCCCCACCAGCGCCTTGTCTTCCTGCGCGCGTGGCGTCCACTTGAGATACCGCCAGCGCGCGCCGGCGGGCATGGCCGGGACGTCGATGCGGGTCAGCACCTCGGCCTCGTGCAGCGCTGTGGCATAGAAGCCGGTGAAGAACTCGGTGATCGGCACCGTGCGGGCGCCGCCGGGGCCGTGCAGGCGGACGGTCGCGCGAAGGGCGAGGAGCGCCGGCGATGGGTCCGATGCCGACTCGCCATAGCAGAGGTTGCCGCCCAGCGTCCCCATGCTGCGCACGGTCGGGCTCGCCACCCGCCCACACGCGTACGCCAGCAGTGGGCTGCGCTCCTGCACGACCTTCGCGTGCGACACGGCCCAGTGCGTGGCGACGCCGCCGATGCTCAACCCGCCCGCCGTCGCAGGGGCGATGTCGGCAAGCCCAGGAATCCGCGCAATGCTGACGAGCCGCTCCGGGCGCAGCACCGAGTGCTTCATGAGCGGCACGAGCGCTGTGCCCCCCGCGATGACCCGCGCATCGTCGCCGCCGCTCCGGAGTGCGGTGACGGCCTCATCAACTGTCTTGCTCTCGACGTACTCGAACGGGCGCAGGATCATCGGTCGGCGCTTGCCCGGAGCGCGCGATAGATCTTCTCGGCGCGGATCGGTAGATCCTTCACCTGGACGCCGACCGCGTCGTACACCGCGTTGCCCAGCGCGGCCGGGACGGGTGCGAGCGCCGACTCGCCGATGCCCTTGGCCCCGTACGGCCCCTCGTCGTGCCCGCTCTCGACGATGATCACGTCCGTGTCGGGCATGTCCACCGTGGTCGGGATCTTGTAGTCGAGAAACGTCGGGTTCAGCGTGCGACCGCCGTCGAAGGCGACCTCCTCCATCATGGCCATGCCCAGACCCATGATCGCGGAGCCGTCGATCTGCTGCACGCACGCGAGCGGGTTGATGGCCTTGCCGGCGTCGGCGGCTGCCGCCATCCTGGTCACCGTGAGCTGTCCGGTGTCGGGATCGACCTCCGCCTCGATGCCGATGGCCGCATACATCCAGAAGATCGACGGCCGGCTCGACTGCCCGGTCTCGGCATTCATGGTGTCGTAGAGCGGCTTGGTGTTGACGACGCCCTTGCCCAGCACGGTCCCGGGGCCGCCGTAGAACTTGGCGATGACTTGCCCGTAGCTGAGCTCGCGATCCGGCGCGCCGCGCACGGCCACCGCGCCGTCGCGCATTTCCAGATCGCGCGGGTCCACCTCGATGACGGCCCCGGCCATGTCGAGGAGTTGGCGCCGCACGTCGGCGGAGGCCTTCTTCACCACGAGCCCCATGTGGAACGTCGTGCGGCTGGACGTCGATGACCGGTCGAATGGCGTCACGCTCGTATCCGGCATCACGCAGCGGACCTTGTCCATCGGCACCGACAGCTCCTCGGCCGCGATTTGCGCCAGCACGGTGTGCGCGCCCTGGCCATGCTCGACGGCGCTCGTGATCACGTCGACGCTGCCATCGTTGTTGAGCTTGACGAAGCCGAACGACGCCGTCGGCGTCAACGTGGATTTGAGGATGCAGGCCAGCCCGCGGCCGCGGCGGGCACCCGACCGCGCCGTCCGCTCCAGCGGCGTCTCGTAGCCGATCGAGGTCGCCACCCGCTCCAGGCACTCGCCGACTCCGACGCGGTGCATGCGCTCGCCCGTCACGCTGACATCGTCCTCGCCGAGCAGGTTCTTGCGCCGGAGCGCGAGCGGATTCATCCCGAGCTCGCGCGCCACGCGGTCCACCTGCTGCTCGCCCGCCCACGCCACCTGCGGGATGCCGAGGCCCCGGAAGCCGCCGCCGGGCTGCCGGTTGGTGTAGACGAGGTAGCCGTCGATGCGCGCGTGGGGAATTCGGTAAGGCCCGAGCGAGCAGTAGCTCGCGTTCCGCACGATGACGGCGCCGATGTCGGCGTAGGCGCCCTTCTCCCAGTAGATGGTCGACTGCCGCGCCACCAGTGTGCCGTCCTTCTTGACGCCGGTCTTGATGGTGGTTCGCGTGGGCAGACGGCCTGCGCAGGTCAGGAACTCGTCCTCGCGGTCGAAAACGATACGCACGTGGCGGTTCGGCACCTTCATGGCCAGAAGGGCCGCGGCCGGGTTGATGGCGCGCAGGTACATCTTGGAGCCGTAGCCGCCGCCCACCATGTTGGTGATGACGCGCACGCGTTGCTGCGGCAGCTGCAGAAGACCCGCGAGCATGTCGCGCAGCGTGTGCGGGCCCATCGTGCTGGTCCACAGCGTCATCACGCCACCGGCGTCGTAGAGCGCGACGGTGACGTGCGGCTCCAGGTGCGCGTACTGCACGAACTGGGTCGAGAACGTGTCTTCGACCACGAGATCGCACTGCGACCAGGCCGCCTCGACGTCACCGCGGCGGAGCTTGAAGTGATAGGAGATGTTGCTGTCGGGCACGGGGTTCAGCACGAGGCCCGTGACCTGAGCGCGCTCGTACGACATCTGGTCCGGATGGATCAACGGGGCCCCCGGCGCCACCGCCGCCATCATGTCGAACACGCCGGGCAACTCCTCGTAGTCGACGACGATCCGCTCGATCGCCTCCTGGGCGGCGTCCTCGTCCTCCGCCGCCACCGCCGCGACGACCTCGCCCGCGTAGCGGACGCGATCGACGGCGAGCGCCGGCTGGTCTTTCTGGAAGAGGCCGTGGCGGCGGGAGCAGTCCTGCCCGGTGACGATCGCCCGGACGCCCGGCACCTTCGCCGCCGCCGACGTGTCGAGGTGGACGATGCGCGCGTGCGGGATACCGGCGCGGAGCGTCTTGCCGACGAGCATGCCGCCGAAGCGGACGTCGACGCCGTACATCGCGCCGCCGCGCACCTTGGCGGCCGCGTCTGTGCGCACCACCGACTGCCCCACCACGCTCATCGGCCCGCCTCGCCGGCCCGGATCTCCGCCTGCAGCGCCTGGGCGAACTTCTCGGTGATCTCCTTCGATTTGGACACGATCGCCTTGTGGCCGAGCGCGCCCAGCATCCCGCCCACGGCGACTTCCGAAGTGAGCGTCACCCGCGTGCCGCCCTCCGGCGTGGCCTCGAAGTCGACGCGGTCCTTCGAGCGGAGGTTGCCGATCGCGCCCTTGACGCTCTTGCCGACGGATGAGAGCGCCAGCGACTTGAGCGGATCTTTGCTCTCGACCTGCGTTGCCATCTCGAAGGTGGCCGAGATGAAGCCAACCTTCTGCGTGGCGAGCACCTTGTAGCGGTCGGGTCCGAGCACGTCGACCGACTGCACGCCGGGGACGCAGCGTGCCACCCGCTCGATGTCCTCGAAGAACTTCCACACTGCCGTCGGCGGCGCGTCGACGGTGAACGTCTCCTGGATCTGCATCCGCTATCCCTTCGCCCGTGCGGCGGCGAGCGCGCGCCAGATCGATTCCGCGGTGACCGGCAGACGGTCCAGCTCGACGCCGAAGGGCGCCAGCGCGTCGCATACGGCGTTGGTGATGGCGGCAGCGGCTGCGATCGTCCCACCCTCACCCACACCCTTGATACCGAACGGCGTGACCGGTGACGGCGTCTCCAGGTGGTCAAGCTCGAAGACCGGCAGGTCGGCCGCCGTGGGCATGAAGTAGTCGACCATCGTCCCGTTGACGAGCTGCCCCGTGTCGCGGTCGTAGACGAGCTCCTCGAACAGTGCGGCCGCGATGCCCTGCGCGACCGCGCCCTGCACCTGGCCCTCGACGATCATCGGGTTCACCTGGGTGCCGCAGTCGTGGACGAGGATATAGCGTTGCAGCGCGAACTCGCCGCTGCGCGCGTTCACCTCCACCTGGACGACCACGGTGCCGTAACCGAACGCCGACGACGGCGGATCGAAGTAGGCCGTCGCCTCGAGGCCCGGATCCTCACCCGGCGGCAGCGGATAGCCGAGGAAGGCCGCCTCGGACACGCGCTGGATCGAGACCTGCACGGACGGGTCGTCGCGGCGGCGGACGACGCCGGTGGTCGTCTCGAGCGCGGCCGGGTCGACACCGAGGATGGTGCCGCCGATGCGCAGCATCTTGTCGCGGATCTGCCCTGCGGCCTTCTCAATGGCGCCGGCGCCGGCAATCATCGTGCGGCTGGCGAAGCCGCCGACGCTGTACGGTGTGCCCTTGGAGTCGCCGCGGTGGATGGCGACATCGGCCGGATCGAGCCCCAGTAGCGAGGCGGCGATCTGGGCGAACGTCGTCTCCGTGCCCTGACCGAAGGTGGAGACGCCGGTGGAAATGGCCGCGCGCCCGGCGCGGTCCATCCGCACGGTCACGCTCTCGTAGGCGCCAAAGCGCGCCCCGCCCCGACCGAGGAAGGCCGAGGACGGATAGCCGGTGAACTCCACGTAGCACGACATGCCGACGCCGACGTGGCGCCCCTGCTGCCCCGATTCCTTCTGTCGGGCGCGGAACGTCTCGTAGCCCACGCGTGAGAGCGCCAGGTCCAGGCCGCGCGCGTAGTCGCCGCTGTCGTAGGTCACCCCGCTGACGTTCTTGAACGGCAGCTCATCGGGTCGCAGGAGATTGCGGCGACGAAAGTCGGCAGGATCCTGCCCGAGGCGGCGTGCCAGCCGATCGACGAGCACCTCGCGGACATAGTTCGACTCAGCCTGACCGTAACCTCGGTAGGCGCCCATGGGCACCTTGTTGGTGAGCACGACCCGCCGGTGGATGTCGGCGTCGTGGAGCCGATACGGGCCGGCCAGCATGACGTTCGTCAGCAGCGGCGGCCCCAGCGGCCCGTGGTACGCGCCAAGGTCGATCAGGTACCGGTCGCGCAGCGCGCGCAGCGTACCGTCGCGGTCGGCGGCCAGCGTCAGCGTGTGCACGGCCTCGCGCGCGTGGGCGGCGCCCCGGAAGAACTCGGTGCGGTCCTCGATCCACTTCACGGGCCGACGCGTGTCGATGGCCAGCAGCGCGGCGATGATGTCCTCGGGGTAGACGCCGATCTTGAGGCCGAAGGCGCCGCCCACGTCCGGGGCGATCACGCGCACGTCCGTCTCGTCCATGCGCAGGCAGTGCGCCAGCTGGGCCCGCAGCAGGTGCGGCGTCTGCGTGGAGGCCCACAGCTCGAGTGTGCTGGAGTCCTCGGCCCAGCGCGCGATCACACCGCGTGTCTCGATCGGCGCCCCGCTCACCCGGTTGATGCGGAACGTACCTTCGATCGTCACGGTCGCGTCAGCCAGCCGCCGGTCAGGCTCGCCCGCGCGCACGGTCGACTCGACGACCACGTTCGACGGCACGGTGGCGTGGAGCTGCGGCGCGCCGGGCCGCAGCGCGTCCTCGACGGTGACGACGTGCGGCAACGGCTCGTAGTCGATGTCGATCAGCTCGAGCGCGTCCTCGGCCACGTACCGGTCGACGGCGGCCACCGCCACGACAGGCTCGCCCTCGTAACGCGCGACCTCCTGCGCCATGCCGTAGAACGCCGTGGGCGCCGACCCGGCAAATGGCCGCAGCGCCGTGATCGCTTCCGTCCGGGCCACGACCTGCTGCCCGGTCAGCACGGCCTCGACGCCACTGTGCCCGAGCGCCCGTGTGACATCGATACTCCGGATGCGCGCGTGCGGGTACGGACAGCGGCCAATGGCGACGTGGAGCGTCAGGGTCTCCTCGACATCGTCGAGGAAGCGGCCGCTGCCCCGAAGAAGCCGATCGTCCTCCTTACGCTTCACGCTGGCGCCGAGCCAGGGCAGCTTATCCATCGCGCCGTCCCGCGGCCGCCTGGCGCAGATAGCGCTCGACGGCCTCGACGATGTTCTGGTAGCCCGTGCACCGGCAGAGGTTGCCGGCCAGCTCCTCACGCAGCGCGGCGCCCTCGAGGGCAACGCCGCGATCGGCCAGCGCCACGGCGCCGAGCAGAAAGCCCGGCGTGCAGTACCCGCACTGCAACGCGTGCGCGTCGCGGAACGCTTGCTGTACGGGGTGGAGCTCGCCTCGCCCGGCGAGCCCCTCGACCGTCGTGATCGAATGGCCGTGCGCCTGGGGCGCGAGCATGAGGCACGACTTCACCGGCTCGCCGTCGAGTAGCACCGTGCAGGCGCCGCAGACGCCCTGCTCGCAACCGACGTGGGTGCCGTACAGCTGCAGCTCGTGGCGCAGGAAGTCGACGAGCAGCCGGCGACTCTCGACGGATCGCTCGTAGGGCCGACCGTTGACCAGGAGCGCCACGGTCATTCGCGCGCTCATCGCCGCCGCGCTAGATCCTCGAGCGCGCGCTCAACGAGGATCGGAACGAGATGCCGCCGGTACTCGGCGGAGGCGCGGACGTCCGAGGTCGGGCCGGCCTCCTCCAGGCAGCGCGCGGCCGCCGCCGTAACGTCGGCCGGCTGCAGCCGCGTGCCGGCGAGCCCCTCGGAGGCGCGGCGCGCATAGCGAGCCCGGTCGGCGACGGCGCCGAGCCCGATGCGCATCCAGCGCCAGCTTCCGTCGGGCGCGCGCAGGCCGGTGGCCGCCACGCTCACCACGGCGAAGTCGCCGTGACGCCGTGCGTGCTCCACGACCACCGCCTCGGTGCCGGCGCCGTCCGGGAACTCCACCGTTTCGAGCATCTCGTTCGGTTCGAGCGCCGTCGTGTATGGCCCCTGGAAAAACGCCTCGGCGTCGAGTTCACGGAGGCCCGAGTGGCCGACGATGCGCAGACGCGCGCCCAGCGTCACTGCGCAGAGGGCCATCTCACCAGCCGGGTCGGCGTGGCACAGCGCGCCGCCGAGCGTGCCGCGGTTGCGGATCTGTCGGTCGCCGACGAAGGGGATGGCTTTCGCGAGCAGCGGGACCCGTTCACGGATCACGGGCGACGCCTCCAGCGCGGAGTACCGCGCCAGCGCCCCGACGCGCACCACACCATCAGCCGCGACGATGCGGTCGAGCCCGGGGATCCTGTTGATATCGACGACCGCCATCGGCCGCAGGAGCCGCATGCTCAAGAGCGGCACCAAGCTCTGCCCGCCCGCGAGCAGCCTCACGTTACCGTCGAACCGTGCGAGGGCGGCGAGCGCCTCCTCCACCGTCAATGCCGTGAGGTACTCGAGCGGGGCCGGCTTCATCAGAGGTACGGCTTCCTGATCGTGCCGTACCACCACACTTCTATTCGGGACATACCTGCTGCTCTCCCCGGTTCGCCGGATCCGCACCAGCCGAGGCCCGAACACGTGCGCCTTTCCGCGATCGGCTGGCTGCGGACCTGCGGGTCACTGCGGGCTTGATCGCACGACGCATGGGCGTCCGTCAAGGTCCGGTACGCGCGTCAGCGATGCGTTGCGCACGCTGAGTATCGCGCCTGACGGGTCGGTCGCTACGCCGACTTCACCGCGCCCGGCTGCGCGACATCGCGGCGCGAAAGTCCCTCCTCTGCTGGCACCGCGATTGAGGTCTGCCTCAAGCGGTGTCGCAGGCTGCCGCCGGCTAGTGACCGGGCGACCCGCTAGCAGCCACGAGGCGCAGGAGGGTGAGCTCCGGCGTCGTGCCGAGGCGCACGGGCGGACCCCACGTCCCCGTGCCGGCACTGACGTAGACCCACATGCGGCCGCGGCGCGAGAGCCCGGCCGCGTGCGGCCCGTGGACCCAATGAATCACGAACGTCCACGGAAAGAACTGGCCGGCGTGCGTGTGTCCCGACAGCTGCAGATCGAAGCCGGCCTGCTCGGCCAGCGGCGCGATCTTCGGATTATGCGCCAGGAGCAGACGGAAGGCTGGCCGCGCGGCGCCGTCGGTCGCGAGGTCCGGACGGGGCCGCGCGTCGGGATCGGACATTCGCGCGGCGAAATCAATGACGCCGCCGATCAGGAGGCGTGCCGCGCCACGCGCGATGGTGACGTGGGCGTTGCGGAGCACGCGAAATCCCATCGCCTCGAAGTGCGCCGTCCACGGCCCCGCCCCCGAGTAGTAGTCGTGGTTGCCGAGCACGAAGAACGCGCGGTCCCCC
>Ga0075418_10007227_pt1 | contig 12518 bp, 10 predicted proteins | sample SoiMetdeltSBSDD2_FD_81776 | JGI IMG/M metagenome (GOLD analysis project Ga0075418, IMG submission 81776) | Bulk soil microbial communities from a Populus tree surrounding site in Tennessee, USA - Soil MetaG P. deltoides SBSDD2 | ecosystem: Environmental > Terrestrial > Soil > Tree plantation...
ATCACGAGGGGCGCAGCCGCCTCGAGCGCATCCGCCTGCGGATCATCCCCTCCACGACGGCGCGCCTCCTGGAGCTCCTCAAGGGGACCGTGGATCTCGTCGTCAACGATCTCACTCCCGACGATCTGGCGCGCGTCCGCGGACGGCCGGGCTTCCGCACGGAGAGCCGCCCCGGCCGCAACGTGGTCTACATGGCGTTCAACCTGGCGGATCCGATCCTCGCCGATCGACGGGTGCGCCAGGCCATCGCGTGGAGCCTCGATCGACGGGAGATCGTGGAACACCTTCTGCACGGCGCGGCGGTCCTCGCGACGGGCCTTCTGCCCCCCGGCCACTGGGCCTACAGCGCGGAGGTCACGGACTACCACCTGGATGCGGAGCGCGCGGCGCGTCTCCTCGATGCGGCGGGCTATCCGGATCCGGACGGGCCGGGGCCGCGCGTTCGGTTCCGGCTGGAGTACAAGGCCCCCTCCTCCGAGCTGGCACAGCAGCTGGCCTCCGTGGTGCAGGAACAGCTGGCGAGGAGCGGCATCGGAGTCGACGTCCGCACGTTCGAGTGGGCCACCTTCTACGACGACCTGCGGGCCGGCCGCTTTCAGGTCGTGGTGTCGAACTGGACCGAGATCTCCGACCCCGACATCTACCGCCTGCGATTCCATTCCGCGCACCGGCCCCCGAACGGGCTGAACCGCGGCGGCTACGCGCGCGAGGAGGTCGATCGCCTCATCGATGCGGGGGCCGCGGAGAGCGATCCGGAAGCGCGGCGCGCCGACTACGTCCGGATCCAGGCCCTTCTGTCCGAGGACGTCCCTTACATCTGCCTGTGGCACCGCGAAGTGAGCGCGGCCTTGCGCGAGCGCGTGCATGGCTTCCAGCTCGGCTCCGGCGCGGACTTCCGGGCGCTCTGGCGGGTCGCGCTCGCGGGCGGCGATAAGGAGCCGTCGGATGCCCGGGATGATTCAGCCGAGTCGCCGGCCGAGAACGGACTCGATGGCTCCGCGGGGCACCGCTCCGGAGCGGACCAGCCGCGGCGGATCGACCGTGAGATCGAGGACCGTGGAGGCGCTGCCACCCTGGGTCGGCCCCCCGTCGAGGATGAGGCTCACGACGTCGCCGAGCGCCTCCAGGGCCTCCTGAGCCGTCGAAGGGGGCGGTCCGCCCGATCGGTTGGCGCTGGTGGCGACGATCGGACCGCCGGCGGCGCGCGCCAGAGCCGAGGCGATGGGATGCGACGAGACGCGCACGCCGACGGTGTGGCCACCTCCGAGCAGGACCGCCGGGAGATCATCCGCCGCCGGGAACACGAGCGTCAGGGGGCCGGGCCAGAAGGCGTCCATCAGGCGGCCGGCAGGATCCGTGAGGGAGCGGACGCAGCCACGGACGGTCTCGCGGTCGGCGGCGATGAGCGGCAGGGCCATGCGGTCGGGCCGGCCTTTGGCCTCGAAGATGCGCTCGACCGCGGCGGGCTGGCGAGGGTCGCACGCCAGACCGTAGAACGTCTCGGTCGGGAAGACGACCAGGAGGCCGCGCCGCAGCAACTCGCCGCCCCGGGCCAGGACTCCCGGATCGGGCCGCTGCGGGTCCACGCGCTGCAGTGTCGGTGCCATCATCGCCCTGCTTGCCGGCGCGGCGGACAGGTCCCGACTATAGCGCAGGTACGCGCATGACGGGGCGATCGGATTGCGGGCCGGGTCCCCTGGTCTCCAGCCTGCAGAACCCGGCGGTCCGCCTCGCCCGTGGCCTGGAGCGCGATCGCGCCGCGCGCGAGAAGAGCGGCGCCTACGTGGTCTGGGGACTACACCTGGCCCAGGAGGCGCTCGCGGCGGCGGCGCCCATCGAGCGTGCCTTCGTCACGGACGTGGCCGGTGGCAGCGAGGAGGGCCGGGAGATCCTGGCCCGCCTGGCTCACGCCGTCCCCGTCGTGAAGACGAACCATCGCGTCCTGGAGTCGATCGCGGCCGGATCGGGCGATCAGGGCGTGGTGCTCGTCGTGCGCCGGTCCCCGATCGATCTCGCCTCCATCCTCTCGCGCTGGCCGACCCTCCTTCTCCTGGCCCATGGGGTCCAGGATCCGGGAAACCTCGGCTCGATGCTGAGGACCGCCCTGGCCCTGGGAGCGGACGCCTTGATCGCCCTCGAAGGGTGCGCCGACCCGTACTCCAGCCGCGCCGCGCGCGCCGCCATGGGGGCCTTGTTCCGGCTGCCCGTGCTGACAGGCGCGGCCGCGCCCGTGCTGGCGGCGCTGCGCGCCGCGGGGCTTTCGCTCGTCGCCGCCGACACCCGAGGAACGGCCCGGCCGGAAGCCGTCGACCTGCGTGCCCCCGTCGCCCTGGTGGTGGGGAGCGAGGGGCGCGGCCTGCCCGAGGCGATCGTGGCGGAGGCGACGTCCCGTGTGCGGATTCCGATGGCCACGGGGGCTGCCTCGCTCAACGTGCACGCTGCCGCGGCGGCGCTGCTCTACGAGGCGGGTCGGCAGCGGGGCTTCAAGGGCGCCCGCTGATCCCCGCGCCTGCGATCACTCGCGGGCCTGGCGGCGCCCCGCCTGGGGGCGGGCATCGGAGGGCTCCGCGCGGCGCCCCAGCGGCAGAGTGAAGGAGAAGGTCGACCCCTGGCCCGGAACGCTGGTGACGCGGATCGAGCAGCCGTGCAGGCGGAGGATGTCGCGCACGATCGACAGCCCGATTCCGGTCCCTTCGTAGCGACGCCTCGAGCCCGAATCGACCTGGTAGAAGCGCTCGAAGATCCGCTCGTGCTCCTCGGGTGGGACGCCGATCCCGGAATCCGCGACCTCGACGTCCAGGAAGCCGCCCGTCCCGCGCCGCGCCGCAATGGCGATGTTTCCCCCCTCGCGGTTGAACTTGACCGCGTTGGTGAGCAGGTTCGTGAACACCTGCCCCAGCTTGACGCGATCCCCGCGCGCCACCAGGTCGTCGCTCTCGTATTGCGTGGTCACGGAGAGATTGCGCCTCTTGATCCGCTCGCCGACCAGGTCGACCGCCTCGTCGACGAGCTGCCAGATCGGGATGTCCTCGAGGGTGAGCTGGGTCTCCCCCGTCTCCATGCGGGCGAAGGAGAGGAGGTTGTCGATCAGCTCGATCAACCGGTCGATGTTCTTGAGGGCGACCTCGAGCCCGCGCTCCTGCTCCGGGGTCAGGGGACCGAGCTTGCGCTTCAGGATCATCTCGGTGTACCCCTTGATCGAGACGAGTGGCGTGTGCAGCTCGTGCGAGACGTTCGCCAGGAGATTCGACTTCATCTCGTCGAGGGAGCGCAGCTCGGTGTTGAGACGCTCCAGCTGCGCGTTGCGATCCTGGAGCGCCGTGCGGGCCTCGCCGAGCTCGCCGAGCGACGCCTCGAGCGCGCGGCGGGCGGCGGTCATGTCGTCCAGGCTGTACCGTTGCGCCCGCTCCGACTCGACCCTCTGGGTCACGTCCCGGGCCGTCAGGATGATCCCGACGGCCTCTCCGGACCGGGCGCGCACGGAACCGGCGAAGACGTCGACGATGCGGCGGGGGGGCCCGGCCAGATCGACCCCCTCGAGACGCGCCTCCGAGCCGCCTCCGGCGGCGCGCAGCAGATCGTCGAGGGCCTTGGCGTCGACCCCCCGCTCGACGAGAAGACGCCTCAGGGACTCGGCCGGGGATCCAGCCAGCGCCTGCTCCCCCACCCCGAACAGGGCGCCGAACGCGCGGTTCGCGAGCAGGACGTGCGGTCCGCGGCCGGCATCCGAGAACACCAGGATGCCGTCGCCTGCGGCTTCCAGGGCGGACCGCAGGCGGGCCTCGCTCTCGGCGATCGAGCGCTCGTAGCGCGCTCGTTCCGTCAGGTCCGCCACGGTGCAGAAGACGGCCTTGCGTCCCTGGAACTCGGTCGCCGACCAGGTCAGCCGCGCCTCGATGGGGGGACGGCCAGGCGCGGCCAGCCGGCAGACCGTCTCGCCGGGGCCGGTCTCCCCCTTCTCCGCCCGCGCGATGAGATCGAGGACGCGCAGCAGGTCGCGCGTGTCGATCAGCCCTTTGAACGCCTGCCCGCGCCCCGCGTCCTGCTCCAGGCCCAGAAGGCGCGCGAATGAGGCGTTCGCGTACGCGATGCGGCCGCCGTTCAGGATGCAGACGCCGTCCTGAATCTCCTCGACCAGTCGTCGGTGGCGTTCCTCGGACACCCGCAGCCGCCGCTCGAGCTCGAGTTCCTCTCTCAGGTCGCGCGCCACGAGGAGCGTCCCCGGAGCGCCCGGGGCGGTCCCCGCGGGCGCCACGGAGAGGCGGCAGGCCACCGCGGGCCCATCCCGGCGCTGCAGGCGCACCGTTTCGGAGAAACCCTCCTCGCGCACGGACCGGCGCGACAGCTTGGGGAGGATGCGCTCCCATTCCCCCGGCGCGAACAGCACCTCGACGTGCTGGCCGACGATGTCCTCGGCGGGCCATCCGGTCAGGCTGGTCGCCCCGCGGCCGAGCGCGACCACCTGCCATTCGTCGTCCAGACCGATGAGGGCCACGTCGGCGGGGCCGTCGGCCAGCATCTGGAGGGCCGCGGCGCGTCCCTGCGCGCGACCCACCTGCTCCCGCAGCTCCGCGAGCAGTCCCTCAATCTCCGTCTCCGCCGGCCGGAGGGCCGGCTCGTCCTCGCCGGGCAGCCCGCCGACGAGAGGATGGCGGCGCACCTCGGCGACGCGGCCGGCGAGGCGTGACGCCGCCCGGCGGAGGCGCCCGAACGCGAGCACGCCGAAAACAGCCGCGATCGCCAGCGCGGCGACTAGCGCCAGGAGCGCCATGGCCTGCCCTTCGGTGAGCTGGATCATCCCGGGGTTACCGGCCGCCGCGGTCCAGGTCCGGGAAGTGTGGCGCGGGGCGCGCCAGGTAGAAACCCTGCCCGTAGCGCACGCCGCAGCGGCGCAGGGTCCGGTACTCGTCCTCCGTCTCGATCCCCTCGGCGATGACCTGAGCGCCGATCCGGGAGCCGACCTGGAGGAGGGACCGCACGAGCTCCTGCTTGATCAGGCTGCGGTGGATGTTCCTGATGAGCGACAGATCGATCTTGATGAAGTCCGGCTGCACCTCGGTGATCGTCTGCAGGGAGGAGTAGCCGGTTCCGACGTCGTCGATCGCGACCAGGAAACCACGGCGCCGGAGGGGCCCCAGCTCGCGGCCGAACGCCTCGAAGTCGTGGATCGAGGTGCGCTCCGTGATCTCGAGCACCAGGTTGCGAGGCTGCAGCGCGCTCTCCTCCAGGGCTCTCCGGAACCCCCCGTCCGCGAAGCCAGGAGTGCCGAGCGACTCGGGCAGCGAGTTGAGGAACAGCTTCTTGCGCATGTCGAAGCCCTGCGCGTTCCTGAGGGCCTGGCAGCGGCACAACAGGTCGAGCTCGGGGAGGAGCCGCCGGGCCAGGCCGCCCGCGAACAGCGCGTCGGGACCCTCGAAAGAGGAGTTCTCGGGGCCGCGCGTCAGCGCCTCGTAACCCATGATCGCGCCCTGCTCCATGTCGACGATCGGCTGGTAGTGGGTGCGCAAGCGCCCCGAGGCCAGGATGGCGCGCAGCTCCTCCCCCAGCTCGTCCCGCAGCCGATCGGACTGCCTCAGCGTCATGCCTCGGGCTTCGCGGATCGCCTGGCTCAGCCGGCGCTCGAAGCGCGCCGCCGGCGCTGCGCAGACCATCGCGTACCCGGCGGCGCAATCGATGCGCGGCAGGGAGGAGCCGTCGGCTCCGGGCAGCGCCTCGGCGAGGTGCTGCAGCACCAGGCCGGAGAACGCCGCGAGATCGCCCGGAGCCAGCGGCTCGCCGCGGCCGTTGTCGCTCAGAAAGAGCAGGAAGCTGTCGCCGTGCACGCCGTCGAGCGCCAGGAGCGTGCTCTCGGGAAGCGCACGGCCCTTCAGCTCCCGGAGCAGGCGCGACACCTCGCACAGGAAGCGGTCGCTCATCTCGAAACCGTAGACGGCCTCGAGGCCGGCCAGGTCAGGAAACTCGAGGGTCACGACGCCAAGGCTTCCCCCGTCGCTCAGGCTGTTGAGCCGGTCGACGTGGAGGTGATAGGAATCGAGGCCGGTGATCTGATCGTGGAGCTGACCCTTGAGCCGCAGCAAGCCGGCGCGCAGCCGCTCCGCTTCGCCGGGGCGGCCAGGTCGGGACGGCTCGAACGGCGGGGGGACGCTCATGCGTTGACCTCGCCGTCCCGGACGCTGTCGAGGATGTGGCGCACGCGGCCCAACAGCTCCTCGCAGGCGAACGGCTTGGCGATGTAGTCGCAGGCGCCGCCCTGCAGGCCCTGGACGCGGTCGCGAACCTGGCTCTTGATCGAGAACAGTGCCACCGGAATGGTGCTCGTCCGCTCGTCCACCTTGAGGACGCGCAGCACCTGCCAGCCGTCCATCCCGGGCATGTTGATGTCGAGCAGGATCAGATCGGGGCGCTCGTCGTCGAGCATGCGCAGCGCCTCCGCGCCGGAGGGCGCCTCCACCACCCTGAACCCCCCGCCCTCGAGCACCAGTCGCGACAGCTCGAGGATGTCCGGATCGTCATCCACCACCATGACGGTCTGCGGCATCGGCCCTCCATCCTCGGGTCATGCGGTCACCTGGTCGGCGCGCTCCTCGCCGCGAGTGGCAGTCTGGCTCACGAAGCGCTCGATGAGCGAGGCGCTGCGCTCGTCGACGGACGTGAAGCGGACGCCGACCCCCGCGATCAGGTGCGAGGCGGATTCCTCGGCGACGCGGCGCACGACGATCCCGTGTGCCTGCACGCGCCGAGGGCCGCCGGGCGCCGGAAGACTCAAGCTCACCCCGACCGCGGACTCGATCGGCAACGGCCGCGGCAGGGTCAGGAAGATCCCCGTTCGGCTGACATCCTTGACGCGGCCGCGCAGGAGGCCTTCGGCCGTCGTGACCCGTGCCGCCAGACGCGCCGGGCGCCGGGCCCCGCGGCGCGACGGGACCTGGCCCAGCGCAGAGAGGGCCGACTCGAGGGCCGCCGCCTCCACGGGGTGGGTGAGGACCGCATCGGCTCCTTCGCCTTCGCGGAGCGGGGCCGTGCCTGCGTCCGTGAGCATGACGACCGGCACGGACCGGCCTTCTGCGCGCAGCGCCCGAAGGCACGCCGGCGCGTCGAGACCGGGGGCGTTCGCGTCGAGCAGCACCAGTTCCGGCCGGAGCGTCCGGGCCTTGTCGATGACGTCTTTCCCGCGCGCGGCACAGACGATCTCCCAGCCCTCCCGCCGCAGGAAGGACCTCTCCAGCATGCGGAACAGGACGGCCGTGTCGACCATCAGAACGCGCGGCATTTTTCTCTCAGTCCCTCATGGGAGGGCGCCCTAGGGGCGACGCATCGTCGGGGGTCGTGGCCCGATGCGCGGGGACGAGCCCCATTGGAATGACGGACGATACCACACGTAGCACCCTGTCCGGAACCAGGCCCCTCGGCCGTCCGGGGAGCGGCGCACCGGGAGCGCCCCAACCGTTCAGCCTTCCGCTCCCTCCCTGGCCGCTTCCACGGGCTCGGCCACGTTGTTCGCCTTGAGCGGGATCCCGAGCCGCTTCATCTTCTCGATGAGCGTGGTCCGCTTGATCTTGAGCAGCTCGGCGGCGCGAGTCTTGACCCAGCCGGAGTGCTCCAGGGCCTGGTAGAGCATGCGCTGCTCGTAGTTGGCCAACACCTCGTCGAGCGAGAAGCCGTCCCCTCCCACCTGGACCAGGGGGAGCTCGATGGTCCCCTCCTCCACCACCTCCCGGGGCAGGTCCTCGCGGCCCAGCTCCTCCTTGCCGAACGACAGCGCGACGCATCGCTCGATGACGTTCTCCAGCTGGCGGACGTTCCCGGGCCAGGAGGCGTCGCAGAGGATCCGGAGGGCCTTGGGGGAGAAATGCTTCGGAGGCACGTTCATCTCCCGGCAGTACTTCGCGAGGAAATGCTGGACGAGCAAGGGGACGTCCTCCCGCCGGTCGCGCAGCGAAGGAAGATGGACATGGATGACGCTCAGGCGATAGTAGAGGTCCTCGCGGAAGCGGCCCTCGGAGATCAATGCCTTCAGATCGGCGCTGGTGGCGGCGATGAACCGGACGTTCACCGGCAGCTTGGTGCCCCCGCCGAGAGGCTGGACCTCGCGTTCGGTCAGGACCCGCAGCAGCTTGGCCTGCAGGTTCAGGGACAGGCCCGCGACCTCGTCGAGAAAGAGCGTGCCGCCGTCCGCCGCGGCGATCCGCCCGGTCCGGTCGGAGGTGGCCTCCGGAAAGGCGCCGCGAATGTGGCCGAACAGCTCGTCATCCAGGAGACCCTCGGGGATTCCGCCGCAGCTCACGGCGACGAAGGGCTGTCCTTTCCGGTCGCCGTTGAAGTGAATGGCGCGGGCCACCAGCTCCTTGCCGGTTCCGGAGGCGCCCGTGATCAGGGCCGTGCTGCGGCTCGAGGCCACCTGCTCCAGCAAGCCTTGGATGCGCCGCATCTCGGGGCCCTGCCCCACGACGTTGTGCAGGCCGTAGGTGATCTGGAGCTGGCGACGCAACGCGGCGTTCTCCCGCCGCAGTCGACTGCGCTCCAGAGAGCGCTCGACGATCAGATCGACCTCCTCCATGCGGAACGGCTTCACCACGTAATCGACCGCGCCCATCTTCATGGCCTTGATCGCCGTCTCCACCGAGGCGTGTCCCGTGATCATGATGACGGCCGTTTCCGGTCTGAGCGTGGTGATCTCCTTGAGGACCTCGAGGCCGTCGACTCGCGGCAGCACGAGGTCCAGGATGATCAGATCGATGGGAGACTCGCGCACTGCGGCGATGGCGCGCTCGCCCGAATCGGCGCAGGTCACGGAATAACCGGAGGCCCCGAGCGATTCGGCCAGGAGCTGCCGCACGTCTTCATCGTCGTCGATGATGAGGATCTTGTCTTTCACGCTCTTCCCCCCCGTAGTCAGGCGGGGAAGCACGCAGCAAGGCATGTGCCAGAGCCGTGACGCAAGCCGATCGGTCCGTCGGCCTGAAATCGGACGTCGAGCGCGACCGCTCTCGGCCCCGGTGTCAGCGGGGTGACGAATTTCGTCAATTCAATGGAAAAAAAGCGTCAACGGACTGCCGGGGAGTTGCGACGTCCGAGGATGGAGGCCCGGCCCCGTAGAACCGATCCCGGGCGCAGTTCGATTACCGGTGTCGCGATCTCCCCTTCGAAGCGGGCAGTCGCGTCGAGGCGGATGCGATCCGAGGCGCGCATCGTCCCGCGCGCCTTCCCCGCGAGCTTGGCGCTCTGCACCTCGACGTCGGCTTCCATCCTGCCGGTCGCCGCGAGCGTGAGCGGCCCCGCGAGGTCGACCTCTCCCAGGAAGGTGCCGCACACGACCACTTCTCCCTGCCCTTTGAGCCGGCCCTTGAAACGCGTCTGGATGCCGATGATGGTGTGCCCGCCGGTGGGCGCGCCGCCGGAGCCGGACATCCCACCGGGAGCCCGCGCCTCGGAGGAAGCGAGCGAGCGGGCCTGCCGGCGCAGGCTCTTGAGCCACACCCCGGCTTGTTCGGCGAGCCTCAGGAGGAGAGAGTTGGAGCGGGCAACGGGCCTCGAACCCGCGACCTCAAGCTTGGGAAGCTTGCGCTCTACCAACTGAGCTATGCCCGCCCCGATCCGCGGCGAATCTAGCATTCACGCGACGAGGGTGTCAAACCCGGCGCCGATGAAACCGCCGCCCAGCAGCCGGTCTCCCTCATAGAGGACGGCGGCCTGGCCCGGAGTGATCGCCCGCTGCGGCGCGTCGAAGGTCAGTCGGAACCGTCGTCCGGAAAGCGGGATCGCGGTGGCGACGGCGCCTTCGTGCGTCGAGCGGATGCGCGCCGTCACGCGCACCGGTCCCGAGGGCTCCTCGATCGAGACCCAGTTGGCCCGCTCGGCCACGAGCACAGACCCGTACTGCTCGTGCTCCTCTCCGACCACGACGCGATTGCGGACCGTGTCGAGCGCCACCACGTAATAGGCGCGGTCGGCCGCGATCCCGAGACCGCGCCGCTGTCCGATGGTGTAGGCGGCGAGTCCCCGGTGACGGCCCAGGAGGCGGCCGTCCGTCGTGACCATCTCCCCCGGCTCGCCCGCGTCGCCGCCTTCCCGGGTGATGAAGTCGACGTAGCGCCCGTCGGGCACGAAGCAGATGTCCTGGCTGTCCGGCTTGTCGGCGTTCGGCAGCCCCGCCTCGGCGGCCAGCGCCCGTACCTCCGTCTTCTTCAGCTCGCCGATCGGGAAGAGCGCCCGCGCGAGCTGCTCCTGGCTCAGCTCGAACAGGAAGTAACTCTGGTCGCGCGCCCTGTCGGCCGCCCTCAGGAGCTGCAGCCGGCCGCTTCCCGGCTCGCGGCTCACCCGGGCGTAGTGTCCCGTGGCGATTCGATCCGAGCCTATACCTTTGGCCCGCGCCATGAGATGGACGAACTTCGGGCCGGTGTTGCAGGCGACGCAGGGCACGGGCGTGCGCCCGCTCCGGTACCCGGCGATGAACGGGTCGATCACCTCGGCGCGGAACTCCTCCTCCATGTTGAGGACGTAGAACGGGATCCCCAGCCGATCGGCGGCGGCCCTGGCGTCATAGAGATCGCGCGGCGAGCAGCACCGGCCGTAGACCGGACGCCCGTCGCGGCTCCGGTCGTACAACTGCATCGACAGCCCCACGACGGGGTCGCCCTGGGATCGCAGCAGGAGCGCGGCGACCGAGGAGTCGACGCCGCCGCTCATGGCCACGGCCACGCGGCTCATGCCTGCGCCGCCTCTTCGTCCATCAGGATCAGCATGAAGTGCGTGCCGCCGATGCGGAACTCGGAGCGGTCCTGCAGCTCAACCTCCGCCACCTTGACCTCGTTCACGAACGTACCGTTCGTGCTGCCGAGATCCCGCAGCACGACGCGGGAGCCCTGGATCTCCAGCCGGGCGTGCTGGCGCGACACCTCGGGGTCGTCGACGTTGACGTCCGACTCGATCCGTCCGATGACCGTCGAGGGGCGCTCGACCTTGTAGATCGTGCCAGCCGCCTTGCCCTGCAGGACCGCGAGCGACACGCGCATCCCCGCCGGCATCAAGAGTCCGCCCTGGGGCACCTGAGGGTGCGCCGGCAGCAGGCTGGCGTCGGCGTCGAGGCGGGCCGTCTCGTCGCCCGGCGGCGGGCCGAGCTTGACTTGGAGCGAGGTCTTGCAGTTGGGACAGCGCACGGTGGCCTCGACCCGTCCGCCCAGCTTCGCGGGGTCCAGGTTGTACCGCCGGCCGCAGGAGGTGCAGGTGACGATCACGAGGGCGACCTGACGCCGTGGGCGGTGCGGGCGGACGTCCTCTCGAGAACCTTGGGGAGGACCCCCAGGAAGGCCTCGACGTCCTCCTCCGTCGTCATCGGGCCGAGGCTGATCCGGATCGACGCCGCCGCCTCCTCGGCGAGGCCCATCGCCAGCAGCGTGGCGGAGCGTCTCGCGGTGCCCGCTGAGCAGGCGGATCCCGCCGACACGGCGACCCCCTCCAGGTCGAGGGCGCAGACGAGCGACTCCGCGACGACACCCGGAAGATAGAGGCTCGTCGTGTTCGGCAGCCGCGGGGAGGCCGCGCCGTTCACGCGCGCCCCGACGCCCATCAGGGCGACTCCCCGCTCGAGGCGCTCCCGCAGCGCCGCGATCCGCGCCGCCTCCGATCCGAGGCCCGTCCGCGCCGCCTCCGCGGCGGCGCCGAAGGCCGCCGCCAGCGCGACGCTCTCGGTGCCCGGCCGGCGGTTGAGCTCCTGGCCGCCTCCGCGCAGGTGAGGCTCGACCCGCAGACCCTGCCGCACCACGAGCGCACCGATCCCCTGCGGCCCGCCCATCTTGTGGGCCGCCACGCTCAGCAGGTCGGCGCCGATGCGGGAGACGTCCACGGGGATGCGGCCCGCCCCTTGCGCGGCGTCGCAGTGGATCGGGATGCCGGTGCCGCGCAGTGCTTTGGCCACTTCGTCCACGGGCTGCACGGTCCCGGTCTCGTTGTTGGCCAGCATCAGGGTGACCAGGGCCGTGCGCCGGGGTTCCGCGGCCTCCACCATGGCCCGCGCGTCGACCCGTCCCGAGGCATCCGGCCGCACGCGGACCACCTCAAACCCTCGGGACTCGAGATCGTGAAGGACCCGATCGACCGAGGGATGCTCGAACGCGGAGCTCACGATGCGGCGCGCCTCGGGCGCCGCGGCGCGCGCCACCCCGTAGATCGCCAGGTTGTTCGCCTCGGTCCCTCCCGAGGTCAGCACCACGTCGCGAGGCTCGGCCCCCAGCAGGGCCGCCACGGACTCACGCGCCGATTCGATCGCCATCCGCGCGCGATGGCCGAAGGAGTGCACGCTGCTGGGATTGCCCCAGACCGCATCCAGGTGCTCGAGCAGCGCGGCGCGCGCCTCCTTGCGGATCGGCGTGGTGGCGTTGCAATCCAGGTACGCGCGCCTCATTCGCGGAACGTAGCACAGGAGCCGAATCCTTGACAACGTCGAGAGCCGGATGCTAGATTCGCGCCTCTTCCGACCGGGCCAACCCGTTGGCCGCCAACGCGATAGAGAGGATCCCGCG
>Ga0075418_10007228_pt1 | contig 12518 bp, 15 predicted proteins | sample SoiMetdeltSBSDD2_FD_81776 | JGI IMG/M metagenome (GOLD analysis project Ga0075418, IMG submission 81776) | Bulk soil microbial communities from a Populus tree surrounding site in Tennessee, USA - Soil MetaG P. deltoides SBSDD2 | ecosystem: Environmental > Terrestrial > Soil > Tree plantation...
GGACTGAGGACTGAGGACTGGGGACCAAGGACTTAGCAATGCATGATGTGCCGGCCGATCTATTGGCTCGCCTTCGGCGTCACCGGCAAGAGCACGTCTTGTTTGGCTGGGATGGACTGGACTCGGAGCAGCGCGCGGCGCTCGTGAACCAGCTTGTGGTCATAGACCTGGCCGAGATCGACCGGCTGTACGCGAGCCGAAATGAACCGGTCGCGGTGCCGTCGGCGGACCGGCTGGCCCCGGTCCCGGCGGAGACGGCTGCGGCGATCGACGCGGAGACTGTGCGCCGTGGACACGAAGCGCTGGCACGCGGCGAACTGGCTGTGCTTCTGGTGGCTGGCGGGCAGGGGACGCGGCTTGGGTTCGACAAACCCAAGGGTATGTTTCCCATTGGCCCGGTGTCGAACAAGACGCTGTTCGAAATCCACGCGGACAAGGTGTTCGCGCTGGGCCGTCGGTACGGCAAGCCCGTGCCCTTCCTGGTGATGACCTCGCCCGCGACGCACGCGGATACCGAGGGGTACTTCGCGGAGCAGGACTACTTTGGCCTCGGCCCGGACAATGTGTTCTTCTTCCAGCAAGGCACGATGCCCGCGGTGGACATCGAGACGGGCCGCCTGCTGCTCGAGGCACCCGGTGTCTTGTTCACCAGTCCAAACGGTCACGGCGGGACACTTACGGCGCTCACGGAGTCGGGGGTTCTCGATCGGGTCGTTGGTCGCGGCGTGCGGCACATCTTCTATTTCCAGGTGGACAACCCGCTGGTGAAAATCGGCGACCCGGCATTCCTCGGGCGGCACATCGCGGTGCGAGCGGAGGCGTCGTCAAAAGTCATCGAGAAGGCCTATCCGAAAGAGCGAATGGGCGTGCTGGCGCTCATGGACGGACGGTGCGGGATCGTGGAGTACTCCGACCTGCCGGATGACTTAGCGCACGCCACGGATTCAAACGGCCGGCTGCTGTTCCGGGCCGGGAGCCCGGCCATTCATCTGTTCGGCGTGGATTTCCTCCGGCGCATCACGCAAGGGGCGACCCGGTTGCCGTTTCACATCGCGAAGAAGAAAGTCCCGCACGTGGATGCGGCCGGGCGGCCGGTGAACCCGACGACCGAAAACGCGCTCAAGTTCGAGATGTTCGTGTTCGACGCGCTGCCGATGGCGCAGCGCTGGCTCGTGATGGAGTCGCCGCGAGAGGAGGAGTTCTCGCCGGTCAAGAATGCGGACGGCGTCGATTCGCCCGCGACCGCCCGGCGGGCGATTTCCAACCTGGCCGGGAGATGGCTGGAACAGGCGGGTGTTACGGTGCGGCGCGATCAGGCGGGCAACGTCGAGCTGCCACTGGAAGTGTCGCCGCGATTCGCGCTCGACGCTGCGGAACTTGCCGCGCGAGTTTGGCCGGGCCAATCAATCGACGGCCCAACATATCTGTCGTAGGCTCCAAGTTGCAAGCCGAGATTCCACCCTCCACCTGTCGGTGCGTCGTACGCTTCGCATGCGAACTTGAAACTTGCAACTTGAAACATGAAACTCAATTTATGCTCCACGCGATGATCATGGCCGGCGGCGGCGGGACGCGGTTCTGGCCGCGGAGCCGGGCCGCGCGGCCGAAGCAATTCCTCACGTTCAGTGGCGACCGGACGCTCTTGCAGGGCACACTCGACCGCATCGAAGCCCAAGTCCCGTTCGAACGCTGTTGGGTCATCACGTCGGCCGCGCATCGCGATGAGGCGAACCGGCAACTTCCCGGCGTCCCGGCAGACCACATCGTGGGCGAGCCGATGGGACGCGATACCGCCGCGTGCATCGGTCTGGGCGCCGCGCTCATCGCCCGCGAAGATCCGGAGGCGACCATCATCGTCATGCCGGCCGACCACGCGATCGAGCCGGTGCAGGAATTTCGCCGCGCCGTGCACGCCGCGTCCCAGCTCGCGGACGAGTTTCCCGACGCTTTGATCACCTTCGGCATCCGCCCGACGTCGCCCGCGACCGGCTATGGGTACATCCATCGCGGTGAATTCGTCGTCGAACGGCAGCAGGTGAAGTCGTTCCGCGTCGAGGCGTTCCGCGAAAAGCCGAGTCGCGACGTGGCCGAAACGTACGTCGCCAGCGGCGACTACTACTGGAACAGCGGCATCTTCGTGTGGCGGGCGCACACGATCCTGGAGGAGCTGGCGCGGCTGAAGCCCGCGATCCACGACGGCGTCCGGCGCATCGCGGAGGCGTGGGACACGCCGGACCGCGAGACCATCTTCCGGGGGGAGTACGGAACAGTCGAGAAAATCAGCATCGACTTCGCGGTCATGGAAAAGGCTGGCCGCGTGCTGGTCGTTCAGGCGCCCTACCAGTGGGACGACGTCGGGAGTTGGCTCGCCCTGGAACGCAGCAACCCACAGGACGCGAACGGGAACACGGTGCAAGCGCAGCACGTCGGGATCAACACATCCGGGTGCGTGATCGTGTCCGACCCCGGCCGGATCGTCGCGACGATCGGGGTGAGCAACCTGCTCATCATCCAGGACGGCGACGCGCTCCTGGTCGCGGACCGCCGGGACGAGGGCACGGTGAAAGAAGTGGTCGAACGGCTGAAAAAGACGCCGGGGCTGGAGAAGTTCCTGTGAGCGCCGGCCGGCCGCGAACCCGCTTACTCGGCATTGACTATGGGTCGGTGCGCATTGGTCTGGCGGTGTCCGACGCGAGTCGCGTCATCGCCTCGCCTTTGCAAGTTCGTGAACGCACGGACCGGGAAAGAGACGCTGCGTACTTCCGGAATCTGGTCGATCGCGAAGAGATCGGCGGCCTGGTCGTGGGCTTGCCGCTGCACACAACCGGCCGCGAAGGAACGAAGGCCGCGGAGGCCCGTGAATTCGGCGCTTGGTTGAAAGGTGTGACCGGTCTGCCGGTGATCCATGCCGATGAGCGCTTCACGACCGCGTTTGCCGAATCGGCGCTGTGGTCGGCCGGGCTGACGCACAAGAAGCGCAAGGCCCGGCGCGACGCGGTCGCGGCTCAGATGATGCTGCAGGCGTTTCTGGATGCGGGGTGCCCGACGGAGGTGCAGGTCAAGCCGTTGGAGGGGTGAACGGCCGCTTCTTCCGTGGGATAGGATTCCGATCCTGAGTGCCCGGACAGGATCGGAATCCTATCCCACGGACTCACAGTTCATCCAAATGCCCCGGCCAGTCGTCCTTGAGCAATCGTGATAGCGACCGGTCCGCGAGAATGCGCCCGTCCGTCTGGCACCGTGGGCAATAATTGGTCTCGTTATCCGCGTAGCGAATCCGCTGCACCGGCGCGCCGCAAACGGGACACGGCTTGCCGAACTTGCCGTGTACGGCCATCTCCGGGCGGAACGCCGTCACCTTCTCCGGGAATCGGTCGCCGGTCTGCTCGCGAAATCGCTCGATCCACTCACGGAGCACCTCGCGCGTCGCGGCGAACAGCCGAGCGATTTCCTCGTCGGACAGCTTTTGCGACAGTGCAAAAGGCGACAACTTCGCCCGGTGCAGAATCTCGTCCGAATACGCGTTGCCGATCCCGTCGAAGAGCCGCGGGTCGGTCAGCGATCGCTTGACCGTATGGCTCTCGCGCCGCAGCGCCGCCGCGAATTCACCCACGGTCGCGGCGAACACGTCCAGCCCGCCGGGGGCATGAGCCCGCAGATTCTCTTCCCCGCGAACCAGGTGCAGCGAGGCTCGGTGCTTGCTGCCCGCCTCGGTCAGCAGCAGCGTTCCGTTCTCGAAGTCGAATGCCGCGAGACCGCCTTTGCCGGGAAACTTGGCCCCCCGGTCCTTCCAGTGCAGCCGCCCCGCGATCATCAGATGAAAGATCAGCCAAAGTTCATCATCAAAGCCGAACACGATGCGCTTCCCGAGCCGGCGCATCCGGCGGACCACTTTTTCTTCGAGCGACGAGAGCGGGGGGTCATAAGTGCGGACGAGAAACGCGCTGCGGACGCGGACCGCGTCCAGCCGTCGGCCGACGACGCGGCGTTCGAGCGCTTCGATGTAAAGGGCGATATCCGGCAGCTCGGGCATGATACCGACGTGCGAAGACGGCCGAAGACGGCGCAACGTTTGCACTTTTTGTACGAGGTCCCACCCGTTGCAAATTCTGTGAAAGGAGCGTGCCATGTTGGGCGATTACGACGCCATCACGAACATCGCGGTCAAGAATCTCGACATCGCCCGGAAGTTCTACGCGGACACACTCGGCCTGAAACAGGTCGATGCCGAAGGTCAAGAAGTTGTGGTCTTCCAGAGCGGCAAATCCCGGATCTTCGTCTACCGGTCGCAGTTCGCGGGTACCAACAAGGCGACGGCCATGTCGTGGGTCGTCGGCGATCGCGTCGAAGAGATCGCACAGTCGCTGAGGGCCAAGGGCGCGAAGTTCGAACACTACGACATGCCGGGCCTGACGCGAAAGGGCGATGTCCACGTGGGGGGCAAAATGAAGATCGCCTGGTTCAAGGATCCCGACGGGAACATCCTGAGCATCGTCAGTGGATAGTCGACGTCACACTCCGCGTGACGAGCCTGGGCTCGCAAAGTAGCCGTCACGCTCCGCGTGACGAGCCCTGGCTCGCAAAGTAGCCGTCACGCTCCGCGTGACGAGCCCGGGCTCGCAAAGTAGCCGTCACGCTCCGCGTGACGAGCCCGGGCTCATCACGCGGAGCGTGATGACTGCTCTCTAAAACCCGGGGCTCATCACGCGGAGCGTGATGGCTACCTTAATCTCCGTGACATGGCCCGGTCTCGCGCACCTCAACCGTGGCCCATTCGACCGCGGGGCATTCGCTCGCGATGGCGAGGGCCTGGTCCTTCGTCGGGACATCGATGAGGAAGAAGCCGCCCACGAACTCCTTGGATTCGGCGAACGGCCCATCCATCATGCTGCGCTTGCCGCCGCGGGCTTCGATACGAACCCCCTCCGTGTCGGGCTTGAGCGACTCGACGGCCCGCAAGATTCCGCGATCCTGAAGCGTGCCGCAATAGCGGAGCATCTGGTCGTACATGCGGCGTCCGACTTCCTTCGGCCGGCTTAGGCGGTCCTCGCGTTTTTCGACGATCAGCAGAACGAACGCCATATCCGTCTCCCCGTTGGGCGCGTTACTGAACAGGTTTTTCGCAAGCGGCGGCCCTGCCGAGGAGCAGTTCTTGTTCGCGAGCGTTTCGCGTCAGCGTGGCGGCGCGCTGGAATTCGTGACGGGCTTCCTCCAGCCGGCCGAGCTTGACAAGCAGGTCGCCCCGCACGCTCGGAAGGAGATGATAGCCCTGAAGCGCCGGGTCGGCCGCGACCGCGTCCACCAGGTCGAGCCCTGATTGTGGCCCGGACGCCATGGCAACCGCGACCGCGCGATTCAACTCCACGACGGGAGAGCTCGTGAGCCGGGCCAATTCATCGTATAGCCGGACGATCTGTGGCCAATCCGTCTCCGCCGCGGTCCGGGCTCGCGCGTGGCAGGCGGCAATCGCGGCCTGCAGGGTGTAAGCCCCGCGCGGCCCTTCGATCTTTTCCGCCCGATCCAGCGCGGCCAGTCCGCGACCAATCAGGAGCTGATCCCATAGGGCCCGGTTCTGGTCGAGGAGCAGGATCGGCTCGCCCGTCGGGCTAACGCGGGCCCGAAGTCGCGATGCCTGGATCTCCATCAGCGCCACGAGGCCATGCACCTCGGGCTCTCGCGGTGCCAGCTCGGCCACGATGCGCCCGAGGCGCAGGGCTTCCTGGCACAGGTCGGAGCGCAACCAGTCGTCCCCGGCCGTCGCCGTGTAGCCCTCATTGAAGATGAGGTAAATCACCCCGAGCACGGACGACAATCGCTCGGCCAGCTCGGCACCACGGGGGACCTCGAACGGCACCTGTTTTTCGGCGAGTGTGCGCTTGGCGCGGACAATGCGCTGCGCGACCGTCGGCTCCGGAACCAGGAACGCCCGCGCGATCTCGTCGGTAGTCAACCCGCCGAGCAGCCGCAGCGTGAGCGCCACCCGCGCCTCGGTCGGCAGAATTGGGTGGCAGGCCATGAACACGAGCCGCAACAGGTCGTCGCCAATGTCGTCGTCGAGGGCTGCGTCCAGGTCAGGTTCGACCGCATCGCGGCCCGCGGCCAGGTCGTGGCCAAGTTCCTCGAGCTTGCGGTCGAACCGTTTGTTTCGCCGCAGGCGGTCGATCGCCCGGTGTTTCGCGGTGGCCATGAGCCAGGCCCCCGGATTCTGCGGGACTCCGGACTGCGGCCATTGCTCGAGGGCTGCCACGAGAGCGTCCTGGGCAAGTTCCTCGGCCACGCCAACGTCGCGGACGATCCGCGCGAGCCCGGCGATGAGCCGCGCCGATTCGATGCGCCAGACCGCGTCAATCGTTCGGTGGGTTTCGGTTGCTTGCACTCCAACCGATTTAACCGACTGAGGTCCGCGGGGGCAAGCTTGGTTGTCGCGCCCGATTCGTCTTAGCGGGTCGCGGACGCCGGCTGCTCGGCGATGGCCTTCAAATTGGCGAGTCCCGCTTCGAAGTCCTTCCCGATCATCTTGTCCATGTCCATGAACACGGACATGACTTTGAACAGGAATGGCTTGTGGCCGAGCATGGCCCAGGTTAGGTCGGTGGACTGCCCGTTGCGCGCCAGCGCGAACTCGGCGGTGTTATGTGCCTCGAACGGTTTAATGAAATCCAGCTTGATCGCGATCTTCGAGGGCTCGGTCGCCTCGGTGATCTCCATCCGCCCCTGGCCGACCTTTTTGTTCCCCTCCCACGCGTAGGTCGATCCGACACCGCTCGCCGGGCCGCTGAAAGTCCGCTTCAGGTTCGGGTCCAGTTTCTCCCACGGGGACCAGGCGCCCCAGCTGTGGAAGTCATTGATGTGCGGGAAGATCCGCTCAGGGGGTGCCTGGATGTTCGCCGACCGCTGCACTCGGAACGCGCTCGGCTGAGTCGCGGCGTAAATGAGCAGGACCACAATTGCGAGAAGTAACACGCCGACGACGATGAGTATGACGGTCCAGACCATGGGTCCCTCGGCTGTGGGTGAAGTTGACAGCTCGACCTTTTGCGACGAACGCGGTCAGGCTCCGCGACGCTGACCGGATTTCTCCTGCATCTCGGCGAAGCCCGCCGCGGCCTGCTGCACATCGGGCGGGAAGTCCGACATCTCCTGCACCTGGCGAACCTCGATCACTTCGTTGTCTGAACCGGGACAGCGCTTGGCCCACTCGATCGCCTCATCCTTCGACTTGACCTGGATCATCCAGTAGCCGCCCAGAACCTCCTTCGCCTCGGAGAACGGGCCGTCGGTCACCTTCGGCTTGCCGCCAGTGAACGAGACGCGGGCCCCCATCGACGGTGGATGCAAACCGTCGAGCGCCAGGAGCACGCCGGCCTTCTGTAAGTCTTCGTTGTACTTCATCATCGCGGCCACGGCCTTGGCGTCCGGCACGGCGCCCGGTTTGGCCGATTCGTATCCCTTCGGGATCATCAGCATCATGAATCGCATGGCTTGTATCTCCGGATCTCGATTCGGCGCCGGCGTCCTTACTTCCGCTTCTTGACATTCTTTTTCATCTCTTCGCGAGTCTTCTCCTCGCGTGCGGCCTCGGCGGGGGTGAAGCGCTCGGGCGAAAAATCCGTGGGTTCGAAGATCGGGCGGATCTCGCACTCTCCCTTACCAAGTACTTGAAGGAATCGCGTCGTCCAGTGGACCGCCTCGTCGATCGATTTGGTCTGGAACAGGGCATACGACGCGACCAGTTCCTTCGACTCGGTGAACGGCCCGTCAGTCACGGTCACTTTGCCATTCGCGAACTTGACGCGCTTGCCCGTGGAACTCGGCTTCAGTCCGTCGGTCGCGAGCAAGACGCCGGCCTTCGTGATTTCCTCCATGAACGTCCCCATCCGCTCCATGAGGTCGCGGCTCGGCGGGGCGCCGGCTTCCGACTCCTTGTCGGCGCGCAAGAGTCCGATGAATCGCATGACTGTCTCCCTCGGGTTTGTGGGTTGGAGCCAACGCGGCTCAATAGTCGCGTCGAACGATGGCGGGCGAAATCGACAACGTCGGGCTAATTCCGCGAGACACTCGTGGCCCGTCGGCGGGCGACGTGCGTTCGCGCCACCTTGTTCATCTGCTCCACCTGTTGGCGGAGGGCGGAGAGGGCCAGGCTCAGGGCGGCTCGCGGATGATCGGCCGCGCAAATGTAGCCGGCCAGGGGCTCGATCACGTTTTCCAGTTCGCTGGGGGTCGCACGTCCGGTTTCGAAGTTGAGAGTATTCATCGGAGTTCTCGGTTGGATTTCCTTTTGAGGTTTGGTTGACCCCGGCCACGCGGCCGGGCGTATCAGGACTGCTGGTTCTTCTCGATCTGGGCCCGCAGGCGTTCTTCCTGGGCGCGGGCCTCGGGCGTGAACTCGGCGCCGAAGTCCTCCGCTTCGAACACCGGGCGGATCTCGACCTCGCCGTCCTGGCCATCGGGGTTCGGCATGCGCTTAACCCACTCGACCGCCTCGGCGACGGACTTCACTTTCCACAGCCAGAAGCCCGCGATCAGTTCCTTGGTTTCGGAGAAGGGCCCGTCGATGACGGAGGTCTTGCCGCTCGCGAATCGAATTCGCTTGCCCTTGGAACTCGGGTGCAACCCTTCGCCGGCGAGCATGACGCCGGCCTTGACCAGCTCCTCGTTGAAGTTACCCATCTCGGTCAGGAGCCGCTCGCTCGGCATCACTCCCGCTTCCGAGTCCTTGTTCGCCTTGATGATGACCATGACTCGCATTGCTCGGTCTCCTTCGGGTTTGGTTTGATCCGGTGTCAGCTTCTACCGGGGCGTCGAACGAGTTGTCGCGGGATCGACAACGAGAAACTCTGATCTGCGAAATTTGGTGGACTCACCAACTGACATTCAGTTGGTTGAGTGGTTTCGGGAAGCTAGGCAGCGGCGAGCGTCGAGGCGTAAGCCCAACGTGCTTGACTTGTGACGTCCAGCACGTCGGGCTTACGCCTCGACGCTCGCCGGGCCCTGTGTCGCATTTTGTCGGAGAATGTCGCACCCCAAAAAAATTTGCGCCGGTGCGATCGGCCCCTGGGAGGTGTCCCAAAAAGTCCCAGAATGTTCCACCCGGAAAAAATCGCGGACCGCATATCGGAAAGGCCGCGATCAACGAGTGGTAGTTACGGGCAGTAGTTGACGACTAAACAATTTCGGAAAAAAAAGTGGCCGGGCTGTCGATCCCGCGGCCCGCCGTTCGACGTGACGGGGGAGTCACGGTGTCCCGGCGGGCACGGCCGGATGAATCTGACAGCTGGCGTTGGCGAATCACTCACACCCCAAGGGAGACACCGATGCAAGTGGACGCACAAAAGGAACATCACTGGCTCCAGAAGCTCGTTGGGGAATGGTCGTACGAGCACGAGTGCCCCCCGGGGCCGGGCAAGCCGCCTGAGAAGTTCCGGGGAACGGAGACGGTTCGTCCCCTCGGCGACCTCTGGGTGTTGTGTGACGGTCGTGGCGAGATGCCCGGCGGCGGCACCGCGACGACGCTCATGACGCTCGGTTATGACCCGGCCAAGAAGCGCTTCGTCGGCACATTCATCGGCTCGATGATGACCCACCTCTGGATTTACGACGGCGAACTCGACGCCGCGGGCAAGGTGCTGACCCTCGATACCGTCGGCCCGAGCTTCGACACCGAGGGGAAGATAATCGATTACAAGGATGTGATCGAGTTCAAGAGCGACGACGAGCGGACGCTCAGCTCGCACATGCAGGGCGACGATGGCAAGTGGACGAGTTTCATGACCGCGACCTACCGGCGCAAGAAGTAGTCGCGGTCGCTCATCCCGAAACAGCATCGCGAATGAAACTTCCAACAGCGAGGTTGACCATGCGGCGACATTGGCTTCTGGCCTGCGTTTCGTTTCTATTGCTTGTCCCGGTCAGCCGGGCCGACGTGTTGCCGCGAGGCGACGCCAAGGCCGCCGGTTTCGCACCGGACAAGCTCGAACTCATCCCGGCGAAACTCAAGGAGGCGGTTGAGAAGAAACAGATCGCCGGCGCGTCCGCCCTGATCGCCCGGCACGGCAAGGTCGTTTCCTTCACGGCCGTCGGAATGCAGGACGTCGAAGGCAAGGTGCCGCTGACGGAAGCAACGATCTTTCGCATCGCGTCGATGTCCAAGCCGATCACGTCAGTCGCGGTCATGATCCTGGAGGACGACGGCAAGCTCAGCGTCAAGGACCCGCTCTCCAAGTACGTTCCCGAGTTCAAGGACATGAGGGTCCTCGTGCCGGGCAAGGACGACAAGTTCGAAACTGTCCCGGCCGAGCGCGAGATCACCATCCACGACCTGCTCACTCATTCTTCCGGCCTCACCTACGGCCTGATGAACAAGCCGATCCTCTCCAAGATGTATGCCGACGCGGGCGTCGCGGACGGCCTGGGCGAGCCGTCCGGCACGATCGGCGAGAACGTCAAACGGCTCGCCAAGATGCCGCTCATCTGCCAGCCGGGGTCCGCGTGGGAATACGGGCTCAGTACCGACGTGCTCGGCCGCGTGATCGAGGTCGCTTCCGGCAAGACGCTCGACGAGTTCCTCCGCGAGCGCATCTTCCAGCCGCTCAAGATGACCGACACCTACTTCGTCCTGCCGAAGGAGAAGCACTCGCGATTGTCCAAGCTCTACCTGGTCGGCGAAGACAAGACGATCCGCCCCGTCGGGGACGAGCCCTCGAAGGGCATGGGGTTCAACGTCTATGCCAACTACCCGACGCGGCTGGACAGCAAGTACTACTCGGGTGGGGCGGGCCTGGTCTCGACCGCGAGCGACTACTTCCGCTTCAGCCAAATGATGCTGAACGGCGGCGAACTGGACGGTGCCCGCGTGCTCAAGCCCGAGACCGCGAAGCGGATGACGCGGAACCAGCTCGGCAAGCTGCGGATCATGCTTCCCGGCAACGACCTGATGGGCTACGGCTTCGGCGTGCTCTCCGAGGAAGGCAAGGAAAAGAACAAGGACAAGGAGCTGGCCGGGGTCGGTTCCTTCTCCTGGGGCGGGGCCTTCAACACGCTCTTCTGGGTCGATCCGAAGAACGAGTTGATTGGCGTCTTCATGTGTCAGGTGTTTCCGCCCGACTTTGTGCTGCCCATCGAGTTCAAGCGCCTGACGTACGAAGCGCTGCAGAAATAGTCCTGATTTCCGTGGGACATGATTCCGATCCTGTCCGGACAGGATCGGAACCATGTCCCACGAGGCCATACAAGACAACAAGCCATCACCATTATTCCGCAAACCCGGAGATCGAAATCATGGCCGTGAAGCGAGTCCCCGACGGGTTTCACCGCGTGACCCCGCACCTGACGGTCAAGAACGCGGCGCAGATGATCGAGTTCTACAAGAAAGCGTTCGGCGCCGTGGAGAAGGGCCGAGCGCCCGGACCGGACGGCAAAACGATCATGCACGCGGCGATCCAGATCGGCGACTCGATCGTCTTCCTGAACGACGAGTTCCCCGAGATGGGCGCGTTCTCCCCGGTTACGACGAAGAGTGGCTCGACCGTGACGATCCACCTGTACGTCGAGGACGCGGACAAGCAGTTCCAGCAGGCCGTAGCAGCCGGTGCGGAAGTGGTCATGCCGATTGGCGACCAGTTCTGGGGGGACCGTTACGGCATGGTCAAGGACCCGTCCGGGCACACGTGGTCCATCGGCAGCCACATGGAGGATCTGTCTCCGGACCAGATCAAGGAGCGGATGGGCAAGGCGATGTGCGGGTAATAGGCCTTTGTTGGAGTTCCGCCTTTAGGCGGCGGGGACGTCGAAGACCGCCTAACGGCGGAACTCCAACGAAGCCAGGTCCGCCGAGTCAATATCGCGTCACCCTGGGCCTGCGCGACTGCGCCGGCATCACGAACATACGAAGGAGACAATCGATGAGCAGCGTTCGCGTCCTGGTCGGTACGAAAAAAGGCGCCTTCGTGCTGTCATCGGATGGCAAGCGCGAGAAGTGGGATGTCAGCGGCCCCTTCTTCTCGGGGTGGGAAATCTACCACATGAAGGGGTCGCCCGTGGACCCGGACCGGATCTACGTCTCGCAGACCAGCGGCTGGTTCGGGCAGGTCATCCAGCGCTCCGACGACGGCGGCAAGACCTGGGTCCAGCCCGGTACTCCGCCCGGCGAGCCGACCACCACGCCCGACGGCATGCCGAAGGGTGAGAGCAACAAGTTCGTCTACGATACCTCGGACAAAACCGGCAAACCGCTCACCACCCATCAGTGGTACGACGGCACGCAGCACCCGTGGGAGTTCAAGCGCGTCTGGCACATCGAGCCGTCGTTGAATGATCCGGACACGGTCTACGCCGGCGTCGTCGCTGCGCATGACGTCCCAGTGCTTCTGCATGAACAGTGTGCCGGGCTTCTTCGGGTGCATCGCGATGCGGTGGACGCAGTGGCCGATCTCGGCGGTGGGGTTGGGGATGTACAGCGAGCGCAGGCCCTTGGTGATCGGCTTCCATGTTTCGCCGCCGTCGTCGGTGCGGAAGGTGCC
>Ga0075418_10007230_pt1 | contig 12517 bp, 12 predicted proteins | sample SoiMetdeltSBSDD2_FD_81776 | JGI IMG/M metagenome (GOLD analysis project Ga0075418, IMG submission 81776) | Bulk soil microbial communities from a Populus tree surrounding site in Tennessee, USA - Soil MetaG P. deltoides SBSDD2 | ecosystem: Environmental > Terrestrial > Soil > Tree plantation...
CCGGATGCAGAGATGCGTTGTGTTTGCGGGCATCGTTCTGCCATTGGCGACGTGCTGCCGAGCGCGAGCGACCACTTGCCGCGCGTTGGCCTCTCCAAGCCGAAGGGCATTCGCGATGTCGCGGTAGGGATAGTCGAACGCCTCCCGAAGGATGTAGGCCGCTCGTTCGGTGGGCGTCAGCCTTTCCAGCAGCAACAAAACGCCACACGCCAATGCTTGATGGCGTTCCGCACCCAATCGCGGGTCGGCGTTGGGATCGACCGGTTCCGACAGCCAGGGCCCGGCGTTCGTCTCTCGGCGCGCGCGTGCCGACTGCATGACGTTGATCGCCAATCGTGTCGCGGTGGTCACGAGGAACGCCGCCGCATCCCGAACTAGACTGCGATTTGCCTTGTGCCAGCGTATCCATACGTCTTGCAGGATGTCTTCCGCCTCGGCTGCGCTGCCAAGCATGCGGTAGGCGATGCCGAAGAGACGAGGGCGCACGTTCAGGAACGCGGAGAGACCATCGTCGGCACTCGAAGCTTGTGACGCGACATAAAAGGCAGCTGACATGATGATGGCCTCCTTACTGGCCCATGATCTCGAAGACCGTCGACAAAAAACAAGGGTCCGAGCTCGGCCAGTACTGCCGCTAGCTCATCGTGATCCTCGACTGTCACATCGCGACGTGATGCGCGGTCTTCACGAACGCAGGCGCGCTCCGGGCCAGTGAGGGCTTATTCACCCACTCAGGAGAAAAACGATGAGCACGATTACAACCAGCGACGGCACGACGATCTACTACAAAGACTGGGGCAAGGGGCCAGTCGTCACCTTCTCGCACGGATGGCCGCTGAACTCCGACATGTGGGACGGCCAGATGATGTTTCTCGCAGAGCACGGCTTCCGAACCGTGGCACACGATCGTCGTGGCCACGGCCGCTCGAGCCAAACGTGGTCCGGGAACGATATGGACGGGTATGCGGACGATCTGGCGGCCGTGATCGAGGCCTTGGACCTCAAAGAAATCATCATGGTGGGCCACTCGACTGGCGGTGGAGAAGTTGCGCGCTACATCGGCCGGTACGGCACGAAGCGTCTGGTCAAGGCTGTGCTCATCGCCGCCGTGCCGCCGATCATGCTGAAATCTGCGGCGAATCCGGAGGGACTTCCCATCGAGATCTTCGACAAGTTGCGGAGCGACCTGACCAAGGACCGCTCGCAGGCCTACAGAGACTTCGCTGCGCCGTTCTTTGGCGCCAACAGACCTGGTGCGCAGGTGTCCCAAGGCACGCTCGATCAGTTCTGGCTCTGGAGCATGCAGGCCGGCCTCAAGAATTCGTACGACAGCATCAAGGCCTTTTCTGAAACGGACTTCACGGAAGACCTCAAGAAGTTCGACATTCCGACGTTGGTCATGCACGGTGAGGACGACCAGATCGTGCCGGTCAAGAATTCCGCGAAGAAGTCAGCGCAACTAATCAAGGGGGCTGTGGACATCTACTATCCGGGTCTGCCGCACGGCCTCACCGCCACGCATGCCGACCTCGTCAACCGCGACCTCCTCGCGTTCTGCCAGAAAGCCAAAGGCGCTGCGCAGATCCGATGAGCCGTCTTTCCCTGATTTGACACCTTTCAGGGAAAGATGATCAGACTCCTTCTCGCGCTCGCGCTTCTCGTCGTCGTCTCGCATCCGGCGACGGCACAGTCCGGGTTCTACGCCGGCGGGACCGTTGCAGCAGATTCGGCGGACCGCGGGTCTATGAATCTGCAAACGGTCCCGACGGCCGGAGGGCTGGCCGGGTGGCGCTTCAACGACAGCTGGTCGATCGAGGTTCACCTGGATCGCGGCTTCGCGGAAGGGGATCCGCACGGACGAATCGGCCACTTCGGCACCGACACGCTCAAGGACGACGCGCGCGGAGGGTTCGCGGTGCTCGCGATCTGGAAATCGCGCCCGCTCGGCCGCGTCGCGTTTGCCGCCTCGATGGGACTCTCAGAACGGCGGTACCGGACGACGCGGACGGTTGGGATCGATCGGCCGGTGAACTTACCTCCGGACGATCCGCTTCTGCAGACCCGAACCGGTACGACGCAAGTTGCTGGTCCTACCGGTGGGTTCCTGCTCCCGATCGCACTCGGCGGACGATGGTCTGTCGCCCCTGAGCTGCGCATCGGGTTCCACTTCACCTCAGAAGGTATTTACGGCGATGGCGTCTATGCCCCAGTGTATTCGGGCGTCAGGGTGATGTGGGGCTTTTGACGCGCGTGATCAGTTCTTAATCACAATGAGGTGCCCACTGGTAATGGCGTGTGGACTCCTCGACAGACGCGCGGCCGCCGCCACGAAGTTTCCATACTCCTCATCGTCGAGCACCGCTCTTAGCTCTCCGTAGAGTTTGCCGCTCGTGTCGATGACATTAGGAGGCAGCTGGTGGGCGCTGACGATGGCAAGTGCCTCTGCCTGCTTTGCTGGCGCGAGCCTCAGGTCTTTGATGACGCCCCGCAAGCCTTCGGATGGCTGAAGGCGCGAGGCAACGCGGGTGCGCCCGGTCGCTGCCGCATTCAGTAGGTAATTGAGTTCATCCAAATCAAGCGTGGCGTCCCCATTCTTGTCGCCGCGCGCGAGGAGTCCCTGCATGCGTTCGGGCAGCTCGTCGCGCGAAAGTCGTTGATCCGCATTGACATCGAAAGACAGGAGCCGTTGGATCACCGGATGTCGCGACGAGGACTTGGAGGGTTTCGCTGCAGGCGGAGGCGGCGCCAAGCCCGGCGTCCCGAAAAGCTCCAAACGCACGATCCCTGAACGCACGACCTCTGAGCGCACGACCCCTGAAGGCTCGACCACGGCCGTCTGTGCGGCGGCTGTGGCAGGTGGCATCAGCCTGGCTATCAGGCCATCGTGGTTCTTAACCGCCTTAACCACAAATGGATTCGAGAATCTGGGATCCGTCAGCAATGTCCGATCGGTCAGCGTCTTCAGGAAGGCAATCAGTGCCGCCTTCTCTGATGCCGTGAACTTCAACGGCGGCACGGGAATCATGTAGCCACTGTTTGGATCCGGAATCGGATTGTCGCTGTAGTGATCGATCAGCGCGTCGAGCGTCGCGAAGCGTCCGTCATGACCGTACGGTGCGGTCACTTCGACATTGCGGAGCGAGGGAGACTTGAACGCCCCGAGGTCGGCGAATCGGAGCGTGACGTCGCCGACGCCGCCGTCTGCAGCCGGATTATTGCCTCGCAGTCGAGTATTGGCGGGTTCCGAGACGAAGAAATGCTCGCTCCCGTCTTTCATATGGCAGGTCCCGCAGTTACGCATGAAGAGCGCTTTGCCGCGGTTCTCCTGCAGCGTGAAATTGCCGAAGTCGTCGTGCGACGACTGTACGCGGGTCCGCCCCTCATCGTATCGAGACTGGTAGGAGACGATGGATCGGACGAACTGTGCGAGCGCCCTCCCGATTCGCTGTTCTGTCACCTGGCGATCGCCGAAAGCGCGCGCGAAGAGCTTGGGATACATTGGATCGCGCGCGAGCGCGTTGCTGACCTGCTTCAGATCGTGTCCCATCTCGATCCGGCTTTGGATAGGCAGCAGCACCATCTCTTCGAGGTTGCCGGCCCGTTCGTCCCAGAAGAATCGCGCACGCTGGTAGTAGCGCAGGTTGACGAGCGGCATCGCCCGGCGATCGGTCAGAGCGTCGCGGAATCCCTTGCTGAAGGGTTTCGGGTCGGCAAACGCGTGCGCCTGCACGTGGCACGACGCGCACGACGTCGTGTTGTTGGCCGACAGACGCGTGTCATAGAAGAGCACGCGTCCGAGCGTGGCGCCATCGTCGCTCAGCGGGTTGTCCTGCGGGGTGTTGTCGTGTGTGCGCCCCGGTTGCGTAAAGTGCGCGGGCAGCTCGACAGCCGCGTAGCGATAGGGCGTGGCGGGAAGTTTGAGGATTTTCTTGGCCGCCGGCTGCGCCGGGGACAGTGCTGCTGCGCTTACGACAAACACCAGGACCAGGAGGGGGCCAAAGAAGAAGCGAGTCATTCGGGCCTCCGTGTGTTGTAACGGAGAGTTAGACACCGGAAACGTCGAAATGGTCGGTTTTAGTTGATAGGGCCGGCGGCCTCGCGAATGGCGGTCTACTCGTGGCGCAATGCGGCGATCGGATCGATGCGCGCCGCGCGCTGCGCGGGAACGAAGCTCGCCATCAACCCTACCGCGAACAGCGCGGCCGAGGCGCCGAGCAGATTCCACCAGTCAGTAGGACTCACCGAAAAGAGCAGTCCCTGAATCATCTGGCGTCCGGCGTATGCGCCGACGATCCCAATCGCGCCGCCCACGACGAGCAGCCACGACGACTCAGCGAGAACCAAACGCACAATCTCCATCCGTTGCGCGCCGAGCGCCAGGCGAAGGCCGATCTCGTTCGTGCGCCGCGCCACCATGAACGCGACGAGGCCATAGAGGCCGACGGCCGCGAGCGCCAGCGCGCCGATGCCGAACAACCTCGACATGAACGCCAGCAGCCGATCCTGGATCACGGACTCTTCGCTGTGTTCTTCAATCGTCCGCGCGGAGGAGAGCGGGACCGCGGGATCGACGGCGCGCAGGGCCTCGCGGATCGGGACGATCGCCGCGCGCGGATCGAACGACGTCCGCACGTGCAGCGCTAAAGGCGCAGGTCGCGAGTGCGGCGGGATGTAGTACATCGGGATCGCATCTTCGCGCAGGCTCCGATATTTGCCAGTCGAAACCACGCCGATGACTTCGGCGATCCTCCAGCCGACGCCTGCCACGACTCGTTGTCCGATCGGATTCTGTCCACCGAAACACCGCCGGACGATCTCCTGATTCACGACCACGGTATGCGCTGCACCGGTGCGGTCGTCGTCAGCGGTGAACAGGCGGCCGGCGACGAGTCGCATGCGCATCGTCTCCAGGTAGCCTGGCGACGCGATCGTCATCGAGACCTCGCAGCGGCGGCTCTGCCCTTCGATCCCGAGGAAGTTGAGGTACGCGCCTGGCGTAAGCACTGGCGTGCTCGCGAGCGCAGCTGCCTCCACGCCAGGTATCGAGCGAACGCGCTGCAGGAGATCGGCGTGAAGCTGGTGAGTGCGCTCGACCGTGTATCGCTGATCGGGACTGAACCAGGCCACCAGGATGCCCCGCCGTTCGAACCCGCTGTCGAACGTGCGGAGGTTCTCGAGGCTCCTGGAGAACAGCAGCGCGCCCGATATCAGCACGAGCGACAGCGCTACCTGCGCGACCACCAGCGCACGCCGCGCGACCAGCCGCGGCCGGCGTCCGATCACGTTCGTGGTCTCCTGCAGGGTGGGCTTGAGCTCGGTCCGGCACGCCTGGAACGCCGGGAAGAGTCCGAACACGAGACCCGTCAACACCGCGACCGCGGTCGTGAAGATCAGCACGCGCGCGTCGGGCCGCACGTCGAGCGGCAGGGCAGTCGTGCCCCCGCCGAACATGGCGGCGACCGTTGCGGCTCCCCAGGACGCGAGGACGACGCCGAGCGCGCCGCCGAGCACGGCAATGAGCACGCTTTCCGTGAGCATCTGGGCCACGATGGATCCGCGACCGGCGCCGATCGCCAGTCGAATGGAGATCTCGCGGCGACGCGCTGCACCGCGCGCGAGCAACAGGCTCGCGACGTTGGCCGATGCAATCACCAGCAGCAGCGTCACTGCGCCCATCAGCACGTACAGCGGCTGCTCGAACCGATGGCGATCGCGATACTCCCCGCGGCTGTTGTCCTTGGCGACGATCACGTCGTCGCGGTGGTCCGGCCGGCCCTTGAAGAGGCCAGTGAGCACGCTCGACGCCTGTTCGCGCGAGACACCAGGCCGCAGGCGACCGCCGATCTCGCGGTACGACCAGCTGTTCCCGAAACGGAATTCCGCCTGCATCGGGATCGTGACGTTGGCCGGCTCCTGCAGCGAGATGCCGGTGAACCCCCGCGGCGTGATGCCGACGATCGTGAACGCGGCGTCGTTCAGCACGATTGTCCGGCCGACGACCGACGGATCGCCGCTGAATCGCCGCTGCCAGAACTCGTAATCGAGGACGGCGACGAGATTGGCATCCGTGTCGGTGTTGTCCGGACGCTCGAGTAACCGGCCTGCGGCCGGCTGCACGCCCAGAACTGAATAGAAGTTGCCGGTCACCAGCCCGACGGAAATCTGCTCGGCAAGATCGCCGAACGTCGTCTTCGCCGATGTGGCCGACGTGACGAACAATTCAACATGCGACGCGGAGCCATCAGCGAGAGCCGGAAAATCGAACCTGCCGTCGAGCATGGCGCGGTCGCCGTCAGCGGTCTTGACGTGTGCTTCGAGCGTAACCAGCTCGTGCGAATTCTTCACCGGCAGCGTTCGCAACAGCGCGGCATTGAGCAGGGTGAAAACCGCGGTCGTGGCGCCGATTCCCAGCGCCATCGAGAGCACGACGGTAATCGTGAACGCTGGGTTGCGGACGAGCACGCGCGCCGCGTAGCGAAGGTTGCGGACACCGGCGTCGAGCCAACGATTGACGTCGGCATCACGCGTGCGTTCGGCAATCAACGTCTGGTTCCCGAACATCCGCCGCGCGGCGAGCGCCGCGTCCTCGGGCGACATGCCGCTCGCGATGTTGTCGCGCGTGCGCGCCTCGATGTGGAAGAGGAGCTCGTCATCGAGGTCGTTCTGAAGGCGGTTGCCGCGGATGGTCGCGGTCAGACGATGAAACCACCGGAGGTTCGGGGCCATGGCTGTCTCCTCAGGTGAATTGCAGAACGCGGGCGACGGCCGCCGTGACCGCTTCCCAGTTTTCTTCCTCGGATTTGAGCTCGCGCTGGCCTTGTGTGGTCAGTTGATAGAAGCGTGCACGGCGGCTGGTGTCCGACGTGCGCCAGGCCGACGAGATGAGTCCGTTCTGTTCGAGGCGGTGCAGCGCCGGATACAGCGAGCCTTCCTCGACGCGCAAGACGTTGTCGGTGACGGTCTGGATGTGCGTTGCGATACCGTAGCCGTGTATCGGGCCGCGCGACTCGAGCGTCTTGAGGACGAGCAGGTCGAGCGTGCCTTGCAGAACGCCGTTCTTCGCCACGCCAAGGAGCCTATGCCTAGACTCCTGTGTATGTCAAGTCCTGTGAACCTGGCCCGAGAATGTGCGTGCTTGCGTAAATAACTTTGTATAGTAAAGTTTCTGGCCGGTAGGACGGTGCACATTATGCAGCGCTTTCTTGTCTGTCTCCACGATGCCACGCCAGCCTACGCGCGTGAGACTCGCGCGATACTCGCGGACCTTGCTCCCGTTCTCGGTCGCCGACCCTCCATCGCCGTCGTGCCCAACTGGCATGGCGAGTGGCCGCTTGCGGCACATCCCGAGTATTGCCGGCTGGTTCGACAGGGCTGCGAGGAGCTTCTTCTTCACGGCTACTTCCACCAGCGGCAGCGAGGCTGGGGGCCGATCGCGTTGCTCGCCAAGAGCAGCGACGAGATGAACGGTCTCGATCTCGACGAAACGCGCTGCGCACTCGAGCGCGGACAACGTGTCTTCGTCGAAGTGTTCGGAGAGCCAGCGCGAGCTTTCGTCGCACCGGCCTGGCAGCGCGGACACGTCTGCGTGAATGACGGAAATCTCTTCGGGCTGGATCACATGCTGGGCTACTTCTCCCTCGAGTCGCGAACGGGCCGCAAGATTCCCTTGGCGACGTGGAGTTGGGATTGCGGCCGCTGGGGTTGGCTCGGAAATGTCGGCCACGGGCTCGGGTGGGTGCTTCAGTCGCTCGGTCATGGTGTTCCGACTCTCGCGATTCATCCAACAGATCTGGAGCGTGGCTTCTGGCCGGGAATCCTCCGGCTCACGCGGCAGCTCCGCGACGCGGGTTACCAACCGAGCACACTCGCAGAGTTGATCGATGTTGAAGGCGCTGCTTGACGTCGTCATGGAACGGCGAGCACGTCAGCTGGTGGCCGACGTACGCGCGTGGCTCCCGACCGAGGGGCGCGTGTTGGACCTCGGTTCTGGGACCGGACATCTCTCGGCACGATTGGAGCGCGAGCTGGGACTCGAAGTGGTGACCGCTGACGTGAGCGACATTCACGTCGTGGGACCAGCACCTGTGTTGATCGACGATGGCGTTCTTCCGTTCGAGGAGAAAACGTTCTCGGCCGCGCTCCTCCTGTTCATGCTTGCGTACCCGAACAACCCCTCTGCCGTGCTGGCGGAAGCAGCGCGCGTTACGAGAGGCCCGATCATCCTGGTGCAGTCTCTTCATGCGAGTCGCCTGGGATATGCGTGGCTTCGCGTCCGGGAGTTTGTCTGGACGATCGTGGCCTTCCACGTGTCGAAGGTCCTCGGCTACGTGCCTCCGAAGTCGAAGTTCACGATGAACACCCGCCGCTTCTATACGGCCGACGCACTTGAGCAGGACGTGATCGCGGCCGGCCTGCGTGTCCGATCACGCCGCGAGTGGCCGATCCTACCCGGTAGGTCAGTGGTGGTCGCCGGCTGGATGCTCGGGCCGGATGTCTGAAATCCGTCTCTCCTTCGTGATCCCTGCGCGAAACGAAGAGGCGCTGATCGGCGAGACCCTGGACGCCATTCTCGCGAGCGTGGCTCACGCGTGTGCCATCTCGCGGCACCAGTTGTGGCTCCCCGATACCTCAATCGAGGTCATCGTGGCCGACGACCAAAGTAATGACGGCACGGCGGCTATCGTGCGCGACTTCGCCGATCGCGTCGGCGTGCGATGGGTCCCGTGCGTCGGTGGGACGTGCGCCGCGGCCCGCAACGCCGGAGTCGTGGCCAGCTCGGGCCGGGTGTTGTGCTTCGTCGACGCCGACACGATCGTTCCGTTGAACGCAGTCGAGCGAATCCTGGAACTCCACGAAAGCGACAGACGCTGCCTGGTCCTCTACCGGCTCGCCTCTCGCGAGCCCGGGATCCGAGCCCGGCTGTGGTGGACGTTCTGGGGCCTTGCCCGACGGCTGCCCTTGGCGAGGGCCAAGTCGATGCCAGCCTTCATGAGCTGCGATCGCGCCCATTTCGAGAGCTATGGACCCTTCCACACGTCCTGGGCGATCGCCGAGGAGTGGCCACTAACCGGGGCGGCCTATCGGTATCACAACGAGCGCTTCCTTTACGATCGAAGCCTTGCCGCGCGTACGTCCAGCAGGCGAATGGATCTCCAGCCTTTCGGTTACGCTCGAACTTTCGTGAAGTGGGTCTCGGTGGTCCTTTTTCCGTGGGCGCGCACTTCGCTCACCGATCGGATCCGCCACGACCGTCAATCGATGATGCGGTGAGACGAGGGTGAAGGTCGTGCGGGAGTTGGCGGAGCGTGCCTATTTCGTGCTGTGCCTGGCTCTGGGGCGGCTGCTCCGATCCGGGAGGTACTCGAAGGCATGGATCGTCTCACACGAGTGTCAGGTGCGAAAGCAGCGCTTGTTCTACGCGCCGCTGTTGGTCTGGTTGGGTGGTCCACTGCTCAGGCTTCTCGATACCGGAGTGCGAGTCTTGCCGCAGCGCGATTGGGAGGAACGCGAGCGTAAGGTCTACCAAAGCCTTTACGGATCTTCGATTCGGATCGAGGACGGGATGCTGATCCTGCCGTGCCTTGCCGGAGAGACGCTGGCAACCTTGCTGGAGGATCCGAAGCTCGATGAGTCAGGGCGGAAGAGCGCCATCGAACACGCGGTGGTCGCCCTCGCCGAGTTCCATCGCCTCGGATTCACCCACGGTGACGCCATGGCGGAGAACGTGCTGGTTGACGTGAAGAGTGGGTCCGCTCGCTGGTTCGACTTCGAGACTGCTCATGACCCGCGTCGCCCCCTAACCTGGCGACGTGCCGACGACGTGCGAGCACTGCTTGCTACGTGCCTGGTTCGAACTCTTCCCCGGGAACGGGCCGAGAGGGTTCAGATGATTCTGGATGTCTATGCGGATGATGAGGTCAGCCGCGTTCTGGGCACGAGCTTCACGTCAGTGCTTCGACGTCCGCTCACATTTCACCTCGCGCAGGCCGCGATCTCTTTTCAATGTTTCCGGGAAATGGGCGGGTTGTTCAGAGAGCGCGTCAGCTAGCCGCAGATTGACTTCGATAACAGATGAGTTGGTAAGCCACGCGCGACGGCAACGTTGCGTTACACGCTGTTTGCACCGTGATCACGGCGGCTCGTTAAGATTTTGGGTATCTGCCTGAAAGGCGGCCCCAATGGAAAGTGCTCGCTTTACCTCAAAAGACGTCGGCACGCAGTGGACGCTGCAGCGAGATCGCCGTGATGCGCGATGCGCGCTGATCAGGACTGCAGAGGGCTGGGAAGTCCGCGTGATCGTGAGCAACAGGATCCTGAGGAGTGATGTGTGCGACCGCGCGGAAGAGGCTTTCGCACTCGGGAGCGAATGGTGCCGCCAGATGGTCGATGAAGGCTGGAGCCAGGTTGTTCCTTCCTCGGTTCCGGAATCTAGCGGCCTCCAAGCGCGGCCGCGAGGACGTTTGTGAGCTCGCGTCCAGCCGTTCCGTCCTCGTCGAGCGCGGGGTTGTAGATCGTTACCTCCAACCCAACGGCTCGCCCGCTCGTCAACACTGTCGTCAGGATCGAGGTCAGGTCGCTCCAGCCGAAGCCGTCCGGCAATCGGTAGTCGACGGCGGGCATAATGCGGTCGTCGAGGCAATCGGCGTCCAGATGAATGAAGAAGCCTTCGATCTCCGGTCGCGTGAGTCGATCGAGTGCCGCTTGCGCCGCCCGCTCGATACCCATTTGCCGAACCGTCGCCAGATCGAGAGCCAGGATGTCGGCCGCGAGCCCTTGGCTGCCGTACTGACGCTGTTCGTCGGCGTCCCGGAAGCCGAATGCCACTGTGTCCGCCGGACGGACGAGTGGACCACGGTGTTCGAGGTCGGTCAGGAGTGCTGGACCGTAGCCCGTCGCGAAGGCGAGATCCATGGAGGCAGCCTCGCCGTTAGGATTCGCCGCCGGCTGGTAGAAGTCGGCATGTCCATCGATGAACAACAGGCCGAATCGACCGCGCCGCCTGAGCGCGAGCATCCCGCCGAGAAGGATCGAACAGTCGCCGCCTAGAACCAGCGGAAACTCACCGGCGTCAAGCACGCCGCCGATCGCATCGGCCAGCCGCGGACTCCAGTCTGCAATGGCATTGGCGTTGAGAGTGCCGGTCGCCGCGTCCCGCGAACCACTGTATGGCAATGGTGCAACACGCCCGGCGTGCCTCGCCTCCACGCGTTCCGCCAGGCCGTTATCGAGTAATGCTTGCGGGAGTCGATCGACGCCAGTCGGCTTCAGGCCAAGAATCGAGGGCGCTTCGACGATCGCGAAGTGACGCATACGTCTCCTGACATTCGCACATGGCACGTCCCAATCGCGATGATACTTGACTCAGTCAAGTATCGGGTGCATAGTGCTGGAAACGAGCCTCCTCGGCGAGGATTGTGAAGGAGGGTGCACGTGGCTTCTTCAGCGCTTGCGCAGGACGTAGACGCCGTCCGTCGGTTCAACCGTTTCTACACACGCCAGATCGGCGTCCTTCAGGAAAAGTTGCTCGACAGCTCGTTTTCCCTGACCGAGGGACGCGTGCTGTACGAAATCGGGTATCACGGCGAAACCGGGACGGCCCGCGACACGGCGCCGACGGCCGTGGACCTTGTGAAGGCGCTCGGCATCGACGGCGGCTATTTGAGCCGCATTCTCCAGCGCTTCGCTCAGCGTCGCCTCATTACGCGCACCACGTCGGACGTCGACGCCCGCCAGACGCATCTGGCACTGACGACCCGAGGACAGACTGCGCTCGCGCCGCTGCAGCAACTGGCACGAGACGAAGTGGGCATGATGCTTCGTCGCCTCTCGCCGACGGACCGTGGGCGCGTCGTCAACGCGATGCGTCTGATTCAAACATCGCTTGTCGGCGAGCAACCGGCCGCCGCACATCAAGGCGACGCTGAGCCGTTCAGTCTGCGCGAGCATCGCGCCGGCGACATGGGCTGGATCGTTTCGCGGCAGGGCGCACTCTACGCCGAGGAATACGGCTGGACGACGGAATACGAAGCGCTGGCGGCCGAGATCGTCGCGCAGTTCCTCAAGAATTACGACCCGGCGCGCGAACGCTGCTGGATTGCGGAGCGCGATGCGGCACCGGTCGGCGCGGTGATGCTTGTGAAGCAGTCCGCTGCGATCGGAAAGCTGCGGCTGCTGCACGTCGAGCAGTCGGCGCGCGGCCTTGGCATCGGCAAACGCCTGGTCGATGAGTGCATCCGCTTCGCGCGTGCGGTTGGCTACCAGAAGATCACGCTGTGGACGCAGTCGAACCTGCTCGCGGCGCGTCATCTCTATCAGAACGCTGGCTTCACGTGCGTCGCGCAGGAACCACACCACAGCTTCGGCAAGGACCTGGTCGCGGAGACCTGGGAACTCGATCTGTAGTCAGGAATGGTCGTGCCTGGGTGATTGATTTCGAGGGGATGATCAGCGGTGAGAACGTAGCCGAGCTATCCTACGGCCGTGGACCAGCCGCAGATCGAGCTGATCGTGCGTCTGA